>Ga0180432_10006357_pt1 | contig 15335 bp, 15 predicted proteins | sample SS_ome_10_FD_132414 | JGI IMG/M metagenome (GOLD analysis project Ga0180432, IMG submission 132414) | Hypersaline lake sediment archaeal communities from the Salton Sea, California, USA - SS_1_MS_2 metaG | ecosystem: Environmental > Aquatic > Non-marine Saline and Alkaline > Hypersaline >... | reverse complement strand
GATTTATCAATTGTGTTTGAATAGAGCCGCCGAAACTTTGTGTTCGTTTTGGAACGAATGATGAAGAATGCCATGCACTGATTCAGGATATAGAGCCGGCGGAAGTCCAAATATCCCCGATCCATGACATAGAATGCCCCCGGTTCAGGAATAAGCTGGTCAAGGATCTTCACATCATGAACTTTTCCATCTGTTATGGATATAAACGTAGGGATACATCCCCGAAGATCCAAGAGAGCATGAAGTTTTACAGCGCTCTTTGTTTTTCGAAACCGTGCCCAAGGAAACAAAGAAAGGCATAGATCAATCGTTGATGCATCAAGTGCATAAACCGTCTCATTGAGTTCAACTCCGAAGTCGTCACCAGCATAGAGCTCTCTTGCGATGTGGATTAGAACTTGAGCGAAATCTGCATATATGCGCCAGTCTCGGTTTTCATTTGCATCGGCGAGAGTACTTCGAGAAACTTTTCCTCGAATTCCCATGTGGTACAATTTGTTCTTCATGGCACGCAGACACGACTCAATATCCCTGAGGCTTTCTCTATAGGAAAGCTGGGCAAAGGACATACAAAGAAACTGATCAAGGCATGAGAAAGATTTCATGTAACGGTCGCCGTTATAGCGCTTTACGCACCGGTAAAACTGTCGTATGGGGAGAAAGTCGATCAATTGGGAAAATACCAGTCGTCCTGTATACATAGGCCATGCCCTCCGGATGATTTCCGGAGATGATGGCCAAAAAGCATTTTCAAGTCGATACACTTTATTTTGTGGGAAATTTTATGCTATTTTAGATGGTTATGACCTCCAGCTTGAATTTTCCCCGGACAGCAGTGCGTGGATTTGATGATTTATGTACTGGTCAGTCTGCCGTTTGGGTCTTGGAACCCATAACCGGCCCTGGACTCCGTAATGGAATTTGTTTTTCGATTTCATCAATCGAAGCAATCGAAGCTACAATGTCATCACGACCGTGGGATGCCGTTCCCCCAAAATCACCATTGGCTAACAGCAAGGAACCCGACCTTGACTTCACTCCTTCCGACAATTATTGTGTTAAATAACTGTTTTTGCCGGCGTGACAAATTGGTTTCGAAGAGCGCCCACAAGGGAGAGCCAAGATTAAATCCACGTAGCCGTTCGCGGCCAGTTTCCAGTGTTCAGGTTTCGGGTATTAGTACGGTTGCAAACCCACGAACCTTTCAGGAGTTCTGGTTGACAATAAAACCAGGGGAAGCAGGAGACGCGATATCCCAGGTCTACCTTTATTTTGCGGAGGATTACACGTTAATTGGATACAAATGACGATCCCTCTGTTCGAAAGCGAGTGTCTGCTGAACGCGAAAAAACGTTCAGGTCGGACCCGCTCACCGCAGGTTTTCCTTTCGGCTTCTCCGATTCTTCGTTTTTCGAGCAGCCTTGTTTAACCCCGCGATGGGAGGGGTTACGTCCGGGCTGCCAAACTATCCGCCTCATAAGATATGGCAAAACTGAGCATGGCGCGAACCTGCCAAGGGTTGATTTCTTGTGTGTGGAGCGCCCCACGCGCGTGCCTCGCCCCTTATTGAACGAAAATGGAGTCCACCAGACCCGGCATCGCCTCTTCCCGACCATCCTTTTAGAGAACCCGTCATGATTTATCTTGAACTACTCATCGTCTTGCTTCTTGCCTTGATGAACGGTCTCCTCGCCATGTCCGAGCTGGCCGTCGTTTCATCGCGAAAAAGCCGTCTCGAATATCTGGCCAATCAGAGGAGCCGCGGTGCGCGCGCGGCCCTGCGCCTCATTGACGACCCAGGCCGGTTTCTATCGACCGTTCAGATCGGGATTACGCTGGTCGGCATCATCGCGGGGGCATTCAGCGGCGCTACGTTGGGTCAGCGATTCGGTGCCTGGCTCAACACATTTCCGTCGATTTCACCCTACGGCAATTCTGTCGGCATCGGCATCACGGTTGTCGCCATAACGTATCTTTTGTTGATCATCGGGGAACTCGTGCCGAAGCGCATCGCGTTGACTCAACCCGAACGGGTCGCCTCTTTGGTGGCTGGACCAATGCGCGGACTTTCCTTGGTTTCGGCCCCGGCCGTATGGATCCTGCACGCCTCAACCGAGAGGGTCCTGGCCCTTTTGGGTTTGGCCGGTATCCGTGATACAACCGTCACCGAAGACGAGGTTAAGTCGTTGATCGCCGAGGGGACGCAAGCAGGCATTTTTGTACCCCAGGAACAGAAAATGATCGAAGGCGTTCTCCGCCTGGCGGATCGTTCTGTTAGGGTCATCATGTCGCCCCGTACCCAGATCGTTTGGGTGGACGTGACGTCCGACCGGAACACGATTATGGATACGGTCAAGGCCCATCGGTTTTCACGCCTGCTGGTTTGTGATGGAACGGTGGATCAACCCGTCGGGTTCGTCCATACCAAGGTCCTTCTTCCCGAAGCCCTTGGCTGTGAAGAGGTCGTTTTGTCCGAGTTGGTCACTCCGTTGGTTTACGTCCCGGATCGCACAACGGTCCTCAATCTTCTGAATCGATTCAAGAAGGAAAAAACACACATTGCCGTCGTGGTGGATGAATACGGAGATACGGAAGGTCTGGTGACCCTCACCGATGTGATCGAGGCCATCGCCGGCGACCTTCCGGAACGAGGAGAGGATGATGGCCCCCGGTTTGTGAAAAGAGCGGACGGGACGGTTCCGAGCGACGAAGTCGAAACCATAACGGGCATCGATATGGGAGAAAACGTGCAGATGCTGGCGGGTTTCGTGCTGGAGCATGTGGGACGAATACCCAAAGTCGGCGCAAGCTTCATGCATGGGAACGCCCGCTTCGAGGTCGTCGATATGGACGGGAACCGCATCGACAAGGTGCTTATCGAAGTCGGCCCAATGGGTGACAGAGAAGTGCCAAGCCCCTCAAAACATGATGGATTGAGCCAATAGCGCTGCCAACCGGCCCTGAAAAAATGCAGCCATTCGATCTGCTCGTAGGGCTAATCGGTTTTCAGGCGGCTGACAAAAGGAGTTCCTTTTCGATTTCCGAGTACAGGGCGTTGATTTCTTCCTCAATGCCAATGGTGAGTTTGAGGGCCGTCACGATGCGGCAATAGGTCCGGATCTCGTCTAAATCCAGACGGCGTTCGCGCCGGTCCTTGAGCCACTTCTCACAGACCTGATACCCACCCATGCGATAGGTCTAAACGGTCTTGGATGCCAGGTATTTATTGCTATATGCTTCAATGTGCTCTACCGCGTTCATCAGGGTTGGCGTCAAAAACAATACCCGTTCGAAAATCTCCAGAATGGTCTGTTTCTGGTATTCATGGGCAATTTCATTTCGAACCATACGAATATCCACAAAGGCATCCGCGGATTCAATGATTTTCCGCTTTTCCGCACGATTGATTCGGTCTCGCACTGTCCCCGTGTCTTCCAGATCCAAGGCATCCAGGGTCCTGAACACTTTTTGAATCATGATGTCGCTCAGTCTCGCAAAACGAGCGGTCAGCGCCTCAAAACGTTCCATGGTTTCATTGTCCATACCTGCTTCAACGACAAGTGGGCGACAACGATCATAAGAATATCTGAGTGAATCCCTCGCCTGTTTTAAGTCCTGAATCTCCTTGTTCAGAAGTCCCACCAAATCTTTCATGACAATAAGATTCCTTTATTAAGAGCAACTCTTACAAAGGGGTCAGTCGTATCCCGGCCAAGGACCATGTGGATGGTCTGATCCTCAAGGGATTCAAAAATCCGGGCCTTGATTCTCAATTTGTCTCGGAATGTAAGGCGTTGGGATAATACGAGGATATCAATATCGCCCCCCCTTGCGTTGTCGTCGGTTCGAGATCCGAACAAGTATACCTTGGCATCCGGATCACGTTCTCTTACAGCTTCCCGGAGGATTTCTTTTTCATGTTCCTTGATGCGCATAATACCCTCGCTCTAAGAGCTTTGCTTAAGAAATCCTAAGTGAACTTCATGAGATATGTCAATTAAAAAACGGCTCCTCAGTCTTGAGCCTGTCACGGGCGAACTGGCCATTCTGGTGAGGAAAAGGCCCATCGGTTTAAACAACTGGTTCTGTATGGTGCAGCCGAACAGATTATCAGTTATGGCAACGTAGCGGAATTCCTTAACCAATCTCTTTCAAAATTCGAAAGGAGTTGCAGACAATGCGGCTCGTCATGTCCTGTTAGCCCGAAGCGCGGACAGCCAGCGGCGGCTGAAGATTTCCAGCCTGCAGGAATCGCGGCCTAGCCATGCACGCCAGCACGGAGATGCACAGGGACAAGCCCGGCATGTAAGGACCGGCCAGGACATTGTCCACGCTGTGCACCAGGATGACCAGCCCCATGGCCACGGTCCTGCCGGCCTCTATCCATTGTACATTTCGCTGGCCGGCATATTTCATGGCCTCCGGGCCATTACGTGAAGTGATAGTGAAGCGACAAGAACCCCCTTTTTAGTGGATGAGTGCTATGCCCGGTCCGGCGTATATGAAATCCCGACATATGAGATGATGGCAAGCGATGGCCGGGGCTTTGACTGGCCCGTCAGAGAACGCGCCGGCACCAGTTGGGTCTTGAGCCGGGCACGACGGCCGTTCTAATGAATAGGAATAAAAATCTTGTACAAATATTGTACTAAAATGGAGTTTTCAAGAAAAAAGGGGTTACGATCAATGTGACGTAACCCCTTGAATTCCTTAGTGGAGCTGATCGGGATCGAACCGACGACCTCATGACTGCCAGTCATGCGCTCTCCCATCTGAGCTACAGCCCCTGAAAACAAATTTTGTATATAACAAATCAGAGGAATTTCTGTCAACAGCCTATTGAGAGATATTGACATCTTTCAAATTTATAGATAATTATACTCCATCCCATATGGTGTGCCGGAGTGGTGAAACTGGTAGACGCGCTGGACTCAAAATCCAGTGGTACTTGGTACCGTGTCGGTTCGATTCCGACCTCCGGCACCACAAAATCAGACATGATGAGGGGTTAAAAAGAGGACTTGCAATATTAGCCCTTTTTCTTGGCAGTGGATCTGATCGACTCCACTTTGTCCCGCAGTTTCAGATAGTCCATCCTCAAGCGAGAGTTGGCGGCCCAAACCTCTTCCATATATTTTCTCTCCTTTTCTGTAATCAATCGAAGTGACAGGACTTCGGGGCGATCACGGATAACAGCACCTGCAGGCACTCTGGTAAAGGAATGCAATGTAACCAGTTTCGCAATAGCCCCAATGCCAATCCATACATGGTCTTCCAGAGTGACCTTGTATAGAGAAGCCCCCATAGCCATAAAACACTCTCGCCCAATGGTACACGGCCCATGGATTATCGACCCATGGGCTACAGAAGTCTTGGGACCTATGATGACCGAAGCTCCTGGATCGGTGTGAATAATGACGCCATCCTGAATATTGACCTCCCTATCGATCTGAATAGGTGCGACCTTCCCGTCCGGGCCCCTCTGGTCGGCCCTAATAACGGTCAATGGCCCCACGAAAACATCCCTATCGATTCTTACGTTACCAATGATCTGGGCGGAAGGGTCAATCAACGCCGTGGGATCTATCTGGGGGTAATCGCCTGCCAGGTTGGGTCTTATGTTGTTGTATTGTAGTGACGTCATTCTCTTCCCTCCGTGTTTAGAATTACCTTTTCGGTTGGACAGCCTTCATTTTCGGTTTTGGAATGACCCAACAAATGATTATAGGGTTCCCTGATAACTTCGTGCGAAGATTTTGCTGAAAAAGAGTGCCGGTTGAGGTATCGGTACTTTCTATCATTTATTCACGGTCAAGAATACTTGATCAGAAAGTATCTTCTACCGGTTTCATTTTTTCCCAATATTTTTGGTATCCTAAAGAATAGCCGATTTGACCGAGTTGCGTCAAAACATTTTACAAGCCCACAACCAAAAGAGGTCCGTCATGATGATTTCCGCCCCAATGGCGGTGGAGGTGAAATGATGAAAGGCTTAGGGAGAATATAACCTGAAGTATTTGGAAGTTGTTGAATTTGCCTGGCCTCGCCAGGGACTTGCGGGCCGATCCGCGGTGTGATCAGTGATCAAAATGGAGCTTTATTGCGCAGTGGCCGTCCTTGATTTGGGATGAGATCTGATCGGCATGCTGCCTGACCAAAAAGCCTGATAACCGCATAAAGCCCTCTTCATCGCGCATGAGCTCGGAATCCGAAGGTCGTGCCTCGGGGAAATCCATGAGCCTTCCCCTGTAAGAAAGAACAATGTCGAGGTTGAATTCATCAAAATGGATGTCCGCCTGGACATTCCCGTCAATCAGTCCTGCGGCGGAAGCCGACTCCATAAACTCATTCACCGCTGAGATAGCGCGATGGACAATTTCCTGGCGCATGCCCCATTCCGCTCCCTGGGATTGCATGACTGAGAAGATGTCTTCGGTAAAGTGCTCTTTGGGATCCCATTCCGTGCGCCTGGTCTTGGAAACGCCAAGGCGGAAGATAAAGTTGAGGGCGATGGCGGAGACCGTTCCAAAGGCCAGGGAAGAACTGAAAAGGGGGCTGACCATGGGATGGAGATCAGCATAAAGCTGGGGAAAAAGTTCTGCACTGAGCCCGAAAACCAGGGAAAACCCGATGACAAATGTCTTGCGGGCATCGAGCATCCTGGAGGTCATGATCTGTATGCCTGCTACGATCATGAAGCTTGCCACAAAAATGACGAGGGCACCCATGACCGGCAGGGGCATGATGGCAAAGATGGCGGAGAGTTTGGGTAAAAAGGCCATTAAGAGGAGCAGTGCCCCCACGGCATAGGCGATGCGCCTGCTCGTTGCCCCTGTGGCAATGGAGAGCCCCACGCTTCCCGTCGCCGTTGACTGGCCCATGGCTCCCATCAAGCCGGAAGACACGGTGGTGAGCCCGTCGGCAAAAAGCCCGCCCCCTATGGATTTCAGATCCGGCCGCTTCCAATTGGCGTCGTTTATCTTCTGGCAGGTGGTAATATCCCCCACGGTCTTTAAGGTGGAGCTGAGAGCGGCAACGAGGAAGGGAAGCAGAAGGGCGCCGTCAAATGACCAGCCTATGTGCTTGAAGTCGGGAAATGCAAGCAGGGGCTCCGTGGCAATGCGGGTGAAATCCAGCCCTGTGAGGACCCCAATCCGTAGCTCGCCGCATAGCCTGAAGCCATGGCGATAAGCACGCAAAAGAGCCGGAGGCTCCGCGTTCCCCACACATTCAGGCCTACCATCAACGCCAGGGTTCCCAAACCTACTGCGCACTCACCAAAGGAGGAGACCTGATCCGCGCCGCCCATCCCGAAGAGATGGGATAAGCTTACAGGAATCAGGGAAACGCCCACCATGGTCACCACCACTCCCGTCACTTCTGTGGGAAAAAGGGCACGCAGCCGGTGGATGACGCGGGATATGATCATTTCAAAGGCACCCGAGACGAGGGTCATGCCGTAGATGAGCGATGCTTGGCCTGTATTCGCTGCCAGAAGGGAGGCGGACAAATAAGATGGGCCCGGATGCTGGGGGCAGAGATAAGCGCAACCAATAGGTCCCCTCCTGAGAGCTTGAAGGAGTGTCCCTATGCCTGCGGCGATCAAGGAAATACTGATCATGCTCTGAGCCAGTTGGTGCGGTCCGCCAAGGGCCCTCACAATGACCAGGGGAAATACAAAGGAGCCGGCCATGGTAAAGATATGCTGAAAACCCAAGGCGATACACATGCCTGCAGAGGGCTTTTCATCGACGCCATAGGTAATGTTAGCCGGTTTCTTTCTATCCACGGTCATACGGCCTCGTTTAGCCAATGGTTCCCTTTAGAAATAATCTATGAAGAACTCCTGTGATCACCGTAAAGAAGCACCGGATGATTGGCCAAAAACGATTTGCCTATGAGTCTTGAAGGTTTCACGGCCTTATACGCCGATTTCCTTTGCTGCCATAACCACCCGATTGCCTCCGGCGTTCTTCGCCTCATACATGGCCAGATCGGCCCTGAGCGGAAAACCAGGAAGGACATTATCAAATAGGGTATGGGAATGTAAATACACATGGTCAGGCTTGATTCCCACTTCCCGCCACCAAAAGATGCCCCTTGCTTTTTCCTGTATTGTATAACCGCAATTCTATTAATCCCTGGCGTCGCTCAATTGGGACAATATGTTTTTATCTATCTTCTAAATAATTGAAAAAAACATAGATTTTAATGGTATAGTCCTTTTTGCTATCTGGCATGAAACTTGCTAATTATGATGGGAACGACCTGTTCATCCGGGACTTCGACCAGATTCTGGGTGAAATAGAGGGTGGGAAGGGCCGGTTGCAGGAACGAAATGGAGCATCAGAAGTAGCCCTTTGAGAATAATCTTGGACTTTAAACCTTATATCAGAGGAGGTCAGTGACATGCCGCGAGGAGACGGAACAGGCCCGAGTGGCCAGGGACCAGGAACAGGCAGAGGGCTGGGCAGAGGCGGTGGCCCGGGCCGGGGGGGGCGAGGCCAAGGCCGGGGAGGCGGTTTTGCCGCAGGGCCGGGGGGATACTGTGTCTGCCCCAACTGCGGTAAAAAGGTGACACATGAACTGGGGCGGCCCTGCTATGAGCAGCAATGTCCCAGTTGCGGAACGGCCATGACACGAGAATAGCCGGGTGAGACATCCTTCGATCAGGGCGATGACTTAAAAGGCTCCCCCGGTATTGGGGGAGAACGTCTGTTGGACAGGCGCGGTAGGCCCCGGGAATCATGACAGATGAAAAAAGGACAATCGGGGGAATGAACCCGAAGGAGCAAATATGTGTTTGAGCACCGTTTACATGGATTCCGGAAATGAGCAAAAGGAGATCATGAAGGAAGTCGCCAGAATCGAGGCGGAAGGCCAGGGTTTCTGGTTGATAGACCTCTTCGGAGAAAGGACCTTTGTGGAAGGAACCATCCAGACCGTCAACCTCATGGACGGCCATTTTGTGATGCTTAAAGAGCAAAAGACGACCTAACCCTTACCCGTCAAAACCAAACGTCGCCTCCGGCACGGGCGGGCCGGTCTCATGAACATATCTATTCTTAGCGCTGAGTCTCTGGGTGTAAGGGGACTCTGCTGCCATGTGGAGACCAGGGAGAGGAATATTCTCATAGATCCAGGCCTTGCCCTGGGGTATATGAGACATAAACTCTTGCCCCATCCAAGACAGGTACTCGTGGCGGAAAAGGTCCGAAGGAAGATCATCACCCTTTGGGGGGAAGCCACGGATATCGTATTCAGCCATTTTCACGGAGACCATGTCCCCCTTGTTGACGCGAATCCCTATCAACTCCGTGCAGCGGAATTGACAGGACGGGGTGACAAAAAGACCAGGATCTGGTGCAAGAACCAAAACCATCTTTCGCCCTCCGAAGCGGGGCGCATGGAAACACTCAAGGAGACCCTCGGCCTCGATTTTCTGTCCGGAGAAGACATGAGCTGCGGACCCTTGCGCTTTTCCTGCGCTGTTCCTCACGGAGACCCACATGCTACAGGGGACATGGTTATGATGACCCTGGTTGAAGAAGACCGGCGATTCCTCCATGCATCTGACATTCAGCTCCTCAACCATGAGACCGTTTCCAAGGTACTTGCATGGCGTCCGGACATCCTTCTGGCCGGAGGCCCCCCCCTTTATCTATCCAGGCTCAGCGAGAGACAAATCCACGAGGCCTGGGAAAACGCCCTGAGGCTGGCCCGCGGTGTTGGTGTCTTCATCCTCGATCACCACCTGTTGAGATGTAGCGAAGGGATGACCTGGCTTAAGCGGTTGTCCATGGTTGCTGGTAAACCGGTATTGTGTGCAGCGGATTTCATTGGGAAGAAACCCATGCTTCTTGAGGCGGAACGCCAGAGCCTTTACCGCACCTTTCCCGTTTCTCAGGGCTGGCATGAGGATTATGCACAGGGTAAGGCGACCACCGAGAACTATCAATAGGGGCTGGTTTCAGGCCTTCGCCTGGAAAAGAAAGGGCCCGGGTATGATTTTCCGTAAACCCGGGCCCTTTTTTGGCCACTCTTTAGGCTTCAGGAGAACTCGATTCGAGCTCTTCAATCCGCTTGTTTATGGAATCCAGTTCATTCTTTAAGGCACCCGCTTCATCCTTAAGCATATTTACTTCGTCTTCGGGCCTCATGGCATAAGGGGCGTTGTAGGCCGGTCCATACGCGCCTCCGGCAGGGGGATAGGCCCCTCGCCATCCAAACCCTCTCCCGAAGCCGCGGCCCCGGCCGAAGCCTCCTCGAAAACCTCGACCCCTTCCAAAGCCGTACCCCCGGCCATACACAGGACCATAGCCTGCGTAACCCGGATTGCAGTATCCGCGGCCACCACCTGTCATGGGTCCCATTCCAGCAGGACCTGTTCCATCCAATCCTGGCATAATGATCACCTCCTCATTGGGTTGTTAGGTTTCATGGATTGTTCCCGGCATTTGGAGGTTTGTGTCTCTCTCCCTCAACCGGTGTTGTGTGGGGTTACCAACCTCCCCAGGCCGGCCGACGCCAGCCGAAGCCCCTTCCAAAGCCCCGGCCCCAACCAGAACCCGATCCGAAGCCCCGGCCGAAACCCCGGCCTTGTCCGCGCCCCCGACCAAAGCCCCGGCCATATCCCGGAACCCGGTAAGCAGGCCTCGGTGCAGGGCCGTAGGCGCCTTGAGAAGGGTTACAGTAACCTCGTCCCCATCCTGTCATTGGTCCCATTCCAGCAGGACCTGTTCCATCCAATGCGGGCATGAAACATCCCTCCTTTCCCTTACAATCTGCCGCCCCAGCCGTGGCGGCGTCGCCGTCGCCCTCTGGGGGGCATATCAAAATGACCTCCTTCGATCCGGAGTATTTTGCCCATAACCAGGGCATCTGCAACGATGGCTCTTGCCTCGGCCAGAATCCTCCCGAAGGTCTGGCGGGAGACATTCATCATGCTTGCCGCTGTCTCCTGATCGAGGCCCTGAAAATCGCTTAACCGGATGGCCTCAAGCCCCTCGATGGGGAGGATAACCTCCTCTTGCCCCCAGGGGGGCATCCTTTCCGGGACAAAGGCATTAACAATGGGACGCCCCTGTACAAATCTTCGTTTTCGTGGTCTCGGCATGTACCCTCCTGTTATGAGCTTTTGCTCATAATATAGGTTTTATCCAATAAAAGTCAATGCTTTTTTTAAAGTTTATGCTCATTAATGGTGAGAAAACACCTTCTGCCACCGGGTCCGCAGTTGACTCCGGGGCTGGCTGTGCCGTCATTTAGGTGGGACCTTCTTGGTCAGGCCAAATAGTGATGAATGAAGGTTTTCCCTGAGTCCGGGCTCAGGGGGGTCAGAAGAGACGGACTCATGGGTAACCTCCTGATGGGGGGGTAATGTGCCCACGAAATGGATTAACGATAAAACTATAATAACGAGGTGGCCTTCTGTTCCCCTTCCGTACCGGTAGAATCAAGTGGCTGATCAGACTTGATCCTGCCGTTGTAGACAAATTCTTCTACCATCTGAAAGGCCTGGTCGTCTGTAAACTGGCGGGGAGGGCGTTTGCAGAAATAGGCGGACGGCCCTTCAAGAACGCCGCCTACACCGCGCTCAAGGGCCACTTTGGAACAGCGTATGGCGTCAATGGCCACGCCCGCCGAGTTGGGGGAGTCCTCGACGGACAAGCGAAGTTCCAAATCCATGGGAACGTCACCAAAGAGCTTCCCCTCCATCCGAATGTAACAGACCTTATTGTCCTTCTGCCACGGCACGTAATCACTGGGCCCAATATGAATATTGTCACTGTCCAGTTTTTGCGCAGCCACGGACTGGACCGCCTCTGTCTTTGATTTTCTCTTGGACACCAGGCGGTGCTGGTTCAGCATATTTAGAAAATCCGTATTCCCTCCCGTGTTTAACTGATAAGTGCGGTCCAATTTCACGCCTCTTTTCCTGAACAGATCGGTCAGTATACGGTGAGTAATAGTAGCGCCCAGCTGGGACTTGATATCATCACCAATAAGGGGGATATTTCTTTCCTTGAATCGTTTGGCCCACACAGGACTGCTGGCGATGAAAACGGGCATGTTGTTTATAAAGGCCACACCGGCCTCAAGGGCGCAATCCGCATAGAACTGCGTCGCCTCTTCCGAGCCCACAGGCATATAGTTCAACAAAATATCCGCCCCTGATGCCTTGAGGATCTCCACCACGTCTTTTCTTTCGGGCTGTGTCTCATCTGCAGGTAGAAACGTGTATTTCGGGTCATAGTCCTTCATGTGTTCAGAAAAGCCATCCAGGATCCTGCCCATCTTCACGATTACACCGGAGGCAGGAAGGTCCGGGCAGAAAACGGTTGTACAGTTTGGACTGGAAAAGACGGCCTCCGTGACATCTTTCCCCACCTTGCGCCTATCGATATCAAAGGCGGCCACCGCCTCTATGTCGGAGGGGGTATATCCCCCGATTTCCCAGTGCATCAGGCCGATAGAATCCCCGGCGTTTTTGTCCCTGTAATAATGTACACCCTGAATCAAGGAGCTTGCACAATTACCCACGCCAGCCACCGCAATCCTTATTTTGGCTTTCATCCCGCGCTTACCTCCTTCTACTTGGATGCCCCTCTTCAAAGATTCTGAGCTCATTCAGCCTGTTGCAGCAAGTCCGGATCACCGAGCCAGGGACCGTCCGTCGCATGACCGGACGGAATTGCCCAACGGCCGATAGGTCGGCTGAGAGGTTCTCTGCTGTCTTGCGCTTTCCAGGCGCAACAAACCGATTGTGACTGAATAATCTTTCATGAAAAGCTTAATTAAAGAAACATTAAGCTTGAAATATTTATTTTGTTAGAAAAGTGTTAGGTATAAGATTATACAGATTTTCTTTTCTGTCAAGGTTTTGGCTTGTTAGGCGGGGCGATCCCCATGACAAGGAGGGTGTCATTTCCCTAGGGCAACCTCCCGGTTGGGGGCATCTCAGCGGTCTTGGGGAGCCGTTCCTACTTTTCAGCCAGCTTGCGGAGCTCCGAACCAAGGCGCTTCAAGGCCTCGGAGCAGTCCGTCCGGGAGAAGTGGACCTCGACAAATACCATCTGGTGCGGATGGTCTTGGGCCGTTTGCAAGGCCTTTTCCATATCTTCTTCCGTTTTGACCTCCAGGCACAGGACCCCTTCTCCAAAGACATTGGCCAGGCGGTGGTATTTCCACTGCTGGATGTCATTGTAGGGGCCGTCATGGATCATGCGTTCAATGACCAATCCATCATTATTGAGGAGAAATATGATGGGATTACATTCGTAGCGAATGAGTGTGGAGGTTTCCTGGGCGGTCATCTGAAAGGCCCCGTCTCCCTCGAGCAGTACCACACGCTTGTTAGGCCTGGCCAGTGAGACGCCCAGAGCGGCGGGAACCCCGTAACCTATGGATAGATAATAGGCCTGGGCGAGAAAATTTTCTGTCTCTTCGATATAGAGTTCCGGTGCAGCACATATGGCGTCTCCGGTCTCTGCGATGAGAATCATATCATCATCCAGAAAGCGGTTCAGCCGATCGTAAAATCTTTTGATGGTAATGGCCGTATTGGGTTGAGGCGCAAACGTCCCCAGGGGCTGGTGAGGATTCGTGGGGTGCGATGAGCGGTATAGCCGGGGGTTCAAGGCCTTGGAAAGGGCCGCAATAAAATCTCCCATCCATACACTGTCATAATAGTGGTGTCGTATCTGTATCCGGTCGTAATGGGCGCTCACCAGACGGTCGCTCTTAAGGGCCGAGGTAAATCCCCCTGTGGTCATGTCCGTCATCCATACACCCAGGGCGAGGACGCAGTCGGAGGCTTCCACCTGCTTCCGCACCACGTCCCGACTGAGTCCGCCCTGGTACACGCCCATGAATTGAGGATGGAGCTCGGGGATCACGGATTTGCCGTTGATGGTTGTGGCATAGGGGATCTCGATACGTTCCACCAAATCGAGCATCTCCCGGCCCAGGCCGAACCGTTCAATCTCAATGCCCGCCAGAATCACGGGTTTTTCAGCGGCGTTCATGAGGCCGGCCGCCTCTTCCACACTTTCTGCGAGACTGTCAGGGTCCGATGACCTGTGGACCTCAAATCGCGTGTCTCCCGGCTCTGCACATGGACGGTCCACCATATCCACGGGAATTTCTATATAGCCAGGGCGTTTTTGTGTCAGGCAATTCAGGATAACCCGGTCGATCTCCTCAGGTGCGGTCTTGGGATTGGTCAACAGCACCGCATCGGCGGTGATCTTACGGAATACCTCGTACTGTAAGGTGTATTCCCCGATGAGATGGTGGACCAGGGCGTGGGATTCACGCCTGGCCGAATTGGGTGCACCACTGATCATAATAACCGGGACCCGTTCAGCATAGGAGCCTGCAACGGCATTGAGAATGCTGAATCCTCCCACGCCGTAAGTGACCACTGCAGCCCCTATACCATTGAGCCGGGCATAGGCGTCTGTCGCATAACCGGCGTTTAACTCATTACAGTTCCCGATGAGCTCAATGGGGCTGTCTACGATCCTGTCCATAAAATCCAGGACATAGTCTCCAGGTACACTGAAGATGTGATTGACTCCGATTTGTTGGAGGCGGCGAATAATGTATTGGGACACGGTAGCGTTAGAGGAATGCACCATGGTCATCTCCCTTCCTTTCGGTCCATAATCTCTTTCCCCGAAATAGTGAACAGGGGAACCCTGATTTTGATAGCATATCCGACCGGGATTTTTTTTCAAACTGGTTTCTTTGCTTACGTCAAACCGGAGGATTTTATCCTCCTTGGAGGAGCATCCTCCGGTTGAGCTCATATGACAACCCTGGGGGTGGCTTGTGGCGTTCTCATTTGAATTCACGTTCCCGCCACCAGGGATAGAAGGGCGGCATATCCTGGCTCACCTTCAAGGTGAACCGAGGGGGTCTTTTTTCAACAAATGCCCGTGCGGCACCCTCGGCGTCGGCGGCCTTTCCCAGCCAAAAAATGCATTTGGAATCAAGTTTATGGGCCTTCATGGGATGGTCGGCGGCCAGCATTTTCCACATGAGCTGGCGGTTCAAGGCTACAGAGACCGGTGAGGTATGGTCCGCAATCTGCCGGGCGATCTCGTTGGCCCTTTCCATCAAGGACTCCGGCGGTAAAACCTCTCCGACCAGACCCCCTTCCAGCGCCTCCCGGGCCCCAAATATCCTTCCCGTGTACGCCCACTCGGCGGCCTTGTTGAAATTACACAGCCGGGGCAAGAACCAGCTGCTACAGGCCTCGAGGGTGATTCCCACACGGGAAAAGGCAAACCCTATCTTGGCATTCTCTGAGGCGATACGGATATCCATGG
>Ga0180432_10006355_pt1 | contig 15340 bp, 15 predicted proteins | sample SS_ome_10_FD_132414 | JGI IMG/M metagenome (GOLD analysis project Ga0180432, IMG submission 132414) | Hypersaline lake sediment archaeal communities from the Salton Sea, California, USA - SS_1_MS_2 metaG | ecosystem: Environmental > Aquatic > Non-marine Saline and Alkaline > Hypersaline >... | reverse complement strand
GGCCATTGCTCCCTCCTATCTCTCAACCAGGGTCGAGCGGGCCTTGATCACCACCTCGCCCTTCTGGTTTTTCATTTCGGTTTCAAGCACGGTAAACTCCATGAACTTGCCCGGCTTGTTCTTCTTCTCTTTTTCGTAGACGTCCTTCACCTTGGTCTGGCAGGTGATGGTGTCACCGGGGTGGATCGGCGCGAGATACTCATATTCCTCCTCGCCGTGGAGCAGCCGGCCCAGGTTGATGTTCAGGGCGGTGATCATGGGCATCAGCCCGCCGCCGCCCCACAGGGCGAAACAGGTCTGGAATGTGGGAGGGGGCACGATATCCTTGTATCCCTCCTTCTTGGCCGGGGCGGAGTCGACGTAGATCTGGTCGACCTGATCTCTTCCCTCTTTCTGGGAGATCGCCAGGGCGAATTCCATGATTTTTCCCTTCTCCACCTCGAACACGAACGGTTCGAACTCCGTCCCTATCTTCGATTTGTCTGACATGAAAGCCTCCTTTGATACCTCTTGTATGATGATTGGTTCAAAAAACCTACTTCTCCACGATTTCAGCGGTATCCAGCCCCGATACCAGCTCGTTGATGTTGACCCTCAGCACCTTTTCCCGGGGGGCAAGACCTGAGAATACCACATGTGATATGTCTTCCACAAGGTCATCGATGGGAATTTCTCGATCGAAGACCAGCCACGGAATCAGGATGTGCTCGATGGTGCCGAAGATCATATCCCTGACGATATGGGGATTGACGTTCGGGGAGATCTCCCCGTCCCGTATCCCCTCCTCCACGATGGTGAGAATCAGGTCGGAGTAGAGCTTGAGATTCTCATAGGTCTTGCACTTGAAGTAGTCGGGGTCGATCCTGATTTCCAGGGTCATGATTTTTGTGAAGTGACGGTGCATGCGGAAATAGTAGAGGTGGCACCAGATGATTTTTCTCAGCTTGTTGAGCGCCCCCTTGATTCCCTGGAGGTGGCTGAGGGCGAACTCCGCATACTCGATCGAAGAGTTCTCCGGCACGGCGTACAGGAGATCCTTCTTGTTGGCGAAGTGGTCGTATATCGTCCCCTCGGCGACCTGAGCCTCCCGGGCGATTTCGGAAATGGTGGTTTCAAAGTATCCCTTTTCCGCGAAGATGCGCTCCGCCGCGGCAAGAATCCTCTCGCGCTTGTCACCACCTTCCCGGTTGTTTTTCAGGCTCTTGGTAACACCCCGAACCCTTTTTTGAATGTTATTCATTTTTGTAGTATTTTCACCCATTTTCAGCCCTTTTGTAACCGGGATTTTTCCGCCTTTTCGAGCGATGCTCAATTATATTGATTCGCATATCCCTTTGTCAAGTGATAAATATCATTAGATAAATTCTTTACAAGAAAACACTTGACAAAAGACACTACTTATAATAAAAAACTTTCGAGGGATGCTCATTTTTTTAAGGGCTTCCCGGTTGAAAAAGAGGAGTTATTCGGTAACAACAATTTTTTTGATTTTTTTACTCGTTCTCCCGCGTTTCCGGCCAACAAGCCGCGTCCGGCATGCGGGAAGGGTGCAAAAAGAATCACTGATATTGCGCAACTCATTGAAAGGAGATTTGGCGTATGGTTGGAATTACATCATTCGGAGGTTATATTCCGAGGTACAGAATCAATCGCGGCACAATTTTCGGAGCCATGGGCTGGTTCAACCCGGTGACGATCGCTGTGGCCCGGGGTGAAAAGTCCGTCGCGAACTACGACGAAGACTCCCTGACCATGGCCGTGGCTGCCGGTATAGATGCCCTGAACGGCATCGATCGTGCAAAAATCGACGGCGTTTACCTTGCTTCCACGACCCTTCCCTACAAGGAACGCTCCTGCGCCGCCATCGCCGCGGCAGCGCTGGATCTCAGGGACGATGTGAGGGTGGCCGATTTTACCGAGGCCATCAAGTCCGGCACCACCGCCACCATCGCGGCCCTGGATGCCGTCAAGGCGGGTGAAGTCAACAACATCCTGGTAAGCGCCGCCGACTATCGGCTGGGAAGAATGGGCAGCATGGTCGAGCAGTTCTACGGCGACGGCGCCGCCTGTCTGGTCGTGGGCGACAAGAACGTGGTCGCCGAATACAAGGGTTCCTACTCGGTATCCTTCGACTTCGTCGATCATTTCCGCTCCGAGGACGCCCCCTTTGACCGGACCTGGGAAGAGCGCTGGATCAGGGATCTGGGCTACAGCAAGTTCATCCCCCAGGCTCTGAAAGGTCTGCTGGACAAGACCAAGACGAAGCCCGAGGAGATCAACCGGGTCGTCTATCCCTGCTACTTCGGCCGGGATCACGGAAAGATCGCAACCCTGGTGGGCATCTCCGCCGAGGCGATCCACCCGAACATGCACGATGTCACCGGTGACACCGGAACGGCCCATCCTCTGGTGATGATGGTCAGCGCCCTGCAGGAAGCCAAGCCGGGAGACAAGATCATCATGGCCAGCTTCGGCAGCGGCTGCGACGCCCTGCTATTCGAGGTGACCGACAACATCAAGAAGCTCAAGGGCATCTCCGGCATCAAGGGATCCCTGGAATACAAGGCCGACCTGGCCCCGTACGAAAAGTACGCGGTATTTCGGGACATCATCCCCATGGAGCTGGGTATCCGGGGCGAGGACGAGGCCTGGACGGCTTTCTCCACCCTGTGGCGCAAGCGCAAAGCGGTCTTCGGCCTTGTGGGCTCCAAGTGCACCGAGTGTGACACGCCCCAGTATCCTCCCCAGCGCATCTGTGTCAATCCCGACTGCGGCGCCGTGGACAAAATGGAAGAGTACCGCTTCTCCGACAAGGAAGGCGCCGTCTTCTCCTACACCGGTGATATGCTTGCGTTCTCCTTCGATCCGCCCCAGGTATACGGCATTACCCGTTTCAAGGGTGGCGGAGCCCTCTGGGTGGACTTCACCGACTGCAAGCTGGAAGACCTCAAGGTCGGCATGAAGACCAGGATGACCTTCCGCAGGAAGTACTATGACGCAAAGCGGGGCATCTCCGGCTACTTCTGGAAGATCCTCCCGGTGATCGAATAGGAACACATTGATCAATAGAATGGAGGTATACACATGCCAAGCGGTATTAAAGATAAGGTAGCCATCCTGGGAATGGGATGCACCAAATTCGGGGAACGATGGGAGATGTCCGAGGAGGACCTGATCGTCGAGGCGTATCTGGAAGCCATGGAGGATGCGGGCATCGAGAAGAAAGACATCGAAGCATCCTGGTTCGGCTCCTGCTTTGACGAGGTCAACGTCGGCAAGAGCGCCATCACTCTCCCCATGACCCTCAAGCTCCCCTTTGTCGGCGCCACTCGCGTGGAAAACTTCTGCGCCAGCGGCACCGAGGCCTTCCGGGGCGCGGTTTACGCCGTCGCCGCCGGGGCCTGCGACATCGCCCTGGCCCTGGGCGCCGAAAAGCTGAAAGACACCGGCTACGGCGGCCTTCCGGACTTCGGCACCGCCATGGGGACGTTCAATCGTCTCATCATGCCCAATGCCACGGCCCCGGGATCATTCGCCCTGATGGCCACCGGTTACACGTCCAAGTACGGCGTCAAGCCGGAAGACCTGAAAATGGCCCTGGCGAAGATTTCCGCAAAGAGCCACGCCAACGGCGTACTGAATCCCAAGGCTCACCTGCAGAAAGCGGTGACCGTGGATCAGATCATGAACGCGCCGATGATCGCGTGGCCCCTGGGCCTGTTCGATTGCTGCGGCGTATCCGACGGAGCCGCCGCCGCCATCGTCACCACCCCGGAGATCGCCAAGAAGCTCAAGCCCAACACAGATCCGATACTGGTCAAGGCGCTGCAGATCGCCATCACGTCCGGTGAGGAGATGTGGTACACCAACTGGGACGGCGCCCACGTGGAAACCACCTTCAGGGCGGGCCAGAAGGCATACGCCGAGGCGGGCATCAAGAATCCGAGGGAAGAGCTGAGCATGATGGAAGTGCACGACTGCTTCTCCATCACCGAGCTCGCCACCTACGAGGATTTGCAGATTTCCCCCCGAGGCAAGGCCATCGACGACATCAACGACGGCTTCTACGAGCTGGACGGCAAGATTCCTTGCCAGCCGGACGGCGGCCTGAAGTGCTTTGGCCATCCCATCGGGGCATCGGGCATCCGCATGCTCTATGAGATGTACCTGCAGCTCAACGAACGGGCCGGCGATCGTCAGATCAAGGATCCCAAACTGGGCCTGACCCACAACCTGGGCGGATTCCCCGCCATGAGCGTCTGCTCGGTTGCAATGATCGGAAGATAATTCCGACGAGACACCGTGATCACACGGGAAGCGCATAGCGTGCGCTTCCCGTTTTTTTTGCCAGAAGGAACGGAAAAAACCGGTTGACACGTCACTCCCCCATCCGTATGATGAAGCGAGTAAGTATTCATACAATCAGGAGGTGCTGTCGATGTTTTCCGATATCGCGTATTACAGCATATTCGGTATTTATGTGGTGCGTCTTCTGGGAATATCCGCTTTGATACTTATGCTCTTCACCGCGTCCATCTCCATACTCAACAAGCGTAAGATCAGATGGATACCCCAAAAATGGCATTCCCGTTTTGCATACGTCACAATCGTTTTGGCCCTCTGCCACGGGCTACTGGTCTTTCTCGCCCGCCTGTAACGGAAAACGATTTACAGTCACAAAAGCTACCCTTCACACCAGGAACGACACAGAAAAATCAAGGAGCTGAAAATCATGAAACGCGTGTGTCTTATTTTCATAGTCCTGACGTTCACCCTCATGGCGGCAACGGCCTTCGGAGACCCCCTGACGTCCGTCGGCTCCATGTTCCGAAACCGGCCGAATCACAGCGGTTATTATGACGACCGGGGCGTCAGCAACGTCCGGGAAATTCTCTGGAAGATCCATGCCGACGGTGAGATCGACTCCACCCCGGCGATTTGGGCGGGGGTCGTCTACGTGGGAAGCGACGATGATTACCTCTACGCCATCGACGCGAATACCGGCGTCGTTAAATGGCGCTTCCATGCCGGGGACGACATCTCCTCCTCCCCCGCCAAGGCCGGGAATTACGTATTCTTCGGATGCGAGGATGAATACTTTTACGCCCTCGACAAGGACACCGGACTGGAGAAGTGGCGGTTCAAAACCGAGGGGAACGTGATCTCTTCACCGGTGGTGACCGATGATGTTGTTTACTTTGGCAGTAACGACGATACCCTCTACGCCGTGGATGCGGCCACCGGCATGGAAAAATGGCGGTTTACAACCGAGGGAGACGTCAGGTCCTCCCCGGCGATCAGCGGCGGCATCGTCTTTTTCGGGAGTATGGATGACCACATCTACGCCGTGGACGCCGACACCGGGATGGAGAAATGGCGGTTCGAAACCGAGGGGAGTGTCTACTCGTCCCCGGCGGTGGTGGACAATGTCATCTATATAGGCAGCGACGACGGATATTTCTACGCCCTGGATGCGAAGACCGGCATATCCAAATGGCGCTTCCTCGCCGGGGATAAAATCCGCTCGTCCCCGGCGGTGTCCGGGGGGCTCGTGTTCTTCGGTGGCAATGACGGAATCTTCTACGCCGTGGTTGCCGCCACCGGGGTCTCCTCCTGGCAGCAGTCCACCGAGGACGCGATCATTTCATCTCCTGCGGTGACGAAGGGGATTGTATATGTCGGCAGTGACGACGGGCGGCTCTACGCCTTCTCCACCAGCGACGGAGCCCCGCTGTGGGCGTACCGCACCGAAGACGCCGTCCGCTCGTCCCCGGCGATCCGGGACGGGCTTGTGGTCTTTGGAAGCGCCGACGGGTTTCTCTACGGGCTGAAATAGCACCACGGCCCGTTTACACAATATGAGCCGGGAGATGAGAAACACGCTGATGTCGATACAGCATCGTCGCGTGTAGGCTCCCGGCGGTCATGGGATCATAGGTATCAACCCCGTTCAGCCTCCCCAAAACATATACGGCCGGTATACCCGCCGGCCTTTTTATTTCTCTACGGCACCCCTTCCCCGCTTATCGGTGCTTATTCCCTTCGCCGACGATCATCGGTTACTCCCGGAGCCGGATCTCCCGCTTGGCCAACCGGAAGCCTCCCTCGATGATCACCGCCAGGCCCACCAAAACCGCCAACACCCACAGCTTGGAGGGTGCGGTCCGGGCCGTTTGCCATACGAGGGCGCCCAGTGCCCCGACGCACGCGCCGGCCCCCACCAGCGAAATCCAGCCGCGGCTGTCCGTACGGGATGCGGAGAGTGCGTTAGCCGTGTTGACGGCGGCGAAGATCAACAGGAATCCGGCGCTGCCCACCGTCGCAATGCTCGACAGATCGAAGAAATTGGCCACGATGAGCGTGAGCCCCGAGGTGATCAACAGCCCGGCCACCGGCTGATTCCAGGCCTTGCGCTCGAGTATCGCCGGCAGCTCACCATCCCGGGCGATGCTGTAGCTTAGGCGGGCCGAGCCGTAGAGCGTCGCGTTTATGGCGGACGCCGTGGACAGCATCGCCGCTATCGAGATCAGCACAAAGCCCGCCGATCCGAGAAACGGCCGGGCCGCCTCCGCCAGCGCGTAGTCTCTTGCCGCCACGATCTTATCCACCGGGAGATTGCCCACGGTGACGATTGAAACCAGCACATACAGTACGATCACGGATCCCACCGCGATGTAATAGGCGCGGGGCAGCGTCCGTTTCGCGTCCCGCACATCGCCGGCCGTGTTGGCGATCAGCTCAAATCCCTCGTAGGCGAGAAAGATGATCATCCCCCCCGCCACCAGCTGCAGGGGAGGCGACCACGTATCGAGGACGATCCGGGAAGTCTTGACGCCGGTGAGACCGACGCCGATGAACGTCAGCAGAATCGCTAACTTCAATATCACGATCCAGTTCTCCGCCTTGCCGATCAGCTCGGCACTGAGGAGGTTCAATCCGGCGATAAGGATCACGCTGAGGCTGACCAGCACGTGTGTGCCGATCCCCTGCCAGGCCGGGGGGAGGAACGTTGTAGCGTAGCTGCCGAACGCCAGCGCATAGAGCGACAGCATTACCACGTAGCTCAGCCACAACAGTAGATTCAGACTCCCGGTGAACATCCCGGCGCCGAACACACGGTCCAGGAAGGTGACCGTCCCCCCGCGACTCGGGTAGGCCACGGAAAGCTTCGCGTATGAATAGGTCGTCAGCAACGCCACCACCCCCGCGAGGGCAAAGGCCACCGGCGTCCCGCCGTGCGCCAGCTCCACCGCCAGTCCCAGCACCGCGAAAATACCGCCGCCGACCATCCCACCGACGCCGATGGAGACCACCGCCAACAGGCCGATCTTTCCGTCGTCTGATTTTTTCATGGTCTAATCTTCTTCATGTAGAGAAAACGATCCTTTCTCCATGCCGTTTCTGATCGATCGTGAGTCAGGATATACCCGTCCGGGTCCGTCGTATCTGGGCCGCCGGGACGACGAAGATGCGCCGTCCCGCCTCCGGGAAAAAATCCCTAGAATATGGCATAATGCGAAATGAGTCATTATATTATTGGTACAACATCGATATACACTGCATCTTCGGGGGAGAAAACACATGGAAGCCGTCGTCGAGTACATCATCATCGGGTCTCTTTTGCTCCTGTCACTGGCGTATCTCGCCCGCCGCATCATCCTCAGGGTGCGGGCGGTGAAGGAGAACGACGTCTGCCGGGACTGCCCCTACGCCCGGGACGGCTGCGGCAAATCCCCCGCCGACTGCCGATAACGATTCCCCGTCTCCGGCTCTCCTCTTCACCTGCCGTTAAAACGCGTACTTCGGCGTCACATAGAAGGTACAGTATTCCACGTTTTTCATCCGTTTCATCACCTGCTCCTCTAAAGACTCCGCCAGCTCGTCGTACTTCGCCTCGGGCACCGAGAGGTCGGCGTTGATATCCGCCACAATGATGATCTGGTCATCGCCGGTCCCCACCACCCGGAAGCCGTGAAAGCCGGAGACTCCCTCGGTCTCCTCCACGACCCGGGCGAACTCTCCCTCCAGCGCCTCGATCTCCGGCGTCCGCTCCATCAGCGGATCTGCGTGACACACCGCGTCCCCCCCGAACTCCTTCGTCAGCCGCCGCTCCACCCGCTCCGCCGCGCCATGCATCTGCCGGGTCGAGAGCTTCTCGGGCATCTCGGCATGGAGCGACACCAGGGAAAACGACCCGTAGTCGTGCACGATGATCTCGTGCACCCCCTCCACCCCGTCCACACCCACAGCGATCTCCCTGATACGCTCGATCATCTCGGGCTCCGGGGCCTGACCCAACAGCGGCACCAGGGCAGATTTTGCGTGGACCAGTCCCAGATACACCAGCCACAGCGCCACCCCCGCGCCCAGGTAGCCGTCTATGGCGGGGATATGGAACAGATGCCCCGCAATGAGGCCCGCGATCACCGCCAGGGTGATGATCGCCTCGATGAACTGGTGGTCGGCGTTTGTCAGGATGGCATGGGAGTGAATCCTCTTTCCCAGGTATCGGAAGAATTGATATAAAAACTGCTTGACGACGATCGTCGCCGCCAGTATCCAGGGGAGCGCATGCCAGTAGTGCACCTCGTGGGGCTCGGCGATCTGGTGCACCGCCGACTCCCCCACCTGTATGCCGGTGACGATGAGGAATATAGCCATCAAAAGCGGCGCGATATGCTCCATCCGTCCGTGGCCGAAGGGGGTCTTTTCCGTGGCGGGTCGGGAGGCGATGACGAAGCTCGCCACCAGGACGATGGAATTGGCCAGGTGGGACAAAAGGTGGAACGCGTCGGCGATCACCGACACGGAATCGGCCATGATCCCCAGGACCAGCTTGACGGTGAAGAGGATGATCGTGGCCACGATGGAGGACAGCCCCGCCACCAGGCCGTAGCGAAGCCGCACGCTTCTCTCTCCCACGTTATCGAAATCAGTAATCAACCGCTTCGCGATGCCCCGGTTCAGTGAATCCAAGAATGCCATAACAGCTCTCTGCTCCTTGATGAGAATGGTTCTTGATATTAACATGGATATCTCCCATCGGCAAGAAAGAGCTGAACTCTTTCCGTTTTTTTTCACGCTGCGTTTTCATGCCGTTACCCCGAAACAGCCCCGACTTCCCCGTTTTTCGAAACCGCCGTGATCCTCGGGACGACGGACATAAACAGACTATAACAACAGAACATACTGTACATCCTGTGAGATAATGTATATATGTATGTATGTGCCGCACCTCCCAGGTGTTTTTCTGCGGCTCGATTGAGGATCGCACCCCGAATCAATTCATCCGATTATGTCCCGATACGTGAGAGTATAAAACGCCGTCACTCCGTCGAGGATGTCTCTTTTTACTTGATATATAAACTGCCTATCATGGATAATTTAAGTATAGAACAATGCATGAATATTCCACCTGTATATGAGATGCGAATGTTCTCTGTAGCTTCAACTGGTCTTGCACAATTTTGAACAGGAGCAAAAAATGACAAAGCGAACACCATTTCTGTTGATTCTTCTGGTCGCGTCGATTGTTCTGTTAATGTCCGGAACCGCCCTTGCAGTCACGGAGAGCGGCTATCTCAACGGCCCGGGGGCGTCCTATACGTTCACGGTAAATGCGGGCGGCAATACCCTTGTAGAAGTGCCCTTCACCTATCCCGTCGGCTCCGTAGATTTCTGGGTGAAGGTGGTGGGCCAGGACGGCTCCACGGTCCTGGGGAACTTCGACCTTGACAACGGAGAAATCATCCAGCTCATGGGCGGCGGCACCTTCTACCTCACCATCTACTCCAACCGGGGAAGCGGATACTGGAGCGCCTCATACAATCTCGCCGGCGGGGGGACAACCGGTGGAGGGACAACAACCGGAGGCAGAGATGTTGTTGTGAACGCCGGTCCGGACGTGGAGACAAGCGGCAACTCCGTATACGGATACCTGAACGGAAGCGCCTGGGACGGCATGTGGTCTTTTGACGTCTACAAGGATTTCCTCGAGGTCACCTTCAGTTATCCAAAGGGTTCCGTGGATTTCTGGGTGGAGGTTACCGGGGAAAACGGACAGGTCCTCGGGAACTTCGATCTGGATAACGGAGAAATCATCCAGCTTTCAGGTGGCGGGACCTTCTACATGAGGATCTACTCAAGATCGGGATCGGGCAACTGGTCGTGCACGTGGTAAGCCATCGAATGACATCTTTGAGAAGGAGGTCTCGATTGAAACATTCATCTTTCAAGACGGCCGTGATTGCGGTTCTATTCGTTCTCGTATCGGGAACGGCCGCCTTCGCAGTTGATGCCGGTGCTGTCACCATCGAGGTGTGTCACGGCGGGTTTATCCCCCTCGATCACGCCAACGGGATGGTGTTCGCGGTGCGGGTGATCTCCGATACTCCCGTCACGGTCGAAAACCTGACCATTGATACGAGATGGTGGGATTCGATACACACGCTTCACTATCCTCACGCCACCCACGGCGCCGTCGTCACCAGCGAGATCGCATGTCAGAACACCCCGGATATGATCTTTATAACCGGGGCCTCCGGAACGATCGGTGGGATTCCGTACGATTTGACGGGAAACATTCGTGTCGTCAGTCCGGACGAAATGGGAATCGATCCGGTTGACTACATGGTGAAACCGCTCATCGTAACGACAGAATAAGAGAGCTCAAGGCGGTTGTTCCGGTGTCGGGCGAGGGAGTAGCCACAAGAGACATCGATCCGGAAATCCATCCCGGTTTCCGGGAGAAAAAAACATGTCCGTATACACAAAGGCCGGCGTATCGCCGGCCCTTTATTATTTTGTGTTTGATGTATTTTCCCTGGGCAAATCAACTCCCCCACATCCACACGGCCACGGAAGAACAGTGAAAACCATTCCCCTTCAAAAACAGACTCTTTTTTCACTTGCCACATCAAAACAAGCAATGATATTTTAAACGCTCATTATCGGTCCTATATATTCCGTACATGAACGGAATGCGGAATGTCGGTCCATGTTCTGTATCGAGATGGTATACCGTTCAATAGGGAGGTTACAATGAAAAGGCGAAAGCATCTTACGGCGATTCTTCTGGTTACGCTTTTTATTCTATCGGTTTCAGGCACCGCCTTCGGGCTGACAGAGAGCGGATACCTCAGCGGCCCGGGGGCGTCCAACACGTTCACGGTGGACGCTGGTGACAACATCCTTGTCGAATTGCTGTTCTACTACCCCGTCGGTTCCGTGGATTTCTGGGTGAAGGTGGTGGGCCAGGACGGATATACAGTCCTGGGAGATTCTGATCTGGATACCGGCGATCTTGTCCAGCTCATGGGCGGCGGTACCTTCTATATTACCGTCTATTCCAAAAGCGGCAGCGGCAACTGGAGCGCCACCGACGACCCGATGAATGCGGGGTCCAATCCGTGGATCGAGGAAGTTACCGTGGAGCCGGGCCCGAACGTGGACGTCAGCGGAAACACAGTTTCCGGGCATCTCACCGGTCCCGGCGAAGCGTGCTCATGGTCCGTCGATGTAAATACATACAATGTTGATCTCACCTTCAGGTATCCGGAGGAGTATGTGGATTTCTGGGTCGAAGTGAAAAGTACGTACGGGACGGTTGGCGATTACGACCTCGACACCAACAGGGTCATCAGCCTTATGGGAGGAAAAACCTACTATATAAAGGTCTACTCAAAGGGCGGGGCGGGGAAATGGTCGTGTACGTGGTAGAGGGGGAGTTATTTTTCCCGCCGCGGATGCGGGGAGGAAAATCCCGTTTTGTTGTTCATGAAAACAGCATCTTCATAATATAGAGATGAAAAATGGCAAACCCGGCCCCGTTTCGATGGCCGGGTTTTTCATGCAACACATACAGGGAACGAGACCGGAGCATCGCCGGTCTCGTTCGAATATCCTTTTCGACCGTCAGCCCGCCTCTTGCTCGAAGTCCTCAATCGCCCGGGTGAGATCCTCCAGGAACGTCCCCTCATAGTATCGCTCAGCCAGGATTTCCGCAAGTCGCTCCATGTCCTCGTCGGTCATCTCCCGGGTGTATCCCTGTTTCACCAGGTCCGCCCGGGTCACATCGACCTCCAGCTGAAATTCCCTGCACAAACGATTCATCTCCCCCTCCTCACTCTCCGTTCTTTTCTGGGTAAAACATACGGCCCGTGTTTCCCTTCCTTTCAATCGGTTCGTGTGATCTCATCGAACGGCAATCCCCCTTGATTTATCACATCTCACCGTTCCCTCATCCGTCCTCACCGACGCCCGGCATTCCGGGATGGGCGACTCACACTTCGAAGTTCGTATCGATAATTCATATGACGTCGGTTACGACAATATATTGCCCGGAGAAATGAAACGCCCCGGCCGTTTCCGACCGGGGCGCTCTCTTGTTCTTGTGTGCGAAGTTGTCTACGGTCTGTAGTACCAGATGTTTCCGTCGCCGGTGAGGCCGTAGAGATCGTTTCGACCCGCCTCGATCATCGTGCCCGGCCCGCCGACCTGGGTCCAGTTCTCCGGGGTGCCGTCGTAGCGGAATACCCCGGTGGGGGACAGGCCGTAGAGGGCCCCGAAACCGTCAACGGCGAAATCCATGCCGGAGCCGCCTACCCGGGTCCAGTCCATGGGGCTTCCGTTGTATCGGTAGATATCCCCGGTGTCCGGATTGGTGGCGAACAGGGAGCCGCTGCCGGCATAGAGCTCCGCCGCGGGACCGCCGATACGGGTCCAGTCGTTGGGAGTGCCGTTATAGCGATAGACGCCACTGCCATCGGGAGAGATGCCGTAGAGCACCCCGTTGCCGTCAACGATGAAGGTCCGGCCGGGACCACCCACCCGAGTCCAGTCGTCCACCCTGCCGTTGTATTGCCAAATATCACCGGTGGTTGGATTGGTGGCGAACATCCGGTCACCCCCGGCATAGAGCTCCGCAGCCGGGCCGCCGATCTGGGTCCACTCATTGGGATGGCCGCTGTACCACCAGACGCCGCTGCCGTCGGGCGAGATGCCGTAGAGCACGCCGTTGTCGTCCACGGCGAAGGTACTGCCGGGGCCGCCCACTCGGGTCCAGTTGTCGGGAGAACCATCGTAACGGTAGATGTCTCCCGAGGAGGCGTGGACGCCGAACAGCTCGCCGCCGCCGGCGTACAGCTCTCTGCCGCTGTTTCCGATATTATCCCATGTCCAGGCGGGAGCCGGCGCGGGATCACCGCTGCCGCCGGATCCACCTGATCCACCGGAACCACCGGAACCGCTGCCCGATCCCTCACGGGAGAAGATCACGCCGTTATCCCAGACAATCTCCGTGGCGTAGCCCGAGGGGTTCATGGTGATGGTTCCCTCGGCATGACCCCAGGGCCACACGGCGCTGATTGAGGTGCCATCGATATCCCCCACCCCGGTCTGGCCGGTGTCCGGCATGTTCCAGGTAAAGACATTTCCTAGCTGCATGATGTTGTACACATGTCCGTTGTTTGCAACCCAGCGGCCGGAGACATTCGGCGCCGCCAGGGCGGATGCGGCGATCATGACCATCGCCGTCGCAAACAGCACGGCAAGGCCGATACGTGTCATCTTTCTTCTTTTTGTTTTCATTGCGAATCCCCTAAAATAAACCTTATCAAACACCTGTAGTATTGCATGGTTTATTTATATCAACAAGCTCTTATCTGTTCTGTGAGTGCGCTCACACATACATAATTTTTGATTTCACATTATTCCGGATAAAAAAGGCCCCGGATCGCTCCGGGGCCTGAGGTCTTCAGTTTTTCCCTGTGCCACTACGGCCGCTCCCACACATCTCCGCTGTTCCACTGGATGCGAAGCGCCCTGCCCTCCGGGGTCATATCGGTGATGGTTCCCACGTCATTCAGATTCATGCTGGGGGGCTTTGAGCCCCAGTGTACGTTTATCTGATCACCACCGTAGACATCTCCGCTCCCGGTATCGGTACCGATGATAAAAATCGCTCCCGGATTGGTCCATTTCACATCGTGCTTGGTGCCGTTCTGGGTCATGGTGTATGTATAACCCGTAGCGTGGTTGACCCAGTTCCCGCCGACATCCACCGGGGCGATATCCAGAAAATTGTTGGGCTGGTTCGACTGGATGCGTCGACCCTGGTACTCGATCTCCAACACTCCACCGGTGGCGCCGGGGGGAATCTCGCAAATCACATAAGACGCACCCTTGTTGTTGATGATGGGAAGATTCATGTTGTTCAAAAACACCTGGATCTGTCCCCCCACCGGCTCGGTCAGGTCGATCCACAGCTCGCCCCCGACCCTGGCAGGATTCGGACCGAAGCTGAAGTTGGGATCCCCCGCACCACCGCCGCCGCCCGGCGTCGGGCCTCCCGGAGGGGTTCCCGGTGCGCCGCCCCGGGTAAAGAGCACCCCGTTACTCCAGACAATCTCGATGGCCCATCCTGAGGGATCGGTGATGATATTCCCAGAGGCATGTCCGAAGGGCCACACCGCATCCGCTGTGTTGCCTGTGATCTTCCCCACGCCGATTTCTCCCGTCGCCGGCACAATCCACTCGAATCCGTCGCCGATCTGGACTATGTCGTACTCGTTCCCGATGTTGCTGAACCAGTGGCCGGAGATATCCACAGCCAGGGCCGCCGGGGCCAGGGCGCACAGGATCACAACACCGAGGGCCAGCGTCGTACCCCTCACCATCATGCGAAGCACGTGTGCTTTTCTCATAGCAACCTCCCGTATATGATTCCGATAAAAATAGTAAGGATTCTGATTCTATTGTCCGATATCATGCAGTATGAGACTGTGAGACACCTCACGCTTTCGGTTTTTCTTATTTTGGGATCAAGAGGTGAAATGGAGTGTCTGCCTCGTCCCCAAATCGGACGAAACAAGGAAGAACGGGAGAACCGCTCATCCGTATCAATAACGATGATTATACTAGAACGCCCGACCGTTTCGGGATTGATCCATACTCAATCTGAAGCGGACGGGCTATAAAATATTCATCGAAGTTTTTCAGAGACTGCCGCCGCCGGATACGGAAAGTGAAAGGAACATGAAGCGGCAGCTCAGTGGATCAGCGGCTTTTTAGGACCTCGATGCCGGTACCGGAAACGACCTCCCCCACCTCCCACATATCGACCCCTCTTTCCCGGGCGAGGCGGAGTACGTCATCTTTCTTCTCCCCGGGGACCGCCGCCAAAAGCCCCCCGGACGTCTCCGGCGTGTAGAAGAGCTGCACGATCTCATCGGGGAGGTCGTCGTCGCAGGTAATCCTATCCTGGAAGGAGCGCTCGTTATTGCAGGTGCCGCCGGGAAAAAGCCACATGTCCGCGTATTCCTCCGCCCCGGGGAGAAAGGGG
>Ga0180432_10006354_pt1 | contig 15341 bp, 8 predicted proteins | sample SS_ome_10_FD_132414 | JGI IMG/M metagenome (GOLD analysis project Ga0180432, IMG submission 132414) | Hypersaline lake sediment archaeal communities from the Salton Sea, California, USA - SS_1_MS_2 metaG | ecosystem: Environmental > Aquatic > Non-marine Saline and Alkaline > Hypersaline >... | reverse complement strand
CTCGAGAACGCTCGGATCTACGGCGAGGTGGTGCGCGAGAACACGCTGCTGCGCCGGCGGCTCGATTCCACGGCCTCGTTCGAGCGGTTGCTGACGCTGAGCCCGCGGATGAACGCGCTCCTGGAGCGAGCGTCCATCGGGGCGCAGGTCGATGCGCCGGTGCTCATTCGGGGTGAGAGCGGCAGTGGGAGAGAGCTCCTGGCCCGCGCGATCCACCAGGCCGGTTCCCGGGTCCTGAATCCCTTTGTCGCCTACAACTGCGCGGCGGTACCCCGCGAGTTGATCGAGCGGGTCCTGTTCGGGCACGCGCGGGGGTCCCACGAGGGGGCACAGCGAACGATGCCGGGGCTCTTCCGCGAGGCCGATCGGGGCACCCTCTTCCTCAACGAGGTGGGTGATCTGGAGGCTTCCATCCAGGAGCGGGTCTTGCGAGCCGCCACGGAAGGTCTCGTGACCGCGGTCGGAAGTCGGCGGGCCACGCGGGTCGATGTGCACCTCATCACCGCGACCAGCCGTGATCTGCGGGAGGATGTTCGCCGGGGGCGCTTCAATGAATCGCTCTACTACGCGCTGAACGTGATTGAACTAGCCATCCCACCGCTGCGCGAGCGGCCCGAGGACATCCCGCTCCTGATCGACCACTTCCTCCAGAAGCATGCGCCCGAGACGGGGGGGCCCGCGGGTGTGACCTTCACCCCCCAGGCGGTCGAGTTTCTGCAGGGGCTGGCCTGGCGAGGCAACGTCCGCGAGCTGGAGAGCCTGGTTCGCCGCGTCTTGGTGATGACCGACAAATCGAAGGTGGATGTCGCCTACCTGAAGAAGATGATCCAGGTCCCCTTCGAGGAGGCGGCCCCGGTGCAGGTGCCGGGCGCTTGGCCGGCGCCGGGCCGTTCAGGGCAGGTGCGTCCTTTCAAGGAACAAGAGCGCGAGGCGCTCCGCGAGGCGCTGATTCGAACCGGCGGGAACAAATCAAAGGCGGCTCGGCTGCTGGGTCTGCATCGAAATACGTTGCTCCGTCGGATCAAGAAGCTCGGGGTGCTGGAAGACGCCTAGGTCGCGGAGCGGGTCACGGTTCCTCCACGATCCAGCGCACCCGTGCCCCGAGGTTCCGTCCTCGCGGATGCCAGACTCCGTAACCCCGCGATTCTCGATGGCTACGGATCTTCGTCCCGAATCCTCGATCCACGACCTTCAGCGTACGGATCGGCAGGATGCAGGCTGATCTTCGCGGAACACCCAAGGGCTCGCGGGCGCGGTCGGGATCAAGAAACCGCTATCTTTTCCGATCATTGGTGGTTGCGGGGATCTTCGTGGCTCCGCGACGAGGAGAAGAGGCGGTTGAAGCAACACGTGAGCCAGCGGTTACGGCGCCTCGCGGCACCCGTCTGCCCACGGGCCATGGGTGTGGCCGGGCTCTGCCTGCTCATCACGCTCCTGGGAGGCGGCGGGAGCGCGGCCGCGTCCATCCATCAGGTGGCGATCGTCATCAGCCGTCCGCTCGAACCGTACCAGCAGGCGGCCGATGGAATCGTGGAGGCGCTGAGCGAGCTGCGCGATGAGGTGGCCATCGACCGCTACATGGTCAGGGGCGGCTCGGATGAACCCGACGCTCTGGCCGAGAAGATCCATCGAAGGGGAACCGAGCTGCTCTTCGCGGTGGGTACCGATGCGTACCGGGAGCTGTCCGAGCGCCTTCCAAACCTCCCGATGATGATCTCGATGGTCTACGATCCGCTCCAGGAGTTCAATCTCGCGGACGCCCCCGACGTCTATGGTGCCCACCTGCGGGTCCCGTTCACGGACCAGTTTGCGGTCTACCGCCAGTTCCTGCCGGCGATCGATCGCATCTCGCTGATCTACATGGAGGAGCAAGAGGATGCTCTGACGCCCGAGCTGCGCGAGGGGGCGAGGAGAGCGGGGCTGGAGGTCGTACCTATCCCCCTGGGTAGCACGAGCGAGCTGGAACCGGCGCTGGCGCGGGCCAGATCGGAGGGGCAGGCCTTTCTGATGGTGCTCGACAAGGCGATCTATACCGCCGCGGCCACGAGCAAGATCCTCCTCTTCTTCGCGCGGTCACAGACCCCCGTCTACTCCTTCTCCCCGAACGTGGTGAAGGCGGGGGCGTTGATCTCGGTGTCGGCGTCCTTCCGCAGCAATGGGGTGACGGCGGGGAAGCTGGGCGTTCGGGTGCTGACCCGGGTGCCGATCGAGCAGAGATTCATCCCCACCGAAGAACTCTGCATTGCCTGGAACGAGACCGCCGCGCGGGCGCTCCGGATCGAGCTTCCCGATGAGATGCGGCAGCGGTGTGATCTGATCTACGGAACGGAGTCGGGGCGATGATGGGCGGGCGGCGACCCTATCTGGGCATTCGCGCCAAGATGGCCATCACGGTTCTGCTCATCCTGCCGGTCGTGACGACCATCACGGTCATCTACTTCTCCTGGCGCAGCGAGAAGCTGATCTACGACCATACCCTTGAGCGGGTCGACGCCATCGGCCGGACCTTCGCCTTCCACTCCGAGTACGGGCTCCTCATCCGTGACGGAGCGGCGTTGGAGAAGGTGGTCTCCGGCGTCGTCCATGAACCCGATGTTCTCTTTGCCCTCGTCGTGGACGAGGACCTCCAGGTCATGTCCCGTCCCCAGGAGGATCTCGACGAGCTGGTGCGGCAAGAGATGCGTCGCGAGTTCCCCACGCCCGTGCCCCGGGGCGAGCGTCCCCGGGGGCGGCCCATGGGGGTCTACGGCTCGGTCTTCCTCTTCGCCTACCCGGTGCACACCCAGGTGGAAGAGAGCGCGGCCGAGATCAGCCTCTTCGGCGGGGAGGTACCGACCGAGGAGCGGGTCCTCGGTCACGCCGTGCTCGGCTTCTCGCCCCGCCGGATCGAGGTCCGCATTCAGCAGGTGCGCCTCGGGATCGCGGTGGTGGTGAGCGCGCTCTCGCTCGCCTCCTGGACGATCATCTTCATCTTGAGCGGATTTCTGGTGCGCAACGTGCGCCGGCTACTCGGCGCCATCCAGCGCGTCGGGACCGGCGATCTCCTCGTTCAGGTCGACATCCGCTCGGGCGATGAAATCGAGGCCCTGGGCGAGGGCTTCAACAAGATGGTGCGTGATCTGCGGGAGACGACGGTCTCGATCGAGGCCCTGCAGGAGGAACGCCAGCGCTTCCGTGACGTGGCCGAGAGCAGCGGCGACTGGATCTGGGAGGTCGACCAGCACGGTCGGTTCACGTACTGCAGCCCGGTGGCGGAGCGGGTTCTCGGCTACCATCCGAAGGAGATCATCGGACGGCGCGTGCAGGAGTTTCTCGATCCGAGTCGTCCGCCCGACGTGCGCCAATCGGTCATCGGCGCTTTTGCCCACCGGGAGCCGATCCGGAATTTCATGCACCACCTCATCCGCAAGGACGGTCGCATCATCATCATCGAAAGCAACGCGCTGCCGATTCTGGGTGCGGGCGGTGAGTTGAGGGGGCACCGGGGCGTGAGCCGTGACGTGACCGAGCGCCAGCGGGTGCAGGAGGAACTCCGGCGCGCCAAGGATGCGGCCGAGGCCGCGGACGAGGCCAAGGGCGAGTTCCTGGCCAACATGAGCCACGAGATCCGCACCCCCATCAACGGCATCGTGGGCATGACGAGTCTGCTGCTTCATACCGACCTGACGGATGAGCAGCGCGAGCAGGCGCAAACGGTGAGCACCTGTGCCGAGGCGCTCCTCGACGTCATCAACGACATCCTCGACTTCTCCAAGATCGAAGCGGGTCGGCTGGACATCGAGGAGATCGACCTCGACCTCCACGAGACCGTGGCAGACGTGATCCGGATGCTCGGGATGCGAGCCAACGAGAAGGGCCTGACCCTGCATCAAGGGCTGGCTTCCGACATTCCGCGCCAGGTGAGCGGGGATCCGGGACGCGTGAGGCAGGTGCTGGTCAACCTAGTGACCAACGCCGTGAAGTTCACGGATCGGGGGGGGGTGACGATCGAGGGTGGCTTGGTCGAGGAGTCGGAGGGATCGGTCCTCGTGCGATTCAGTGTTCGTGACACCGGGATCGGCATACCCGTCGAGCGCCGGCAAGCCCTCTTCGAGTCGTTCACCCAGGCCGATGCCTCCACGACGCGCCGCTACGGCGGCACGGGGCTTGGGCTCGCCATCTGCAAGCGCTTGGTCGAGATGATGGGTGGAGAGATCGGTGTGGAGAGCGAGGAGGGGGCCGGCTCGACCTTCTGGTTCACTTTGGACCTGAAGAAGGTTTCCGAGGGAGCGGCGGCGGGGTCTGGACCGGCGATGCTCCGCAAGCTCCCGCCGGAGCCGGCCTCGGGTGTTCCTCCCGAGGACCTCCACGTTCTGGTTGCCGAGGACAACGCGGTCAATCGGACGGTCGTGCTGCGGTTCCTGGAAAAGATCGGCATCCATGCCGAGGCAACGGTCAACGGTCAGGAGGCGATCGAAGCCCTGCACCGCGATCGGTACGACTTGGTGCTGATGGACGTGCACATGCCGGTGATGGACGGTCTCGAGGCGACCGCGCATATCCGCGAGCATCCGGAGTGGGCGGAGCTGCCGATCATCGCGCTCACCGCCAGCGCCATGCGCCGGGATCGAGATCGCTGCCTGGCGGCCGGAATGAACGATTTCCTCACCAAGCCGGTGACCTTGGCGAGTCTCGAGCGGACCATCCTCAAATGGGCCTCGGCAAGGGGTGCGGGCACGGAACGGCGCGAATCCGCCTGATCTTGCCCTTTTTTGCAGCGGAATCTTACCCCCTATGATATGATCTTTGCAAAGGACTGGTGCTAGTGGGCGAACTCCCCCAAGAGAGGAGGGTGGCGATGGCGGCTTCCCGTCTGCTGCTGATCATCTTGGGCCTCTTGCTGGTCCTGCCCGGCCAGGGGGATGCGAAGGGGCCCGAACCCGATGTCGACCTCCGGATCCGGGTGAGCAATTGCGATGATGACTGGCTTCCGATTGCCAAGATCGAGCTCAGCCTCTTCCGGGAAGGAGAGGGGCGGGTCGACTACCGCATGGAGTTCACCGATCCCGATGGCTACATCGTCTTCCCCTTCAAGCCGGAGACTCTCTTCGACGGTGACTACGTGATCGTTGCCGTCGCCCCCGAACCGGGCGATCCGTGGGACTGCCACACATTCCATTGGATCGCCGACGCCGAGCGCAACGGCTGGGAGCTGGGGGTCCGTGAGGAGTGGGGGCAGGTTTGTCCGGATGAGGTCATGTCCGAGGAGCCGCGCGTTTTCCAGTTTCGCTGGAACAAAAGCCGCACCGGTCAGAAACCGTAGGGCGCGAGCATGGACCCTTGAGGGAATGAATGCATCATTCCGATGCATTATGGTGGCAATCTATTGCACCATACGTCATACTCGGGGAGCATTCGACAGTGCGAGACGGACTGCCGAAGGTAAGGTAGGATGCCGTTTGGCGGAACGGCTCGGCCAGGGAAGGGTTTGGAGGTCGTGATGAGAGGATCGGATAGGTCGAAATCGGCCGGCAAGACGCGCCGGGCGCACCCTTTGGCGGATCTGGAAGAGGCGAGCGGCATCCTGGAGGACATGCACGATGCGCCGGCGAAGCGCCGGTCGAAGAGTCTGAAGGACAAGGCCCGCCAGCGGCAGCGGAAGGATGCGCTCGATACGCTGCAGGACCTGGCGGCCAGCATGACCTCGAACCTCGATCAGCGGTCCCTGGTCCGGCAGATCTTGGAGTGTGCGGCCCAGACCCTCGGCGCCGAGCGGGGGATCCTGTTTCTGGGGAAGCGCGATGACATGATCCTCGCGCCCGCGATGGCGATCGACATCAGCGGCGAGGAGCTGAAGGAGATCGAAGGTATCAGCCGGACGATCCTCGCGGCGGGCCGGGATGACGAGATCCTGGTGACCGAGGACGCGTCGAAGGATGATCGCTTCAAAGATGCGCCGAGCGTGGCCCTCAGTCAGATCCGATCGGTGATCTGCGCTCCCCTCAAGATTCGGGGGGAGGCGCTCGGCGTCATCTACCTGGACGCCCCGAGCCAGACGTGGCCCGTGCCGGAGGGCGCGCGCGAGTTCATCGCCTCCTTCAGCGGCTTGGCGGCGGCCGCCCTCAAGAACGCCCACCTCCACGGCGAACTCTTGCGCGAGAATGCGCGCCTCCGCCGCCGGCTCGATTCGTCGGCCTCCTTCGAACGCCTCCTGGGGCTGAGCGCCCGGATGGGCGAGTTGCTCAAGCGAGCCTCCCTCGCGGCCCAGGTCGATGCGCCCATCCTGATTCTGGGAGAGCCGGGGAGCGGCAAGGAGCTGCTCGCCCGCGCGATTCATCAGGCCGGCTCGCGCGTGCTCAATCCGTTCGTATCCTACAACTGTGGGTCGATGCCGCGGGACCTGATGGAGCGGGTTCTCTTCGGCCACACACGCGGATCGCACACCGGTTCCCAGAGGAGTATGCCCGGGCTCTTCCCGGAGGCCGATCGGGGAACGCTCTTCCTGAACGAGGTGGGCGATCTCGATCCCACGCTACAGGAGCGGCTGCTGCGGGCGATCACCGATGGGGTGATCCTGACCGCCGGCACGCGCCGGGAGACGCGTGTCGACGTGCACGTCATCACCGCCAGCAGCCGCAACCTGCGTGACGATGTACGAGAGCATCGATTCAGCCAGGAACTCTACTACGCGCTCAACGTTCAGGAGCTGATGATCCCGCCCCTGCGGGATCGGCCCGAAGACATCCCGCTCTTGGTCGATCACTTCCTGCAGAAACACGCGCCTGACGCCGGCGGACTCTCGGGGGTCACGTTCACACCCGATGCGCTGCGCTATCTGCAGGGCCTTGCCTGGCGGGGCAATGTCCGGGAGCTGGAGAGCTTGGTCCGTCAGGTTCTGGTGACGACCGATCGGCCGAAGGTCGACGCTACGCAGCTCGAGTCGCTCGTTGCCGCCCGCCTGGAGAGCGCGTCTCCCTTGCAGGTGCCGGGCGCGTGGCCCGCGCCGGGCCGGAGCGGCGAGGTGAGGCCATTCAAGGAGCAGGAACGCGAGCTCTTGCGCGAGGCGCTCATCCGCGCGGGGGGCAACAAATCGAAGGCCGCCCGGCTGCTCGGTCTCCATCGAAACACGTTCCTGCGCCGGCTGAAGAAGCTGAAGGTCACGGTGGAGGACTAGGACACCTATTGCTGGCAGGTCGGTCATGACACTCGATCCCCGCTACGAGTGCATCCGAACGCTTGCCCGCCGCGGCGAGCGGTGGACCCAGGAGGCTCGCGACCGGCTGACGGGCGGGAAGGTGGTGCTGAAGACCGACCAGCTCACGCCCGCGCTGCAGGAACTCCGCTCGCTGCTGGCGTTGCCTCCGGGGGTGGGGCCCGCGGTGCTCGACGCGGTTTGGACGGGAGAGAGGCTTCTCTTCGCTCTCGAGCACCTGCCGGGGAGCACCCTGGGAGATGCCGCCGACCGGCTGTCCCGCGACGAGCTTCCCTGTATCGTGCGGAACGCCTGTGATTGCCTCGCCCATCTTCATCGTTCCGACATCGTCCATGCCGACATCAAGCCCTCCAACATCTTCCTGAGCGAAGGGGAGTCCTCGTCGGTTCGGCTCCTCGACTTCGGGTATGCGCTCAGCCGCCTGGCCGATCCCTGGGACGAGCGCGAGATCGGGGGGACGCCCACCTACATGGCCCCGGAGCTGGCCAAGGGGTGGGTCGTCGATGGTCGGGCCGACCTCTACTCGCTGGGCCTTACCCTGCGGGAGCTGTTCCCGTGGATGGACGAGGATGCGGCGTGGAGCGACCTGCTCGTCGAGATGTGCCAGCCGGTGCCCGCCCATCGTTGTCCCAGCGCGGTGGCGGCGCGGGAAGAGGTAGAGAAGCTCTTCCGGCTCCAGGCCGACGACGCGCGGTACCCGCGCTTGGGGGCCGGCCCGATCCGCAGACGTGACCGGTTGCTCGATGAGGCGCGGCCGTCGCCGGCGCATCCGGTGTTGATTCAGTCGCGCGCCGCGCACGGCCTGTCCCGCTTCCTGTGCGAGGTGCTGCTGCGCCATGTCTCCGAGCAGGGGCCGCCGATGCGGCTGCTCGATGTTCCCTCTCTCGGTGAGCCGATTGCCGGCGCCGATGCGGCCGCATTCGTGGAGACGCGAATCGCCGCCGGCGAGGCCCTGTTGTGCGGTGTGGCCGATCCCTCGCCCGGACTCCATGAGACGCCGGCGCCGCTCGCCGCCTGCCTGTCGAGCTGGGATCGCCGGCTCCTCCCGGCCCTCGACATCGGCGCCTTCTCGGAGCTCGTGGCCGAGAGCCTGGGCGTCGGCGGGGAACAACCCGAGGCGCTCGCCCGCGGCCTCCACGCTCGCTCCGACGGGAGCCTTGCCGTCGCCGCCGACGGGTTCGGTGCCGTTCTCCGGGAAGCGGGCGCCGAAGACGGCCTGGTGTGGATCCTGGACCGAGAGCGTCTCGATGCCGCGCTCGCCGGGTGGTCGCCTCCGGAGACCGGCTCCGAGGCGCACGCGGTGCCGGCGGGGGCGGCCGAGCTGCGGCGGATCTGTGCCCGCGCCGGTCGCAGCTGCCGCCGCGAGGTGCTCGAGGCGCTGATGGAACAACTCGGCCGCGGGGAGGAGTTCGGCGACCTGATCGATCGCGGTGATCTCCTCGCTGACGATGCCGGCAGGCTCGCGTTCCGGTCGGAGCGCTCGTGGCGCGATGCCAGCCGGCAACCGCCCGACGGCGCGGCGGCGATCGATGCCTGGCTGCACGGCCACGCATCGCCTGACCTCGAGCAGCCCGGGGAGATCGCCGCGGCCTGCCGGCGGGCCCGCCGTCTGGAGGACCGCGCGGCCGAAGGCAAGCTTCTGGGTCGCGCACTCGCCCACGCGCTCGACCTCTTCCACTGCGACCACCTAAGGCACCTCATCGCCTATCCCCAGCCGGAGCCGGAGCGGTGGACCGTCGAGCGGGTGCTGGAGCAGGCGCGCACGCTGCGGGAGATTCTGGGACCTCCCTGGACGGAGGGGAGGATCCTCTACGCCGCGGCGACCGGCATTCACCCGATCGCCCCCTCGGTCAGTGTGCCGATCCAGGAGCGGGTCGCCTCATCCGACGATCCGCAAGCGGCCGTCGACGGGCTCCTGGTGTTGCTGGAGCTCGCGGTCAACCAGCGCGACGGCGCCGAGTACGAACGGATCCTCAAGAGGCTCGAGGAGCACCGGGAGCGGACCGGTCTTCCGCGCCCGGGTGTGCTCGGCTTTTTCCGAGCCTGGCGGGCGATGGTGACCGGACACCCGTCGGAAGCGCTCTCCGCGGCGGAGCAGGCGGCGGAGAGACTTGACGGTTCGCGCCTGCCGCAGGAGTCGCTCAACCTGCAGCTCCTGGCGATCCTTACCTTCGGGTGCGATCCCGAGTCCGGGATCGAGAAGCTGAGGGCCGCGATCGCGTCGGCACGGTCCCCGGAACACGAGGCGATCTTCCGCCGCAATCTGTGCGGCATGCTCCGTGAGGTGGGGGATGTGCCCGGTTCGGCGGCCTGTGCGGACGAGGGGATTGAACGCCTGCAAGGCCGGGTTGCGGACCGGCGCTTGGTGAGCCTGCGGATCGAGCGGGCATGGTCTTGGGCGGATGCGGATCAGATCGTGGCCGCCCGGCGCGAGGCGAGCGGTCTGCTGAGCCTCTCGGCGGTGCGGGAGAACCGATCCCACATGGTGACCGTCCGGCTCCTCCGAGGAGCCTGCCACCTGCAGGGCACGCTCTCCCGGGCCGCGATTTCCGAGACGGCCCGCGCGTGGATCGAGGTGCAGGATGGCTGCTTCCCCGGTCTCAAGAGCGAGTGCCTCTGGCATCTGCTCGATACGTTGCTCGATCTGGAGGCCTGGGAGACGGTTCGGGCCTATGGGGATCGGATCACGCTCGAGAGCGACGGTGAGGATCCGGCCGACGAGGCGATCGGGGCGCGAGCGCTGGCCCTTCGGGCTCAGGCGGACGAGGAAATCGATCGCGCGGCGGGACTGCTGGAGGAGCACCTTGCCGCGGTCCGCGGGTTGAGTGATCGGCTGGTCGCGGCTCGGTATGTCTATCACCTGGGCATCGTCCGGATGGAGCAGGAGAAGGCAGCATCGGGGCTTTTTCGGGAGGCGCTCGACCTGCTTGGTGATGCCGGCTACGGTTATCACCGCGGGCGCATCTGGCTGGGCCTCGGCATGGCACTGGCGATGGAGGGAGCATCCAAGGAAGCGGATGCGATTCTGGAGCGTGCGGTCGAGTTGGCCCGGCGGATCGAGAGCCGGGGCCTGCTGTCGGAGTGTCTCCAGACTCGGCTGCAGTTGTCGTTGGGGGAATAGCGTTCGATGGCGCCCCTCCCGGGGGCGCGGGTTCGGAATGATGGAGGAAGCCATGAAGACATCCTCAGCTTTGGTGATCCTCGTGGGCGTCTTTCTTCTCGGCGCCAGCTGGCACGGCATGGCGTTGGCGACTCCGGGGTTCGAAAACGACGACCTTCGGCTTCGCGTGAGCGATTGCACCAACCGCTTTCTGGCCTACACGCGGTTGGGGTTGGAGTACTACAAGCACGGGTCGAATGTGCCGTTCGACATCCTGACCCTGACCACCGACGGAAACGGGTTCGCCGCCTTCGACATGACGCCCTACACCCTCGAGGACCGGGATTGGGCCATTCTCACCATCATCCACGAGGACCACGCGGATTCCTGTCACTTCTTCGAGTATCACGACTCCGACCGGCGGAACGGATGGGAGCTGGGCATCCGGGAGCCCGGGGAGAAGTGCGTGGATGCGAAGACGTCCGACGTGCCGACAGCGTTTCGGTGCCGGTGGAGCCGCCTCCACGATTGCGAGGAGTGAGGGCCGCTCTGACGTCGCTGTGGCCAACCCCGCGCGGCTTCCGATGATGACGCCCTTTTCGGGTCGGTCGGGGTGGAGGTCACCCGCGAAGGGAGGTCGGCCGACGTCCATCTTCTCGCTCGTGCCGCACACGTCTGTTGCATTCGCCGCCGGCATGGTATGGGGCGGGTGGAACTCCTGACGCTGCCCCGAGATGCGGATCCTGCCTCTCTCAGCTCTCTTGGGTGAGCGTTTATGCCCATTTGTTGCTATCTTTTCGGAGAGTTCAGGATGGGTAGCGTGTTAGAATCATTGGTAGATAGCGTGGGGGATGTGCGCCGCCGCAAGGCTGGGGCACAGGCTCGCAATGGGGGACACAGCCATGAAGACATCCTCTGCTCTGATCATCATCCTCGGCGTACTCCTGCTCGTCACCTGCTGGCCCGACGTCGCGTCCGCAACGCCGGGGGCTCAGGACGAAAGCTTGCGGCTTCGCGTGAGCGAGTGTACCGACTACTTCCTGGCCTACACCCGGTTGGAGCTGGAGTACTACAAGCACGGTTCGATGGAACCGTTCGACGTCTTGGTCCAGACGACCGACGGCAACGGGTTCGCCGCCTTCGACATGTCGCCCTATGACCTCGAGGACCGTGATTGGGCGATCCTCATGATCATCAACGAGGATCACAACGATCGCTGTCACTTCTTCGAGTATCGTGACTCGGGGAGGAGAAACGGCTGGGAGCTGGGCGTCCGGGACTTCGGTGAGAAGTGTCTGGATGCGAAGACTTCGGACGCGCCGGCGGTCTTCCGCTGCCGGTGGAGCCAGTTCCACGATTGCGACTAGGGCGTGGGTTCACCTCATCACCCGGTAGTGGGTATCCCTGGGCTGTTTCCATGAAAACCATGATATGCACTAATATGGTGCACACTCCGGATGGCAATCGGAAAACGGTGCAAGAAACATCTTTGCAATGGTGCAGAAACGCGCTATACTACCCGCATCATGTGGGTGATGACTCGCGCTATATCGGTGCAGGTTGGCTCAGGGCGGCTCCTTGTCGATCCGAGAGTGGAGGCCGGCGGAGGTTGCATGTCCTCCCCGCTTGATGTGCGCTACGAAACGCTCTCGGTTCTGAGTGAGCACGGGGAGCGCCGGGTCGAGCACGCACGTGATCGACTGACGGGCGAAACGGTTGTCCTGAAAACCGACCACCGCGCATCGGCGCTCCAGGAGCTGCGCACGCTGCTTGCGTTGCCTCCCGGCGTGGGCCCGGCGGTCCGAGATGTAGTCTGGACCGGCGGAGAGGATGGCCGGCTCATCATCGCGATCGAGCATCTCACGGGTCGGACCCTGGCCGAGGCGGCTCCCGACCTATTGCCCGCACAACTGCCGGGGATCGTCCACGCGATTTGCCAGTGTCTGGGTCATCTCCACCGGGCGGACTTCGTGCACGCCGACATCAAGCCCGCCAACATCTTCCTGCTCGACTCGGATGCCGAGTGCGAGGTGCGCCTGCTCGACTTCGGCTTCACCCTCAGTCGTATGGCCGATCCCTGGACCAACCAGGAGACCGGGGGAACGCCCGCGTTCATGGCGCCGGAGCTGATGCGGGGGTGGGTCGTCGACGGGCGGGCGGACCAGTATTCGCTGGGGCGGACGCTTCGGGAGCTCTTCCCGGAGCTCGAGGAAGATGATGAGTGGGCGGAGCTGCTCGAGACGATGTGCGAGCGGCGTCCGGCGCGACGATTCCCCGACATCTTGAGTCTTCGTGATGCGATCGGGGAGGCACTCGGGGCCGATGCCGTGGCGCCGGAGTTTCCGAGGTTTGGCGCCGGACCGCTCCGTGGTCGAGAAGGATCGATTCGGGAGGTTTCCCGGGCAGTGGAGAAAGCCTCGAAAGGCGGGGTGGTTGTGCAAGCGCGTCCCGGCACGGGACTGTCCCGTTTTCTTCATGAGGTCGTGGGTTCGATCGCTGAACGACGGGGAAGTGGCTGCCGGACCGCCGAGCTCCCTGCCGGGGCCCTGACCACCGAAGGCCCGGCAATCGCTGTTCTGGAAGAGCTGACGCGCGATACCCGAGTGGTGGTCTGGGGCGTCTCCGATCCCTCGCCGGGGCTCCGTGGGCTGGACCCAAACGCCGCGGCCTGCGTGCGCGGGCTCCCGCAGGTGTTTGTTCCGGCGCTTCGCCCGTCAGCCTACCGCGAGATCGTTGCCGACAGCCTAGGGGCGGGTGGCACGTCGGCAGAGGCCCTGGCGAGCTTCCTGCACATGCGAAGTGATGGGGATCTAGGTGTGGCGGCGGAGGGCTTCGCCTGGGCGCTGGAGTCGATGGGTGAGGAGAGCGGGCTCTCCTGGACTCTCGATGCGGCGACTCTGGCGCAGACCATGCGGGAGTGGCGTGGCGCGCCGTCGGGTCCGGAGTGGGCTTCGCTGCCGGAGGAACACAGGGCGTACCTGATCGTGTGCGCTCAAGCCGGGCGTTCCGTGCCGAGGCGGGTCGCCACGGGTCTGATGGATTGCTTCGCCCCCTCGGGGGCGCTGGAGCAGCTGATTGATCACGGCTATCTGCTTCCGGCTGAAGACGACGCCCTCGTCTTCGTGACCTCGGCCCTCCATGAGGAGGCGCTCGCGGCGTCCTTCGGCGACAGAGAGGACATCGATCGTTGGCTCAACGAGCATACAGATCCCGATCTGCGGTTACCCTCGGAAGTCATCGAGGCCTGCAAGCGGGCGCGCCGAGTGGGAGACCGGAGCCGAGAAGCCACCCTCCTGAGTGAGGCCCTGGAGAAAGCCTATGCGTTGCGACTGAGAGATCAGATCCGCCAGTTGGTGGCGTATCCCGGGAAGGAGCCGGCGCTGTGGACGGAGGACGAGGTGGAGGTCCGGGCTGATAACCTCGCGCCGATTCTGGGAACAGCCTGGAGCCGCGATCGGATTCTGCATGCCGTCGCGGTCGGACTGTCCCTGGTTGATCGGGAGCTAAGCGCGCGCCTGTACGAGCGGATTGCCCATGGTGACGACGGGGCGGCGGCGGTGCAGGCGAAAATCAGCATCCTGAATCGGGTATGTGATCGACCGGGAATGGCGGAGACCTTCGAGCGGCTGGTTGCGGATCTCGAGCAGCGAAGTCGTGACCACGGGGATCCGCTTCCCGGTGTCCTCGGCTTCTACCGGGCCCGGTATGCGATCGCTTCCGGGTCTCCCCATGAGGCGGAACAGCTAGCGAGAAGGGCTGCCCAACAGCTCCAAGGCAAGGGGGTCAGCGAGGAGGCGTACAGCCTCCAGACGTTGGCGTTCCTGAGGTTCTCGAGAGATGCCTCGGGGGCGATCACTCGGATGCGATCTGCCCTCGACGTCGCCGTGAGTCCGGAGCAGGATGCACTGATGTGTAGGAATCTAGCCATCATGCATGCGCAGGTGGGCGATTTCCAAGCCGCAGCTGACACGGTGGAGGCGGGCATCAGCAGACTGGATGGTCTCATCACGGAGCAGAAACTCATTGGGTTGCAGAGTCGCCTGGTGTGGGCCTGGGCGGATCTCGATCTCATCGAGCAGGCAAGGAAGGCCGCACTCTCACTGCTCAGTCTCGGGGCCGTCAGGTCGAATCCCAATGACTTCATCGGGATCAAGATGCTCCTGGGCTATTGCCATCTGCACCGTTCCTCCAGCCGAGTCGCGATTTCGGAAACCGCTGCGGCGTGGCAGGCATGCGGCGAAGGGCTGATGGCGAAATTGCGGGGCGGGTGCTTGCGAGCCATCGTGGACGTGCTCTTGGACTTGGAAGCTTGGGATGTCGTGCGCGAGTACGGCGAGGCTCTTGATCTTGAGACCATACAGGACCCGGGAGATCAGATAAGCCAGACGCGGGCTCGGGCTCTTCGGGCTCAGGCTGAGGGGGAGCCAGATGAGGCGGCGCTCTGCCTCGACCATGATCTGAAGGTTGCTCGAGCGGTACACGAGAGGCAGGCAGTGGCTCGTTATGTTCACCACCTGGGTGTGGTTCGGCGGGAACAGGCAGAGCTACACTCGGACTCGGGTCGGGCGGAGCAGGCGGTCTCCTGCTTCGAGGAAGCGTTGGGGATGTTGGGTGAGAAGGCGTTCGGGTATCACCGCGCCAGGTCATCCCTGGGGCTGGCCAGAAGCCTCATCAAGTTGAGGAAGACGGCGGATGCGGCCGTTGTTCTCGATCGTGCGATCGAGATCGCGAAGCGGATCAAGAGCCTGGGCCTGTTGGCGGAGTGCTTGCAGGAACGGGCTCAATTGGGTTTGTGCAGTGATTCTTCGTAGGCTGGGAATCGAATCTGGCAGCCAATGGCACTCGCCAGGCTCACCGGCAGCAAGTGGAGGATGGAAGAATGGAACGTAGTTGGATTGCGCTTTGCATCATGGTGATCTGTCTTGCGACGTTTGTTTCGCCTGCACCGGGGAAATCGGTTTCTTATGGTCTTCCCCTCTGGGTGGCAACATGCATGGACGCGTCGATTCTGGTCAATGCCAGCGTAACGCTCGAACTCGAGCGGGAAGG
>Ga0180432_10006353_pt1 | contig 15341 bp, 12 predicted proteins | sample SS_ome_10_FD_132414 | JGI IMG/M metagenome (GOLD analysis project Ga0180432, IMG submission 132414) | Hypersaline lake sediment archaeal communities from the Salton Sea, California, USA - SS_1_MS_2 metaG | ecosystem: Environmental > Aquatic > Non-marine Saline and Alkaline > Hypersaline >... | reverse complement strand
GGGTACTGGGGCAGCCAACTACAGGAGATGAAGGCGGACATGCAGCGGGTGCTGGGCGTCGAGCCGCCACCCGCCTGAAAATCAGCCTTCCGGGATCTGCCGTTCGATCTCGTCCAGCCATAGCCGTGCGGACATATCCGACGGTGCGCGCCAGTCACCGCGCGGCGACAGCGAACCGCCGTGGGAAACCTTGGGGCCGTTGGGCAGTGCCGATCGTTTGAACTGGCTGAACGAGTAGAAGCGCTGCGCGAAGACCGCAAGCCAGTGTCTGACCTCCCCCAGCGAATAGGCCGACCGCTTGCCCGCGAAGCCGGGCGGCCAGGCACCGCGGTCCGCCTCATGCCAGGCGTGCCAGGCGAGGAACGCGATCTTCGCGGGCCGAAAGCCGTAACGCAGCACGTGGAACAGCGCGAAATCCTGCAGTGGGTACGGGCCCACCTTGGCCTCGCTGCTCTGAATCCGTTCGCCCTCAACCACGGGCACCAACTCCGGGGTGATCTCGGTATCGAGCACGGACTGCAGGATCTCGCCCACCCGGACATCGAATTCACCGGATGCGATCACCCACCGGATGAGGTGCTGGATCAAGGTTTTCGGTACGCCACCGTTGACGTTGTAGTGGCTCATCTGATCGCCGACGCCATAGGTCGACCAGCCCAGCGCGAGCTCCGATAGGTCACCGGTTCCGAGCACGATGCCACCACGCTGGTTGGCGATCCGGAACAGGTAGTCGGTGCGAAGACCGGCCTGCACGTTCTCGAAGGTGATGTCGTACACCGCTTCACCGCGCGCGAAAGGATGGCCGATCTCGGTGAGCATCAATGTCGCCGTCGATCGGATATCGATCTCCTCGAAGCTGACCCCGAGCGTCTTCGCCAGTCTGGTCGCGTTGTTCTTCGTGTGCTCACCGGTAGCGAATCCGGGCAGGGTCACGGCGAGGATATCGCTGCGGGGCCGAGCCTCGGAATCCATCGCCCGCGCCGCGACGATGAGCGCATGCGTGGAATCCAGTCCGCCGGAGACGCCGATCACGACCTTGGGGAAGTCCAGCGCGCGCAGTCGCTGGGCCAGCCCGGCGACCTGAATGTTGTAGCCCTCGTAGCAGTCCTGCTCCAGCCGTGCGGGGTCGCTGGGCACGAACGGAAACCGCTCCACCTCCCGGAGCAGTCCGATATCGCCGGCCGGCGGGGCGAGCCGGAAACCGATGCGACGGAATTCATTCAGCGCTACCTGGTGGTGGCGACGGTTGTCGTCGAAGGTGCCCATCCGCAACCGCTCGGCACGCAGCACACCAAGATCGACGTCGGCGACACAGCGACGATCGCCCCTCGCGAACCGCTCGGACTCCGCGAGCAGGCGACCGTTCTCGTAGATCATGGTCTGGCCGTCCCAGGCCAGATCGGTGCTCGACTCGCCCTCACCGGCCGCGGAATAGACATAGGCGGCCAGACAACGCGCCGACGCCGAACGGGCCAGTAGCTTGCGATCCTCGGCCCGGCCGATCGTGACCGGGCTGCCGGACAGGTTCGCCAGCACTGTCGCCCCGGCCAGGACGGCCTGCGCACTCGGCGGAATCGGCACGAACATGTCCTCACAGATCTCCACTGCCAGTACCAGTCCGGGTACATCGACGGCATCGAAAAGCAGGTCGGGTCCGAACGGCAGATCCTGTCCGCGGACTGCGATGGTGCCGCCCATATCGTCACCCGGCGCCATCTGGCGACGCTCGTAAAACTCCCGGTAGGTAGGAAGGTAGGACTTGGGGACCACCCCGAGTACGGAGCCGCGATGGATCACCACCGCGGTGTTGTAGATCCGGTGCAGGTGCCGTAGCGGCGCGCCCACCACCAGGACCGGCAGCAGGTCGGTGGAGGCGGCGACCACGTCGGCCAGCGCGGTCTCGACCGCGTCGAGCATGCTGTCCTGCAGCAGGATGTCCTCGATCGAATATCCGGACAGCGTCAGTTCGGGAAAGACCGCGACCGCGACCCCGTCGTCGTGGCAGGACCGCGCGATCCGCAGTACCGACTCGGCATTGGCGGCCGGGTCGGCGAGCACGGTGCGGTGTGTGCACGCGGCCACCCGCACGAATCCGTGGGCGTAGGCGGAGAAAAAGTCCACGCCCCATTGTCGCAGGCGTCACCGAAGTCGACGCTCGGCCCGCGATTTACCGGCTCTGCGCCGGCCTTGGAGTGACCGGGTTTAGAGGTCCAGTTCGACGTCCGAGCGCGGCAGGCTGTCACAGACCGTGATCCGGTCGGCGGGTCTTGCGCCGCCATCGCCCTGTGTTGTCCCACTGATCCTGGTTGTCCCGCTGATTTTCGACGTCACGCATGCCCGGCACAGTCCGCTTCGGCAACCAGTCGGCACCCGAATTCCGATCCGGTTGGCAGCCTCCAATAGCGTTGTGCTGCCGTCCACTTCGATCGACCGGTGGCTGCGCGCAAAAGTAACCGTGTAGCGGCTGCCGTCATCGACGGGCCGGGCCGGCTCGGGTGCGGCAAAGGATTCGGTGTGGAACAGTCCGGGCGTCTGGCCGAGATCTCCGAGAAATCCCCGGAGCGACTCGACCAGCCCAGCTGGAGCGCAGGCGAACGTCTGCCGGTCGCGTGCGTCCGGAACGAGGGACTCGATCAGGGACCGGGAGGGTCTGCGCCCGGTGAACACATGAACGGTGATCCCCGGCAACGAGCCGAGTTCGGCGATCTCAGGGTCGAACAGGACAGACCCGCTGTCGTGGTTGAAGTACAGCAGCACAGCATCGGTGGACGCGGCTGAGCGGGCGAGCCTGCGCAGATGGCTGATGATCGGCGTGATGCCGACCCCGCCGGCGACGAACAGTGCGCGGGAGGAAACCTCTGGCGTGGCCAGCCCACCGGTCGACACCGGAGGGCTCAGCAGTGTGACGAAGTCGCCGGTGCGCAGTCCGTCGTTGAGCAGATTTGAGACCCGGCCGCCCGGCACCCGTTTGACGCAGATGTCCATGGTGTCGGAGCCGTCGCTGTCGTGCACCAGGCTGTACTGGCGGATCAGCATCTCGCCGCCATCCGCACCGCCATCCGCACCGGCACCCATGACGCGCAGCGAGACAAACGCCCCCGGATCCCAGCAGACATCGTCCCATCCGCGCGGCTTCTCCAACCGGATCAAACGCGCCTGCCCTCCCACCAACCGCTCGGTGGCGAGAACCCGGACGGGCACGTTGTACCAACGGGTCTTGTCCAGGTACGGCGCGTCGGGCAGGGTTCGGTAGCGCATGCCGGAGGCAAGCCGCCGGGCCAGGCCGGCCGGCCGCTTCAACAGCATCCGCGGGCGTCCGGCTTCGCGTTCACCGACCGGGATCGACAGGCCGGTCAGCGTTTTGAGCAGCAATGCGGCCGTCTCGCCCAGCGGCGTCTCATGGTAGGGCAAGCCGTACCGGGTAACGATCTCCTTCACCCGCGGCGCGACCTCGCGCTGGCGGTTCGGCGGCAGGTCCGGGAACAGGTGGTGCTCGATGTGGGTGTCGAGACCGCCGTAGAAGATCCGGAAGTCGGGACGGTTCTCGAAGGGCACCTCCTCATCGAGGATGCGCTCGAGTGCGGAGTCGAGCTTGGGGCTGCGCAGGAAATTGCGAGTGGCACGGATCTGGCGTCCGTAGTAGTCGTCATGGGTCTCATCGGGTCCCGGGTCGGCGAAGACCTCGACCTCGCCGGCGTGGTGCTCGATGGCGACCAGAAAGAGGACCGCGGCATAGCCGGCGACTCCGCCGATGTGGTTGGACACCAGCGTGGGCGCGAACCTGCGGCCCGTCGCGAAAGGCTCGGTGACCAGTCGTCGCTTGGTATCGGCAAGGGCGATCCGGACCGGCGCGCGCAGCGTGCCGCGGGACCAGAACCGGCCGCCGTCAACCTGTCTGGTGATGTTGGCGATGAAGAAGGGTGCCAACTGGGTCAGGAACGGAGAGATGGCGCCGAGCAGCGCGACCTGGACGGCATGGTGGCCGAACCAGTCCTGGGCCGCCTGGCCGCGCAGCACGCTGTAGCCGAGGTCGTGGTCTTTGCCGACGATGTTCGTGTTCGGGTGGTGGCCCTCATGGTGCATGATCTTCCACTGCGCGGTGTCGGCGTTGAAGTCCCAGTCGTACCGATCGGAGTGGTACCGACCGTTGCCGGGCAGATGGTCGTAGCTGCCGTGCAGGATGCTGTGGCCGAGTTCGGAGAACTGCAGGAGCCGGTACAGCATCTCCAGCACCGCGGCGCGGCCCGCGGCGCCCGACCCGCCGGTGCGCAGCAATTCCAGACGCCGGGCGTTGATGGCCTCCGAGTAAGCGGTCACCGTGCGGATGTGCTCAAGGTCGACGTCACCCATGGCGGCGCGCGTCTGGTCGTAAAGCGCTTGCAGTTCATCGGTGAGACCGGCTTCGGGGGCGATCGTGGCGATAGCAGTGGACGACATGACCTCACGGTAGGCGCGCGAGATGGCGGCGGTAATGTCGCGACCGGACGAAATTTTGATATTTTCGGACTATGCCCCGGTTTCCTGTTCCGGTCTGGGCCGTCCCTCGGGGAACCGAGGGCGTACGGATCATGACCCAGGCGGTAGCCGGGGAACTCCCCATCGCTGACTGCCTGGCGGGTACCGGCCTCACCGAATCCACGCTCACCGACGAGGACGCCGAGATCTGGGCGCACCAGGAGTTCCGGGTGGTCAGCAACATCGTGAACCGACTCGGCGACCGCCCCGGTTTGGGCGTCGAGATCGGCGGCTTCAGCACGCTGGGCCGACTGGGCGTGCTCGGCTTCGCCTTTCTCACCAGTGCGACCGTCAGGGAGGGTTTGGAGCGAATCCTGCCGTATCAGGCGTTGCTCCCCTCACATGTGCGTTTCTCCATCGACACCGACAGCGAACGCGAATACACGGTCGCCGACGACAACGACATTCCGGCCGACATCCGGCCATTCATCGTCGAACGCGATCTGGCCGGACTGGCTGCCGTGCTGGCCGGTGCGAACATTCCCATCGCCGTCGAATGGGCAGAGACGACCCTCGACGAGCAACGGGCGCAGCGGCTGGCGCAGACGTGGCCGCTGACGAGCGACGTACGAGCCAATCGGCCACTGAACCGGATCGTCGCGGCGCGGGGAACCCTCGATGTCGCTCTGCCCCAATCCGATCCGAATACGACCCGGGTGTTCGAGCGGCAATGCCGGGAGCTGCTGGACAGGCGATTGTCCCGCGTCGGTGTCACAGGCCAGGTTCGAAGCCGCATCCTTCACGACCAACGGAGCTTCCCGACGATGAAGACGATCGCCGACGAGCTACACATCGACCCGCGCACACTGCGCCGCAGACTCGTCGATGAAGGTGCGTCGTTCCGCGAATTGATAGCCGAGGTGCGACGCGACCGGGCCGAACAGATGCTTACGACCAACGTCTCAATCGAGACCTTGGCCAGGCAATTGGGCTATGCCGAAACCGCCAGCTTCACCCATGCGTTCACTCGCTGGACAGGGTTGTCGCCCAGTCAGTTTCGCCGAAGGCTGCAGTGACGGAATCAACCCGGAAGATCACCAACGACTGCGTCGCCCGGCCACCTGCCCCGGCCGGTCAGGATCAGACGGTCACCGTCTGCATGAACGGTCCGTCATCGACAGCCGCCTCCGGTCCACACGCCGATGGCGCCGGGCGAGTACACCGTCGTCGGGGGCACCGATCTGGCCGCGGCGCAACCGACTCGCCAGTGCGGTAATTTGCTTCACCACCAGCGCATAGGCCAGGCATGATCAACCCGTACGTACCCTTGTCGTTGTGGACGCACCGGAACTCGTCGCACTGCTCGCCGGTCGGCGCGTGTCGGTGCTGACCGGTGCCGGAATCTCGACCGACTCCGGAATCCCGGACTACCGTGGCCCGGACTCCCCGCCGGCCAACCCGATGACCATCCGGCAGTTCACCTCCAGCGCCGAGTTCCGGCAGCGCTACTGGGCGCGCAACCACCTCGGCTGGCGACATATGGCACGCACCCAGCCGAATGCCGGGCACCGCGCGCTGGCCGCTCTCGAACGCGCCGGGACGGTGACCGGGGTGATCACCCAGAATGTCGACCTTCTGCACACCAGGGCCGGAAGCCGGACTGTCATCAATCTGCACGGCACCTACGCCCAAGTGGTGTGCCTGGACTGCAGGCACACCATGACCCGGGTTGAGCTGGCCGAACTCCTGGAGATCGCTAACCCGGGGTTCACCGAGCGCGCCACCAGATTCGGCGGGCTGGCCGTAGCCCCGGACGCCGACGCCGTGGTCGCGAATACCGAGTCGTTCCGGTTCGTGGACTGCCCCCTGTGTGCCGGCATGCTCAAACCCGATATCGTCTATTTCGGCGAGTCGGTTGCCAAAGAGGTTGTGGAACAAGCGTATGCGTTGGTGGACGGATCCGAGGCCTTGCTGGTGGCCGGATCCTCGCTGACGGTGTTCTCCGGCTACCGGTTCGTCCGGCACGCCGCCGCGCGCGGCATCCCGGTCGCCGTCGTCAACCGCGGACCCACCCGGGGCGACGAGTTGGCGACCGTGAAGGTCGACGCCGGCTGCTCGCCCATCCTGGCGCTATTGGCCGACGAGCTGACCGGCAGCCGGCGGTAAGGTCGCGCACATGGTCTCACCGGTCGATGTCGTCACCGCTCTGGCCGTCGGGATCGGCGCCGCGGTGATGAAACCGCTACGCCCCGATCCCGGCCCGGCCGTGTCCCGCTGGGGCGTGGGAGTGGGCGAATTCGCGGCCGGTCTGCCCTCTGTTCCCGCCCCGGTGCGCGGCCTGGTCCGCCACCTCAACCGGTTCGGGTCAGTGGCGCTCAGCCCGGCCGGTATCGAGTTCGACGGTGACGAGGTGGACTGGACCCGGGTGACCGAAATCCGGACCCGCCGACTGGTCGGCTATCTGTTCACCGAGGCGATCACCCGGCAGGTCGACCGGTTGCCGCTGTGGTGGTTTCCCGGCCGCGGCCTGGTGCTGGGCGGATTGACCCGGACGGCCCTGACGGCCGTGGCACTGGCCGCGGACCTGTGCCCCGACCATGGCGTCTTCGCCGTGTACATCGCGGCCGACGTGGACTCGAAAGGTCTGGTCCGCCCCAAACAGATGTCACCCGGCATCCCGGCCGCCTTGGTGCTGGCCGACCCCGCGGTGCGGGACTGCGTGGAGGCCACTGCCGCCGCCCGCGGAATTCCGGTGCGACCGGCCGACGACGATGCCCTGGTGCTCGCCGCCCAACGCGCGGCGACGATCCGCTCAGCTGTCGCCGCGGCGGCGACACTGGCCGTTGGGCGGGTCGGTCAGGCCGGGACCAAATCGTCGGCATGAACAACCGGGCGCCGCAGCTCAGCCGGCAGGTCCGAGGTCGAGCGCCCGGTCATCGTCACCAGTTCAGCGGCGTCATAGGCCACCACACCTCGTCCCACCATCTCACCTGCGAGGCCGTGCAGTTCGATGACGTCACCACCGAAGAACCGCCCGTGCACGCCGGTGATCCCGGCCGGCAACAGCGAGCGGCGCTGGTGGATCACCGCGCGCACCGCACCGGCATCCAACGTCAGCGAACCGGTCGATTCGGCCGCATAGCGCACCCAGAACCGCCGGGCCGACATCCGGACCGGACGCGGCGCGAACACGGTGCCGACCGATGCATCGGTGAGTGCGGCGGCGGCGTCGGCGGCGGCGGCCAGTAGCACCGGCACCCCGGCGTCGGCGGCCAGCAGCGCCGAGGAGAGTTTGGAGGCCATACCCCCGGTGCCCAGCCGGCTGCCCTGCCCGGCGGCGACCCCTTCGAGATCCTCGGGCGTGGCGATTTCGGTGATGAACCGGGCCTCACCTTTGCGGGGATCCGCGTCATACAGGCCGTCGACGTCGGAGAGCAGCACCAGCGCGTCCGCGCCGATCAGATGGGCGACCAGCGCCGAGAGCCGATCGTTGTCGCCGAACCGGATCTCGTTGGTGGCCACGGTGTCGTTCTCGTTGACGATCGCCACCGCGCGCAGCGCCCGCAGCCGGTCCAGGGTGCGCTGGGCATTGGTGTGCTGGACCCGCTGGGAGATGTCGTGAGCGGTCAATAGCACCTGACCCACCGTGCGGTGGTAGCGCGCGAACGCCGTACTCCAGGAGTTCACCAGGGCGACCTGACCAACGCTGGCGGCGGCCTGCTTGGTGGCCAGATCGGTGGGGCGCCGGCTCAGGCCCAACGGCTCGATCCCGGCGGCTATCGCTCCCGAGGACACAATCACCACGTCGGTACCGGCCAGGATCCTGGCCTCGATGGCATCGGCGAGCGCGGCCAGCCGAGTGGTGTCGAACAACCCTGAGGCGTCGGTCAGCGCAGTGGTTCCGACCTTCACGACGATGCTGCGGGCAGAGCGGACGGCGTGCCGGTGCGGACTCACTCGTCGTCTCGGTGCTCGTCCGGATGCTCCCGGCGCTGCCGACGGGCCTGTTTGCGCTCCGCAGCACCGATCCGATCGTTGCGCTCCAGCCGGGCATCGGTTCCTCGACCGGTCGGGACGACATCGACACCGGCGGGCGTCTGCGGCTCCCAGTCGAAAGTCATGTCACCGATGGTGACCGCGCAGCCGGGGGTGGCCCCCCGTTTGAGCAACTCGTCTTCAACACCGAGCCGGGCCAGCCGGTCCCCCAGATAGCCGACCGCCTCGTCGTTGACGAAGTCGGTCTGGGCCACCCAGCGTTCGGGCCGGTTACCCCGCACGACGAAACCACCCGGGTGGCCGGGGTCGGATTCCACGGTGAACCCGGTCGAGTCCACTGGAATCGGCCGGATCACCGGGCGGCGCGCCACCACCGGGGGCTGGGCGGCCCGATAGCCGGACACCAGGTCCCACAACGCAAACGTCAACTCCCGCAGCCCTTCCCGGGCGACTGTGGACACCTCGAACACCGGCCAGCCGTGCTTCTCGATCTCCGGACGCACGAAGTCGGCCAATTCACGTGCCTCCGGGACGTCGATCTTGTTCAACACCACCGCGCGCGGTCGATCGGCCAAATCACCCAGTGCGGAGTCGGCCTGCAGGGAGGGCCGGTAGGCGGCCAGTTCGGCCTCCAGGGTCTCGACATCGGTCACCGGATCACGATCGGGTTCCAGAGTGGCACAGTCGATGACGTGCACCAGCACCGCGCAACGCTCGATATGGCGCAGGAAGTCAAGACCAAGGCCGCGGCCCTGCGAGGCGCCCGGAATCAGACCAGGCACGTCGGCAACGGTGAACGTGTGATCACCGGCCGATACCACGCCGAGGTTGGGCACCAGAGTGGTGAACGGATAGTCGGCGATCTTGGGCTTGGCCGCCGAGATCGTCGAGACCAGCGACGACTTGCCGGCTGACGGAAATCCGATCAGACCCACGTCGGCGACGGTCTTGAGTTCCAGGGTGAGGTCGCGGGCCTGCCCCTTCTCGCCGAGTAGCGCGAACCCGGGCGCCTTGCGGGCCCGGGACGCGAGCGCCGCGTTACCCAGACCGCCCCGGCCGCCCTCGGCGGCAACGAAACGCGTGCCGTCGCCGACCAGGTCGGCCAGCAACCGGCCGTGTTCGTCCAGCACGACCGTTCCATCGGGCACCCGGACCTCGAGATCCCCGCCTGCCGCGCCATCCCGACTGCTGCCCTGGCCCTGCTTGCCCGACGCGGCCACCACGTTGGGGTGAAAATGGAAGTCGAGCAGCGTGTGCACCTGCGGATCCACCACCAGAACGACGCTGCCGCCGCGGCCACCGTTACCGCCGTCTGGGCCTCCGAGCGGTTTGAATTTCTCCCGGTGTACCGACGCGCAACCGTTACCGCCGTTGCCCGCGCGGGTGTGAATAACAACCCGATCGACGAAGCGGGGCATCGGAGCGTCCTTTCACTTGCCGAGTGTGCGCTGACTGCCAGAAACCGGTCTCGATTTCGCAGTGGTTGCACACCCGCGAGAGGAGACCTACTCCGGTCTTGCGACGCGAACGATGTTGACGGTCTTACGACCGCGCTTGACGCCGAACTCCACCGCACCGGGGGCGGTGGCGAACAGCGTGTCATCGCCACCGCGACCGACGTTGACGCCGGGGTGGAAGTGGGTACCGCGCTGGCGAACCAGGATCTCGCCGGCTTTGACCACCTGACCACCGAATCGCTTCACGCCGAGACGTTGCGCATTGGACTCGCGACCGTTCCGCGAGCTGGAAGCGCCCTTCTTGTGTGCCATATCAGATCGCTCCCTGTCGCTACGAGATTGTTTGGTTTTTCGCCTGACGGCTCATCGTGTCTTGTCGGTTCTTCGCCTGACGGCTCATCACTTGATTCCGGTGACCTTGAGCACCGTCAGGGGCTGTCGGTGCCCCTGCCGTTTGTGGTACCCGGTCTTGTTCTTGAACTTGTGGATGCGGATCTTCGGGCCCTTGATGTGCTCGAGAATCTCGCCGGTCACGGCGACTTTGGCCAGTTCTTTGGTGTCGGTGGTCACCTTCGCCCCATCGACCACCAGTGCCACCGGCAGCGACACCGAGGCACCCGGCTCAGATTCGATCTTCTCGACCTTCAGAATATCCCCGACGGCGACCTTGTACTGCTTGCCACCGGTCTTGACGATCGCGTAGGTGGCTGTGTCGGCTGCCATGGGTCCTCTTCCAAAGTCGGCGACGGGTGTCGCTGTTATCGGCACGCGCCACCGGAGTGCACGCGAGCGGGTCTGGGCTTGCGGGCCGCACCCGGCTTCCCGAGCGGTCCCGCTGCCGCCGGCAGCGCCTGGCGACAACCCGTTAAGGGTACGCCGACCAGCGCCGGAGGGTCAAACCGGCTACTGACCAAGGGCAGGCGGGCCGGCCGGCCGGGCCGCGGACCGGCGACGGGCCCGGCGCGGCGGTGCCCCGGCACCGGTGACCGTGGCCGAACGGCCGCGGTCCAGCACGTCGTCGTCCTCGTCGGAGTCGTCCTCGTCATCATCGGAGTCGTCCTCGTCATCGTCGTCATCGTCATCGTCATCGTCGTCATCGTCGTCGTCGTCATCGTCGTCATCGTCGTCGTCGTCGTCATCGTCGTCGGAGTCGTCGAGACTGTCGTCATCGATGGCGTCCTCGTCGACCTCGTCGAGTTCAACGTCATCGCCGTCCGAGTCGTCATCGTCGTCCGAGTCGTCATCGTCGTCGACTGCGTTGGCACGCTCCGGATCGACCGAAGCCGCCCTGACTTCGCCGTCGGCGAGTTCCTCGGCGTTGGACTCGTCGGCACCGTCCTCGGACCCCTCCTCGGCGTCCTCATCCCCGTTCTTTGCGGCCATCGCCCTGAACATCGGGTGCTCGCCCGCCGCGTGCTGAGGTACCCGGGCGACCGACGTGTCCTCGACGCGGGCCTTCTTGCCCCGGCGATTGCGCCGGCCGCCCGATTCGGACTTGCTTCGGCCACCCGCGGAGGGACTGTGTTCCACCGGGTCGGCGTGCATGACGATCCCGCGCCCGCCGCACTGCTGGCAGGTGGCGGAGAAGGCCTCGACCAGGCCGGTCCCCAGGCGTTTGCGGGTCAGCTGCACCAAGCCGAGCGACGTCACCTCGGAGACCTGGTGCCGGGTGCGGTCCCGGGCCAGTGCCTCTGTCAGCCGTCGCAAAACCAGATCTCGGTTGGACTCCAGCACCATGTCGATGAAGTCGATGACCACGATGCCGCCGATATCGCGCAGCCGCAGCTGACGCACGATCTCCTCGGCCGCCTCGAGGTTGTTCTTGGTCACGGTCTGTTCGAGGTTGCCGCCCGAACCGGTGAACTTGCCCGTGTTGACGTCGACGACGGTCATAGCCTCGGTTCGGTCGATCACCAGGCTGCCACCCGAGGGCAGCCACACCTTGCGGTCCATCGCCTTGGTCAGTTGTTCGCCGATGCGGTGCACGGCGAATACATCCGGCCCATCGCCAGCTGGCGGCTCGTACTTCGTCAGCTTGGAAACTAGTTCCGGCGCAACGGAATCGACGTAAGCGGTGATGGTCTCCCAGGACTTCTCGCCGGAGACGATCAGCCCGGCGAAGTCTTCGTTGAACAGGTCCCGGATCACCTTGACCAGGACGTCGGGCTCCTCGTACAGCGCGATCGCGGCCCCGGCCTTTTTCGCCTTGGTGTCATCGGCCTTCTTCGCGATGGCGGTCCAGCGTTCCTGCAACCGGTCGACATCGGAGCGGATGTCCTGCTCTTTGACCCCCTCCGAGGCGGTGCGGATGATCACCCCGGCGTCGGCCGGCACGACCTCGCGCAGAATGTCCTTGAGCCGTTGGCGTTCGGTGTCGGGAAGCTTGCGGCTGATACCCGTCGACGAGGCTCCCGGCACATAAACGAGATAGCGTCCGGCGAGCGAGATTTGCGTGGTCAACCGGGCGCCCTTGTGGCCCACCGGGTCCTTGCTCACCTGCACCACGACGTAGTCGCCCGGTTTGAGGGCCTGCTCGATCTTGCGACTGGACCCGCCCAGTCCGGCGGCCTCCCAGTTGACCTCGCCGGCGTAGAGGACACCGTTTCGGCCACGGCCGATATCGATGAAAGCCGCCTCCATCGAGGGCAACACGTTCTGGACGATCCCGAGGTAGATGTTTCCGACCAATGAGGCCGAACCTGCCGACGTCACGAAGTGCTCGACGACGATACCGTCCTCGAGAACCGCGATCTGCGTGTAAACAGCACCTTCGCTCGGAGGCTCGGTGCGAACCTTCTCGCGTACGACCATCACCCGGTCCACCGCCTCGCGGCGCGCCAGGAACTCCGCTTCGGTCAGAACCGGCGGACGGCGCCGTCCGGCGTCGCGGCCGTCGCGACGGCGCTGTCGTTTGGCTTCCAGCCGGGTGGAGCCGCTGATGCCCTGAATCTCGTTGGAACCTGACTTGGCGGTCTTTTGACGCGGCGCCCGCTCGTGAACGACGGTGTTCGGCGGGTCGTCGGGCGACGCCCCGTCATCGGCGCCGGAGCCCGGCTTCCGACGCTTACGCCGACGGCGACGACGGGTGCCGCCGTCGGCGGTCACCGACTCGTCATCGCCGTCACCGTCCGCGCCGGACTCGTCGCCGCTCGCGGACCTGTCCTCGCCGTTGTCGGACTGCCCGACCTCTGCCGGGGGCTCTGTCACATCGTCGTCGTCATCCGGCCCGCCCTGATCGCCCCGGCCACGGCCACGGCCCCGGCGCCCGCGCCGACGCCGACGATTGGCCGGCCGTTCGTCGGCGTCCTGGGAGTCGGCCTCCGAAGAATCGGAGTCGGGGTCTGTGGAGCCCTCAGAGTCCTTCGAATCCTGCTGGCCGTCCGTGTCCTCGGCGTCGGTCACCGGATCGGCGGCCCTGCGCTTTCCCGAGCCGGCTTCTCTTGAAACGGGCTGCGGAGCGACGAACAGAGGCATATCGGCCGGCGCCTCGGCGGCGGCGACAGCGGCCGGATCGGCGGCATCGTGCGCCCCCGGGATCGGCCGCGATTCGCCTGCCGCGGTCGCGGCCAGTACTTCACGAACCCGGATCGCATCGGCCTGGTCGACGCTGGACTGCGCACTGCGGGCCCGGCCGTCAAGTTCAGCAAGCACTTCGAGTACCCGCTTACTGGTAGTGCCCAGCACGCGGGCGAGGATGTGGACCCTCAGCCTCTCGGGCAGTACCTCATCGACCGCCGGTGGCGGAGGTCCCGGCGAAGGGGTTTCGGGTAGATGCTGGTTGACGCCATCGTCGGCCACGTAGTCTCCTCGAGCCCCCGGGCGCGTCCTGCGGACGCGGCCACTCGAGAGCTTCCGCTGTACGCCCGGGTGGGTACCCGAGCTTTTCTATGGTCTCGCCCCGGCGGGTTCGGGAGAACCCGGCCGGAACCTGGGCTGAACGACGGCCTCCGAAGGTCCGCGCCGCACCGCGGGCAGCGGTGGTCGCGCACGTCTTGTGGCCTCATTCCCGGCCACCCGCTACCGGGCGGCCTCTACCAGTGTCCCACACTCGCGAAGTGGTACCGATCCCGACGCCCGGGATCGGATCACCGTGCCGGAAACCAGAGCGCGATTTCGCGCGCGGCCGACTCCGGCGAATCCGAACCGTGTACCAGGTTGAACTGAGTCTCCAACCCGAAATCACCCCGGATGGTGCCCGGCGCGGCCTTCTCCACGGGGTCGGTGCCGCCGGCGAGTTGCCGCCAGGCGGCGATGGCCCGCGGGCCCTCGACGATAGCGGCGACCACCGGTCCGGAGGTGATGAACTCCACCAGTGAGCCGAAGAACGGCTTGTCCTCGTGCTCGGCGTAGTGCGCTCGGGCCAGCACGTCTTCGACGTGTTTGAGTTCCAGCGCGGCGATGGACAGCCCCTTACGCTCGATTCGGCTGATGATCTCACCGATCACCCGCCGCTCAACACCGTCGGGTTTGATCAGCACGAGGGTTTGCTCAGTCACGTCGGTGAGCGTACAGCTCAGCCGCGCCGCAGCGGGTACCGGTCAGTCGGTCGGTGGTTGCTGACCGGGTAACAGACCCAACCGCTGGCGACGCAGCATCTCGCCGCGCAAGTAGGCGATAACGCCCCAGACGACGACGAACAGCACCCCGATGAAGCCAACCGCGGGGTAGATGAAGAAGCCGATGACGAGTAGGAGCTGAACCCCTAGGTTGGCCCAGATCGCCCACGGCCTGCCCTGCATGCCGGCCAGCAGAGCGAGTAGTACCGAGAAGCCCACCAGATACGCCGTCGACCATGCCGTCAGGCCGCCGCCCACCGCCGCGACCACCGGCAGCGCCAAGAGGACGGTGATGATCTCGAGGATCAGGGTGCCGGCCATGACGCCGCGAAAGCTCTTCCAGGGGTCCGGTCCAGTCATCCGGGGTCCTTTCCGAACAAGGTGCGGGCAGCACCGGCGGTCACCACCGAGCCGGTGATCACGATCCCGGCTCCGGCGAATCCGGCTGCCTCGGCTGCAGCGTCCTCGACGAGCACGGTCGCGGTCTCGATGGCATCAGCGAGCGTCGCAGCCCGCACCACCCGCTCCGGCCCGAACACCTCCTCGGCTCGCGAGGCCAGCGCGTCGACGTCGAGGGCACGTGGCGAACCGTTCTGCGTCACCACGATCCGGTCGAACACCGACTCGAACGCTGACAGGATCCCCACCACGTCTTTCTCGCCCATCACGCTGACCACTCCCACCAGGTAGCGGAAATCGAACTCGTCGCGGAGCGCGGCTGCGAGTGTCTCCGCACCGGCGGGATTGTGGGCCGCATCTATGAACACCGTTGGCGCACTGCGTATCCGCTCCAATCGCCCCGGGCTGCCCACGGCGGCGAAACCGGATCGGACCGTGTCGAGGTCGAGTTGGCGCTGCGCGCCCGCGCCGAAGAACG
>Ga0180432_10006352_pt1 | contig 15342 bp, 23 predicted proteins | sample SS_ome_10_FD_132414 | JGI IMG/M metagenome (GOLD analysis project Ga0180432, IMG submission 132414) | Hypersaline lake sediment archaeal communities from the Salton Sea, California, USA - SS_1_MS_2 metaG | ecosystem: Environmental > Aquatic > Non-marine Saline and Alkaline > Hypersaline >... | reverse complement strand
TCCTGGGAACCCAAACAATGTTTAGTCTTTAGGCAAAGCCTTGAATATATAGAACAGGAGAACAACTACTACCACAAAACCAGTCACACCAGCTACTTTAACCCAAAGGTCTGTAGTGTTATTAATATGGCTTTTGGCTTCTGCGCTATCAACGATATCAAGGTCTCGTAAGTAATACATAAACACATAACCGATGGCTAAGGTCGCGATTACAACAAGAACAGTAGTGATAGACGCTACTTTGAGTGGGAAGTTATACCTTGCTCGATAAATTTGTTCCATTGTTTTTTATTCCTCCATTTAGTTCTGAATTAAAAAACCACCCCGTGGCTCTCAATTCTTATAAATTAATATATAGAGTATATAGTATTTATTATTTAGGTTATATAATCGTTATATATAAATTATATAATCAAAGGATGATACTGAAATGAATAAAATTTGGTAACAAATATAAAAATAAGAATCTTGGTAGAAATGAGTGGAATTAATCCACTCAGAACACCAAGAAAGAGGCAGTTAGGTAAGTCTACTCTTGTTTTTCAGCTAATAGGTGAAGACGATATATTAAAGCCAACATCACATTCATGATACCATATAGTATGAAGAATATACGTGTTACGTCATCAGAGAATATGTAAGTTGAAGCTCCGTCTTGTAAATGTATTACCATTGAGCATCCAGCTGTGATGAATGATAATAGTGAGGATATTACGAAGATTGCGTATGACTCTTTGAGTAATGCTAGTATTGTCATAAACAATGTAAATCCCATTATCATAATGAAGATTGGTAGTAGCATTTATTTATCCTCCTTTCTCTTAATAAATACATAATAGATGAGACCAGAGATTGCCAGACCTAATATTATGACTAAGAAGTCCGATAGCCCATATGGTATAACTACTCTTGTTAGTGCCAGCACCGCGATTAAATATCCTATTAAGGCATATGTATTAGACTTATATGAGTATATGGCAACGCCTATTATTCCGAAGAATAATCCCCAGAAGAAATCACCAAAGACACCTATATAGGGATTAAATCCTAAGTTGAGTATACCAGTATCTGTGATAATTGAGAAATCTATATCTGGTGGACTTTTACTCAAATTGAAGAAATCGGCTAATCCTGCGATGATATCACCCCCTTGTAAGATAACATTTGTATCATAGTAATTGCCAGAAGAAGACCAATAATTGAGAAGAACATGTAAAGCCCTATACCCATTGCTGGTTTGAATGTTGGTGAGAGGGAATAGTATATATTCCATAATAGATTTGAGGTACCTATAAGACCATGTGATATTAAACCAGTGAATATTGATATAGCAAGGACCATATTACCTGGTATGCCCATAAGTTTGTTTGCTAAAATACCTGCTACTATACCTGCTCCTAAGGATAATAAAAAGTTACGTGAAATATGAGTCCATATAAGTTCTGTTGCTCCAGAAGCCTCATAATCTGATACATCATATTGAGATTCCGGTTCCACATATGTTGGACCTGTGAGTAGTGATAGCGATGACAAACCTGTAATAACAAAGTTGAATATAATAAGAAATGCAATTATATCTATTAGTTTCATTCTTTATTCACCTCTTTATGCTTACCTGCTAATGAGGCCCACAATCCTAATATTATGAGGAAGAAACCTATGGAGCCTAAAACAATACCATGAGTCCACGAGTAATTCACAAATAATGTCCTGAGACCAGTAATTGCGCCAGCACTTAATATAAAGATACAACCTTCTACAAAGAGACCAATATGTGCTTGTTCCTTTTTGAATGATAATAAACCAAGCATAGTTAATATTAATATACAGATATATGCATATGATACACCTATACCAGAAGATGTCTTCATAGGTGTTTCTCCTAATAACATTGTTAGTACCGTGTCAATTGAGGAATTTGAAGTGATAGAGTAATTTATGTTTGGATAGATTGGTAGGTAACCAGTGGTGACTAGTCCAATTTCTTCCATTGTAAAATTGAGTATCAATATATATTTAGTGGATAGATTACAACCTTGTGCTTCAGACCAAGTGAAGTTGTGTATATCTAGTGTTGAGTTATTATTAAATTGTTGTGTTGAGTTTTCACTAAATATACTTAAATTTGCCTCAATCATTGTAAATGTTGTATCATTGTATTCTATATACATACCAGTATCATACCAGCCTATGTTGAGTTTTATGTAATCGTAGATGGACTCGTTGTATATTAGTGATTTTGGTATCTCAATATCAACTGAAGCATCACTCCCTGTTGGAGCCTTACCTATGTATGGCATTGAATTTGTTGAGGATTTTATACCTAGATAGTAGGTTTTACCTGTTACTAAGTAGGGGTGTATCTCATTGTTTTTATCAAAGTATTCAGAGTGAATGGTTAGTTTGTTGCCTTCTTGATCGTATGTGTAGATGATGGCATATGGATTATTTTCAAGACCATACTCACCATTGTTATCTATAAAGTGATATGTATATTGAACAAGAGATGTTTGATTGAGCCAATTAGAAACGCTTGTTAGTATTGCTGGTGTTGGATGAAGGTCAGTACGAACGAAGAATGTATAGTTTCGTTTACCTGGTTCAATTACTAGGGTTCGATGACAGGAATAATCTTGTGTGAATAGATTCCATCCCCATCTCTCATCAGAGTTTAACCACTCAAACTCAACCCAAACTGGTGTAGTTGTTACGTTTATAGACCAGTTACCGTCTGTTGCATCGGTATCAGTGAAATCATTTGATTGTGTTAATCTCCAGCCTACACCTTCCTCAAATTCGTTGTATTCAACTGCACCTGTACCGAGACCATAGTGTACTATAAAGTTGTGTTGTGTAGTATAATCTTCTGGTGTATCAAGGCCTAGGTCTATGTAATTGTATGTTACGTTTTCCCAACGGAGTGAGAAGTTGTGTAAGCCTGAGATAGTAGTTGCTGAGAAAATATCTCTTGATGAGTGTGAATGAAGAAGAGGTGAACCTGACGCGTTTATGTATGTCCAGAGTGAGAAGTAGTATGTTGTGCCAGATAATAGAGAAGTAGCATTGAAGTATTCAAGAGTACCATTATATTGAGCACCTATGTATGTTAGGGGATATGTTGAATCAGAGTATTTTACAATGGTTGTTTGATTATCTACAAATGTAGTTGTATTAGACCAAGATATGTTGATAAAGTCCCAGCCTGTTGATGTTGAGGAAATTGAGTAAGGTGTATATGGTTTGGTGAGGAAGTAGTGTTGAGGAAAAGTGTGGAATCCTGTTGAGTTTTTGTGCCATGCTCGATAATAATAATAAGTTGAGTGATTTGTTGTGATACCTTTTGAGAAACCACCATACCATTCGTTGTAAGTACCTGAGACTGTTACATTGTTACCGTATGCAGGTGTAGTACCATAGTGAAAGCCTACTGTACCTGTGATGTCGTAACCATAGCATGAGAGGGTGGTAGATGAAGTTGTTACTGATGATGTTTCTCCATAAAGACCAGATGTTACAGCTTCACCGTAGACTCTGAGGATTGGATAATTGTTTCCCCAGAATACAAGGTAACTATCTTCACCTTTTTCTACAATAAATTTTAGGTATTTTACCATTGTTTCTGAGAATGAGGTATCTACAAATGATGATGAATTAGCAAAGTTGTCCATATCACATAGGTAGGACCATGTTGATGCGAGTTTTGTTTTATAGTACACTGTAACATTTGTTGGGTCTTTGTCTAGATTTGAGCGAGATGAAATTTTTGTGATGTTGTATGGTTTCAAAAGCGAAATGACAAGTTCTCCATCTAAATCTGTCAATCCATATCCTGTACCGTTAAGTGCTAATTCTGGATTACTCCAGTATTCTGATGAATAGTAATTGTAGCCAGATAATTGATACCAGGCTGGAGCAGATTCTACTTGTGGTGTTTGTAAAGGTATAATTGTTGCTAGTAGTAGAAATGTTATTATTAAAATTTTACTTAATTCTTTTGAGTACATACCTGTCATCCTCCTCATATTTATTTGTTTTTCTTCCTTTTATTAGAGCTAGTACACAACCACCAATACACAACATAGCAGCAAAACCAAATATTAGATTTAGTGTAGCAAAGTCACCAGCGCTTTCTCCAGTAGCTCTTGGTAGAATTTCTGTAAGACTCTGGAAAAAGAATCCAAGGAACGCTGCACCAACAAGGAAGATAATAACAAATACTCCAGTTAATTGCAGTAATTTTATATCCTCAAAAATATTCCTCATCTAGGCACCTTCTGCATCTCTTGGTATAGTTCAAAGCCAGACTTAACAAGATACAATCCTGGGATAACTGCCCATAGTAATAGGATTGGTGTTCGCAGACTATGTTCGTATACAACGATAGAACTAATAAAGTCTACTACTGAGTTTATAGCAAAGAAACCGATACCAAAGATAAATAGTTTTATTACAAATATATATATCTCTTTCAGCATATCTTCTGCCTCATTTTTTTATTCTATTAATATATATGTAGATAGTAGTATTTATAATTTTTTATTTAATAAAAATCTAAATATACGTGGGATAGGGTATCTCCCCCTCCCCCTATATAATTAATTTTTTCATTATACTTACTCATATCTATAATTAGTATTGTTTGTTGAAGGAAAGGAGAAGGTCTATTTGCCATATATCAAGGTATAAAAAGATAAATGTAAGAGTAATTGAGTGAGTTATTGTTATGATGAAGTTGACAATGAGTGTTGAGGTTGATATAATATAGGTGTCACCAGTTTCAATAGTACCGAAAAGATATATTACTATTGGTAGTATAATTAGGAGACGAATGGTGAGGGACTTTAAGTTTTGTTTGTATGTATAGTCGTGTCGTAGAAACCAAACAGCGATTGAGGGTAATGATAATGTTGAGGATGTGGTAATGGTTAGTATGAAGAAGATGATTGTGGTTGAGGTAAATATATGAGTGAATAGGAACCTATTGGGATACTCAAAAAATAACGCGATAAACAAAAGAAAGAGAGTGAGTGATGAGATTAATGTGTATGTGTATAGTTTGGTTGATAGTTTCATAATATACCATAGTAGTTAGGTTCACACCATAATTCACTCACTTCATCATTTGGTACGATATCGAATGCATTGTAGCAATGTAGACAGTATATAACTATTGCATCGTTTGGTAGTGTTATGTTTGTTAGAGATGTAGAACCACATTGTGGACATCTCATACTATCTTCGCCTCCCACCATATTGAGATTGAGTGAGATATTAAGATTACAATTCCCGATATTAAGTATATGATGTTTAGGTCTATTGGATTGAGGTAGTAGTATATGATTGAGTATATTGAATATGGAAACATAATTATGTATGGTGCTATTCCTATCTTGTTTTTATTTTTATATAGGTCTTCCATGGATGGGAAGAGGACGTCAAAGCCTTCCATTTGGAAACGACCAACGAGAGTTATTGGTTTCCACTCTACCTTATATCCTAGAATACGAGCTGTTATATAATGTATTAGTTCATGTGCAAAGAAACATAGTATTATGATTGGTATTGAGAGGAGTGCGTATGTATATATGCAAGGAAATAATATTACATATACTGCGATTATTGTTGTTATAGCAATGATTAGTATTATCATTTTTATAAACCAAGTACGGAATGAAGGTGTTAGACCATATAGCGATTTGTAAGCTGCCTCTTGGGATTTCTCCCATCTTTCTTTATCAATTAATTTATCTTTTAGTTTTCTTCTATGACTCATGTTTTTCACCACGTTTATAAAGGGGTGTTATAGTTATGTATAATATATAGGTGTTATGGGGCCTACTGCCCATAACCTCTATATTATATATATTTATAATATATATATAGTTAAATTACATATGGTAACGCGCCTCAGAAAAATAGAGTTATTGGTAGAATGTTTTTTGAATTAACGCGATAGTATCGTAGCTGGTATTTAGAATAATCAATACCTGCTGCTTCTAAGGCTTCCCTTGCACCACATGCTTTTGGATGTATAAATGGTTCATCCTCAATTTTGAGCCAATGTTTTTCTTCTTCATTAATTTTTTTCTGAACAAATTCCTTTATTGTCATACCTTGTTTTGTTAATTTTCTTTCAATTTGGTAGATATTTTCAGATATTATATATGTTTTATCAACCTCTATATTTAGTAATTCCTTTTTGTTTAAGAACTCAAATAAAATATCTATTAGTTTTGTTTTACTAATGTTGTGTGTATCTAAATTATTTACCACATAAATAACTCCCAGAGCGTTTAACGATGTATCCCATTCTTTATATTTATATGGATTATAAGTTAGTGAGTCAACATATACTGAACCAAATAGTAAGTATTTGTTCATACATATTTTACCAGTGTGAGCTGGATAATATTTATAGAACCAATTGTTCCATTCGGTTATTAAACTTTCGATTTTGCTGCCTTCTTCTTTCAATATATCTTTCATTTCTTGTTTCATTTTCTCACCTAATTTGTGCCTCTATTCGTTTTGTTTCAAGGAAGTTTTGAAATTCCTTATGTAGTTTTATTTGTCTTTGTCTTGGTACATATACTTTGAACTCATGTGACTTACAACAATTTGTTGAGATATTGAAGTGGTATCTACCTGTGATTTGTGATTTGTAAGAACATAAACCTTTGTAAATTGAGTATTTTTGAGGTTTAAAATGTATGCATGTACCACAACACTTTTTCATTTTTACACCATGGTATCTATGTTATCATATATAAATGACAACCATGGTCGATTTCCCTTTTTTTCCTTTAATTGTTTGTAGATATCAATTGGAACTGATATCTGAATTGTCTTTATTCTTGTTTCCATTTTTTATATCACCTTTTTCTTTTTATTACAATATATAATATATAATATATAGTATTTAAAGTTTTTGGTTGTATTATAAATTTACAAACTGAAAAGTGACTCAGATCGGATAGTATTGTAATTTTGTAATTTAATAAAGGCCCCTTTAATATTTTTTCTTATTCTTAATTAATTTTTAGGTTAATAAACAAATTAGGTTTTATAAATTTTAATATTTCTAGTTAATTTAGTAAACTTGTAATAACGTGGTTTATCAAGGTTTCAATATTGGTAATATAAATATATTAGTTATATATTGTTATACTCGTTTGTATATTTTTAAACTTTATAATAAACTGAAATGAGTGAAATTAATCACTCAATATTTTTATCTGAGGTGAAGGTGTATCCTGATGTGTCTTCCCTTTTGGGTACTTCCTTTGATATGTGTATTGCCTCTTTAACAGCCGAGGGAAAAATGGTAGGTAATGATTTATATAGAATTGACCATATTTCTGATATTTGTATTGAGTATTTTTTAGTTTTATAAGTGAATGTATGTGTTTTTCCTTGCATATATTTGAGTTTGAGGCAAAATGTATGTGCAGGACCAAGAGGAATTTTTATTGAATCTTTGTTGTAGTAGAGCGTCACATTGTTTCCTTGTGATAAAAAGGCATCACCAATTAATTTTGAGAATTTATTTCGTTCCCAATCGGCAAGGCCTGCATTGTTTCTCATTTTTTGGTGTATTAATGATTCAAGCGTGTTTTGTGCCTCTATTGTATCTTGGTATGTTAGTCGCTCTGCTTTTTGTGTCATAATAATTTCTCCTTTATTTCTTTGATGTCTTTTTTGAGTTCTTGGAATTGAGGATTCTTTTCAAAGTTGTAACCAAGAGCGTTTGGCATAATAAATATAGTATCAATTGAAACAATAGATAATGTTATTACTAAAATAGTAAACAACCAATAATACCATTCAAGACCCATTGGTGATTCAATGATATATAAGTAGAACAACATTAGGAAATTGACTAATCCTACATAAGTATTGAGACGTTGTTGCCATACCTTTAATTTACCTATTGATTTCCAAAAATTATTATTTGTGTTCATATTCTTTTTAACAACTCCCTTGGCACATTTTGAAAAGGAAAATAATTGTTATATAACTTTAAAAAGTTTATCTTTCTTTTGTTCATTGACTTATTTAGATTTGGAATTTCCATTTGTATATAATCAATATCAAGTATTTTAGATAGTCTTTTTAGAAACATTACAGGATTCTCTTTAAAGTCCTCAAAATCTAAAACAATTACTTCCTTGAAATATTCATTTAGTTTGTTTTTAAATGTATTGAAATTAGGTTTACATTTATCAATCCATTCTTGAAATGATAGTTTTCCACCCTTCATAGAGTAGTGTTTATACATAGATATTTTCCATGATTTTATATCCCTATCAACAAACAATGCTGTTGCATTTGGAAACATCTTTGATACTCTATCAATAGCAATAGGATAGATGAATGTATCAAGAGATTGAGCTAATGATTCATCAGATATTATGTTTGTTTTTGTATTTGATAGTTGTTTTCTTAAATCAAATTTGCAAATTAAGTTTACTTGAGGGTGGTTTTTAAAATAGTATTGGCGAGATGTTGTTCCTGTTCTATGTGGACCAAAATCTATAATAATCATCTAGAGGACTTCCAGGATATAATGTTGTCTGTGTATGTGCCTCTATGAATTAGTTTACCAATAAAATTTCTAACTACATTACCTTTTTTATCTGTTTTGATATCTGGTACTTTATCATATTTGCATCGTAGTTTGCATTGTTTACAATAGTATATGCGTGAACCACAATACTTCATAGGTTGTTTACAGTATATACAATTTTGTTCCCTAATTCTTTTTCTGTTCATTCTTAATCCTCCTTTATATTTATATGTGCCTCATAATGATAATCTTTATTTGGTTCAAATATATCACCAAACCTCACCTTACCAAACTCTCCACCTTCTACAAGGTATGCCTCATTACCATTGTGTTTATCTCGTTGTAAATTGTCAATCGCTCGTTGAGTTACTCTGCAGTTTTTATCTTTGTAAGCACCTGGTAGGAAGATTTTAATCATTACTTTGTTACGACATTCATAGTATATATCTGATACTTGTTGTGTATTATAGTGTAAATTCATCATACATTTACGAACATCTTTGAGTACTGCAGCATACTTTTTTACTAAATGCCACAGTTCTCCTCTAGGAAACATAGGCGCAATCTCAGAGAATTCTTCGCAATATTTATGTACCCATTCACCAACTGAACGAAGGTGCATGTCTAATTTCATTTGGTCAAGTCTGTTTCCTAAGAACACAATATTGAGTTTACCAGGTTTAGCATATTGATACATATCTGAGAAGGACTCAAAGTATGTTGGTTTGAGATTAATTAATTGTAATTTGTTGTTTCTATCTCTAAATACAACATTTGAGTTTTTGCGTACCATTATATGGTATTTCTCAGGTCGTTTTAGTTTATAAAATTGTAATGGTGTATTGTAACATTCAGACCAGAAGATTTTTTCTTTTGGGTAGTTATTCATAGTATAGTTGGCAAAGGAAAGACCAATTGAGGTCTTCCCAGAGCCCATACCGCCGGTAGTTTCTGTAAGTACACCACCCTGATTTTCGTCATGTCTATGAATTCTCTGTAATATTTTCTGTCCCAACACTTCCAATTTTGTCGACATAGTTATACATTTCCTCCTCATCTACTTTTTCAAATTCAATAGTTTCTTGTTTGGTATATTCTAAGATAGTTCGTTTACTATATATTTCGATAATCTTGAATAGGTAATCTTTTCTAAATAACCATTCATATTTATCTTGTATAGTATCTAGGAATATTTTGCTTGAAATTTTACTTGATAGTTCGTTTGCCTTTACTTTATTTTTAGAAATTATTGAGGTTAGTGATTTTTCTAATGTTTTCCTATAATCAAGTAGTTCTTTATATGCAGAGTTATCTGTATATAGTAACATTTCAATTAGTTCTGTTGTTTCATCAAATAATTGAGAGTCTTTAGTTGTTATTGATGAAAGCAATGTTTCTAATCTGTTCAATAATAATGTATCTATTGTTGTTTTTTGATTTATTTCATTCATTTAATCACCTCAAAACGAAAAGAACGAACTTAGTGCACTCAAAATATCTCCACCAAATAAAGCAAACATTAAGAAACCACCGGCAGCTATAATTAGTATTATAAGTAAGGTCCAATTACCCTCACCAAGAGTTGAGAGTTTTGGTCTTTGAGTATTACGCATATGTTCAATGACTCGAGCGTTGTCGTACCGAAGGACTGTTTTCATATCAGATGGTGAAACTTTTATTACCATGTCTTCGATGTCAAATACATCAATAGGTATTCCACCAATTACAATCTCCTTTTTGCCTTTTGGAGAACGTGTTTTGAGTATATGTTTTACCTGTTGAATTGGTGCCTGTAGACGTTTTGTTTTTTCCTTTTTGTTCTTGATTTCTTCTTTAGCATATATAATTTTGTCTACTTCGTTTTCAATTAGTTCAGATTCTATTAATTTACTCTTAATCTCCATCTTTAATCACCTTATAATTATCTATTGTTTCAACTTCTTCTTTAGGTAATGTTGACTCTTGTTTACCTATGAATCTGGATACTGATTCCCTTAGTTCGTTGAGTGTTTTAATATTCCATTTTTGTTTAGCATGAGTAGCATAGAGACATTTACCTAAATCAACTGAGTGACCTACACCTTCTGGTACTATACGAATTTTGTGACCTGCGAAGTTGTATGTTTTGAAGTCTACAATTTGTTGGTCTAATTTTTTAGAATATGAATGTTTTTCTAATTGACGCATACCAGGTGTTACCATAATATCGTAATCACCGTAGATGTAGAGCCAGTTTATTTGGTTTCGTTTTCGGTCATCAAGTAAGTGATTTATACCTCCATCATATGAGCGTATTTGTACTAATAGCAGCGATACTATATTGAGTAATAGTGCTAATATTAAAAATATTAGTGTTATCATAAATGGTATAAACATACTAAGAAATACACTAACTATTGTTAGAACTATTCCGATAAACATCAGCATCCAAGACCTTGCAAATAACATTATTTTTTACCTCCAAATGCTCCCACAATTTTAGAGGTGAGAGACTCTCTTTTTTTCTTTGCTATTTCGTTTTCAATTATTTCTTTTCTATCTACACCACGCTGACCGTAGAGAAGACCAACAGCATCGATTGAACGAGATGATTGCATCATCATAAGTTCCATAGCCATGAGTTGATGTGCGCGTTCATAGTCACCCCATTCTAACATTATACATATTTCTTCAAATGCACATATCATTTCAAATCTTTCATGTCTTTTGATATTACCCAATGCCATTATATTACAGTACATAACTGAGTACTCTTTAAACTTTTCCTGTTCAGTTTGTGGTATATTTGGGGTGAGCATGAATTCGGCTATTGTTATACCTATATCTGTTGATGTTGGTGTATTTACTTGAGATTTGTTTTCCTCATTTTGTAAGTTTTCCATTTCTGCGTCTCCTTATATCCCTTATTGTTATTATTGTTAATGTTAATATGAGTGAACTGATAATTACCCAGGATATTAGTATGTATAAGAAAGCAATATACTGTATGAGGAATAGGAGCAGGAATCCTGCTATTATTGAGAGCATTGTTATTAGGTTGAGTATTATAGTGTTGTAAAGTTGTTGATAGAGAGGATGAGATGTTACCTTTACAGCGTCCCTAAACAGTTGTGATTTATTTATTTCTGGGTGATTATCAAGATATTCTTTCTCTTTTTCAGAAACAACAATGGACAATCTTATCTGCCTTTTACTCATTTTATTAACGACCTTAGTTTTTTAGAGGGGAGGGGATTATATTATTATATATAGAGTAGGTAGTATTTAAAGGTTTTTATTTATTAGTTATCTATATTTTAACAGTAGTTAGTTAGAAAATTGAGTAGGTAATATATTTATATTAGGTGGTGTAGTAAATGAGTTGAGGATATATTAAAACATTGTTATTTATAAGAAATTGAGTAAATATAAAAAAATAAAAAGAGAGAGGGAGAGTTGTGTTATTCTTTATTTCTGGGTAGCGCCTTGAAAATGGTAAATAACAGTATTATTACTATTATAAAACCAACAATGCCGATAATAGATATCCATTGTTCTGATGGATTTGGTACGTCTTGTCCAGCAGTTATCTTGATGTGTGTTGTAGATACACCCCAAATAATGTCCCATGTGTCAGTGGCTGTTGCTAATGAGCCATTTACTGTTACTACAGCTGTGTTGTTGGCTATGCCATATGTAACATCAGAACAATTGTATATGGTTTTGTTATACCAGAATACTAGTGATTCCGACTCATTAAGCCAAGAGTAATTAAATGTTCTATGACATGGATAGTGAGATAATGTAAAGCCATTTTCTTCTGTGGCATTAGTTCCCCATCCGCTTGAGTCCTCATAGAAGTCATGACATGTACAATTGAATTTGGTGTCATTAATGAGTATCCATGAAAAGTCCACATTTCCAGTATTGTTAACCCATATAGTATAGTTGACCTTCACTGATGTATTTCCTAAACCTACTATTGAGACATTCGCTGATTTTTCTATTGTAATATCTGGATTAGGTGCCTCTGGGCCAGTAGTGAAGAAATATGTGTCATTATCCCAGTTGCCATTACCATCTGTTGTGTTTGCAGACCACCAATATTTTGTTGAGTAGGACAGGTCGCCAGAACCCATACCTAGGAAATTACCATATGCATCATGAGAACCTATCCAAGATGTTGAGCCATTAGATAGACCAGATGTATTTTTCCATGAGAACCAAGAATCATCTATTGTATTATTTGAGTATAGATATGTGTGCATTGTGTCTCCATCAGGGTCGTTTACAGTTATTGAGTAAGTGTTGAGATTTATAGACACACCTGTAGCACTGTTTGCTGGACTAGGGTTGCTATTTACTGGTGCTGAGTTTGATTCTCCACCTAAGAAGAAACCTGACAAGTTGAATGTGGTTATTCCTGCTACTTTATCATCACCTGAACCTTGAAAAGCGTAATAACAATAAACAGTGTTATCTATTATTATTGTGTCTGGTTCTAATACTCCATCATCATCATATCCTGTTGAGGCATTTATGTTGTATGGTATTAATCTTATCCAAGTTTGTGTCCAAGATGTATTGATATCATCAGTGTATGCATAGAATATTGTTGGTTTTGTGTTATTCTCTTGGTGAGTATCAAAGATAATCCATCCATCAGCCTTTTCAATATATTGAGCATCTATTGGCCAATTACCTTGGTCATTTACCTTTTGAGTTAACACTGGATTACCAGAATTGCCTATTGGCCAGTTATCTATTGTTGGGTCATCAGAATAAAAGATATACCTATCATCATCATTTGCCTCACCAGTACCATTTCTATCAAGGCACTCAATCCAAAATTGGTGTCCATTTACATTACAATCAAACATATATAGAGATGAATCTATAGGGTCTTCATTAAAGTATGTTGGTACGAGAGTATTATCATCGAGTGGTGTTGATACTTTATTCCAATTGCCTGAATCTGTTACATCATCTGATTCTGAACAATTCCATAATTCTATTGTTCCATCACCTCTATTTGATACAGAAAGCCATAATGAACCATTCCAACATTGAATATCTGGTTGTATAACTGTATTAATTATTGTGGATGCAGATGCTGAGAAGTCAGTTGGTGTTGATGCCAATCTTAATGAGATTCCAGAGGATGAGCCATATACCATTGCATATGAGCCATTTGTCATCTGACAAACTGATGGGTGTCCATTACTAGCATTTGGTGAGTAACCAAGTGTTTGTCTATCAAGATTTAGTATAGAGGGAGAACTATTTATTGACTCCGTAACTTCTTCTTTAACATAGAATTGATATGTATTGTTTACCCAATTAGTACCATCTGTTAGATTAACCGAGTACCAATATGAAGTTCCATATGACAGAGCGGTTATTGTTTGTTGATATGTTCCATTTCCAATTGAATTGTTTGTTCCTATTTCTGCCCATGAGCCAGACTTATTGGTGTTCCATGATATGTTCATGGTGTCACCGTCTCCACCTGTATTTACTGTTGTTGATACTATATATGAGGTCTCATTTGTGCAACCTATGTATTCACCTTCGAGATTGTCTGTAGTTGACTCTGTTGGTGTAGTATCTTCTGGTTCGCCACCTTCTGTATATGGTTGATTTATAACGAAGTCATCAAGAAACATTTGGCTTGGTAATTCATCTCTTTTATCAGTATTTAATAGTAGAGAATCTATAGGACCTTCTATGTTGAACCACCAAGTTCTTTGTGTCCATGTTGAACCATTGTATATGTTCATGGTAAATTTATCTTGTGTGCCACCTACTGCAAAGTCACCGCTGAACGATATGTTAAAACACAACCATGTATTTTTTTGTACTTCAATTGTTGTGTTAGACCATGTTGAATCGTTTTGGCGCATGAAAATATAGTTGTTGTCACCAGTTGCTGTTATTACATTACCAGAACAAACAGTCCATAATATTCTGTTATCTTCTGTTCCATTGTCTGCTATGTGAATTACATTTTGTTTATGTGATGAGTTTAGATATATGAAGAAGGTTGCATTTGTCCAATTTGCTTCTGTTGTGTTGAATGCAGAGTATGACTTATACTGGTCGTTACTCTCTCCTGTCCAATCTTGAAGATAAGATTTTGTACCAGAGTGTGCTTGAAGGTCTGTTACAGCGTCAAAATCTCTTACTGGTGTTCCACCACCTGCATATTCTGTGTATGTGTAAAAAGTGTCTGATGGGTCTGAACCAACAGAATCACCTTCAAAACCTTCTGATTGAGCTGCTGCGGATATATTTGGTATTGTCGATAATAGACTTGTGAAGAATAGAGACACAATTAATATGATTTTTAATTTTTTAGACATATAGTACCTCCGAATCTATAGTGACAGTGGTACCTGCATAACTATAATTGGCAGTAGGTATAGTTTGCCAAGAACCATCACTAAATTTTTGCTTTACAACAATATCTGTCAATCCTGTTAGCGATGTATCATAGGTATATGGTGCTGTACCTATTGGAAATGTCTTTGTGTACTTTGGCATTGCTTCAGGGAATATAGTTTCCATCTCTGTAAGCACAACAATCCCAACAACAAGAACTGAAATTATTGTTAGTATAATTACTATATTTTTTGCTTCTATCATTCTATCACCTAATTAAAAAAAAGAAGGGTTCCTGGGAACCCAAACAATGTTTAGTCTTTAGGCAAAGCCTTGAATATATAGAACAGGAGAACAACTACTACCACAAAACCAGTCACACCAGCTACTTTAACCCAAAGGTCTGTAGTGTTATT
>Ga0180432_10006351_pt1 | contig 15344 bp, 11 predicted proteins | sample SS_ome_10_FD_132414 | JGI IMG/M metagenome (GOLD analysis project Ga0180432, IMG submission 132414) | Hypersaline lake sediment archaeal communities from the Salton Sea, California, USA - SS_1_MS_2 metaG | ecosystem: Environmental > Aquatic > Non-marine Saline and Alkaline > Hypersaline >... | reverse complement strand
CCCACCCCCAGCAGCGTCTCGGGCACGCCGATGTGGTTGTTGTGGTTTCCCAGCGACCGCGCCGTGGGGCCCAGGCCGTCGAGCAGGTGCGCGATCATCTCCTTGACGGTGGTCTTGCCGTTGCTGCCCGTCACCGTGACGACTCGCGCGGGCATCTGCCCCACCCACCACGAGGCCACCTGGCCGTAGGCGGCCACCGTGTCGTCCACCACGATCACGGGGCGATCGGTCGCCACCTCGAGGGGCCAGCGCCTCACCACGGCGGCCGCGGCGCCGGCCCCGAGGGCGCGGCCCACGAAGCGGTGGCCGTCGAGCCGCTCGCCCTCGATGGCCACGAACAGCTCGCCGGGGGCCACGGTGCGGGAGTCGGTGGACACCCCGGTCAGCGGGGTGTGGGCCTCGCCCTGCACAAGGTGGCCTGCCGTGGCGGCCATCACGTGGGCGGCGGTGAGTTCCATGGGCACCTCTGTACTGCGGCGCGGCGGCGTCAGCTCACGCCGGCGACCGCGCGCGCGAAGGGCTCGATGAGGCCAGGGTCGAACTGGGAGCCCGCGCACCGCGCCAGCTCCGCCAGGGCCTCGTCCCGGCTCCTGGCCTGCCGGTGGGGCCGGGGCGAGATCATCGCGTCGTAGGCGTCGGCCACGCTGAGCACCCGCGTCAGCGGGTCGATCGCGCGCCCCGCCAGGCCGTCGGGGTAGCCGCCGCCGTCCCACCGCTCGTGGTGGTGACGCACCACGGGGCAGATGGCCTGGAGGAACCCTGTGGTGGCGAGCACCCGCGCGCCGCGCACCGGGTGCTCCTGCACGGTGGCGCGCTCGTCGTCGGTGAGCTGCCCCGGCCGCGAGAGGATGGTGTCGCTGACGGCCAGCTTGCCAATGTCGTGCAGATGCGCCGCCTGCCGCAGCGTGTGGATCTCGTCGGCCGACAGGCCGAGCTGCTGTGCCGTGCGCGCCGCCGCGTCGGCCACCCGCGCGGCGTGGCCTCGCGCGTAGCCGTCGCGCGCCTCGAAGCTCTCGGCCAGGGCGCGCAGCGCGCGGTAGGCGTTGTGCTGGATCGTCTCGTGGAGCTGGGCGTTCTCGATGGCGATCGCCACGTGCGGGGCCGCGCCCAGCATCAGCCGAAGGTCGCGCTCGTCGAACGAGCCCCCGTCGCCCCGGTCGGCGGCACACAGCACCCCCAGCAGCCGCTCGCCCACGAGCAGCGGCACGGCCACGAAGGAGCCCGTGTGGTAGCCCTCGCCGCGCGCCAGCGAGCGGAAGGCGGGCTGCTCGTCCACGTCGGGGATGAGCAGCGGCACGCGGTGCTGCGCCACCCAGCCCGCCACGCCTTCGCCGATGCGCCGGCGCTCGCCGACCGCGCGGGTGCCGTTGCGTCCGTGGCGGGCGCGAACCACCAGGCACCCCTCCCTGGGGTCGAGGAGCAGGATCGACACGACCCGCGCCCCGGTGGCGCCCCGGATGGCGCCCAGGGAAGTCTCGAGCAGGCGGTCGAGGTGGAGCTCGGCGGCCACGGTCTGCGCCACCTCCTGGGTGGCCACGAGCTCGGCGACGCGGCGCTCGAGGCTGATGTTGGCCTCGAGCACCTCGTGGGCGGCCGAGGGGCTGCCGGGCGCGGGCGCCGGCGGGTGCGATGCGGGGGTCGCCTCGGCCGCGGCGGCGGCGTCGTGTGCGTGGGCGAGGAGCTGGCGGTTCGCCAGCGAGCTGTCGACGATGCGGCGCAGCGCGTGGATCTCGAGGGGCTTGGTGAGGTAGTCGTCGGCCCCGTGGCGGATGGCCTGGACGGCGGAGTCGACGGTGGCGCGTCCTGTGACGGCGAGCACGATGGTGTCGCCGCGCAGGCCCTTGAGCCTGCGGATGAGCTCGAAGCCGTCGACGCCGGGCATGCGCAGGTCGCAGATGACGAGGTCGTAGGGCTGGGTGCCGAAGCGCTCGAGCGCGGCGGCGGCATCGAGGCAGGTGTGCACGGTGTAGTGGCCCCGCCCGAGCGCGGCCTCGAGCATGGTGCAGATCTTCGGCTCGTCGTCCACCACCAGGATGCGCGCGTCACTTGGCATATTCGAGGATCCTGTTGTGGGTCCGCAGCCGATGGAGGGGGAGCCGTATGACGAAGCGCGTGCCCTCGTGCTCGCGGCTCACCGCCTCGATCGTGCCGCCGTGCCCCTGGATGATGCCGTAGGCGGCCGACAGGCCGAGCCCGGTGCCGCCGTTGCCGCTGGAGAAGAAGGGGTCGAAGATGCGCGCGAGCGCGGCCTCGGGGATGCCGCAGCCGTCGTCGGCGATCTCGATCACCACCTGGTCATCCGTGTCCATCGGCCGGGTGGTGGCTCGCAGCTCGCCCTTGCCGCCCAGGCTCTTGAGCGCGTTGTTGATCACCTGCTCGAGCGCCTGGCGGATCTGGTCGCGGCTCGCCAGGATCAGCGGCAGGTCGTCGTGGAAGGCGCACACCACGTTCACCCCATCGTGCTCCGACGAGCCGAGGATCTCCTCGAGCACCTCGTTCACGTTCACCGGCTCCTCGTGCAGCGGCGGCTGGCCTGCGAAGCACAGCAGGTTGCGCACGATCGTGGCGATCCGCTCGACCTCCTCGTGCATCGTCTCAAAGGTGCGGCGCGACGGCTCGTCGGGGCCCATGTCGGCCAGGGTGAGCTGGATCCAGCCGCTGATGGTGGTCAGCGGGTTGTTCACCTCGTGGGCCACCCCGGCGGCGAAGCGGCCCAGCGACGCGAGCTTCTCGCTCAGCGGCTGGCTCTCCTCGGGCGCCGACCGCCGCTCGATGCTGCGCCGCAGCAGCAGGGTCACCTCGTGGGCGTCGAACGGCTCGAGCACGTAGGCGTCGGCGCCGCTGTGGAGCGCGGCGCGGGCCTTCTCCCGAGCCGAGGCGGGGAAGCTGGCGATGAGGAACGGCGGCGGCGCCATGGCGCGGAAGACGGTGAACACCTCCATGTCGCGGTCCAGCAGCGGGGCGGTGTCGATGAGCACCACGTCGGCCGCGGCGCCCGTCTGCTCGACGATCGCGCGGTACGTCGAGTTGGTCTGCCGCACCCGGTAGCCCTCGCCCTTGAGGTCATCCGCCGCCTGCTGGAGCGCCGTGCTGGGCTCGCACACGAGGAGGATGCTGGGCCGCTGCCGCTCGGCGTGGGTGTTCTTGGTCACCATCGGACGCAAGCTCCAAACGAAGTGCACGAGGCACCATAGGGGCCGACAGGCTCACGCCTCGCCCGCCAGGGGGAGCCGGATGAGGAACGTGCTGCCCTCGCCCGAGGTCGATTCGAGCTCGAGCTCGCCCCGCATCTTCCGCACGATCTTGCGGCTGATGTCGAGCCCAAGCCCTCTGCCGCCCGCGTCGGCGCGGGTGGTGAATCCTGGCTCGAACAGCCTGTCCACCGCTTCCTCGGGGACGCCGTGGCCGGCGTCGCGGAACCGCACCTCGGCGCAGGCCCGGTCGTCGTCGCGGCTCGTGAGCAGCCGCAGCCGTCCGCCCTCGGGCATCGCCTGCCGCGCGTTGCGCAGGAGATTGAGGAACACCTGCTTGAGCTGGCTGCGGTTGCCCTCGACGGCGCAGGGGTGGGGACACAGGCTGGTCTGCACCTCCACGTTGGCGTTCTTCATCTGGTACTCGAGGAAGGAGGCGACGCTGCGCACGAGCTCGTTGACGTCGAGCAGCTCGGTGTCGGAGCTGGGCACCTGGGCGAAGTCGAGCAGCCTGTCGACGATGGTGGAGATGCGGTCGAGCTCTTCCTGGATCGAGGCGAACTGCTCGCGGATCGGGTCGTCGGCGCTCGCCTCGGCGACGAAGATCTGGATCCAGCCGCTGATGGTGGTCAGCGGGTTGTTGATCTCGTGGGCCACGTCGGCGGCCACTTCGCTGAGGGCCGCCACGTGCTCGGCCTGGCCGTCGTCGGCGCCGGGCTGTTCCACGGGGTGCAGCAGCAGCAGCGCGCCCCCCTCCTCGTCGCTGGTCAGCGGGTAGCGGGTGATGCGGAAGGCGACACGGGTGGACTCCAGGATCACGACGAAGTCGTCGTCGCCGCTGCCGGGGTGGGTGGGGAGCCGCCGGAAGTTCGGCAGCAGCTCGGTCCAGTGGCGGCCGATGCGCCCCGCCGAGGCGTCCAGGCCCAGGTCGGCCAGGTGCGACGACATCGCGCACACCAGCCCACGCCCGTCGGTGACGATCGCCGCGAGGACGGGCCCCGCGGCGTCGCACACCGTGGTGGCTTGCGGACAGGGCTGCGCGTCCGTGCCCAGCATGGCTTCCTGCCTCCGCTCAGTGCCCAGTTGGCTCCCGCCCGGCCCCACGAGCGGCCGGGCCGCTCAACTGATTCCCGTCAAGGTCAGCTCGCGGCGCGAGCTGTCCCTGGCGCGCCGCGCCGCCAGGTTCACCAGCGCCCGACGCGCTTCCTCGCTGTCGTCGAACGGGTAGCGGACCCCGCCGATCTCCTGGTACGTCTCGTGGCCCTTGCCCGCGATGAGCACCACGTCGTCGGGGCCTGCCATCTCGATGGCCCTGCGGATCGCCTCGCGGCGGTCGGGCTCCACGACCCGCGTGCTGCTGCTGCGCATGCCCGCCAGGATCGCCCCGATGATCTCCTCGGTCTGCTCCGACCGCGAGTTGTCGGCGGTGAGGAACGCCACGTCGGCCTGCTGGTCGGCCGCCTGCCCCATCAGGGGCCGTTTGGAGGGATCGCGGTCGCCGCCGGCGCCGAACACCACGATCACCCGCCCCCTGGCCAGTTGGCGCACCGTGCCCAGCACCGACCGCAGGCCGTCGGCGTTGTGGGCGTAGTCGACCAGCACGGTGAACGGCTGGCCGGCCTCCACCCGCTGAAGGCGCCCGGGCGCGCCCGCGAACCGCTCGAGCCCCGTGGCCACCACCCCGAGCTCCAGCCCGAGCGCCAGCCCGCAGCAGGTGCCCGCCAGCAGGTTGAGCACGTTGTGCCGGCCGATCAGCGGCGAGCGGACCGACGCCTGCCCCGCCGGCGTGCGCACCCGCAGCGTCATGCCCGTCAGGTCGATCGCCTCCACCGTGGCCGACACGTCGGCCCCGCCGTCGAGCCCGTAGCTCATCACCTGGGCACGCGTGTGGCCGGCCACGAAGCCGCAGTGCTGGTCGTCGCGGTTGAGCACCGCCGTGGCATCGGGCGCGAGCCCCTCGAACAGCTTGGCCTTGGCGCGGCGGTAGTTGGTGAAGGTGCCGTGGTAGTCGAGATGCTCGTTCTCGGTGATGTTGGTGAGCACGGCCACCTTGAAGGGGATGCCGCGCGCCCGCTGCTGGTCGAGCGCGTGGCTGGAGACCTCCATGGCGCAGTAGCCGATGTGGCGCTCGACCATCTCGGCGAAGAAGGCCTGGAGCTCGGTGCACTCCGGCGTGGTGTTGCCGGCGGGGATGCGCCGCGAGCCGATCTGGTGCACGCAGGTGGAGATCAGCGCCGCCTGCTTGCCCGCCGTGGCCAGCAGCGAGCGCACCAGGGTGGCCACGGTGGTCTTGCCGTTGGTGCCCGTGACGCCCACGGTGCGGACCAGCTCGGCCGGGCGGCCGTAGAAGCGGCAGCACAGGTCGGCGAGGGTGGCCCGCAGCTCGCGCTCGGGCACCAGGATGAGGGTGACGTCCTGCGGCAGGAAGATCTTCCTCGACGACAGCACCGCCGTGGCGCCCCGCCCGAGCGCCTCGGGCACGTAGCGCGTGCCGTCGCTGCGCGGGCCGGGCACGGCCGCGAACAGCGCGCCGGCGCCGACTCGCCGCGAGTCGAGCTCCAGCCCGCGGATGCTCCGGTCCGAGTAGTTCACCACCACCGCGTTCTCCCGCGCCTTCAGCAGGTCGCTGAGCTTCATTCTCTGCCCCTGTGCCCAGGATCGCGCTGCCCAAGCCGCGCCAGGGTCTGTGCCTTATCGGGTTCCACGCCGAGATATGCGAGCGTCTGGTTCGCGATGCGGGCCACCACCGGAGCCGCCACCGTGCCGCCGAAGTGGCGCCCGCCCGTGTGCTTCGTCGGCTCGTCCACCGACACCATCACCACGATCCGAGGCCGCCCGATGGGCGCCATCGCCACGAACGAGCAGATCACCTTCGAGTGCGAGAAGCACCGGCCCACCGCCTTCTGCGCCGTGCCCGTCTTGCCGCCCATGCTGTAGAGCTCGAGCCGCGCGCGCCGGCCCGTGCCCTTCTCCACCGTGCGGAACAGCACCCGCCGCACCCGCCGCGCCACCGACGCGGGGATCGCCCTGCACGCCACCTGCGGCGGCCGCTCCTCCCACGCCCCGTCCGCGCCGAGCACCCGACGCACCAGCCGCGGCTTCATCCGCACCCCGTCGTTGGCGATCGCCGCGTAGGCCAGAGCCATCTGGAGCACGTTCACACACACTTCCTGCCCGATGCTGATCGACGGCACGCTGTAGCTGGTCCACCGCGACGGCGGGCGCAGCAGCCCGGGGTTCTCGCCCCGCACGGGCAGGCCCGTGGGCTCGCCGAAGCCGAAGCGCCGCAGCACGCGGTAGAGCCGCTGCGCGCCCAGCCGCGTGCCGATCTTCGCCGCACCCACGTTCGACGACTTGACGATCACCTCCGCCACCGTGAGGTTGCCGTAGGCGTGGTGGTCGTGGAACCGTCGGGAGCCGACCAGCCACACGCCGTTCTCGCAGAAGATCACCGTGTCCTCGCGCACCACGCGCTCGGCGAAGGCGCCGCTGAGCACGAAGGGCTTCATGATCGACCCAGGCTCCATCCAGTCCACGACGTAGCGCGCGCGGCACCGCTCCTTGAGATCGGCGCTCGCGTAGTCGGTGTAGCGGTTGGGGTCGAAGCCAGGCACGCTCACGGCGGCGAGCACGTCGCCCGTGTGGGGCTCGAGCACCACCGCCATGGCGGCCTTGGGCGCCCACAGCTCGCACGCCTCGGCCACCGCCGCCTCGGCAAACGACTGGATCGCCGCGTCGAGGCTCAGCTCCACGTCCGCCCCAGGCTGCGGCTCCGCGCGCGGCAGCCCCACCCCACTGATGTAGCGGCCCGCCGCGTCGCGGCGGAACGTGGCGTACCCCGCCCGGCCGCCGAGCACGCGGTCGAACGTCAGCTCGATGCCCTCGAGCCCGTTCTCGTCGATGCCCGCGAACCCGACGACCTGCGACGCCAGCCCCGCGTGCACGTACCTGCGCTTGTACTCGGGAACGATGCCCACCCCCGCCAGCCCCTTGGCGCCCAGCACCCGCTTCCGCTCCGCCTCGGTCAGCTTCCGCTTCACCCACACGAAGTGCATGTAGCCGCTGATCTCGACCAGCAGGTCGTCCTCGCTGCGCGAGAGCATCTCCGCCAGGTCCTTCGCCACCCGACGCGGGTTGGCCACCCGCTCGGGACGCACGAACAGGCCGCCGCCGTCGATCTCCACCGCGCCGCCGAAGCGCCGGCGCAGCAGGCTCTCCGGCAGCCGCGCCCGCTCCCGCTCCGACAGCTTCGCCCTCACGCACACCCGCTCGTGACGCCGCTCCAGCCGCGCCCGCAGCGCCGCCGGGTCCACCCCCAGCAGCCGGCCCAGGCGCTGCGCCGTCGCCGCCTTGTCCTCGATCTCACGCGGATTGGCGAAGGCCGAGGGCACCTGCACCGACGTGGCCAGCTCCCGTCCCTCCCGGTCGTACACCACCCCGCGCCGCACCGCCAGCGGCACACGCACGTGGTGCTGGCGGTGCGCCAGCGCCCGATACAGGCTCCCGTCCTTGCCCTGGATCCAGCACAGCCTGCCCAGCAGGCCCCCGAACAGGCCGAGGATGAACACCGTGGCCACCCACAGCCGCCCTTCGTGTGCTCGATGCCGTTCCATCCCCTCACGTCCCCTTCGCGGGCGCCACCGCGTCCGCTACCGCGCGACCCGCTGCGCCACCCTCAGCCGCGCGCTGCGCGACCGCCGGTTCGCCGCCACCTCCGAGGCCGACGGCCGCACCGGCTTGCGGGTGACCACCTCCATCTCCCCTGCCTTCGCAAGCTCTCTGAATCGGCGCTTCACGATCCGGTCCTCCAGCGAGTGGAAGCTGATCACCGCCACCCGCCCCCCCGCCGCCAGCAGCCCCGGCACCGCGTCGAGCGCCGCCTCCAGCGCCCCCAGCTCGTCGTTCACCGCGATGCGGAGCGCCTGGAACACGCGGGTGCAGGGCCGGATCCGCCGCTCCCGCCGAGGCACCACCCGCTCCACGAGCTCCGCCAGGTCGCGGGTGCCGCGCACGCGCCGACGCTCGGCCACCACCGCCCTGGCGATGCGACGCGCGTAGCGCTCCTCGCCGTAGTCGCGGAAGATCCGCTCCAGCTCCCGAGCCGAGCTGCGAGCCACCAGGCTGCCCGCCGTCGTTCGCTGCCGACCATCCATCCGCATGTCCAGCGGGCCGTCGGACTCGAAGCTGAAGCCCCGTGAGGGCGTCTGGAGCTGAAGACCGGAGACCCCGAGATCGAGCAAGATGCCGTCCGCCTCGCCGAAGCCCGCCCCCCGGGCGATCGCCGCGATGTCCCGAAAGTTCCCGTGCACCAGCTCGACGTGGCCGCGGAACGCCGAAAGCCGCTGCTCCGCCACCGCCAGGGCCGACTCGTCGCAGTCGAGCCCGAGCAGGCGGCCCCCCGGCAGCAGCAGCCCAAGCGCCCCCGCCGCGTGCCCGCCAAGGCCCACCGTCCCGTCAATGAACCGCTGGCCAGGCTCCGGCCCCAGAAGGTCGAGCACCTCGCGCACTAGGACGGGCTCGTGCATCGGTATAGAGGGCAGCGGGAAGGGGGCAGGCTCGATGGCCAGCACGGGCGCCGTCGCTCGGGTCGGTGGCCCGCAGGGAGAAAGCCCGCAGCGAGCAAAACGACGGCAGCCCTTGACAGGAGGGGCAGAAGGTGATACCCTGATATTTGGCACTAGGCCACAGGACCAGAGCGGTGTATCCCCGTACTACCTAGCCTGGTCGCGGCCTTCTGCAGGGCAGCGGGGCCCCGGTTCCCCGTCTCGTCCGGGGCTCCGCCGTCCTCACCTCAGCGCCCCACGTGGCGCAAGCGTGTCCCCCTTTCCACTGCCAAAGCCTCTCCCACTCCCGCGCCGCCGCGGTGTGTTCGGTTCACGTCGACTCACGCCCCTGAAGCAGGCGATACATCTCCTCGGCCAGTTCCTCGAACTGCGCGTCGTGCGCCTCGGTCAGCGCCGCCCACCGCTGGGGGCTCCACAGCTCGATGCGGTTCGACGCCCCCACGAACAGGGCCTCGCCCTCCAGCCCCGCCACCTTCCGCAGGTGCTCGGGCACCATCACCCGGCCCACTTTGTCGGGCACCACCTCCACCGCCTGGCTGAACAGCAGGCGCTGGAGCATCCGTGCCTTGAAGGTCATGAAGTGCTCGGCCGACAGCTTCTCGGCCATCTCCTCCCACAGGCTGGCGGGGAACAGGAACAGGCAGTCGTCGAAGCCCCTGGTGAGCACGAGCCCGTTGCGCAACTCCTGCTCGCCGATGAGCTCGCGGTACCTCCTGGGCACGACGGCCCGGTGCTTCTGGTCGAGGCGTTGGAGGTACTGGCCGAAGAAGCGCACGCCTGGTTTCTCCCACTCTTTCCCACCTTTTGCCACGCCCGTGCATTTTAGCCACACCCTCTCCCACCGTCAAGCGGAAAATCTGGCTTTTCCTGGATTTAACGCGATTTCCCCTTAAGTCACAAGATGTCGGACAGGTGCCCCCCGGCGGACCCAATATGTAGGATGATGCCCTGGGGCCCCAGGCTACAACGGGTACGCCTCGGCGTCGCTTTCCCGCTCCGCGACCATCTCGGCTTTGAACGCTTCCCACTGCGCCCGGTCCCAAATCTCGATCTGGTCGCTCACCCCCACCACCACCACCTCGCGCGCGATCGACGCCCCCTCGAGCAACTCCGGGGGAACCCGCAGCCGACCCTGCCGGTCGCATTCGCCCCGGCGCGTCTGCGAGAAGACGAACCGGCGCCGCCGCCTCGCGCGGCGAGCCCCTTGCGGAGCACGGTTGATCTCCCCCTCCACCTCCCGCCACCGGCGCGGGGTGTAGAGGGTCACACACCCGTCCTCCCCCAGCCGCATCAGGAACCCGGCCCCCTCCTCGGCCTCCTGCACGGCGTCGCGCAGCCTGGCGGGGATGATGACCCGCCCCTTCCCGTCCACTGTGCTGGGGTATTCGCCGTAAAACACTTGGTGCCAACCCATTCGCTCGGGCCGGCCCCCCCGAACAGGCAGGGGTGACGTGGGCAATTCCACCACTTTCCACCACTATACTAGTGCCTGAATGCCCTCCTGTCAAGTCGCCCACCACTGTCCGCCACCCTCCCGCCCCGGCAACTGCGCAGCCGGCGGGGCACCCACGCCCCGACGGGCCCCACATCTTGCGGATTGGGGCCTTCGAGTTTTTTTTCGCCCCCCCGCCCCGCGGCACCCGCGCCGCAGCCACCTTGCGCCGTGGCGACCGGCGCGCTATCATCCCCGCCATCGGGGCCCCTGTGGACGCGAGGGACCATGGACGAGAGCAAGGCCGGGCGCCAGCCGAGGTTCCTGCCCTACCGGCCGCTGGTGCCGGCGGTGGCGGCGTTTGCGTCGGGGATCGCGGCGCGGGAGTTCGTGGCGGCGCCTGCGGCGAGCGGCTGGGTGGTGGCGTCGGCCGCGGCCGCCGCGTTCGCCATCGCGGCCTGGAGAGGGCGACGGGCGGTGGCGCTGTCGGCGCTCTACGTGCTGCTGGCTGGCGCGGGCTGGGTGCGGCTCGACGCAGCGGCGGGCAAGCTGCCGCCCCATCATCTGGCTCATTTCGTCGGCGAGGAGCCCACGCTGGTGAAGGTGCGGGGGGTGATCGTGGGCGCGCCCGCCGTCTACACGCTGCCGCCCCTGCCGCTGTCGGGCGACAGCTCGTGGCTGGCGAGACAGGTGGACCGCGGCCGGCTCGACCTCGCGGTGCGCGAGATCGAGGTCAGGGGCCGCTGGCTCAAGGCGTGTGGCACCGTGCACGCGACCGTGTACGACCCGCCCGCCGAGCTGTGGTCGGGCGACCTGCTGGTGGTCACGGGCACCATGTTCCGCCCTCGGCCAGCCACGAACCCCGGGGAATTCGACTTCGCGCGCCTCTACCGCCGCAGGGGCATCCACGCGGCCATGTCGGCGAGTGGCCGCTCGCTGCGCCTCGAGCGACGGGGCGCAGGCAGAGGGCTCATGCAGCTCGCGTGCGTGGCCAGGGCGCGGCTGCGGCGCGTGCTCCAGCGGTCGCTGGCCCGGGACGAGCGGACCCGGCTCCTGCTGTGCGCCACCCTGCTGGGCGATCGCGCGCAGCTCGACGAGGACTTCGAGGAGTCCTTCAAGCGCTCGGGCACCATGCACCTGCTGGCGATCAGCGGCCTCCACGTGGGCATCGTGGCCTGGCTGGTGTGGCACGCGGCAGCGCTGGCGGGCCTGGGGCGCTGCTCCTCGGGGGTGGTGGTGTTGGCCACGGTGGCGCTCTACGCCATGGTCACGGGGCTGGCGCCGTCGGTGCTGCGCGCCACGGTGATGACGGGCGCCCTGGTGCTGAGCATCATGGGCCGCAGGCGGCTCGACCTCCTCCAGGCCACGGCCCTGGCCGGCCTGGTGGTGCTGGTGGCCAGGCCCTTCGACCTGTTCCACGCCGGCTTCCAGCTCTCCTTCGCCGCGGTCGCAGCCATCGTGTGCGTCTACGGGGAGCTTCGGGAGCTGCTTCGCCCAGCGGATCGCCTGGAGGAGAGGGTGGTATGGCACGAGGAGTTCACGGCGGCGCGGCGCGCGCGGTGGTGGCTGCGACGCCACGCCACCGGCGCCGTGGCGGTGTCGACCGCCGCCTGGCTCGGCGTGTTGCCGCTCACGGCATACTACTTCCACCTCTTCAGCCCGATCACCGTGCTCGGCAACCTCGTGGCGGTGCCCCTGCTGGCCGTGGTGGTGGCGCTGGGGTTCGTGCACCTGGCCCTCGCCATGGTCTCGCCCGCGCTCGCGGCGGCGCCAGGGTGGCTGGCCCAGGGCGCGACGGCGGCGCTGACCGCCGTCGTCGAGGGCGCGGCGCGGGTGCCCATGGCCTGGACCTACTGCGCCAGCCCCGCGCTGGGGTGGGTGGTGGCCTACTACGTGCTGGGGCTGGTGGTCGTGGCGCGCCGGCGGCTCGGGCTCAGCGGCCGGCACGCGGCGATGCTGTGGATGGCGGCGCTGGCCGGCTACCTGCTCGCCACGCTGCCCGAGCGGCGTGCCCCCGCCCTCGAGGTGTGCGCACTCGACGTGCGGCACGGCAGCGCCGCCGTGCTGCGGTACCCCGACGGCTCCACCGTGGTGTGCGACTGCGGCAGCTACGGGCGCACCGACGTGGGCCGCTGGGTGGCGGCGCCGGCGCTCTGGCGGTGGGGGGTGCGGCGGATCGACCTGCTGGTCGTCTCCCACGCCGACGTGGACCACATCAACGGCATTCCCGCGCTCCTCGAGCGCTTCGCCGTCGGCAGAGCGATCTACAGCCCCATCCTCGAGCGCTCCGAGGCCGGGCGCCAGCTCCTCGCCATGCTCGACGCCCGCGGCGTGCCCCACGAGGCCGCTCGGGCAGGCGACCGCTTCGTCGTCGGCCAGGGCAACCCCCTCGACGTGCTCGCCCCCCTGCGCTGGACCCTCGCCGCACGCCCCGACGACCAGAACGAGAATTCCCTGGTCCTCGGCGCCCGCCACCAGGGCCGCCGCGTGCTTGTCACGGGCGACATCCAGCTCGCGGCCTCGGCCGCGCTCCTCGGCTCGGGGGCCGACCTGCGCGCCGACGTGCTCATCGTGCCCCACCACGGCTGCAAGATGCACAACACCCCCGACTTCGCCCGGGCCGTGCGCCCCGCCGTGGCCATATGCAGCAACCGCGCCGACCATCTGCCACCCGCCACCGTCGCGGCCTACGAGCAAGCGGGGGCCAGAGTCCTCGCGACGTGCTCCGATGGGGCGGTCACCGTCACCCTCGGCCGGGGACCGCTGTCGGTCGCCACCTTCCGCAAGCACCGTCCCGCGCGACGTCCGGACGCAGCAGGAAGCGCACCGCTACACTAGACGGCCCCAGAATCGCTCCTGGGGGGCTTCCTGGGCAAATTCATGATCAAGGTACCATGGGTCGCGCAGGGCCGAGATCGTCGCTAGGCGAGCATCCTCGCGTGTCGGATTTGTCAGACACGCAAGCGATTATACGCCAGTCACTTACGGAGCCGACTCCGGGCCCGAGCTGGCGACAATCGACGTAAGTCGAGGTTCTCGAGCCCGCCCCCGCGCCCCCCGCCGGCCCCCGCTCGCCTCCCGAAGATCCCACCATCTGCAGAAAGGGAGAACAAGACGCTTCGGGGTTCTGTGTGGGTGCCCCCACGCTGTCGCGGCGGAAGCCCTGGGGGACCCGTCGCCCAGACCCCCCGGAATTTACCGCGTTGGAGCCACCGGCAGCAATGGTGGAAGCCACACAAAGCAAAGACCCCTGGGGTCTTTGCTCGGTAAGGTGGAAGCCCCAACGGACAGGCCACGAACCTCAAGAGCGGGTCCGCAGATTCCGCAGACCTGTCCGCCGAAGCCTGGGCGAAGGCGGATGGCCGCAGATGCGGATCAGGAGGAAAGCGAACCACAAAGGCACAGAGGACACAAAGGCGGAGAAGGGAGAGGAGCGGATTGAGGGTTGTGGCATCGCCCTCCCCCACGTCCCTCCGAAGGAGTCTCACGCAGAGGCAGCGGAGGTGGCGGAGGGAGCAGAGAAAGCAAGGCAGAGCAGGAAGGGTGGAGGACGGAGGATACAGGATAGAGGACAGAGGACGGAGGACAGGGAACAGCAGGTCGAGGACAGACCGCCGAGCGCCGCTCTGGAGGCCTGAAAGGCCGCAATCCGATAGCCCATGGCAACGCCCTGGGGGAACGCAACCCTCCCCCCCCAAGCCCTGAAAGGGCGGAACCGGCCAACGCCCAACCCGGCCCGACGAGCGGCTTCTCCGACGCGACACTCCGCGTCACGCGTCACCCGGCGTCGCGGCTTTCCAGGTGGGGCTATGCATGGGTCAGCTTGAGCCCAAGGGCACAGGCGAGCTTGTCGGCCGTGGCGAGGCGGATGTCGCGCTCGCCCGAGAGGAAGCGTGAGATCATGATCTGCGAGATGCCCGCCCGCTTCGCGATCTGGTACTCGGACATCTCGCTCTCGCGCACCGCCTGCTTGAGCGCCTCGCTGAGCGAATCGCCGAGCGGCTCTGCCGCCGCGGGCGGGAACTCCGCGCGGATCTTGCGCCGGATCCCCTCGTCCCTGGCGGCCTCCTCGGCGGTCAGCCGCCCCGCCCGGCGCGCCCTCTTGAGTGGCTTGCTCGGCATAGAGCTACTCCTCGGCAGGCGCTTGCCGAGCCGGAAGACCGAACGCGCTCTAAGCTGGAGGCCTGATCGCGGCTCAGAGCACGTGCTCGTACCGTGAGTTCTTCACCACAAGTGTCGAGTTGAAGCTTCTCCTGAAGCGGAGCTTGAGCTTCTGGATGTCGCTGGCCATCAGCGGACAGCGCGAGCTGATGACGTAGGCGTACTTAGGCGCTCCTTGCGCGTCCTCGCTCACGGCCACTATGGTTGCTTCGAGCTGGCTGACCGCGTGCCCGACGTCGCATCCCTTGAGCTCGACATAGTGCTCCGAGGTGCGCTTGGCGATGAGCAAGTAATCACACCGAAGGCCTTCTGTGATGACACACCCATCGATCTGGACTCGCCTAACCACCTGGTGCGCCGGGTTGAGGAAGGTGATCTTGCGCCGCCTCTCGCGAAGCACGATTCTGCGGTCACGCACCCGTGTCTCACACTTCCCGAACGTTCGCATCCGCAGGCTCACTCGAGGCTTAGAAGCTTGTCATACTGCACGGCGAGATCGTGTGAGACAGCGTCGAGGTACTCGGCAGATATGAGCCCAGTCTCGTCGTCGAGGATCGAGGTCTCAGTACCGTCCTGGAGTGAGTAGGCTCTCACGTTGTCGGGGTTGACCATCTGCTCCGCCGGGACGACGCTCAGCAGGGCCTCCTTCCCGTCGCCCGGGAGCCGTGCCCCAAGGGACCCTGCTAGAATCAGGTTATTGAACGCCGTCGGGATATAGGGACTGTGAGTGGTGATTACGAATTGGAGCGGCAATCGCGAGGTGTTGAACACCGTTGCGATCAGCTCCACGATCTTGCGCTGCGCGGTTGGGAACAGGTGGGCCTCGGGTTCCTCGATGTACACGGTGTTTCCCCCGCCCGCGAAGCCCAGGAAGCTCACGAGCGGGATGACCCCAAGGATCACGGCCAGCGGGAGCATCTCCTGCTGGCCAGACGATGAGTGCGCCAGGGCAATGCGGCGGCCGTCGGGGTGCACCACGTAATCGGTCCCTTTCTG
>Ga0180432_10006348_pt1 | contig 15351 bp, 9 predicted proteins | sample SS_ome_10_FD_132414 | JGI IMG/M metagenome (GOLD analysis project Ga0180432, IMG submission 132414) | Hypersaline lake sediment archaeal communities from the Salton Sea, California, USA - SS_1_MS_2 metaG | ecosystem: Environmental > Aquatic > Non-marine Saline and Alkaline > Hypersaline >... | reverse complement strand
CCGATGGCTTCCGCGGAATCGAGATTCACATACAGGAGCAGGTCTTCAAGGGTCTCCGTGGGCATCGTGCCGGGATCTTTCCCTTCCAGGATCTCTACGGCCATGCGTCCGGTCTGGAGGCCGAGGCGGTAGTAATCGATGGCGATGGCGGCGATGGCGCCCCGGGGCACGGAATCCACGTCCGCGGCGAACAGGGGGATACCATTGTCGTAGCAGACCTTGGTGATGGATTCAAACGCCGAAACCACGGTGTTGTCCGTGGGGATATGGATGGCGTCCACGTTGCCCACCAGGCTCTCGGCGGCGATGAGGACCTCGCTGGAGTTGGAAGCCGTCGCCTCGACGATCTCCAGTCCCAGGCGCTCGGCCTCGGCCTTCGCCTGCTCCAGGGACGTCAGTGAATTGGACTCGCCGGCGTTATAGATGAAGCCGATCTTCTTGGCGTCCGGCACGATCTCCAGAATCAGCTCGAACTGGGTGTCCACGGGTGAGAGATCCGACGTGCCGGTCACGTTCTTGCCGCCGCCTTCAAGGCTGTCCACCAGTCCCGCGCCTACGGGATCGGTGATGGCGGAAAAGAGAACCGGAATCTCCTCGGTGGAGTCGACCGTCGCCTGGGCGGACGGTGTGGCGATGGCCAGGATCAGGGCGGGATTCAGGCCCACCAGCTTCTCGGCGATGAGGGTGGCGGTGCCGAAATCGGCCTGAGCGAAGTTGACGTCGTAGGTTACCACGTCACCCTCGGGATATCCGTTTTCATTGAGATAGTCGATGAAGCCCTCCCGAACCGCGTCCAGGGCCGGATGCTCCACGAACTGGTTGATGCCGATGAGTATTTCCATTGCCGGCATATCCGGAGTATCCGGCGTGTCCGTGGTTTCCGTACAGGAAATCATCCCGACTGCGAAAAGCAGCGCAAAACACACAATTAAAAAACGTTTCATCGCTTTGTACCTCCGACAGTGAATATATATTTGCATAACATGAACCCTTTCGGGAATTCATGAAACCGATTTTTTATATTACAAAGTCACTTTATTAACATAGTTCACATCACTCGTCAAGAGAAAAGCTTGACTTGCCCACACGGTTACAGTATCATAAACAAGCCGGGTGTATGCATGATGAATCGTGCAGTTTTTTTTATCGGAGCGGCATCACCCTGTTATCCACATATTGTGTATTACTTTGTGGATAACACAAGATAAGCGCATCAGTCAGAAACCATAACCTATTGTTTTTACTATGGAGTTGCTCATGCAGCGACGTACGTTCCGCGTGTCCAAAAAGATTGTTTTCACGGCCGCCTTGTTGGCCCTTTTTCTTATTTCCCTCCCGCTGCTCGCGGTGGAGCCGGATTATGAACAGACCTATGAAAACGCCATGAAGGCATTCAACCGGGGAGACTACGAAAAGGCCGTCGAGGGATTTACCGAGGTGATAGAGATCATCCTTTCCGGCGGCGCCGGCGAGGGCCTCAATATCGCCACGGTGTACTACAACCGGGGTCTGAGCTATAAAAAGATGCTCGCCTGGGAGGAGGCCGCGGATGACTTCTCCATGGTTATCGGCCTGTATCCCAACGACGCGGAGGCTTATTACCACCGCGGCGGCTGTTTTAAAGTCCTCGGCATGGAGGATGAGGCCATGCGGGACCTCTACCGCGCCTGTGAGCTCGACGACGAATACTGCACCGAAAAGATGCTCAAGGAAAAACAGGAGCGCACGGAAGCGGAGATGTGGTGGAAGGATGAGAACGACGATTGATTCGTTTTCGGCACATCACACTATCGATCTCGATCCCATACAAGAGGTGATATGTCAGAAATCGGCATTACCCGAGAAGACGCACTGAAGCTGGTCACCGAGCGGCTCAACAACGAGGCGCTGGTCAAACACTGCCTGGCGACGGAATCCATCATGCGGCGGCTCGCGCCCCGATTCGATGCGGACCCGGACGCCTGGGGCATCGCGGGATTGCTCCACGACCTGGACTACCAGGAGACGAAGGACACCCCCGAGCGTCATGGACTGGTCACCGAGGAGGTCCTCACGGAGCAGGGGGTCTCTCCGAACATTATCGCCGCCATCAAGAGCCATAACGCGGAGAAGCTGGGCATCGAGCGGTCGGAGCCGTTCCACTTCGCCATTACGTGCGCGGAGAACATCACCGGCCTCATCGTCGCCACAGCCCTGGTCATGCCGGAAAAGAAAATCTCCCAGGTGAAGCCCAAGTCGGTCATCAAGCGTATGAAGGACAAGGCCTTCGCCCGATCCGTCGATCGGGACGGCATTCGCCAGTGCGAGGCGATCGATATCCCGCTTCCGGAGTTCGTTGAGCTTTCCCTGGACGCCATGAACGAGATATCCGGGGAGTTGGGACTGTAGACGTCCCGGACCCCGGCGCATAAAATAAAACATACACACATCCCTTTCCTGAGAGGATAAAACAGCAAGGTGTCCGAAGGCATCGAGAAAATCGATGATACCGTTCTGCGGCTCAGCATACCCCAGCCCCACTACATCCCCAGCAACGTCTATCTCCTGGTATGCAAGTCTCCGACGCTCATAGACGCGGGTCATCCCGCGCCGGTATCCGGCGACGCCCTGAAAAACGCGCTCAACGAGGTGGGATACAAGCCGTCTCATATTAAAAACATCATCTTCACCCACCCGCATATCGACCACATGGGCGGCGTCCGACATTTTGAGGACCGAAGCGCCGTCCATCTCATCGCCCACCAGGGAACCCTGGGACATCCCGCCGATTTCGACGCATCCATCGGCGCCGTACGGGACATGCTCGTCAGGATGAGAAAGAAGTACCCGGCGTCGAAGAGCTTCCCGGACGTGATCGATTCGGACGTCGATCGTTTCATCGCGGAGTACTTCATGCCCGTGGGCGACGTCACCCTGGATAAAACCGTGGTCGATGGGGAGCTCCTCCATATCGATCACTTCACCCTGCAGGTCATTCATGCGCCGGGACACAACCCGCACCACATCGTCCTGTGGGATCGAGATCGGGATTGGCTGTATACCGGCGACGTGGCCCTGGAAAGCGGTACATCCATGATGCGGGGGATGGGGGACAGCATCAACCGATACATGAAGACCCTGGACCGCCTTGAGGACATCGCAACCGGAAAAGGGATCATCCGCATGCTCCCCGGGCACGGCGACGTCTCGGACGACGCCCCGGGGTTGATCCGGGAGGCCAAATCCCAGGTGGCCACGATCAAGCGGGAGATCGTCGCTCGATTAAAAGAGTCCCCCATGACGATTACGGAGCTCCTCGAGTCATTCATCGAGGACATGGTGCGCATACCGCATATATACGCCCTCTCGGTTCCGATATTGGATACCTACCTCAAGCAGATGACCAGGGAGAAGATCATCACGAGTATGCGAAAAAACCACTCGCGTTATTTTACGGTGACGGAAGATGCCGAATAAGCTTCAACAGGCCCGAACATGGGGACCTCTGAAAATCATCTGCGCCGTCTGGGCGTGCTGTGCCCTCGCGGGACTGTCACCCGTGACGACCCGGGCCCAGGAATCCCCGATCCCGCCCGATACCGCCTCCATCACCTCCCTGGGAGCGGGCCCGTCCGAGGTCCCGGTTGCACCGGGAAGCGACGCCGAATCGACATTCACCGCCGTCGATGACGCCAGGAAGCGGTCGATCGTGCTGTTTCTCATCGAGACTCTGGGCATCACCGAATACGACCGACTGGAGAAGGGGATCGACTCCCTGATCCTCACCGACTACGAACGCTACATCATCGACTCGACACTGCTCACGGAGGAACGCATCCCCCTCTCCGACGACGTCATCGTGTCGATGAGGGTGACGCTGGACGCCGCCTCCCTTCTCTCATACGCGGAAAACATCGCCCGACTGGCCCCGCCCCCGGAGGACCAGGGCGGTCCGACCGAAGACGAGATGATGTCCCATGCCGCCCGGGCGGAAGAGTTGTTCCTCCAGGCGGACGTGGCGTCGGACGTGCTTTTAAACCCGCTTTCGGGCATCGAATCGTACACCGACGCCATGGAGCTGTTCGAAGCCGCCCGGGACGACGAGGGCGTCTACCGGTGCCTTATGGGAATCGGCGGGGCGAGGGCCTCCCTGGGGTATCTCGAGGAGGCCGCGGACGCCTTCGATCGGGCGGAGGATATCGCCCGCTCCCTCGGGAACAACCGGGACGCGGAGGCCGCCCGCCTGGAGCGGGCCCGTCTCCGGCTTTTTGCCGGGGAGTATGTGGGGGCGTCGGAGGAGATTCTGGACATCCTTCAGGATATCCGGAGAGCCGGGTATGACGACATCGAGGCCCGGGCCCGGGAGTTTTTATCGCGCGCCGACTTCGCCCTGGACCGAAGGGATGCGGCCCTTGACGGAGCGGTCCTGGCGATCTCCCTCTATGAACTATTGGGAGACAGGAAAAGCCACTACACGGCCTACCTCACCTACGGTTTAATGCTCCTCTCCGCGGGAGAGATAGAGAACGCCATCGAGACCCTGAAGCTCGCCAAGATCATGTCTGAAAAGATGGAGAACAGCGAGCGCCGGATACTGGCGCTGACGGCCCTGGGGAGCGCCTATGTCGCCATCGGCGACGTCGACGGCGCCCGCCTCTACCTGGATGAGGCCGTGACCACCGCGGAGAACGCGGGCTGGGAGTACGGCGCGGCCCGGGCCCTCATCGAGCGGGCGAAGCTCTCCCTTACCGCCGGAAGCCCCTCCCGGGCCGTCGGGGACGCCGCCCGGGCCGAAGAGATGGCCCGAAATCTCGACGCCCCGGCGGTATCGGCAGCGGCGCTCTTCGTCCGGGGACGCATCGCGGAGCTCCAGGGCGACCGCGCCGGTGCCCTCGATTTTTACCTCGAGGCCGTGGAAGAAGCGAGCGATATCCGCATCTCCGGGGTTCGGGAGCCCTACGCCCCCTTCACTACTGACGATATGAAAGCCTGCGTGGAGGCGATCTGCGGCATCGCCGCCGAGATGAACGATCCGAAGAGCGCCGCCGAGGCGATCTCCCGCTATCACGGCGCCCTGACCGCTCGGTATCTCTTCGTCGAGACCCCGGATGACTTTTCCCTGCCGACACGCGAGCCGGTATCGGTCGCCGAGTGGAAGGCCGCCGTCGGGCGGACCCTGGGCGTCGAGGCGGTCCGGTGGAGCCCGGTCGCCAACGCCCTGTCGGACGCGTCCCGGGCCGCCCTTGATACGAGGCGGGAGGACACCCTGGATGCATTCTTCGACATTGCCGCCTCCATAAAGAGGCAGGCCCCGATTCTCGCGCTGATCTCCGGCATCGACCGGCCGGACTATCCGGCCCTCAAGTTCCTTCTGGGGGCGTCGGGCGCCCACGTCCAGTACTTCGTCGGCCCCTCCCGGACCTTCGCCCTGGTGGTCACCATGAACGACCTCGATATCGTGAGCCTCCCCACCGGGTCTTCGGCCGTCATCGAGGCGGTGGATGACCTCCGGGAGGTGATGGAGGGGACTGCCGCCCCGGTTTCCGGGATCCCCCCGGAGCAGGTTCCCGAGGCCCCGGTCAACACGGACGAGGAGTCGTCGGAGTCGGACGAGGCGAACACGCCCGCCGTATTGCCCGAAATCCTCACCGTCGACGAGGCGGCCCGGCGGGCGGCGGCGCTGCTGTTTTCCCCGGTCTCCTCCCGCCTGGCGGGAAAAAGCGCCGTGGGCGTCAACCCGGGACCGGAGCTTTCCGGCCTCCCCCTGGCGGCCCTGGCGGACTCCACCGGCTTTCTGCCGGAACACGCCGCGGTGTTTCATTGCCCGGCCCTCCTCCGGCGCTATTTCACGCAAGAGGCGTCTCCTCCCACCCTGACGTATCTGATGACCCTGGGACGGGGGCGCATCGACGTCACCGGGAGCGCGGATATTTTCTACGATACCTACCTGATCGATTCCCTGGAGGGCGGATTGACGCTGCTCCCCGACGAGGCCCGTCTCTCCGGGGACTTTGCGCTGGTTCTCAACGACGTGTCGGGGACACCCGTGGTCTCCCATCCCGCCGCCCTGACCCTATTCGCCTCCCCGCCGGGGGACGATTCCGCATCGCTCTTCTGTGCCCTGGAGCTCTTTTTCGCCGGGGGCCCGGAATCCGGGGGCATCATCCTGCCCGGGGCGGACCCCGACGACACCGGCGCCTTCTTCCGGAAACTCGTACTGGGGGTCCGGGAATACGGCATGCCGAAGGGCTTTCTCTCCGCCGTCACCGCAGGCGGCGAAGGCCAAGCCGCCCCTTCGACCCACTATCTCCTTTTTGGTGATTTTTAAAAGGGACAACACCCGATGAACAGTATACGAATCACTCTCGCCACCGCCCTGTGCCTCCTTCTTCTCGTCGCGCCTGCGATTTCCCAGGAGCGGCGGGACTCCTCCTTCATGGAGGCGATGGAACGGGGCGACTTTTTCCTCCTCAACGGCCAGTACGACGAGGCCCTCACCAAGTACGAGGAGGCCCGCTCCATCAATCCCCAGGACCCGAGACCCCTCGGCGGCATCGGCACCGTCTATCTGAAGCTGGGCGAGCGGGACACCGCGATATCTTCTTTCCGGGAGGCGGTGCGTCTCGATCCGAGCTATTTCGAGGGATATTTCAACCTGGGAACGCTCTACCTCGAAGACCGGGCCTATCGGGAAGCCGTGGGCGCCCTGAAGCGTGCCTCGGAGCTGGACCGGACCTCCGCCATCACCCGGTTCTACCTGGGGCAGGCCTACGAGGGAGCGGGCGACCTGGACGCGGCGCTCAATGAATATTTCATCGCCGTTGACCTCCGGGAGGATTACGCCGAGGCGTATATTAAAATAGGCGATATCTTCAAGAGCCAGGGCATGACCGAAAAGGCCCTGGAGGCATACGAAACCGCCACGGAGAAGGCCAGGCGGTCGTCCGAGGGGCTCATGCTGACGGCCCGCCTCTTCTACGACATGGGCGATACCGCTCGAGCCGGGGAGACGTTAGACTCGCTCCTGGCCGACGACCCGAAAAACTTCGACGCCCTGATCCTGGCGGCGAAGGTCGCCGGCGACATGGATATGCTGGACGACGCCCTGGCGTATCTCGACAGGGCCCAGACCCTGAGGCCCGTGGACCCGGAAAGCTACATCCTCCGGGGGGAAGTCCTCACCGAGATGATGGACTACAGCGGCGCCGCCCGGGCGTTGACCCGGGCCTCGGACCTGGCGGAAAACGATCCTGACATCCTGGAGCTCCTGGGGAACAGCTATCTCTCCCTGGGAGAATATGAATCGGCCATCGAGACCTTCAGCACCCTCCTTTCGGTGGATCCATCAAGCGCGGGCGCCTACTACGGCCTGGGGGCCGCCTATTTCAGAAGCGGCGACAACACCATGTCCGAGGAGCTCCTCAGACAGGCCGTGGCCCTGGATCCCTCCATGAGCAAGGCCCACGACGAGCTGGGCTCGGTGCTCCGGGCCCAGGATCGGCCCCGGGAGGCGATGGCGTCTTTTCTCAAGGCGGTGGAGGTGGACCCGGACTTCGTCGAGGGATACAACCACATCGGCGAGGTGGCCGTGGCCCTGGGGGACATCGAGCGGGCCATCAGCGTCTACGAGCGGGCGCTTTCGATAAACCCCGACTTCTATCCCGCCTATATCAATATCGCCGAATCATACGCCTCCTTCGGCAGGCTGGAGGAGGCCGTCTCCACCCTCGAGGAGGTCCTCAGCCTCAAGCCGGACTACACCGAGGCCTACGTGACCCTGGCGGGGGTGTACCTGTTGATGGACGACCCGAAGCGGGCGCTCAGAACGGTGGACAAAGCGTTGAAGATCGAGCCGGACTACGCCCCCGGCTACTACGCCAAGGCGAAGATCTATCTCTATCAGGGCGACGGGGTATCGGCTGCGACAAGCTACGAAAAGGCGATAGAGGCCGATCCGGACTATATCGAGGCGTATCTCTCCCTGGGGGCGCTCTACTCCTTCGTCGGCGAGACGGACCTGGCCCTGGAGACCTACCGCAGGACCGTGGAGAAGGACTCCAAGAACCATGTCGCCTACTACCGCATGGCGGAGATCCTGCTCTCCCGGGAACTGCCGGTGGAGGCGGCGGGTCTGTTGGAGATCGCCATCGACCTGAATCCCCGCTACATGGACGCCCTCATCCTCATGGGCGACATCTACCTGGACAACCGGGAGCTGGACGAGGCCATGGCCTTTTATGAGCGCGCCCGGGAGACCGACCCCACCAGCCCCCGGCCCTACAAGGGCATCGGCAAGGTCTACTACTACGAAAACCGCTTCGAGGACTCCATCTGGGCCTACGAGAAATCCCTGACCCTGGATCCGGACCAGTTCATGGTCTACTACAGCCTGGGGCAGGTCTACTACCAGCTGGGAGACAGGAAAAAGGCCATCGACTACTACGAGCGATCGGTCTCCCTCTCTCCCGAAAACCACCTGGCGTATTACCAGATGGGCATCCTCAAGATGGACGAGGGGCGGACGCCGGACGCCATCGAGGATTTCAAGCGGGCCATTGCATCCTACCCGGAATACGTCGATGGTCTGTTCATGCTGGGGCTGGCCTATAACCAGCTCGGCGAATATGAAAACGCCACCGACGCGTTGAACACCGCCCTGGAGTTCGACCCGGACAACGTGGACGTGTTGATGCTCCTGGGGCGCTCCTACTTCGACTACGGCCTGTTCGACCGGGCGATTCCGGTCTTCACCGATATCCTCGACGTCGAGCCGGACAACGTCAAGGCGATGCTCTACCTGGGAGAGTGCTACTCCACCTCCGGGCAGTACAAGCTGGCGGTGGATATCCTCTGGAAGGCCCTGGAGCTGGAGCCGGACGAGGCGGACCTCTACTTCATCCTGGGCACCAACTACACCAAGATGGGCTCCTACGACGAGGCCATCACGGCGTTCAACAACGTCGTACGCATCGAGCCGGACAACTACCGGGCCCACTACAACCTGGGGGTGATCTTCGCCGTGCGCGGCTGGTCCGAAGAGGCCATGCTGTCGCTGAAGCGGGCCCTCTCCATCCAGCCCGACTACACGGCGGCCCTGGAAAAGCTGGCGGAGTTCAACATGAACCTGATGGCCAGCTACCCGGACGACATCACTCCCTACCTGGACCTGGGGGAGGGGCTGAGGCTTGCCGGCGAATATTCCGAGGCGATCCCGTATCTCGAGTATGTCCTGGAGGCGGACCCGTCAAACAGCGCCGGCCGCTACTCCCTGGGCATCTCCTACGCCGGCCTGGGCCAGTATGAGCGTGCGGAGGAATACCTGACGGATCTTTTGAGCGACAATGCCGGCGACTACGAGGCCACCCTCGCCCTGGCGAAGGTCTACGCCGCCGGGGGCCAGGAAGACAAGGCGGAGAGCACCTACCTGAAGCTCATCACCCTCAGGCCCGACGATGTGGACCCCTACGTCACCGTGGCCGAGTACTTCATGGAAAAGGACGAGGTGAATAACGCCATCCGGTACTATGAGAAGGCTCTGGACCAGAATCCCTCGGACTACGTGCTGTTCGCGAAGATCGCCATGGTCTACGCCGGGGAGAACAAGCGCCTGGACCGGGCCCTGGAGCTGACCGACCGCTCCCTGGTCCTCAAGGCGGACAACGCCCCGGCCCTCAAGGCCAAGGGCTTTATCTATTATATTATGGACGACACCGACACCGCGAAGACCTTCCTCCGGGCGGCCCTGGATAAAAACCCGGAAGATCTGGAGATCAAAGCTCTCCTCGATGAGCTGGAGGGGATCCCGGATATGGATACGGAGTCTCCCGAAGAGGAGACGCAGTAACCCATGACGGATGACAGACACCGAGCGGGAGTCACCCCCGGCGATGCAGAGCGGTTGCTTTCGGACATCCACACAGCGGCGGACTTCGTTGCGGGACGGACGTCCCTCTCGCCCCGCTACGGGGTCATCCTGGGCACCGGCCTGGGAGACCTCACCCGGGATCTCGAGATCGACGTCTCCATCCCCTACGAGGAGATCCCCGGCTTTCCGGCGTCCACCGTCACGGGACACGCGGGCCTCATGCACCTGGGGACGCTTCCGGATGAGGGGGGCGGTGTCCCCCTTGTGATCCTGGACGGCCGCTTTCACCTCTACGAGGGATACACGCCGGTCCAGATCGCCTTCCCGATCCGGGTGCTCAAGGCGCTGGGAATCGAAACCCTGATCGTCACCAACGCCGCGGGCGGCCTCAACCCGAACTACCAGGCCGGGGAGATCATGCTGATAACCGATCACATCAATTACACCGGCCACGATCCCCTTGTCGGGGAGAATCTGGACGAGATCGGCGGACGCTTTCCCGACATGACCCGGGCGTATGACCCCGAATACCGAAGACTCGCCGCCGAGGAGGCGGCGAAGCAGGGGATACTCCTACACCCCGGGGTATACATCGGCATCCGGGGGCCGAGCCTGGAGACGCCGGCGGAGACGAGGGTCTTGAGGCTTCTGGGCGGGGACGCCACCGGCATGTCCACCGTCATCGAGGTAATCGCCGCGGTGCACGCCGGCATTCGGGTCCTCGGTTTTTCGGTTGTCTCCAACGTCAATCGTCCCGACTGCATGGAGCCGATACTCATAGAAGACGTCCTGGAGACGATGCAAAAAACCGGGCCGCACCTGGTTCGACTCATACACGAAACCATCAAAAGAATCGAGAGAGAATCACGCACATGACCAAGCGAATAGAAGCAGACCTCATCATCACCGGCGGCATCGTTCTGACCATGGGCGAGCCCGATGTCATCGAATCCGGGGCCGTTGTGGTGGAAAACAGCGACATCGTCTTTGTGGGAACGGCCGACGACGCCGAGGCGTATACCGCCCCCACCGTCATCGACGCCGCGGACTGCGTGGTGATCCCCGGCCTTATCAACGGCCACACCCACGCCGCCATGACCCTTCTCCGGGGTATCGCAGACGACCTGCCCCTGGAACAGTGGCTCCAAAACTACATCTTCCCCGCCGAGGCCCGAAACCTGGACGACGACTTCGTCTACTGGGGGACCAAGCTCGCCTGTGCGGAGATGCTCCTCGGGGGCGTCACCACCTTCTGCGACATGTACCTCTTCGAGGACTCGGCGGCCCGGGCCGTCCGGGACATGGGGATGCGGGGGGTCATGGGGGAGGTATTGTACGATTTCGAATCCCCCAACTACGGCTCCATCGAGAAGGGATTCGAGTATACCGAGACATTCATTCAGACCTGGAAGGACGACCCCCTCATTACACCGTCGGTCCAGCCCCACGCCCTGGATACCTGCGCCCCGGAGCTTCTGGTCAGGGCCAAAGAGATCGCCGATACTCACGGCGTGCCGCTGATCGTCCACGTGGCGGAAACCGAGGGCAACCGGGAATACGTCAGGGGAAAACACGACGCCTCGTCCTTCGTCTACCTGGACAAGCTCGGCGTCCTGGGAGAAAACTTCGTGGCGGACCACGCCGTGTGGGTGGACGACGAGGAGATGGAGATCATGGCCGAGCGTGGGGTTTCGGTGATCACCAACCCCGAGAGCAACATGAAGCTGGCCTCGGGCACGGCCCCCATCCACCGCTACCGTGAGCGGGGCATCACCGTGGGCCTCGGCACTGACGGCGCCGCCAGCAACAACAACCTGGACATGATGGGAGAGATGGACACCCTGGCGAAGCTCCACAAGGTCTCCGACGCCGATCCGACCCACCTGGGCGCAAAGGAGGTCCTGGAAATCGCCACCATCGGGGGCGCCCGGGCCCTGGGACTGGGTGAGCTGACCGGCAGCCTTGCCGTCGGGAAAATGGCGGATATCGCCGTCCTCGATTTCAACAAGCCCCACCTCACCCCGATGTACGATCCCTTCTCCCACATCGTCTACGCCGCCCTGGCATCCGATGTCCGGGACGTCATCGTGGGGGGCGTACCCCGGGTGAGGGGGAGACGTCTCGTCACCACGGACATGGATCAAATCATGGCCAACGCGATACAGCTTGCGGAGCGCGTTCGGTCGTCGTTGAAATAGACCCTTCGAGACATCAAGGAAACCAAAAAATATGTTTATCAGAAACATCGAATCGATCGAAAACATCATCGCCGAAGACAAGTCGGTCCTCAAGGAGGTGTTCAATCCCCTGAAGGACCCGGTCAAAACAGGCTACAGCCTCGCCTACGCCGTGGTGGCGCCGGGGAAGGAGACGCTCCCCCATCGCCTCAAGACCCTGAGCGAGGTCTTCATCTTCACCGAGGGAACGGGCATTGTTTCCATAGAAGGGGAGGAGCGTCCCGTCGCCCCCGGCACAGTGGCCTACGTCCCCCCGGGGAAGCTCCAGTATGTGAAGAACACCGGGGGTCGGGACCTGGTTTTTTATTGTATCGTTGATCCCCCATGGAGAATGGAGGAGGAAGTGGTGCTGGTATGAGCAGAAACGTCGATTTGATCGTCAAGGGCGGTCCGGTCCTGACCTTCGATGAGAACGATGCCCTGTATATAAACGGCCTTGTCGCCGTCGACAAGGGAGACATCGTCTACGTGGGTGAGGAGATGGATCTGACCGAGGAGTTTGTCGCCGAGGACACGGTGGACGTGGAGGGGGATTTGATCATGCCCGGCCTCATCAACGGACACACCCACGCCGCCATGTCCGTCATGCGGGGCTACGCCGACGACCTGCCCCTGGACCGATGGCTGGAGGACTACATCTTCCCCGCCGAGGGCATGCTCATGAGCGACGACATGGTCTACTGGGGATCGCTCCTCTCCGCCGCGGAGATGATCAGAAGCGGCATCACCACCGTGGCCGACGGATATCTGTTCGAGGCATCCGCCGTCCGGGCCTTCCGCCGTGCGGGGATGCGGGCGGTGTGCGCCCAGGGCATCATGGAGTTCCCCACGCCCCAGTGGGACGATACCGAGCGAATGTTCGAGGTCGCCCGTGAGTTTATTAAAACTCATGTAGAAAAGGGCGCCTCGGACCTGATCGTACCGGCCCTGTTCGTCCACTCCCCCTACATCTGCACGCCGGACACCTACCGCCGGGCCAAGGAGCTGGCGGAAAAATATGACGTGCGCCTGTTCACCCACCTCGCCGAGACGGAGGACGAGGTCCGGCAGGTAAAGGAGCGATACGACACCTCCCCGGTGCGGCTCCTGGAGAAAGAGGGGGTTCTCTCCGACCGCCTGAGCGCCGTGCATGCCGTCTGGGTGGACCCGGAAGAGATCGAGATTCTCTCGGAATACGGCACGGCGGTGATACACTGCCCCGGCAGCAACGCCAAGCTGGCCTCGGGAACGGCGCCCATCGTCGCCTACCTGGAGGCGGGCGTCCCCGTGGGCCTGGGCACCGACGGCCCCGCCAGCAACAACCGCCAGGATTTGTTCTACGAGATGGACCTGTGCGCCAAGGAGCAGAAACAGGCCCGGAAGGATCCCGGGGTCATGAAGGCGAAAACGGTGCTCGCCATGGCGCTCTTTCTGGGTGCCGAGGCCCTGGGCCTGGAGGAGCGAATCGGCTCCCTGGAGGCGGGAAAGGCGGCGGATATCATCGTCATGGATCTCTCCCGACCCCACTGCTCGCCGCTGTTCAACTACCCGTCCCATCTGGTCTACACCGCCCGGGGGTTCGACGTCAAGACGAGCATCATCGGCGGGCGGGTGGTCTATCACTGGGGGAGGTTTTATACCTTCGATGAGTCCGAGGTCATCACAAAGGTCTTCGAGATCGCAGGCCGCCTGGGGTAGTCATTCGCCCGGGAATATCCCCCCCGGAGTAATCGTCTCCCCCGCTGAAGAATCTTGAAAACCGTGAAAAATCGCTGGCGCCGATTTTTCTGATCACGTCTCACATCTACGATAAAAAATCAAAAAGCCGCCCGGGTTCTCATCCCGGGCGGCTCTGTTCATTCTTTCCATCCCTTCGATAATGTGCTTTCGTCCTCTACGGCGCAACGGCCCTCGGCAGGGTCCCCTTCTCCTTGTGCCTCCTGACCTTCTTCGAGTCCCGCATCACGTCGTCCACAAACTGCTTGAGGGATTCAATCCCCACGAGCATCTTCGGGGCGTTCTTCCTGACGAAGGTCTCCTCCTCCTTCTCGGTGACCGGCGGTCTCTTCCGATACGCGTTGAACACGGCCCTGCCGTCGTAATCGACGAACGCGATACGGGCGGCGAAGTCGTCGGCCCGGACCCGGATGGAGTCTCCCGTCACCAGGGCCACCCGGTAGGGATGCTCCAGGAGCACCCGGGCCAGGTCGTTGGAGGTGCATACGCCCACGTCCTTGAGTCTCGGCTTCAGCTCGTTGAAGTCGGCCAGGAAATAAAAAGAGCCGTCGGGCATCGCAGCGGAGATGCCCTCTATCTCGTTGAAATGACGACAGATGACCCGCCCCATAATCCGATGAACCTCCCGGACGGTCACCATGTAGTCGTCTATCTCCTGGTTTTCTTCATACGCGGCGATGCCCGCATACTGGGTGGGGGTGGAGACGTTGGTATATACGGTGGCGGCGACCTTCCTGAAGTCTGCGATCAGCTCCTCGGTGGAGTTGTTGGGCAGAATCACATACCCCAAACGATACCCCCCGGCGGATCGATCCTTGGAAATCCCGTTGGTGATGAACGATCCCTCGGGATAGATCTCCCGCATGCTGACGAAGGTCTCCTGTTCAAAGGTGATCTTCGCGTATATCTCGTCGGACAGGATGAACGTGTTGTTGCGGCGGCACACGTCGGCGATGTCCACCAGCTCCTGCCGGGTGTAGACGGCGCCGGTGGGATTGTGGGGGTTGTTCAACACCAGGATGTACTGGCCGTCCTGGATGGTATTGAGATATTCCTCCAGCACCCCGGCGTTGATCTTGTAGTCGAACCAGGGCTTGAGGTGATAGGAGTAAAACCGCTTCTTGTCCATCCGCACCAGGGGATAGTACCCGATCCACGCGGGAGACGGGATGATGATACCCCCCTTGATGATGTGGAAGATGAAGTGAATCAACTCCTTCGTACCGGGGCCCACGAAAATCCTCTTGGGATTAATGTCGAGATTGTAGTGGCGCTTGTTGAACCCGGCGATGGCCTCTCGAAGCTCGATGATCCCCTGGGGGTCCGAATAGTTCCCCCGATGTGCGTTTTCCTGGTAGGCGCGAACCATGGGCTCGGGCACGTGAAAGGGAGATTGTCCGAACGCATACCCGGCGTAGTCGAAGTCCCCCTCGGCCGTACCCAGGGCCAGCTTTTTTCGATGTTCCGCGACCATCATGCCGACACGGATGTTGTCGGGCATATGGATATTGTCCACAAACTGCTCGATAAGTATGTCTTTCATGGCACGTACTG
>Ga0180432_10006346_pt1 | contig 15354 bp, 12 predicted proteins | sample SS_ome_10_FD_132414 | JGI IMG/M metagenome (GOLD analysis project Ga0180432, IMG submission 132414) | Hypersaline lake sediment archaeal communities from the Salton Sea, California, USA - SS_1_MS_2 metaG | ecosystem: Environmental > Aquatic > Non-marine Saline and Alkaline > Hypersaline >... | reverse complement strand
TGCTCCCCATAGGGTGTCCAGCGCCATATTGCCTGAGAAGATGGATGCCAGAAAGTCTTTCGTAACAAATGCGTTGAATAGGCCTATTAGCAGCACGACACCTACCAGTATGGGTAACAGGTTAATAAATTGCTTGGCAGAACTTCTTGTCGCGTGGACCAAGGCACCCTTATCAACGTTAGCCCAACTTGGCTTGGATTCAGCGCCAGCCCGTATTCCTGCATTCAGTGTGCCCATCATGTATTTCTCGATAATCTCTCCCACTGTTCCGCTCACGTTAGTCAGGACTTCAATTCCACTAGCCTTAAGTTGACCTGTGATAGCGGGGCTACAATAGCCGGTTATAATAGTGTTTACCCCTTTACTAACGGCAAGCAAAACAGATTGTATGCCGGCGCCTCGCTGTCCCGAAGCACCGGGGTTTGGCACAGCTTCAAAATCCCCAATTTCTACGTCAACGATGACTAGATATTGAGAGGTGCCTAACTTGTGCCCTACCTTCGCCTCCAAATTTGGGCCATCGGCTGATATCGCTATCTTCACAGGCTCCCTCCTCTGCAGGATATGATGTTCGTAACCACTCCAGTATCTAACCTGTCATTTGCTATTATATGTCTGTGAAAATATGCATACAAGACACGGCATTCAGCTGTTGTCTGTATTAAGTGCGAGAATTTCAATGGCAAGTACCTGGATAGATAACAGTGGTAATCGAAGTATTAAAACATGCGTGGTGTCATATGAAAACGCTGAATATAAAAGTCATGGACGAATTCCTAAACCGCTTGTCTTAGCCCTGAATCTATCGGCTCTATCTCCGATGGATAAGAGTACTTGAGAAAAAATAAAATTCGGGATGCCTGTCCAGCCAGGCTTATATTTCTTCGTAGCCTGTATCTGTAGCTAACCTTGCTACTGTACGAACCTCTGAGGTCGTCTAGCCTGGCAAATGGGATGCCACTCTCGCCAGGAGAAGGGAAAGAAATAACAGGACATCACCAACGAGAAAGGATTATAATGTAGAACTATTAGATAGCGGGGTAGATAGCGGGGCAGTAGCCTTTAAAGTCTCCATCGATTCTGGAGGCTTAACTGTCCTGCTTTTACCAATTACACACAGAGGCTCATATGTCTTTGGTCGCTTTCTCTAGAAACCAAATAAGGAAATTGTTGACTAAAGAGAGCACTATGATACTTGAAAACAGGATTCCTGCCCGCGAGAATCTCGAAAGGAAGTTTCAAGATATCAATGAGTTTGGACTCTATCTTCATATCCCTTTCTGCCGGCAAATATGTCCTTACTGCCCATACAACAAGGAGATTTATCACCCTGAGGCAGCCGAAAGGTATACCGGAGCTGTCAAAAAGGAAATCGACTTCTACTCCGGTCTTTTTGGTGGTAAACCGGTGACTTCCTTTTACATTGGTGGCGGAACGCCCACAACGATGCTTCACAGCGGGCTTGGCACTATTTTAGAACATATCTTTAAAAATTTTAATATGCAGTGTGATATACACATGGAGAGTCATCCGAATGATTTGATCCCGGACAACCTTAACACTATGAGGTCTCTTAACGTAACGAATCTAAGTACCGGGGTAGAAGCTCTGCAGGACAAATATCTCAAAATCCTTAATAGACCTTACAATACCGGGGAAGTGAAAGCGGCAATTGAAAGGGCTGTCAATAAAGGATTCAGATGTTTTAACGTGGACTTCATTTTTGCTTTACCCCATCAGACTTATGGTGAGTTAGCGCAGGCAGGCCATGAGTTGATTGAGATGGCTGTTGACCAGGTTGCAGCTTACCCTCTTTTCTACTTTCCTTACACTAAAATGGGAGAGTCGGCCAGGCAAAGTAACTACAACATACCAGAGATCTTTAAGAGAAGAAGGATGCTCCATATCCTGGAGGATATCTTTTATGATAGAAAATATGAAAGAACGTCTGTTTGGGCATTTACCAAGAAGGGGATTGCAAAGTATTGCTCGGTGACAGTGCCTCTTTATGTTGGTCTGGGTGCGAGCGGAGGCTCTTACTTAAGAGATATTTTCTATCTCAACACCTTTAATGTTGCCGAATACATAAAGAGACTTGAAGATGGCAGAATGCCCATTGCCTTATCATTGGATTTGTCAGCAAGCATGCAGATGGCATGGTGGTTTTACTGGAGAGTCTATGAGACAAGGTTTAAGAGAAGTGATTTCAGGAAAAGATTTGAAAAGGATTTTAATGAAATATGGGGAAAGTACATAAAGCTGTTCTCTCTTTTTGGCTTAATAAAGAAGGATGACGGCAACGAGGTAATCCTTTCCGACAAAGGTATTTTTTGGCTGCATGCACTGGAAGACTTGTTTTCGCTTGACTACATCAGCAAACTATGGGGGACTTCAAAGCAGGAGCCCTGGCCGGAGAATGTTGTTTTGTAAGTTTTACCATAACTTTAATAACAGATTCGGACTGCCGAGAGTGTGAATCAAAAAGGGGAGCACTATTGCTCCTCTCGTGTTCTTAATATTGAATTACCGTTACACGAACGTGGGGATGTTTGCCCAGCGATGCGTACTCGTGGGCTATACCGCTTGTTTTTTCAATTAAGTAGAAAGCCACCTTTCATCGAGCAGTAATAGTCTTCCTTCCTTAGGACGATTCGTGTGATAATAGTTATATGCGTCAGCACATTCTTATGGAGGTGGTTTTATGAATACCAAGAAAAAAACTCTCTCGTGTCTATGCACCAAGCAGGGTTGTTGGCGAGGTATCGACAAAGGTATTCCTGAATACTGTCAGGCGAATAATTACCTTGGCGAAATAGAAACTTCAACACATGAATATAGCAATCCAAAAGCTCTTGCTATGTATAAGGCGGCAAGCGTAGTCGGACAACACAATAATGGTATGACTCCACGTATAGAAGAAGCCCTGTTACTTGCCAAAGAACTGAAATTGAAGAGGATTGGTTTTGCAGCGTGTGTATCAATGGAGTGGGAGCTGGGCTATCTAGTAAAGCTCTTTTCAGGAGAAGGATTCCAGGTGTTCAACGTCAGTTGCCAATTTGGAAGGGTCAACGCAGAATCTAGAGGGGTTCCCGAAGTTCAGGGTTTTATTCGTTCAACGTGCAATCCAATCGCACAGGCTGAGGTTCTTAACAGGGATGATACCCAGCTTAATTTTATTCTCGGTCTTTGCATGGGTCATGACATTCTCTTTACTCAATATTCCAAGGCTCCGGTTTCAACACTTATCGTCAAAGACAGGGTTACCGGTAACAATCCCGCTGCGGCCCTGTATGGATGGCACAGGCGTAAAGACCTCTTTGGTATTGTTATAAGTGATGATGAGAGGATATAAGTAACCCGTTTTTATCCAATAAATTTGAGCATCCACATCCAACCGCTGCTACCAATTCTATTGCGTCAATTTGAAATGAAAGACTGCGTGGATTATCACTTTCGAGTCGTTAAGTAAACAACTGCTCTTACTTTTTTTAACATATTTAAATTCGGATATATAATTTTATATAATGTAGATAGTGCATAATTTAACAATCAGGTAGATGAGAAGTGGTTTCAAACGACGCCAGTAAATTTTCAGTAGACGGGACTGTATATAGCGCCAGGAGGAATATTCGCCCGTTATCTACTCCAGCCGCGGAGGCTTATATTCCCATAGTGGGCATTGAAACCATCACCAAATTGCGGGAGGTATCGAAACAACTTAGAGGTTTAAAATTTCTGTCAATTAACGCCTCAGCAGAAGGTGGTGGTGTAGCTGAATTGCTCCATAGTGCCGTGCCGTTTATGGACATGCTTGGTATTGAGACCGAGTGGAAGATTATTCCCAGAGACCAAGAATTCTTTGAATGCACGAAGTCTCTACATAACATATTGCAGGGCAAGAATGTACCTTTCACCCGGGAGATGGAGCAATGCTACATCTCATATATTCAAGAAACTACGAAGGGCGATATTATCGATTACAATCCAGAGCTGGTACTGGTGCATGATCCGCAACCACTGGGTTTGGCCGAGTATCTTAAAAAACCAGGTCAAAAGTGGCTCTGGAGATGTCATATAGACATTGAGGATATGCCTTTACAGAATACCCCCGGCCTATGGGATTTTTTGACCAATCGCATCGAATATTACGATGCTGCCATATTCTCAGCAGTTCATTATACGGTCTCGCGCTGGCACGTACCCAGCTTTGTTATACCACCCTTTATTGACCCACTTTCCGAGAAAAATAGAGAGCTCAGTGAAGGAGAAATAAACGAAACCCTTGCCAAATACCACATAAATCCTGAGATCCCTCTTATTGTTCAGATTGGTAGGTTTGATCCCTGGAAAGGAATAGACAGGAGTATAGCAACTTATCGTGAAGTGAGGAAGCACCGGGAATGTCAGCTAATAATCGCCGGAGGTCATGCCGTTGATGACCCGGAGGGAGAAGTGGTTCTCACTGATATCCGGAGAAAAACTGAGGATGACGAAAATATTCATGTGCTTAATCTTTCGTTGAGTAATCGGCTGGAGAATTGGCGAGAGGTTAATGCGCTCCAGCGTGCGGCAAGCGTTATAATGCAGCCTTCAACCAGGGAAGGTTTTGGTCTAACCGTTACTGAGGCGTTATGGAAAGGTAAGCCTGTCATAGCCGCCAATGCTGGAGCTATTCCGCTACAGATAAGAGATGGCAGTACCGGTTATTTTTACCAAACCTCTTATGAAGCCGCTCAAACAGTGCTAAATTTATTGGAGAATCCATACATAGCAGAGGAAGTAGGTAGCAAAGCCAGAGAATATGTACGGGAACACTTTCTTCTTCCGGTCCGGATGATTGATTGGCTCAGAGCTATGAGCATGGTTATGAATGGGCAGGTTAACAGGGAAATCTTCAGTCAGAGTATCATCTGTTTTCACCCGTGGTTCAAGCTGGCGAAACGAAAATTAATATAAGAGCACCATACCCCCTTTTTCATGAGTCGTTGATCGTTGGTCAAAATCCATCTGTCGCCACTAAACAAACATCGGAATGTATGTCAAGCGATGCGTACTCGTGGGCAATACCGTTTGTTTTTTCCATTAAATAAAAATCATCAGCATGGTTAGTTAGGCTTTAACTAACCGAACATCCATTTGGGTGAGATAGAACGGAGTAAAGACTAAAATTTATTTCTTGTGTATCTTGATATTTCCTCCGGCCAAAACATTCTTTGCTTTATGAATAGGATCAGCTTCGTAATCCGTCCCTTCCCAAATCTTTATGCCAAACCTATCAACGCCGACACCAGGCTCCCCCTCATCTTCAACAGTTACCCTGAAAGTATAAAGACCATCTCCGTTAATCGTGCCTGTTCCCTGAAAATGTGCCGAGTTTTGAGCTATTGCCAGCCAATCAATGGAAGTGCTCTTTAACGTGTATTCCATGTTGCTGTATTGGAAGTCCAAATTACCTATATATTCACCATTTTTATATTTGGCAACAAAACCAAACGCCGCTTCTTCACCCGGTAATGTACTCTCACCATCAGGGCTAATCCAGCCACCGCCCGTGGCAAATCCGCCCTCAGGGTCATAGATGATGAAGGTCACGGTCTCATTAGTTTCATTCCCGGCAGCGTCTTTAGCTTGAACAACCAGTTCATAAACACCCACATCAGTTACTTGATAGCCATTCCAGACCTGCTGACCATTTAAATAAGCCCATCTTTGTGGCCAAAAGATATTGTCAGTAGCCGAAAAATTCAAAGTTACCGTTGTGCCAACAGGATACAGGCCACCATCGCCGGGAGTGGTAATCGTAATCGTCGGTGGTGTTTTATCAACATGATAAGGACCCAAAGTTCTCGTTTGCGTGAACCCAACATTATCAACGGCGGTAACCGTAACCATCTGACTCCAGCCTTCCGGAACACTAACTGGCGCCGGGCAAGTCGCAATTCCAGAATGAGCGTCTGAACAGCTAAACGTAAGAATCAGGTCCTCGGTATACCAACCATAGTCATTAGGTTCTGTCGGAGTTTGAGTGTCGAGATATATTTGGGGAAAACTCATGTCAATCTTTAATAGCTCTGCCTTGACTTCTTCATTATTGCCGGCATTATCCACGGAGCGGTAAAACAGAGTTTCATCGGTATAACCAAGCCAACATACAGGGAAAGGTTCGTTGTAAATATGGGCATAACCTGCACTTATCATATAATCCCATACCGTATCTGACCAGTATGGGACTGGATCTATGGCATTACCAATATAATACTGGGTCTTGGCAACACCCGACCCGCCTTCGTTATCAGCGGCATTAAGCGTAACCTCAACACCGCAAGGATACCAGCCTTCATAGCCAGGATGACCAAAAGTCAACGTCGTAGTTGGCGAAGTAGTATCATCTTGGGCGTGAGCCACTGTCGGTCCCGGTAGCACCATAGTCAGCGTGATGATTGTCACTATTAATATTGCTCCTAATATCTTCTTCACCTGGATGTCACTCCTTGCTTTTCGTTGTAGCCCTATCGCCTTTCGACCTGGGGCATTGTCTATTTACTATTTCTTCAATAGTCACCATTAGCTTTTACTAGAATATAGTTCTAAACGCTCGCCGTGTCCATAAATATTTCATTAAGATTTCGTGAAGCTTTATAAATAAATGAAAATACGCGGGCTAAAGGCATCTGATATAACAAAAAAGGGGAGCATCACTGTTCCCCCTACTCGGTCGTAAAGGCAATCTGCTACAACTGCACGAATATCGGCATGACTATACCAACGTGCGCAGGATTACCATTCAGGGTATGCATATAAAGTTATATCAGAAGATGTTTTAAAGTTATGCCTGGGGCATGATTGGATGGTGGAGACGAGGGAGAGTCGAACTATACCGGGAAAAGGTTATGTAGTTATGCATTTTCTTAGCTTAGAAAGCTTAGCCTTAACTATCCTATCGCAGTACCCTGGCACATAAGCAAGCCCCTCGGTGTCTATTAACCTTTGTCCTGAAAGTGTCTATTTCCCCCTGACGATTTACTGTAACCATATTGTTACAGTATTTAACCTTTTATTTACATCTTTTAACTGATATTTAACATTAAATAATGTTAGTAATATATCAAATAATCAGAGACTTGGCGGTATAAGGAGGATAGCTCAAGAATTCTATTTATCCGGCTGGCGATGTAGTAATCATGCCAAGCAAAAGAGATATAATTATAATTACCGTTCTTTCGAGGCAGGCTTAGTGAATAAAGTCCTGCCTCTTTCTTTTTGCAAATTATAGTAGCGGGGAGATGTCAAAGCGGAACCTGCCTGTTCTCGAGAAGCAAAGGGAGTTGTTTATGGAAAAATGTTCCAGAGTTTTAAGTCGATTCGCCACCAAGTTGGCTTATGAGGACTTATCACCTGAGGTAGTTGCTTACAGTAAACACCTGGTACTGGACACACTCGGAGTAGCCCTGGGAGGATACCTGAGTGAGCCGAGTTATATCACTCGCAGTGTAGTAAGGGAGCTTGGGGGATGCCCGGAAGCTACCATTATCGGCAGTGGCGATAAGACCTCTTGTAGTTTAGCTGCCTTAGCCAATGGAGTTATGGTGCGGTATCTGGATTTCATGGATATCTATTATACTGTGGATGCGTGTCACCCTAGTGAGAATATACCAGTAGCACTAGCAGTAGGCGAGCGTGAGCACTCTAGTGGTAAGGATGTACTTCTTGCCGTGTTTCTGGGTTTTGAATTTCAGGGGCGATTGGCTGACACCTTCCCCACGCACAAATTGGGGTGGCATCATGTTACTATGGGTGGGTATGTTACACCCTTTGTTGCTGGAAAGCTGCTAGCTCTCAATGAAGAGCAGATGGTAAACGCCATGGGTATTGCTGGCTATACCAGCCATACTCTTAACTATGTCACAGGGCCGATATCTATGATAAAGGCTCTCGGTTACGGCCTAGCGGGACAGAGGGGAGTAGAGGCTGCCCTCATGGCACTAAAGGGGATGACGGGACCAGACAATATAATCGAGTTCTTCAACCAAGTAATGGAGCTAAACATAGACCTGGCTCCGGTGATAAAAGGTGGGCACAAGCCCAGAATATTAAGGAGTGCTATCAAACCCTACGCTTCAGAGTTTATGACACACACACCAATTGAGGCAATGTATGCCATAGTTAAAGAGAATCATCTCAAGGCTGAAGACATCGATTCTATGCACCTAAGGATTTACGAGTTTGCCATGCACCTCGCCAACGAGGAGTGTTACAAGCCAGAGACTAGGGAACGTGCCGACCATAGCCTGCCCTACTGCTTGGCGATCGGCCTGATTGAAGGGGACGTTGGCGCTGAACAGTTTGCTCATGAACAGTGGAAGGACCCCATGGTACTGGAGCTGATGTCAAGAATCAAAGTTACCTTAGACCCAGAACTTGAGAAAGTCTATCCCCAAGCTCGACCGGCCGATTTGGGAATCCGTACCAAGAGTGGTCAAGCCTATCGGAAGCGGGTTGATTATCCAAAGGGTGACCCCAATAACCCCATGAGTGATGAGGAGGTGCATGCGAAGTTCCACAAACTGGCCAAACCGTTAATGAGCCAAAAACAGATAAAGAACATTATTGACACTGTGAGTTTGTTGGAGAACCTGGAAGACGTAGGCCATCTCATGCAGTTATTGGTGGTATAGTGGGATAAATGTAAATAGCGTCAGCACAGGGTAGGAGGGTAGTAAAGCAGAAAACACTACAAGCTGAGGACTTACAATCAATAGCTAATTAAGGGCTTGACATCAATTAGGAAATCTGATTGTTGCATGTTTGTATATGCGGGTTCACTACAAGGGTAATTGGGCTAGGGAGTGTGGGGTGAACAACTGAGGACACAGTAACTGCCTGTCTATAAAGCGGTTGCTGTGTCCTTTTTATCTTAGATTTGTGAAACGGTTTGGAGGAGGTGATGCCCACGGAGCATAATAGAGAATAACTATTCAATAAATCACGTAAAAGGGAGTAAGTAACAATGAAAAAGTTTATTTTCATGCCACTGGTGATTATACTGGTGGTTGGCTTGATTCTGGGCGGTTGTGCCGAGCCAGCACCAGCCCCTGTTCCTGCGCCAACGCCGGCACCGGCACCAGCCCCGGCTCCTGCGCCAAAGCCGGCACCGGCACCAGCCCCGGCTCCTGCGCCAGCGCCGGCGCCAGCTCCAGCCCCTGCCCCCGCGCCAGCACCGGTTAGTGCCGCAGACTTCTATAAAGGTGAAACAATCACGGTCATCGTTCCACTTAGTCCCGGTGGCGGTATGGATACTTATGCCCGGTTAAGCGCCACTTACCTGGAAGATATAATGGGTGCCAATGTAATCATCAAAAATATGACGGGTGCCGGCGGCTTAAGGGCTGTCAACTGGATGTATACCACCGCTCCCAAAGACGGGCTTACCATATGCTTTGGTGACACCGGCATTGTCTTTCCTCCCTGGCTTACCGATGCTGAAGGTGTTGAGTATGACATGAAAGAGTTTAACTATCTTGGCATGATACAGACTACCGATATGGCGTTTGTCGTAAAACCTGACGGACCATATACCTCTGTTGACGCATTGAAAGCGGCCAAGGATTTGAAACTGGGTGGCTTCGGTCCGGCGGAATGGGTGACCGTGGGCGCGGTACTATCCGCTGAATTACTGGATCTTGATGCCAAGATGATTACCGGTTACAAGGGTTCCGGCGCGACATTACTGGCTCTAGCTCAAGATGAAGTAGTCGGATACGCTCCTCCTCTTGATTCGACGTTCAGGTATGCCGCTGAAGGACAATGCCAACCTCTTTTTGTCATCTCCAATAAGAGAGATGCGAACTGGCCCGACCTACCAACCATAGCCGAGGTGACTGAGCTTTCCGAGCCGGACGCCAAGCTGCTTAGTATGTTCTTCTCTTCCGGGCGAATGCCATTTGCGCCACCAGGTGTACCAGCAGACAGGATTGAGTTTCTTGTGGACAGTTTTGCCCAGCTCGCTCAGAATGAAAATTTCCATAAAAGTGTGAGGAAAGTGGCTGGTTACTGGTCAGGCTCAACCTCCTATGAAGACATTTCGGCAATGGCAATGGACGTAGCCAAGAACAAACCAGATTACCAGTTGCTCTATACACCGATGCTGGATAAATTTATCGACTGATAGAAATCAGGACACGCTGGTATCAACACGGGGGAGCACAAGCCAATAGTCTAGACATTGATGGCAACACCGCTGAGCGAAAGGTTACAAGGTAGAGAATGGTAGAGCAGTTCATGCAGGGGGTAGTAACCCTGTTCCAACCGGAGGTTCTCCTTTTCTTATTCCTGGGAACCATTATTGCCACCGTTATCGGTGTTATACCAGTACTTGGCGGCGCGGTTGGTATGACTCTCCTTTTACCTTTCGTCTTTGGTATGGACGCTGCCGTTGCTCTTCCCTTTTTACTGGCTATTCAAGCGGTTTCCTATACGGGCGGTTCAGTAACCGCGGTGCTCCTTAACATACCCGGTACGTTGCCCAATGCGGCAACGTGTCTCGATGGCTACCCGATGACCCAGAAAGGTGAAGGCGGCCGCGCCGTCGGTGCGGCCGTCACCGCCTCCGCATTTGGAGGCATTGCTACGGTGCCTTTAGCGCTACTTATGATTCCCGTTGTTATCCCATTTGTGCTGAAATGTAAAGCCCCCGAAATGTTACTAATAATAGTAGTAGGGCTGTGTTTCCTCGCCGTACTGACCAAAGGCTCCGTACTTAAAGGATTGATTAGTGCTGCCCTGGGTATATTACTATCCACTATCGGATGGCAAACGATAACAGGAGTAGGCCGTTTTACTTTTGGAGTGGTGTATCTTTATGACGGCCTCAGCTTAATAGATGTTGTTCTGGCATTGTTTGCCGTACCGGCCATACTTGAATTGGCTGCCAAACGTCAGACTATAGCCCCAATTGATGCCAAATCATTGAAAGAATTCAGCCAACTGGTTAAAGGAGCAAGGGATGTTCTTCAGTATTGGTGGCTATGGCTGCGAAGTTCAGTCCTGGGATATGTGATTGGGATTATCCCGGGGATAGGTTCGCTCACCTCCACTTTCCTGGCATACAGTATAGCCAAACAAAGTTCGAAGAATGCAGACAAATTCGGCACAGGTCAAATTGAGGGTGTTATTGCTCCGGAAAGTGCCAATAACTCAAAGGAAGCGGGTTCGCTTCTAACCACGATGGCATTTGGTATACCCGGCAGTGGCGTTATGGCTATTATGCTCGCAGCATTTATCATGCTGGGTATACAGCCAGGTCCCAGCATGCTGATACAGCATACGGACCTCTGTGTTACCATGCTGGCGGGTCTCGCTGTGGCGAATGTGATAGCCGGTATTATGGTCTTTTTCGGAGCTCCCTATATCATAAAAATCACGCGAGTCTCCCATGTCTATTTATTTGCCATTATTGTCCCTATCATATTTGTTGGTGCTTTTGTCTGGAATGAGGCACTACTGGATGTTTTTGCGCTGCTCATACTTGGAGTAATAGGAGTCTGTATCAGTAGATTCGGTTTTTCCCAGGCATCCATGCTGCTCGGCTTTGTCCTTGGGAGCCTTTTCGAATACTACCTCTGGCACTCTCTGGATGCCTATGGCAATTTATTCTTCCTGTCACCCATTTCTCTCGTTCTCATTTGTATCATAGTCGGCGTTTTAAGTCAGGATGCTATCCGAAGGCTGTTCATACGCTGGTACCGAAGACGAAAAGAGAAGACAGCATGAAGATAAAACCTGTTTCATATTTTCTCATAATCATAATACTGATTGCCGTCGTGGCGGTGTCCTACGGGGTTACGCTTCCCACTATGAAAGCCAAGTTAGTCCCCATCATCACTGCCGGGTTAACTATAATACTGGCAGGCATTGAACTGATTAGGGAGCTGAGGGCCGGATATAAGGCAAAATCGGCAGCCGAAGCAGAAGCCGGGAAATACGCAGGGGGAACCAAGTCTGAGCTTTTTGGTTATATCAAGGGGTGGGGTTGGATGGCTCTTCTGGCAGTGGGAATTTACCTGTTTGGATTTCTCATTGCCATTCCGATTTTCGTCTTTACCTATTTAAAATTAAACAAACGTGGATGGCTGATGTCAATTTGCATAACAGTTGTTATGGAACTATTTATATATGGAGTATTTGCCCGCTTATTGCAGGTGGATTTATACCCGGGCTTAATTTTTGGAGGAACTTTATGGTAGAGTAAATTGTATAAACAGGAAATCACGTAAGTGACACACGTGTTGCCCGTTCCTGTCCTGTTCAGGCATTGTTACCGGGCACGAAACATCTTCACACCTAATGAAGGGAGACAAACGATATGGGAAAAACTTTGGCTGAGAAGATTCTCAGCGAGAAATACGGCCGGGATGTGAGAGCCGGGGAGAATATTATCGTTGATGTCGATCTGACCTTCACTCAGGACATCACGGCGCCGGTAACCTTTGACCAGTTTCGGGCGGCTGACTTTAAAAAGGTAGCTCATCCGGAGAGGTGCGCTATTTTTATTGGTCAATGCGCCCCCGCCCATGGCTATGGCTGGGCCAATTTTGACATCAAGAGCCGGGACTTTGCCAGGGAGATGGGTGTCAAGCTGTGGGACACCGGAGAGGGCCTCTGCCACCAAATAATCGCCGAACACTATGCCAGCCCCGGCGATGTTGTCATCGGTGCCGATTCACACACCGACATGGCGGGGGCTTTGGGAGCCTTTGCCGCCGGAGTTGGCTCCACGGATACCGCCATTATCATGGGCCTGGGCCAAATATGGCTTCGCGTACCGGCAAGTATCAAGATATTGCTTACCGGGCGCTTCCCTAAAGGGGTCTATGCCAAGGACCTGGTGCTGAACCTGGCCAGGATTATTGGCCCGGAAGGAGCCAACTACCAAGCCCTGGAGTTTGCCGGTGATGCGCTGGCAGACCTGAGCATGGATGAAAGGCTGGGTATAGCCAATATGGGAGTAGCCATGGGAGCCAAGACAGCGATATTCCCGTCTGATGGCACAACCAGGAAATACCTGGAAGAGCAGGGGCGCGGAGAGAAGTATCGCCCTCTGGGAGCCGATGATGACGCCGAATACGAGCGAACCATCCACATTGAGCTTTCCGAGCTGGAGCCTACGGTATCCAAGCCTCACCTGGTGTTCAATGCAGTTCCGGTACAAGAAGTCAAGGGGATTAAGGTGCAGCAGGTAGCGATAGGTACCTGTCAAAATGGACGCTTTGAAGATTTGAGGGTGGTAGCTGAGATGCTCAGGGGGAGGAAGCGGCATCCCGACACCAGATTGGTGATTGCACCAGCGTCACGGCAGGTGCTTGCCAGGGTGCTGGAAGCAGGTTATTTCCAGACCTTTTTTGAGGCCGGGGCTATGGTATTGCCTCCTAGCTGTGGCGTCTGCGCCGGCGATGTACAGGCCGCCATTGGCGATGGTGAGGTCTGCCTTTCCACAGGCCCGCGGAATTTCAAGGGAAGGCTGGGCAACCCTAATGCTTTCATCTATCTGGCAAGTCCAGCAACAGCAGCGGCGACGGCTATTCGCGGTGAGATTACTGACCCCAGGGAGGTGCTCTAGATGTTAACCGGCAAAGCACATAAATTTGGCAATGATATCTCTACTGACCATATTATTCCGGCGAATTATATCCAGATACTGGCCGGCAACATACCTGAGCTGGCTAAGCATGTCATGGAGGATGCCGACCCTACTTTTGTCGGTCGAGTTAAGCCGGGGGACTTTATTGTGGCTGGCGAAGGCTTCGGCATTGGCTCCAGTCGGGAGCAGGCACCGCTGGTAATCAGGGAAGCCGGAGTCAGCGCAGTGCTCGCCAAGTCAATAGGGCGGATATTTTACCGGAATGCAGTCAACATTGGGCTGCCCGTCCTTGTCTGTGATACTGAGCAGATTGCTGATGGAGACGAGATTGAGGTTGACCTTGATGGAGGGGTGGTCCAGGATATAACAAAAGGGGTTAAACTGACTTTTCATCGCTTGCCCCAGCTTATGCTGGATATCCTCAATGAAGGCGGTCTGGTTCCTTACGTGAAGAAACATGGCCATTTCAAGTTCTAATGACCCGGTTGCTTTCAATTTCAATAGCACTGAGTTAATGGAATAAGGCATACTCGACAGGTATCAAAGCACTTTCCTTCGATATCAGGGGATTTTTGTCCTGATTAACACGGCAAGAATTCCTATAGCTGTTGTTATTTCATACCGAACAAGATGACAGACCGCTTGAATACCACGTTTAGAAATCGAGGCTATTCTGGTGGAGGCGGGGGAGAGTCGAGACTCCTACAACTGAAGGAAGCGGAGATAAAGCTATCTAAATACTGTAATTTACTCAGGGACCGTTTCGATTCAGCAAGTATTCAGGAAAAGAGATATATCCTCGATATGCTGGCCATAAAGGTCACTGCTACTACAGACGCTATAAACATTGAGGGCATCATCCCCTTAAAGACAATACCCCCTGGTTTTGAAATAGCTTCAGTTGAGCCTAATCACCACTGCACGAACATGGGGATGTTTACCCTTTCATGCGTATGTTCAAATGTTTTAAACTATTTTTGGGTTAAGACTTGTTTATTAACTGACGCCGAATTTGTTGCGGTGTAGCCATCTGAAATCATCACGCGCCTTGCCGAACTCCCTCGCCTCGGGGTATGTCTCGGCAACCCCAAACAGCACCATGGTAGCCAGCTCGCAGTCATCCGGAAGGCACAAAAGCTTCTCCACCGCCGCCTTATGCTCCTCACGGAAGATGGATATCTGCATTCCCAAGCCATCGGCTGCCGCCGCCAGCGCCATATTTTCGATACACATCCAGACGCTGGCGATATTCTCAATATTCATCCACGTCTTTCTCCCGCTTCCGTGCCACTTCCGGTTACAAACCGCTACCACGGCGCAATTCTGATAAGCGCCTTTCTGCCTGTTGGCAGGCTGCGGAGAAAAGGGCTGCTGCAAGTTCTGCCGGTATATCTGCTCCAGCACCTCGGGGTTCTTGAGGACAACCTCATCAATAGCCATCTTCAGGGTCTGTTGGTACTTATGATCGGCAATCTGTTCAATGATGGCGGGGTCATCGATGATGATGAACTCCCACGGCTGCACGTTCGAGCCGGAAGGCGCCTTGGCGCCGGCGACCAGCAGCTTCCGCACCTGCTCCTCCGAGGCTGCCTGCTTGAAAACGCGTATCGTACGTCTCTTATCAATCACTTCGAAAACGTCCATTTCAACCTCCTAGTTAAATGGCCGGGCCGCGAGCCCTGTGGTATGGCAAACGGATAACCCCCGGCTCCAATCTT
>Ga0180432_10006345_pt1 | contig 15356 bp, 13 predicted proteins | sample SS_ome_10_FD_132414 | JGI IMG/M metagenome (GOLD analysis project Ga0180432, IMG submission 132414) | Hypersaline lake sediment archaeal communities from the Salton Sea, California, USA - SS_1_MS_2 metaG | ecosystem: Environmental > Aquatic > Non-marine Saline and Alkaline > Hypersaline >... | reverse complement strand
TTAAAAAATTACTGGTGTTCAATTTAATCAAATATACAGTAAGGTTGATGTACTAGATCACAAGTAAACAAATCCGTTTATTTATTTTTTGGGATGACCAATATTAAGAATCATAAATGGTTTTAATTTTTTGCCATGATACAATTGATCTTAACTTATTACGTTATTTGATTGATTCATTATTGTTTGAATCATCTCATTCATTAAACAATTAGAGCAAAGGCGTATTAATTTTATATGAATATACTTCTACTTAATGGTGCTCATGAAAAAGAAGATCATGCTGCTCAAATCTATCAGATCATTTACAATCACTTGAAAACAACTAATCATAAGTTCAAATCGTATGACCTACATCAATTGACTATTGCCCCGTGTATGGGTTGCTTCGGGTGTTGGTTCCAGACACCGGGAGAATGTATTATTAAAGATGACGGACGTCTTATTGCCCGGGAGTTGATCCAGCACGATGTCGTGATTTATTTTTCACCGGTTACTTTCGGAGGTTACTCCTTTGAATTAAAAAAAGCAATGGATCGCTTTATTTCCGATATTTTACCTTTTTTCCGCATTATACAAAATGAAATTCATCATGTTCCCAGGTATAAAAAGTATCCTAACCTTATTTTTATCGGTACCTTGCCCAGTGAAAATCCGGCAATGGAAAAGACCTTTTTTCAGTTAAATTACCGGAATGTGCTGAATATGAATCCCAATTTATACAGTCAGGCAATCTTTTATCACCAGCAACCAGAAGAAGAAATTAAGTCTAAATTTAAAAAAATTATGAAAGATGTTGAATTAATTTGAATATACATTCCAAAAAACATGTTTCCTTATTGGTAGGAAGCCCTAAGAAAAAAAACAGTTCATCAGCTATATTAGGATTGTATCTATGCAACAAACTTGATCCCGATAAGTTTGCTTATCAGAAGGTCTATTTACGCAGTGTTCTTTTCGAAAGAGGAAACAATTCGTCAAATTGGCTGGATGATGTCCTAAAATCAGATTTAATCATTTTTTCATCACCACTTTATGTCGATTGTCTGCCTTCTTATGTTTTTCAGGCCTTTAAAAAGATTTATCAGGAAAGGAAGGAAGCAAGGAACAATAAAGATATGCAATTCCTGGCCATCATTAATTCAGGTTTTCCGGAATCCTCGCAATCTCAAGTTGCTCTGGACATCTGTCATCACTTCGCCCGCTCATCCAAGATGAAATGGTTAGGTGGATTACCTTTGGGAGCAGGATTTATTTTAGCTGGCAAAGATTTAAGTAAAATGGGCTGGTTTGTTAGAAATATTAAGAAATCATTGGATGTAAGCGCTATGGCCATTAATAAAGGAGAAATGATCCCTGATGAAGCCATTCGACTCATGAGGAAACCGCTTTTGGGTAAAAAAATATTCTGCTGGCTGGGAAATATGGGATTCAGGCAGATGGCCAGACGGAAGGGTACAATCCAGCAATTATATGACCGCCCTTATGAAAAAAAGAATAACGATTTACCTATTCTTTAAAGAGGAATTGAGTTCTAACACAGAAATTCTAATTATATTCATCAACTTTAACTGCTAGCTAATACCTTGGGAATAGTAAGTAAAATCCTACGATAAACGAGATAACTATTAAACTGATTAAGATAATAATTAAATATTTAACCATACTTTATTATACCATTTCCAGTCATATTTTTTATTATAATATTTTTTTATCCTTAAAAGAGGGCAATATTCTCTATGCTATACGATGAATTGATTGTTCTAGTAAAAAATAGAAGTATAAATTCCTATTTGACCTGATTAGTAACAAAAATAGGAATTGATGTGACTCTTAATTTGACTGACTGAGCCAATTACTTGATTACTTATTAAATATTTTGGATGTTTGCAATTGAATGATAAAATAATATATGATTGTATTTTTTGCAGTTCATTCATTAAAGAAGGGTGTGAGTATACAATGAAATTGAAAAAGACCAGTACAATTTTTTTCATATCATTTTTTAGTATAGTCATGCTTGGCAATATTTTTGCAATTGCCAGTCCCATGATTAAATCTGATAGTGCTTTGACAGCAAGGGTAGATGAACTTTTTCTTTATCAAATCAAAGCTGTTGATGGTTTTGGATCTGAATTAACCTATAATTTACTCCAAGCCCCCGATGGTCTAAGCATTAATGATTCTACCGGATTGATTGAATGGCTTCCTAATGATAGTCAAATAGGTAACAATAAAATACGCCTGGAAATCATAAATAATAAATATCAGCGAGTACTGAAATTATTAAAATCTTTAAGTACAGAAGATGAGATAAAGACAGATTCAAGCACAATACATGAATTTTTTATTGAAGTTGTTAATGTTGAACAAGAAACTAAGATGAATAATTCTGCAAGTGCCAACGATTGTTCCGAAGCTGAGTCGATTAATTGGGGTTCTCTCTTCTTAGGTATTTCTGGTGCCGGCTGAAGTAATTAAAGAATATCTGATAGGTTATCAGGTAAGAAATATTTTACTTTTTGGTATGCTTTTTTTAGTTATTTTTATTTCATAGATGTCAAGGGAATATGTTTGATAGGAATTCCAACCGGCAACCCTTTAGTTCCAGAGGAATGTTCAGAAAAATATATTTGCGGTAATAAGTTCTTGAGAAATTTTCAATTCCGGTCCCCTATGGGTACGGGATTTTAATCTTATAGTTGACTTGGTGACTCATAACCTTCTATTAAAGTGTAGCCGATAATCCACTTATGGCCTTCGATAAAGTATTCATGGTCTTCTTCATCGTAAAATTCATAGGAATCATATTTATATTACTCATATTCATCATTATAATAATAGATGATGAAGAAAAAATTTTTTTGTTTTACTTTCTTATTAATGTTTGTTTTATTTTTATCTGGTTGTGAGAGTGGCATACCGGATGAAGGACAAATAGAAAAAGTTATCAACGGCTATTATTCTGCTCTGAGCAAATTTAACATGTCCAAGGCAAAGAGTTTATATATTAATGGTTCAGATGCATTTCTTGAAACTACAAAGATAGAAGATTTTTTGAATTCTTTATATGAATTTTTAGTACCATGACATTAAAATTTTCTGCTGATATTAACAATATTTTGGGAAGTGGCAATAAAGATCAAGCAGATCTTTGTTGTTATGCAGAAATATTAGCATGTAGCTATAATCATTATAGTGAAAAGGATAGGCTTTGCACACTGCGAAGAATTGATAATAGTTTGTGTTTGTACTCCTTTGAGAACCAGTAAACAGTTTTATCTGAGAAGCTTGATTTTTCAGTATTTAGAATCCAGATAAAAGTTAAGAAAATTGTTTGTGATAGAAAATCATTAATTTTGCATCTCATTACAAAACTAAGGAAATAATTTTTTATATCATTTTTTAAAAAAAGAGGACTTTTTAAGGTAAATGTAGTATATTTAAAACAAATAAAGCAATTTATATCTATACTCAGGATAGATGAAAGTCTATCCTATCAAAAAAAATCAAATACCGTAACCTGTAAGAGGGTAACAGAAGAGTCTCTTCTCCATTCTCGGGAAGAGCGCCGAAGAGGAAAGATACAGTAAGTATCGAAACTTGCAGGCAAAAGGACTGTTACCGGACAGAACTCTGGAGAGCTTCGACAGAAGCACCGAAGGGGCAATTCCCCAGGCCTTAGGAAGGCCAATCAGAATTTGCTCGGAGTTGATCCTAATCCCTCTGGAAGAATCTTTCAGGTCAAAAGACAGAGTAGAAAAAATATTTTACTCTGTCTTTTTTGTTTTTAAAAATAATTGGAGAGGAGGAGATTCAAATAAAAATATAAAATAGATTTTCACAATTTTCAAAATTTAAAAAATATTTAGGAGGTCTATTATGATTAAGAAGAATGTATATCCTGTTATCCCAATTCTTATTTTATTGTTTTTATTAAGTAGCTGTTTACTTGCACCCCCTCTAAACACCAGTAGTCTAAAAGGAAAGGTTCTGGTACCTGATGGCACAGCTATCACCAAGGATATCTCTGGTGAAGCCCTACCGAATGCCATCGTCAATGTCATTGATCCAACAACATCAACGGTCATAGCCACCACAACCACAGATGCTGATGGTAATTACCAGGTCCTGGTTCCTCCCGGGGGTCCCTATCTATTAGAAGTCACTAAGGGGGATATCCTTATCTGTCAGATTACCCCGGAGGTAGAGGTAGGAGAAGAATATGACCTGGGGACAACCGACTGTCTGACCACCACCATTGCCCTTATTGCCCAAGCTATGAGAATAGCAGAGGACTATCCCGATGATTTTACCGAGATGAACTTAACCGCCATTGAAACTGATCCGGACTTTTCGGCTATCATGATGCTAATCTGTAATGCCATCCAGTCTGGCTTGGATCCCACCCAGTCCCCTGACATCACGCAGGCTATCGAGGATTTCCTTCATCCCCCGGAACCAGCTCCCACCCCAACTACCACGCCTACCTATACCATCTCTGCGACTGCTGGCATAGGAGGCAGCATTGATCCGGAGGGGAGTATTAACATAAAAAAGGGAAATAATCACTCTTTTACTATCACTGCGGATACCGGCTATCAAATTTTCGATGTCCTGGTGGATGGCACCTCGGTCGGCGTGGTCTCAACCTATACCTTTACTAATGTTCAGCAAGATCACACTATTGAAGCCAGTTTTGTACAGGTATACACCTTAACTTTATCCGCAGATCCAGCTGCAGGCGGAACGGTTTCCGATATTACAGACACAGGTCCCTATCCATCTGGAACCGTAGTGAATATTTCAGCATTACCAGAAATAGGGTATGAATTTGATTACTGGTCCACAACATCAACAGGTGCCTTTGATGATGCCACAAGTGCAGCCACCGAATTTACTATGCCTGGAGAGGATTCTCTTATCACAGCGCATTTTGTATATACTGAATATACCTTGACCATGGCCGTAAGCGGTTCAGGCAGTACGGAGCCATTAGCTGGAGACCATGTATTTCCTGCAAGAACGGTAGTTGATATAACGGCGACACCAACCGGAGATTGTTCTTTGTTTATCAACTGGAGCGACGAGGTAACCAATCCTGAAAGTGCCAGTACAACTGTTACTGTGGACGCAGACAAGACAGTCACTGCCCACTTTGGCAAAGCATACATTTCAGGTACATTAAATGAATATACTTCTATCCAGGATGCTATTGATGCTGCAACAGATAGTCAAACCGTTATCGTCTGCCCGGGTACCTACTATGAAAATTTAGAATTTGACGGGAAAAATATTACAGTGCAAAGCACTGATCCTTCAGATTCCACTGTTATAGCCAGTACAATTATCGATGGGGGTGGAATTGGTGAAGTCGTCACTTTTCTTGGTGGTGATACTTCAAATTTAGAAGGATTCACCATTCAAAATGGTAATGCAAATAGTGGGGCAGGTATTTATGTGTTTTCAAGTACTCCTATTATCCGATATAACACCATTAAAAATAATACAGCCGATTTTGGTGGGGGAATAGCCCTGTTGAATAATAGTCAGGCTACTATTACACATAATATTATTAGAGACAATACCGGAACCGGGAGTGGTGGTGGACTTTATGTAAACAATAGCTTCCCTTCTATAACCCATAATACGATCCAAGACAATACTTCCGGGTTTGGAGGCGGTGGAATCTATCTATATGAATATTGTAATTCTACGATATCTAATAATACTATTTCTGGTAACCAGGCAAGTGATAATGGGGGAGGAATTTCTGTTCATCATTACAGTAATCCATATATTGGTTCCAATATAATTGCAGGCAATACAGCAACGAAGGAAGGTGGTGGCATTCATGTGTCCCATTACTGTGATCCTACACTTAATTTAAATAATATCAGCAACAATAGTACGACTGGTACCAGTGGATATGGTGGTGGAATTTTTATAGAGAGTTCCAGTGCTCCAACAATTAGCCAAAATGCTGTACAAGCCAATTCGGCAAAATATGGCAGTGGAATCCTTGTGAAAGATAATACTCCTTCTTCTCTCTACTATATTAGCGGAAATACTATTGAAAATAATACGGGTGCCTCTCAGGGTGGTGGAATTTGTATTTTTAATTCTAATAATCTTAGCATCAGTCCAAATAACGTAATCACCAATAACTCAGCAATTGCAGGTGGAGGAATCCTGGTATGGGAAAGCTCACTCACTATAAGTGGAAATACTATTTATGAAAACACTGCAACACTTCATGGTGGTGGAGTCGATGTAGGAGGGGCGAGCTCTATTACTATTGAAAATAATGATATCAATACCAACGATGCAACAGGTTCTACCAATGGTGGTTATGGAGGAGGAATATATTTAGATAACCTCTTTGCAAGTGTTACCATTATCAGTAATGAAATCAAGAATAATTTGGCCAATGTTGTTGGAGACCAAGGCAGCGGTGGCGGTATTCATGTCAAATCAGGCGCAGCAAATACACCAACCATCGGTGGTACTGGAAATTATAATACGATCTGTGGTAATAGCCCTAATCAGATAGACCCAAATAGTTTTCCTGATAACTATATTTGTGACACATGTCCATGTCCTTCTCCTTAAAATGAAATCAAAATGTTAATAGAATTAGTTTTTTTGAGGAGATAGAATCTTTATCATTGATAAAAGCAATAAAAACAACACCATTTTTTGCTGATATTATTTCTGAAATTAATTGAGATGATTACCTAACTTATCCTTTAGGGGAGGTGATATATGAAGACAAATTATCCGGTTAATAATCTAAATAAATGACAATCCTATACATTTTTTATATTAAAAAGGAGGGAAAAATGAAAAGTAAATTTCATTTTAATATTTTAATCATTTTTATGCTCCTGTGTTTTTCCATCCTGTTTCTTAGTTGTGCACCGCCAGTGGAAGAAAAATGTCCTCCGCCGGATGCATCGAAAATCACAGTGAGCAGAGGTACCGTCGCAACCGGTGGAATGATCATCAGCGGAGGAGCAGGTGCAATTTCACCTGGAGCAACGGTTACCATCACCGATTCTGAAGGTCATACAGTTACCACAACCGCAGATGAAAACGGAGGCTTTACTCTTCTTGAAGCTGATCTCCCTCAAGATTTTGATCATACCTTGGGAAATGAACTTAGTATTACCCAAAAATCAGAGGACTGTACGGAAAGTGATGCGGTGGATGTAGAAATTGGTATGTAAGTAGATTATTTAATCTTGTCATATTTATTAGGTAACCAAACAATGGTTTATAGGCAGAATTTTTTCATTAGAAGTTCTGCCTATTTCTTGTTCTATAATTAACACAATCTTTTTACAAGTATATAATAATGCGGGAAAATTACCCGGAACGTACAAGTATATTGGTGGAGTATGGGTAAAAGAATAGGAGGAAATTTCTTTTTGAAAAAAGAAGGATTTTTCAAGGTCAATATGGTATTATAAAAGAAAAAGAAATAATATATTATCTATCCACTTTCATTCACATTATTATTTATAGCCGTCTATCAACTAAAATTCAAAATAGTCTACAAATAAATGTCATACCAATTTAGATTAATTTCCAATTGAAATACCGGAAAGTATAAAACTTAATCTGATTCGTAGTTTTTTCTATATTGTCTATAGCCTTGATTATTTTGTTAACTAGGGAATCTAAGAAAATCAGGATTTAAAAATAAGGCAAGGGAGGTTTATAAATGTTTTCTAAAAATAAATTTATTTTTTTCTATATTTTATTATTGGTAGTGATACTTGCCTTTGCTTCTTGTGATGGAATTACACCTACCGCTCCGACCATCGATTTTTTTTCTGCCGACATAGACCTCATAACAGAAGGAGCCAGCGCCACCTTGAGTTGGCAGGTAAGTGGTGCAACCAATATTGATCTTATCCTGGATATAGGGACAAGTTATCTAGATCTTGATCCCTCCGGCACGCTTTCGGTCTTTCCAACAGAGACGACCACCTATACCCTGAATGCTACCAATCCGGCGGGTAGTGATTCAGCCCAGGTGACCATCACAGTCAAACCACCTTTGTGGAACCCACCGGAAGATTGGAATGATATTACTTACCCCATCCCTCCTCCGGCTATCCAGTTCTTTTTAGCGGATCCTCCAACTATCACTGCAGGTGGAAGTACTACTCTAAGCTGGGAGGTCAGCGGGATTGCTACGGTCACCATCACACCGGATATTGGTACAGTAGAGCCATCCGGTACCCTAGTGGTCTCTCCAAATAAGACTACCAACTATACCCTGACCGCGAGCAATGTGAATGGCAGCGATACTGAGCAGTTGACCATTACCTCAGGACAGACTTTGATCTTACAGCCGGGGCCGGATGGGGGAAAAGACAGTAGAGTAAATAGCAGCCTTTATACTTCAAATACAAATTTCGGAAGTGAAGAACATATTGCTGTGGGGAAAGTACATCCAATGGGAACGGTATATTCTTTCCTACAGTTTAATTTCAGCCAGATTCCAGCTAATGCAGTTATCATTGACGCTTGTTTGAAATTATTTCGATATGATAGTTTTAGGGATGACCAATTTTTTATTGAATTATATAATGTACTGGAAAGTTGGGAAGAATATACAATCAACTGGAATAATCAACCTGATCATCAAATACTCCCGGTAGATACCAATTTTATTACGGATCCCAGTACGAGCGGTTGGCTTTTCTGGGAGATTACCGATTTAGTACAGGGATGGGTTGATGGAAACATTGTCAATTATGGAGTTACTCTGATTGGGAGACCCTTTACAACAGGCGATATAGACTACAATTATGTTTACTTTCGTTCTTCTGATTATTTGGGGGATATTGAATTTCGTCCCAAGTTGGAGATTACATATTACATACCTTAATTAAGTAATAAAAATTTATATCCCAATTTTTACTATCTTGAAGATAATTATAGGAATATATTAAACCACAAGAAAACACTTTCTTTGAAGGTGGCAATGGTGAAATAAAAATTGTTAAACAAAATGGCTTTACTGTAAAAAGAAAGTCATACTACCAGAAATATACAATATTTTTACTTGAATTTCCAAGGGAAGATCAGGAGAAAAGAATAGACGAAAAATAGCAAATAATAAATTAGACCTCTTTTATTGGGACATTTCAAACCAATCACTTTGGAGTGCGATATTTACTTATAATGAGTGACAAATAATATAATGTGAAAGGAGTTATTTTAATGAGTAAAAAAACACTCTTTCAAGTTTTGTTATTAGTTATTTTTATTATGGCTATTAGTCTGACAGGCTGTGAACCTATTGATTCTATTGTTCCCTCGGATATAATAACTTCCTTTAATACTTATCAATTTGAAGCCAATAAAAATGATGTACTGTCTTCCGATATCATCGGGACTATAGACATCTCTAAACATACCATCTCTCTAACCGTGCCTGATGGTACAGATGTAACATCCCTGGTGGCTACCTTTACCCTTCCGGATAATGCCACTGCCAGGATCGGAACAACACTCCAGGATAGTGGTATTACAGCCAATGATTTTACCAAACCCGTGATTTATACGGTAACTGCAAAAGGAGAAGATTATTTGACCCAGGATTGGATTGTCACAGCCCATATTACCCAACCCACCTATATTATTTCTGCTTCGACTAGCCCGGGAGGTTATATTTCACCTTCAGGTGATGTAACTGTTGAACACGGCAATGATCAAGGTTTTACCATCATACCGAGTCCGGGTTATCAGATTGAAGAAATTCAGGTTGACGATTTACCAGTGGAGATAACAGAGCTTTATACTTTCTACGACGTTACCCAGGATCATATCATTGTAGTAACTTTTGGTGAAACTCAGTCCAGTAATCGGGTTCATAACATTTCTAAAGGGACTTATTATGATACGATTCAGGAAGCTATTGATGATGCAGAGAATAATAATATTATTGAGGTAAATGATGGTACGTACCATGAATGTCTCTATTTTCCCAATTATCCTGCTAAGTCCTTAACCTTAAGAAGTATTAATGGTCCCGAATCAACGATTATTAAATGTGATTCATCTTACAGTACCATTACGATTGAAACTTATTCTTCTTCTATCGTTACAAAATTAAGTGGATTTAAAATAACCCAGCAAGGTGGAAATAACGGTAGAGGCCTGAAGATTGCCGGTGGAACCGTAGAAATTAATCATTGCAACATCTCAGGGAATTATACTGATTATGATGGTGGTGGGATTAGGAACTCGGGTATATTAACAGTTAATGATAGTATTATATTCAACAATCAAGCTGACCATGGTGGTGGTATATATAATAGTGGAACGATGACCATAAACGAATGTGCAATTAGCGGTAATTCTGCCAATGATGGGGGAGGAATAACTTGTAGTGATAATAGCAGTTTAACTGTTAATAATAGTACTATTTCAGATAACTCAACTGGTTTATTTGGTGGAGGTGGAATTTATTGTTATAACACGACTTTAAATACCAGCAATAGTATCATTTCAAATAATTCCACGGGACTTTTTGGAGGAGGTTTATATCTTTGTGACACATTAGCAATGATTAATCATTGTACCATTTCTGAAAATGAATCAGAACAAGACGGAGGCGGGATCTTTAATGGTAATGCTTATTATGATGATGGCATGCTAACTATTACAGATAGTATCATTACAGATAATCAAACTCTAAATAGTGGAGGAGGAATATACAATGATGCTCATGTATTCTTTAACATGAATGATTGTAGTATATCCAACAATCGCGCTGAAATCAATGGTGGTGGTGTATTAAATAATGGTACTATGACCATGTATGGTTGTACGGTTGATCATAATTATGCTAATGACAGTGGAGGAGCGATAGCAATACTTGATGAGACCGGATTAATCATAAAGGGGAATACTCTTTCTAATAATTCAGCCACACATGGTGGTGGAATCATGTTATGGTTAACATCACAGCCAGGGGAAGTACCTGATATTGGCGGCATTTACTCAAGTGAAAAAAATACCATCTGTGGCAATTACAAAGGAACTGATGCTGCTTCAGTTCACCAGGCCATTAGAGAATATTACACCGGAAGCCTTTATGATGATTATCGTTCTACGAATAACATAACGGCTAATTGCCTGCAATAATCAAGAGAGATAAATATTTATATTGTTTTTTTTAAATAAAGTATAGTTTTTTAGGAGGTTTTATCATGAAAACAAAAGTATATTCTTTAATGACTTTATTGTTGGTCCTGGTGTTATTGTTAATGATAGGTTGTACTCCCACCCCTACTATTCCACCACTTTCTGTTTATTACGTGGCACCCGGTGGGAATGACACGAATGATGGTTCATTGACTTCTCCCTGGAAAACAATACAATATGCCCTTGATACACCGAGCGAAGATTCTTTTAAAGTCATTCTTAAACCTGGCACTTACCAGCAAAATAAAATTGACTTCCCGGATGATAAGGAAATATATCTATTAGGAGAAGCAGGCCCTGATTCAACGGTTGTGGAAAATATTGGTACTGATGAAACCGTTATTCGCATCCATTCAGTTTCTAAAGAAATAAAAATTGAAGGAATAACGATTACCGGGGCAGAGGGTGATAATGGTGGTGGTCTTTGGGTATGGAGTAGTGTATTAGAAATGATCAATTGTAAAATTGAAAATAATTCAGCAACCTACGGTGGCGGTATATTTGCCTTTAGCAGTGTACTATCCTTAAAGGATTGTCAAATTAAAAACAATTATGCCAGCAGCGGATATGGGGGTATTAATTGCCAGGAAACTTCCTTGACTATGGATACGTGTACGATTGATAGTAATACGACTGATGGTGATGCGGGTGGTTTATATGTCTATTGGGTATCCAGCACCCTGGATATCAACCAGTGTACTTTTAGTAATAATGCCGCAGGAGGAGATGGTGGCGGTATCTATCTATGGACTGCTGGAGATAGTGCCATCACCAATAGTATGATCAAGGATAATTCGGCCAATGATGTCGGTGGGGGCATTTATGTCTATGATCCTCAAGGTACTATCACAATCAATGGGAATACCGTTTGCAATAATGCCAGTGAAGAGGGGATAACAACTGAAAATCAAATTGTCCCAAATACTTACCCGGATAATACTTTGTTAACTACTTGCCCTGGTACAAATAATCCATAAATAAAGAATAATAATAGATATACAAAAAAGTTAAAATATACCAATACTCTATTTTTAATCAGTTGATTCTTTTTCATTCAATTTTTTCTGGAGGTTTATGATGAAAAAGTATAAGCAATTATTCGTATTTGTTCCCATAGCTTTGATGTTCATGATTATCTCTTGTGCACCCAATATCAATCAAGACGGTCAGACGAATCTGACCAGCCTCAACTTTAGCGCGGGCAGCTTGATGCCTAACTTTGATACAGCTATTCAAAATTATTCGATTACTGTGGATTATCCTACAGATAAAATCAACTTTACTGCTGAGACCAGTTCTGCGGAATCAATATTGAATTACCGCTTTCAAGCGGCCGGGGATTCCTGGGGGAAATGGACTGAGATAGTATCAGGTCTACCTTCTCCTGACCTGGAACTAAATGAAGGGATGAATGATTTGGAGATCCGGGTACAATCAGCTGACGAAACCAATTCAAACACCTATTCCGTCTCGATTAATCGGCAAGCAATGGGCAGCCAGAATAAAGCTGAACTGAATAACCTGGAAGTGATTTATACCTATCAATCAACCGATTATCAGTTGCTTTATAAACCTGCCTTTGATCCTGGAACTTCAGATTATGATCTTTTCGTGGTAGCAAGGAATAAAATATACGGAGTAATTGTCTCATTTCCCATGTTCAGTATTGTTCCCTATTATGATCAGGGGACTGTTCAGATTGACGGAGAAGAGGTAGCAAGCGGAGAGAAGAAGTCCTTTTTTATTAATTCGGGCAGTTATGAGATTATCGTTACTGCCGAGGATGGCATAACCACAAAAACCTATACACTCCAGGTATACCGGGAAACTGAAATCCATAAAGCGGTCGATAATAGCCAGCTAGCCAATGGGGATATTCTGACTGTGGTACCGGGTCATTATGAGGAAGCAGAAGAGATTAATTTACCCGATAAAGCGATTTATTTGCTGAGCCTGGATCCTCAGGATAATACCATCCGGGAAGATACCATCATTGATGGTTGTGGCACTCATCGGGTGTTCAGGGCACAAAATAATAAGGAGATTCCTACTATCAGCGGGTTTACCATTCAGAATGGTTCGGCTCAACTGGGTGCAGGGATATATGTTTATAATGCTTCTATTAATATACTTTATAATACTATTACTCAAAACTTTTCTACCGGTTCAGAAAATAGTTCTGGTGGAGGTATCTATATTTTTAATGGTTCACCAGTGATTGGTTATAACAAAATTAGTGAGAATATGAGTCATGGAGCCGGTGGAGTATATATAAGGGGCAATTGTTCTCCACAAATTGAACATAATAATATTCAGAATAATGATGCTAGTGGTGGTAGTGGAGGAGGAATTTTAATAACAAGTGTCGTTGGAGAACCCATTATCCGATACAATAACATTTCTAATAACGAATCTGAAAAAAATGGTGGGGGAATTTATTGTTCTGATTCTGCAGTGATTATTGACTCAAATGCGAGCATTTCTAATAATAAGGCAAAAATGTTTGGAGGCGGATTATCTATTTGGGATAGTTCTTCTACTGTCATAGATAATGATATTCACGATAATACTACTGAATCATGTGGTGGTGGAGTTTCTATACACAATGCTTCTCCAACAATTGAGGGGAATGCCATTCAAGAAAATGCTGCTCTACAAAGTGGGGGTGGGATATATATTTTAGGGACTGTCAGTGAACCAAGCATCATTAATAATACCATCATTCATGATAATTATTCAACCAATATGGGTGATGATGATATTTATATCGTCGAAGGGAATCCCACCATTAATAATAATGGTGGCCCCCCAGTTATCTGGCCATAAAATTTTCAGTGAATGTTTATAAAAAATTCTTTAAAAATTAATTAGTTCTTATCATGGGTTATTAACCTAGATAGGGCAGCAGTTTATTTAAATTTTATTGAGTTTATTTCCCTTACCTATCAGAAACCCAAAAAAGAATATTCTCGCAATGGCAATAAATTAAGTAATTATGTTCTTAAAAAGCATGAGGAGGTGAAAAAATGAGAAAGGTGATTTTTATTATCTTGATAGGGATATTGGTCTTAGTATTGAGTAGTTCACTATATGCCCAGGAAAAAGACCCGGCAGAAATGCTTAATGTTTTTGCAGACTCGCTAAATGCTGGTAATGTCAATGCTACGATGGCATTTTTTACTGATGATCCAGTTGTCAAACTCTTTTTTGGTAATGTATTACCGCCTGAATCTTATGTCGGCAGTGAACAGGTACGGTCATTAATGGAAAATCTGATTGCAATTAACTTTAAAATTGAAATTGAAGTACTTCAAATGCTTGGAGATATAGCTGTCACAAGGAGTAAAACTTGGAATGATCAGACGATACAGCTCGGTATTGCACCATTGGAAATGATAGAGGTATATCCTATTAAGGATGGTAAGCTCAAGGGTTTTGTATCTATCCTTACTGATGAAACCTTGACAAAGTTAAAAGATGCTTTAGCGTCCAAGTAATTAATTTCTTGAGCAACAAAACTGCTGCTCTATAAAGAAATAAAAGGGTTAAATTTTTATCATTGACATAAAACTAAAATATTTTAAGAGAAAGCCAAGGGTCAGGTCTTGAATGATAAGTTTTAAAATTTTATATTATTTACATAGTTAGACCATCTCGTATTCAATTCCCTGGAGTACTCTATCATATCATTGCCCGGGGAAATAAAAAGTGATGCATGATCATTATCATCTACTCATCGAAACCGCGGAAGGAAAACTCTCCCAGGGCATAAGGTAACTCAATATATAGCAGTCAGTAAGATTATCAAAAGGATTGAAGATGAAGAAAAAAACTGATAATTCAAGATCTGACCCCACATAAAGACACTTTTGCTATTATCCCTTTGGTGGGACAATACACCTACTTGCTGATCTCTTTCTTCTTCCATGAGTTGTTGTATAATGTTTTTTACCATTTCCTTTAGGAAATCTCCATCTTTAGATAGTGCCTCTTGTAAAATTGTCTTGATTGACTTACTATTTAGTTGGGTCATCTTGAATTTATCCTCCTTAATTTTTTAGGAGTATCATCTATTTATTATGGAGGTTCTTGATGGCCCATTTCAAGTGTATCCTAATTAACTTATTCTA
>Ga0180432_10006343_pt1 | contig 15357 bp, 11 predicted proteins | sample SS_ome_10_FD_132414 | JGI IMG/M metagenome (GOLD analysis project Ga0180432, IMG submission 132414) | Hypersaline lake sediment archaeal communities from the Salton Sea, California, USA - SS_1_MS_2 metaG | ecosystem: Environmental > Aquatic > Non-marine Saline and Alkaline > Hypersaline >... | reverse complement strand
TAACTACTTCGACAATGTCACATTTCAGCAAGGAGCCACATTGAGCCACTTTACCCGTCATTGCGAGCCGCGCTTTTTGCGGCAGCCTGCCCAGAGCGTAGCGAAGGGAAGCAATCTCATTTCGCTGTTCGGAGATTGCTTCGGGCGCTTCGCGCCCTCGCAATGACAAATGTGACATTGTCAAGCTACTCAACCTAACACCAATTCAGACCTCCGAGGTCTTGATTGAGCTATTTCAAGTGTGAAACACCAACCATTTTCGGCAGCAACGGTGGGAGAAAGGCTGTCCAAGACCTCGGAGGTCTAGCGCCTGAGCAGCAGTTAAGCAACACACGAGGTTTGCCCTATGAGCGACTCTAGCACACTTACGGACGCCCTTCTTTCAGACGAGGCAGCGCAACTGAGAGACACGATGGAGATCGTGCGCCTCGGTGCTGGTGAGGCGCTGTTCCAGCGGGATGACCCGGGGGACGCCTTTTACATCATTGACGAGGGTCAGATCCGCATCTTTACCCTGGACGAGGAGGGGCGAGAATTGACCCTCAACATCCTGCAAGCCGGAGAAGCCTTCGGCGAGCTGGCCCTGGTAGACGACCGGCCCCGCTCCGCCAGCGCGTCCGCCGTTGGCCCCACCACCCTGCGCCGCTTGGACCGGGATGGCTTTTTGAACAGGGTACACACCTCTCCCCAGCTATCCGAGACCGTCATCCGCCTCCTCAGCCAGCGCGCCCGCCACATGACCGATTACATCGAACGGCTGGGGCACTGGGCCAGACTGGTCGCCGAAGGAAAGTACGACCAGGCTATGAAGGGCATCCGAGACACAGACAAGAGCGACCGGGCGCTATCCGCCGTCGCTGACGCAGTGGAGACCATGGTCAAGGCAATCCAAGAACGAGAGGAGCAGCTAAAGAAAGAAGTAGTGCAACTCCGCATTCAGATTGACGAAGGAAAGCGGAAAAGACAGGTGGACGAGATCACGGAAACCGATTACTTCCAACAGTTGACCAAGCGGGCCAAAGACCTGCGGCAAGATAGCTATGACAAAAAGTAGCCGCTAAAGAACGTCAAAGTAGAAAACCGATATTGTGGAGCAGCAGGCCGTAAATGTTGCCGGGTAAAAAATAAAGGCGGGAGAGACCATGGAGAAAAAACGATCATTCACGTTCTGGAAAAAGCTCTATTTTGGCAACTGGAGCATTCGGGCCAAGCTGTTGGTCGTCATGCTCACCCTGTCACTCGGTCCGCTGCTGACGGCAGTGTGGATAAACACGGGCAGCAGCGCCAGGGCCATCACCCAACAGACGCAAATCAGCCTTTCGCGCCTGGCCTACAGCACCGCTCAACGCATCGAGCAATTCCTCATTGACAATCACAACTTTATCCGTATGGCCGCCAGCGAACCGGAGGTCGTCGCTTTCCTGAGCGCCGAGACCGAGGAGGAGCAAGTTCAGCTTCAGAGCGGTGTGGACAGCGTGGTCGCCAACCTGCTCTCCTCCGATCCCGCCATTGACCTGGTGGGATTCTACGACCTGAAAGGCGACGTCGTCTCTCACAACAATCCCGACATCGTCGGACGTAATTACCTGTTCCGCGATTATGTCCAGGTCGCCCTGTCGGGAGGCCAATTCACGTCCGGTATCCAACAGGGCTGGACGACCGACACGCCCGGCATCAACGCCTCGGCCCCCGTCCAACGGGAAACAGACGTCATCGGCGCCATCGCCACCCGCATCCAGGGCGAGTTCGTCACCGACATCCTGAGGAGCACACTGGACATCGAAAGCGAGGACATCACAGACGAAAGCAGAGAGAACATTGACATTTTCCTGGTCAACGAATACGGCATCGTCGTCGGCCACTCGGGCGAATCGAATTGGCTTTACCGCAGTCTGGGGACCATAGAATCTCAAGAGATCCTCGACGCCATTACCGAGGTGCGGTTGCTGGGCGGTTCGTGCCCAGAGGGCGTGGACCAGTGCGACCCCAGTGAAAAGACGCCCCGGCTGCCAGAGCCGATTCCCGCTGCTCAGCAACTCGCCGATACCCTCTCGGAGGCTATCCAATCCGGCGAGGCCGGCAGCGACCGTTACTGTCATCCGCGCGACGCCGCCGATCCCGCCGCAGAGAACGGGGAATGTGACGGCGCGTGGCACGTCGTCGGCTACGCCCCGGTGCGAGACCCATTCGCCTCGGCCAACCTGTTCATGGTAGTCGTTGACGTGCCCGAAGATGTCTTTTTACGCCCCATCGAACGGCAGCGGACGCAGGGCATTTCAATCGCGGCCTTGATGGCAGCCCTGACCGTCGTGGCGTCGCTGGTCGTCGCCCGGACACTGGCTCAACCAATCGGCAAGCTCGCCGCGGCGGCCCAAAACGTCGAGAACGACGAGCCGTTCGAACCGCAAGACGTCGCCGACGTGACGGCGCAAGGCGACGAAATCGGCCACCTGGCGCGCGTGTTCAGCGACATGGTTATCTCACTGCGAGCGCGCATGGCCGAGCTGCGCACCGTCTACGAGATCGGCCAGGACATCACCGCCACGCTAGAAGTGGACGAGACATTGCAAGCCATCCTCGACCGGGTGCGCGACGTGATCGCCTACGACGCCGCCGAGATCACACTGTTCGACCAGCGCGAGCAAAAGCTGATCGTGGCCGCCTGGAACGGCACAAGCGGTTTCGCCGATACGAGAGGCAGGAGATACGAACTCAGCAAGGGTTTCACCGGCCTCATCGGCCAGGAACGCCGCAGCCTGCTGGTAGCCGATACCCAGGCCGAAAGTGAACGCAAAGCCGTCACGGTAAAACTAGCCGACGAAGCAATCGTTCGCTCCCTGCTCGGCGTCCCGCTCCTCATCCGCGACCGGCTGGTGGGCACGCTGGAACTGATCAGCAAGCACGTCGGGAACTTTGACCAAGACGACCAGCGGCTCTTGGAAACCATCGCCCCACAGGCTGCCATCGCCATCGAGAAGGCGCAGCAGGTGCGGGAGCGCGAGCAAGAGCTAAAGAACCAGATCAGACAACTGCGCATCGAAATAGACGAGGTCAAACGGCGGAAACAGGTGGAACAAATCGTAGAGACCGACTATTTCCAAGCATTGCGAGAAAAGGCGCGCGGCATGCGCGCCCGCGACGCAAGCGAACCCGCCCCCTCCACCGACGAGGTATAGCCAGTGGACTCCAAATGGCACACCATGCATATTCCCCTCGAGGCTGGCAAAGGGGATAGCGCCGCACGACAACTCGTGCTCGAGTACGATCCCCTAACCGTCTACGCGCCGACGGCCTATTCCTCCGTGCTGCTGGTACGCAACGTTGACGTTCGGCCGGACGACGTGGCGCTCGACCTGGGCACTGGCAGCGGCGTCTACTCGATTGGGATCGCCTTGCGCGGCGCACGTCAGGTCGTAGCGGTGGACACCCACGAGAGCGCACTGGAAACCGCCCGGCACAATGCGAAACTGAACGGCGTCTCGGCCCGCATCCAATTCCGGCGCGGCTCAATGTTCGATCCCATCGGCGACGATGAAAAGTTCTCGCTCATTGTCTCCAATCCCCCGTGCCTGCCCGACCCCGGCGACATAGATCTAGTAATCCCAGGGACTATTATGCTGAGCGGCCCCGACGGCGCACGACACGGGACACTCCTACTCGAACAGGGTCCCAGTTACCTGTCGCCTGGTGGGAGGATCGTTTTCGTCTATCCATCCACCTCGAACCCACGCAAAATTTTCGGGCTGCTCGACCAATGGTACGAGTACGAAATTCTGGTCGAGATCGAAATCCCGTTCTACCTCCATTTTCTCGAACTATGGGATTATCTGGAAACCCTCAAAGCCCAGGGCATAAGCGAGTTCCACGAAAAAGCGGGCGTGCCGTATCGCACTTACTGGCTGATCAAAGCACGACCCAAACGTGTTTTCTCGACCAAATGAACAGACTTCTCTGAAAAGGTCATCTAACCACAGAGACACGGAGGACGCGGAGAAAATTGGTCCAAGCCTGTTTTCCGCACTTTATGATAGCAAGTGTTCGTAGTAAGCGCGGATGCAGACATCCGCCCGGAACGAAGTAGAGTGCCATCGAACGCCACTCCGCTACGCGCGGATACACGGTATCCGTCCGTGGCTGACTACGAACCCCGCCCACACGAGAAATCTCAAAGTGCGAAATATAGGCTAAGAAAATCCCACTTTGCACGTCAAAAAGCTAGTTTTTTCGTACCCCACTTCGGAAATTGGAGATTGCTTCCCTTCGCTCCGCTCTGGGCAGGCTGCCGCAAAACCTGTCCTGAGCCTGTCGAAGGAAGCGCGGCTCGCAATGACAGGTTAAGCAGTTACGTTTTTTCAAGGTCAAGCTTAAAATCTCTGTGCTCTCTGTCTCCGTGGTGAAATTCCTAGCTTTTTCAGTAGAACCATGAACACAATAATACACTCTCTCAACCGGCTGTTCAACATCAGGACGAAGGAATGGCCCCGGCTGCTGATGCTCTACTCGATGGCCTTTCTGTTCATCGCCGGCAGTACCTGGGGCGAGCTGAACGTCCAGGCATCCTTTCTGTTCGAAGTGGGCATAGAGAACCTGCCTCAGGTTCTCGTGACCAACGCCATCGTCTCCCTCGTCGCCATCGCCATCTACACCCCCTTCGTTGACCGCATCACGGACGACAAGCTCCTGATCGCTATTTCCGTCACCGGCGCAGCCGCCATCGGCGTAGGCTACGCGCTGCTCGGCCTGGGCCTATCTGGCATCGCCTACCCGCTGCTATATACGCTCTCCATCGTCGTCAGGCAAACGTTCAACCTTCAATGGTGGACCTATGTCAACAGTTTCTACGACACGCGCGCCGCCAAACGCATCATCCCCATACTCGCCACTGCTGCCCGGATAGGCACCATAGTTGCCGGGCAGACAATCGCCCTGTTGAACACCGCCATCAAGCCCAACAGCAACATCATCCTGCTGTGGTTGGGCGCGCTCTTGGCCATAGCCCTCGCCGCGCGGATAATGCCCCACCTGCTGAAAGGTGCAAGAGACGGGCAACCCAGCTACGCAGCTTCCAGCACTCTGTCAGACTCGAAACGCACCTCGTTCACCCGCAACATCCGGGACGGGTACCAGTACGTCTCCCGATCCCCATTTCTGCGCTGGATGGCCCTATCCACATTGTTCATGATGCTGTTGTTCGCGCTCCTCGAGTACTATACCAGCTACATCTTTGTCCAGTCTGTGGACTTTGGCTCCGGGGAAGAGCTGTCCGGCTACCTGGGTCGCACGAGCTCGTTAGCCAACCTCATCCTATTGCCGTTCCAGCTCTTTCTGCTCAGCCGCCTCTTTGGTCGAATGGGCCTGGGGAACGCCAACTTGATCTTTCCGACCGGTACACTCGCCATCTGCGGCGCCCTCATCGGTTGGCCGCGAGTCGCCACCGCCGCGCTGGGCTATCTCGACAGAAAAGTCTTTCGCAGTGTATTCCGTAATCCGCCCGACAACCTGTTGTACAATGCCGTCCCCCTGCGCATCAAGGGACGGGCGCGCGCTTTTATCGGGGGGTTGATCGCGCCGCTAGGTTCGCTCGCCGGCGGCGGGCTGCTGTTCCTACTGCCATTCGTACCGGCCACGGGCTTCCTGCCGGCGCTCATCGGCGTATCGGCGATCACCTATGCCGCCAGCGCCCTCGTCGTCCGCCGGCAATACTCCCAGGCGCTCATCACCATGCTGGAACAGGAGGATTTCTCCTTCCTCCTCTCGGCCGGCTCAGAACTGACCGTCACCGACGCGACCACGCTCAACTGGCTGACCCGGAAACTCGAAGAAAGCACCAGCGCCGACTTTACGATCTTTATGGCGAGCCTCATCAGCGAGGTCAGTGGAAATAAAGCCGTCCCAATTCTAGCGCGAGTCGCCAGGGCCAGAGACCCCCGCGTCCGCTCGACGATCATTGACATCCTGGCGGCCTCCGGCTTGCGCGGAGAGGCCGCCCTACAGGTCTGCATCCAGTTCCTGAACGACCCCGACAGTCGCGTGCGACGGTCGGCCATCGCCGGCTTGGAGCAGTTGAGCGACCCCGAAAGCGAACAGTTCCTCGAACACGCGCTCGAACTGTTGCCCGATCCCGACGTAGAAGTGCGCGCCCAGGTCATCCCGCCGCTCGTGCGCTCGGGCGACTTTTTCTACCTGGCCTCGGCCATCCAGTCACTGAGCCAACTCGTGGAGGACGAGAATCCCGAACTGCGGGCGCGCGGGGTGCGCGTACTCGGCCAGGTGGGCAACGCCCGTTTCATCCGCAACCTGGCGCAATACCTGGACGATCCCGACGGTCAGGTACGACTGGAGGCAGTCACCGCCATCGAAACCCTCTCGCGCGAAAAAGTCCCCGGCCGGACCGCCGCGCTGACGGTGGAACACCTGAGCACCTTGGCAGACGATCCGGTCGAGCAAGTGCGCCGGGCCGCCGTGACGATCCTGCGACGCATTGACTTGCAGGAGGCGCACCAGGTACTCGTCCGCTTCCTGGCCGACCCCGCGCCCCAGATCAGGGAAGCGACGGCCGACGCACTGGTGCAGGTCGGCGCGCCGATCATCCCCATTCTCTCCCCCGCCCTCGACGCGGCCGATCCCCAGCAGCGCAAGATGCCCACCCTCATCCTGAGCCGTATTGATCGGGAGCGATTCGGCCATCTCATCCAGGCGCGCATAGACGACGCCCTACTCGCCATCTACCACAACTACAACCGCCTGGAGGCATTGTCACCCTGCGCCAACTATGCGAGCATCTCCGTCCTGCAAAGTATGCTACGCGAGCAAAACGGCCAATTGAGCGACGACGTCTTTGATCTGCTCGCCGCCATCCACGCCCCGGAGGACGTGAACGTCATCAAGGACTCGCTCGAAAGCGAGACTGCGCGCGTGCGGGCCAACGCGATCGAGGCGCTCGAATCACTGACCTCGCCGCGAATGGCCCAACTCATCGCCCCCCTATTCGACCCCCGACCATCCCCGGCCAAACTACTGCGCCTCAGCAAAGAGTCCTGGGACGTGACCTATCCAGATACGACCCAAGTCATCCACCAACTCGCCGCCGACCCCGATGACGCGTGGTTGCGAGCGGTAATGACGTTTGCCCTGGGCGAGATCGGGGGCGACCTGCAACGCCAGCTCGCCGCCGAGCTGGCCGAGAAAACGGACCAAGCCCGCCCCGCCCCATCACTCGACGCCCTGACCGGCGCTCTGCTGGACACAGACGAGCAGCAGGAGCGCCGGCCACGCCGCCCCAGCCCGGCCGACCTCCTCGACAAGCTGATAGGCGATTCTGAAGAGGAGACTCGGCCCGGCGAACGGGAAAAACCGAAAATTCGTCGCCCCCGCCCCTCGGCCCCACTGGATAGATTGACGTATGCTTACGGGCAGCCCCCGCTCTCCCTGGAAGAGATCGAACCTGTGATAGAGAGCGCGCTCGCCGATCCGGTGGCCGACGTGCGCATCGCTGCGCGCGCCGCCAAGCGGATGATCGCCGGCCTGCGCGTCACCGACGTGATCCAAGAGGAGGAAACGATGCTTTCGACGATCGAAAGAGTGATTTTCCTAAAAGAGGTGCCCTTCTTCCAGGGTATGACGATCGAGCAACTCAAGGTACTGGCCGAAATCTGCGAAGAAGAGTTCTTTGAGCAAGACACCCAGATATTCGAGCAGAACGACCCCGGCGGTGTGTTGTACGTCGTCGTCAACGGGCGGGTGGCGATAGAACGGGAAGCCCAGCGCAAAGGCTCCGTCGTGCGCCTGGCGACCATGGACGCCCACTCCTACTTTGGAGAAATGTCATTGTTCGACCGGGGACCACGCTCCGCAGCCGCCCGCACCGTCCAGGACACACTGACGCTCCGTCTGCGCCGCGAGCCGCTCGTCGCCCTGGTGCGCCAATACCCCGATCTGGCGCTTGAACTGATCAACGTCCTCAGTCAAAGGGTGCGCGAAGCCAACGACCGCATCGCCCAACTAACCCGCTCCCGGCCCCGCGAATTGGACAAGTTGTACGATAAACTGGATTAGCCGGCCCTTGATTTTGGAGGCAGATTAACACTGGTGGACGCTGATCTTGGTTCTATCCGTAAATCATCTGCGAAAAATCTGGTGCAACCTACGGTTGCCTGAATCTGCGTCCTGGATGAGTGGCTCTCTGTTTGACAAATCTCGCCCTGCGCCAGTATAATAATCTAGTTGGGCGGGCGCTTGCTCCACAATGGGCAGAACTAACCAACACGCCTGTGGCGAGGGCTGGGCGACCGCGAGCGGGCCTCGTTTCCGTGTACAGGGAGTTTTTCACCGCCACTCAGCGTTCTCGGCGGTGAGATCAGCAAATTCATAAGGAGAAAAAAATGGCCAAAATCATATCCATCCATTCCTTTCGCGGCGGCACGGGCAAATCCAACATCACCGCCAACGTCTCGGCTCAGTTCGCCCGGAAAGGAAAACGCGTGGGCGTCATTGATACCGACATCAACTCCCCCGGCATCCACGTCCTCTTCAAGATGGACGAGGAAGAGATGAACAAGACGCTCAACGACTACCTGTGGGGCAAATGCGCCATCGAGGAAGCCGCCTACGACGTGGGAAAAAAGATCGGAGGCGGAGAGGTGGTGGTGATGGGCGGCGGCATCTACCTGATCCCCTCCAGCATCCGCGCCGGCGAGATCGCCAAAGTCCTGCGCGAAGGGTACGACGTGGGCCTGCTCAACGACGGCTTTCGCGCGCTCATCGAAAAACTGGACCTGGACTATCTCTTCATTGACACCCACCCCGGGCTGAACGAGGAGACGCTCCTCTCGGTCGCCATCTCCGACCTGCTCATCATCATCCTGCGCACCGACCAGCAGGACTTTCAGGGGACGGCCGTGACGGTGGACGTGGCGCGCAAGCTGGAGGTGCCGCACCTCTACCTGGTGGTCAACAAAGCCATCTCCTCCTACGAGCCGGACGCCTTGCAGAAACAGGTAGAGGAGACCTACGGCGCTCCGGTGGCCGCCATCATCCCCCTCTCGGAGGACGTCGCTGCCCTGCAATCCTCCGACATCTTTTCCCTCCGCTATCCCGAGCACCCCGTCTCCCAGCGCATCCGCGAGATCGCGACCGCCGTCGAAGCAGCGACGGGCTAGGAGCTGACGAATGGTCTGCTACCAGTGCGGAGAGCCGGCCGTCGGCGTGTGCAAGTTCTGCGGACGAGGCGTGTGCAGGGAACACCACACCACGACCCTCCCAACGATGCTGGCCGTGTACCTGGGTGGGAACGAGACTCCCAAAGCCGTGGTAGTCACCGACGTACTCTGGTGCGGCGAGTGCAGACCCCAGCCAGAGCCCATCGAGATGCCAGAGTTCTACTAGGAGATTGCGCGATGGGTATGTTCGACCACATTCAAAACGAGATCAAGACACAAGACAAAAAAGAGGGTATCTCTCCCGCCGACCTGCTCGAACTCTCCCCACCGCTGCGCCGGTTGATGAAACAGATCACCCGCGAGGGAGAAATCACCGAGAAAAAGGCCGCCGGACACCTGGGAGAATCAGCCGCCAACGCCCGCGAGATATTGAACGGGCTGGTCGAAAAAGGCTATCTCGAACGGGAGAACCGGGAAGGGGAATGGACTTACCGGCCCCGTTTCGCCCGCAAGCGCGGACGAGACATCCCGGTGGGCATCTGGTCCGCGCTGGAGCAGAGAACCAGAGAAAAGTGAAAGCAAGCCATACCTGGATTGAGCTACTGCATCGCCTGGCTCCTCTCCTGCCAGCCGACCTGTTCGCCTCGCTGTGCGCCTCCCCTGACCCAACATCCCTTTCCGCCGAGGAGAAACGCCCGCTCGCCGATTGCCTTCAGCAGGCGATCCAGAAACTCGACTCCCTGCACCACAAACTGACCACCTACCTGCCTCGCTACCTGCTCGACCTCGCGCCCACGCCCGGCGAGCCGCACGGCGAACTCTTGGAGGGCTCCTTCATCTTTGCCGACGTGACCGGCTTTACCGCCCTCACCGGCGAGCTTTCCAAGCGAGGCACCGCCGGCCGGGAAGAAATGAACCGCCTGATGCGCTCCCTCTTTGGCGCACTGCTTGATCCCCTGCTGGCCTCCGGCGGCGACCTGCTCATCTTTGCCGGAGACGCGGTGCTGGCCTACTTTCCCGCCCGGCCCGACCAACGAAAAGGCCAGGACGCCCGCTGGGCCGCACGCACCGCCCTGCGTTTGGTACAGGCCATCACCCCCTTCGCCCACCTGGAAACGCCATACGGCAACTTTTCCCTCACGATGAGCGCCGGCGTCGAGCGAGGACGAGCGTTCGGGGCCGTCTTTGGCACCCGGAGAAGGATGGAATTCCTCGTCTCTGGCGGGCCGGTGCAGGGCGCGACGGCGGCCGAGGGAAAAGCCGCACCCGGCCAGGTATTCGCCGGCCCCGACATCCACCCTTTCCTCGACCCGCAGGAGTTTGAAATGCAAGGCGGGGTCGTGATCGGCGTCCGGGGCGGCGAGCTGGACGATTACGAGGCCATCCCGCCCGCCCGCCGCCGCCGCCGTCTGTCCGCCGTCTTTAGCCGCCGCATCCCCGACCTGCTCGACCAGCTCCAACAAACCCTGGCCCAGGTCGAGGAACTCGTCCCCTTCATCCCCCCCGATCTCTTTAGCCAGATCGCCCGCGGCGAGGACATCCGCCAGCACCCGCCCGTGGCAGTCCAATTCGTCAACATTATGGGGCTGGAAGAGATGGCGCTCGGCCCGACCGGCCCAGAGCAAGCCGCCGCCGTCCTGCAGCGCTACTTTGTCCAGGCCCAGGAAATAGTGACCGAGCGAGAGGGCATCATCAGCCAGGTGGATACCTACGCCCAAGGATTCACGCTGCTCAACCCCTTCGGCGCGCCGACCCACCACGAGGGCATCCCGCGCCTGGCCGCCTCCGCCGCCCTGGAACTGGCCCGCGCATTGGAGCGCGTCAACCGCGAGTTCCGCCTGGCCCCACCGCTGACCCAGCGCACCGGCTTGACCTACGACCGCATCTTTACCGGCGAGATCGGCTACCGCCACCGGCGGGAGTACGTCGTCGCCGGCCCGGCGGTCAACCTGGCCGCCCGGCTGATGAGCAAAGCCGAGCCGGGCCAGATCGTACTCGACCCGGCCGCCTGGGATGAGGTGCGCGACGACTTTGTGGCCGACCCACTGCCCCCCATCCCCCTCAAGGGCATCCCGGAACCGGTGCCCCGTTTCAACCTGAAGGGACTATGCCAGGGAAAGGGGCTGCGCCTCACCGACTATCCCCTGGCCGGCCGCGAGAACGAACTGGCCGCGCTAGAAAAGAGGCTGGAGCAAGCCAGCGCCGGAAAGGGCGGAGCGCTGGCCCTCGTAGGCGAAGCCGGCATCGGAAAAAGCCGCCTGATCGCAGCAGTGGCCGAATCCGCCCGCCAGCAGGGGATGGCCGTCCTGAGCGGCGCTTGTCGCCCCTTCGCCAAGACCACCCCTTACTTCCCGTGGCAAGACCTGGTCGGCCAATGGTTCGCCCTGGACGAAGAAGTGCCCCCACAAACCCGCCGCCAGCAGTTAAAGGAACGGCTCGCCCAATTAGACCTCTCCTCCTCCCTGCCCGCCTTTGCCGACTTGCTGGGACTGCCGACCCCAGACCTGGCCTCTCGCACGGCCCTGACGCAGCCAGACCCAGCCTCAGCAGTCCCTACCACCTCACCAGGCCCCGGCCTCTTTGCCGCACTTCAGACACAAACCGAACGACAAACGGGACGCACAAAACCGGACAGCCCGGGTTGGGCTGCGCTGACCAAGCGGGCGGCCCAGGCCGAGACCGATCCAACGGCAAGCGACCGCCCCTCCCTGTGGGAAACCCTGCGCGAGCGGGCCTCCATCCCCCAGGCGCTCCACCTGGCCCTGGAGCGCCAAACGCGCCACCGCCCCACCCTGCTGATAATCGAGGACCTCCAGTGGATAGACGACGAATCGCGCCGGATACTCGACGCCGTGATCGCCGCCGCCTCGTCGTGGCCCATCCTCCTGTTGATCACCACCCGCCCCGCAAGCGATTGGGATGGCGAACGGCTCTCCCTCTCCCCCCTATCCGACGCCGAGGGCCGCAAATTGGCCGCCTTTGCCCTCCGGGCCGCCCAACTGGAAGACGACCTGGCCGATTGGCTGCTGCCCCGCGCTGGCGGACGACCGCTCTTCATCCTATCCTACTGCCAGGCGCTACAAGACGCCGACGCCGTGGTAGTTGACCCGGTCAACGACGAGGCCCGCTGGAGCGGCCCGCCGCCTCCACTGCCCCTCTCGATGCAAGAACTCTTGCTCGCCCAAATAGACCGGTTGGATGCGGCGACCCGAGAGACGATGCGACGCGGGGCCGTCATCGGCGATACCTTTCCCACCTGGCTCCTCTCCAGTCTGTGCCGCGACGCTCTTCCGGCCGACCAATTGGACAGCGTCCTGGATCGAGCGTCCCGCCGCGCCATCGTCGCCCCCCCGCCCCCTGGCCCGGCCCATTCCTTCAGCAGCCAGTCCCTCCACGACGCCATCTACACCACGCTCTCCCACGCGCAGCGCCAAGAATGGCACGGACAGGTAGGCAATTACCTGGCGCACACCGACGCGCAAACCCGCTACGAGCGGCTGGAGCAGATCGCATACCACTACAGCCGCAGCGATGATCCTGGCCCAGCCGCCCACTTTACGCGGCTGGCCGGGGACAAGGCCCGCGCCCGCCAGGCGGACGAAGCAGCCCTGGCGTTCTACACCCAAACGTTCGACGTGAGCGACGGCGAGGAAATTGCCGCCGAACAGAGGTTGGCCCACGAGGGTATCGGCGACGTTCACGCCCTGCGGGGCGAGTGGAAAGCGGCCGGCGCTGCCTACCGGGCCGCATTGCAAGACTCTCGACCTCGAGACGAGCATCGTCTAAAAGCCAAGTCGGCCTTACTGGCTCCCTTCGACCAAGCTAAAACTGAGCTGCTAGAAAAAGCCCAGCGCGCGCTGCCCCCATCCGACCCTCTGCGCCCCTGGCTGGAAGCCGCCCTGGTCTGGCTCCACGCCGCGCAGGGCGAGACAGAGGCCGCCGCCTCGCTGTGTCGGGACGCGCTCCCCCAGGCATCAGAGCCGATCGCGACCCTGTTGCGAGAGGCAATGGAAAACCTAGCGGCGGGAGAGCGCATACGCCCCTACGCGGACTTTTTTGCCCTCTTTGCCCGCTCCAACCTGCGCCTCCCCCACATTTGTCATTTGCCCCCACTCGCGTTATAATCGCCGCATCATGAGCAAAATCGCGCGCTTTGAGGCCCTGGCCGAGCGGCTGGTAGAAGGCACCTTTGCCCGTCTCTTCGCCGGCCGGCTCAGCCCACTGGAGGTCGCCACGCACCTCACACGGGCGATGGAAGATAACCAGGTCGCTCTACCAGATGGAGAACCACAGGCCCCCACCCACTACTGGGTTTACCTGCACCCGGACGACTGCGACGCCCTGGTGACCGGCCAACCGGCAATGAAGGAAGAACTAACCCGCCACGTCACCGGGCTGGCCGCCCAGGCCGGCCTGGTACTGACGACGACGCCCACCATCCACGTCCTGCCAGACGAGAACGTAGGCGCCCACCAGATGCGCGTCGAGGCGCGCTGGATGCCGGACGGGGTCGCCCCGGTGGAGAAAACCCGCGAGATGGCGACGGACGACGCGGAAGCTGACGACGAATCCACGACAGCGCTGCCGGGCCGCCCATTCCTCATACTGGAAGGACAGCGCCACGTGGACTTGCTCCAAGCCGTCCTGTCCATCGGACGCGCGCTCAATAACGACATCATCATCGAGGATCCGCGCGTCTCGCGCCACCACGCCCAACTGCGCCGGCGGTACGGCCGCTACGTACTCTATGACCTGGGAAGCGCCGGGGGCACCAAGATCAACGACTATCCAGTCGAAGAGTGCGTGTTGCACGCCGGCGACGTCATATCCTTCGCCGGCATCCACGTCATCTACGGTGAAGACCCCGCCACTCCAATTCCGCTGCCAGACAGAGGAGATACGCCCCTCGCCGCCCAGGAACTTTGGGAGACGAATAGGGGATAGGATCGGCGATGGACGTTCTGTTGCTGGTTCTGCGCATTCTGCTGGCCGCCCTGCTCTACACCTTCCTGGCGGCAGTGCTGGTGATGCTGTGGCGTGACCTGCACCAGGCGACCGCCGACCACACCCCAGCTCGACCTGGCGGGCGACTGATCGTCCTGCAAACGGACAGCGCATTGCTCGCCGTGGGCGCCGCTTTCCCACTGCAAGCGGTCACCTCTATAGGACGCTCACCTAATAACACGCTCCCCCTCCCAGATCCTTATGCCTCCGCTCAACACACCCTGCTGACCTGGCGAGAGGGTCAGTGGTGGCTGGAGGATCGGGACAGCCGCAACGGGACGCGGCTCAACGGTGCGCCTATCGGCAGCCCGGCCATCGTCAGCGCCGGAGACGTCATCGGCGTAGGACACACAGAGTTAAAGCTAGAATTGGAGTGAAGCGTAAAATGTGAAAGTGGCCTCAGACGCCTAGAGCCCGCGCGGCAAACCGAGCACCAGCTCCCCAACGTCCAACACACTCTCGACCACAAAATCCACGCTCCCGTTCGGTTCTGCCCCCACCAACACCGTCGTCACGCCCAGCGCTTTGGCCGGCCGCAGATTACGGGCCGAGTCCTCGACCATGATGCATTCGGGTCCGCGAGCGCCCAACAGCGCCAACGCCTGCTCGTAAGCCTCCTGGCTGGGCTTGTTGCGCAGACCGACCTCCTCAATGCCGATCACCCCTTCAAAGCACTCTGCCACCTCCAAGGTCCGCAGCACCCGCCCGGCGTACTCTGAAGGAGCGTTGGTATAGACCGCTTTCCGCAGCGGGATCGAATCCAGCATCGCGGCCAACGCCGGATGGGGATCGAGGTACTCGTCCACCGGGACGTCGTGCACGAAAGCGAGGAACTCGCGCGCGTTCACGTCGTGCCGGGCGACCAGGCCACCCAGCGTGGTCCCGTAACGGAGAAAGTAATCGCGCCGCATGGCGACCGCCTCGGCGCGTGTCAGTTCAAAGTGCGCGCACAACCACACCTCGATGCGGCGACCTATCTCTTGCAACAGGCCGCTGTCGCGGGGATAGAGGGTATCGTCCAGATCAAAGATGATGATTTTAAGCGTCACAATGCCAATCACCACAGCCTTATTGCAGCGATGCATAAATTCGTTCCGCTTTGCGCCGGCCCGCACCGCGGGCTGATTCTCAGCCATAGAAGAGGCGGCGCTAGGCCCACAAATTGGCCGAAAAGTGCCCTAACACCGGCTCTTTA
>Ga0180432_10006341_pt1 | contig 15358 bp, 28 predicted proteins | sample SS_ome_10_FD_132414 | JGI IMG/M metagenome (GOLD analysis project Ga0180432, IMG submission 132414) | Hypersaline lake sediment archaeal communities from the Salton Sea, California, USA - SS_1_MS_2 metaG | ecosystem: Environmental > Aquatic > Non-marine Saline and Alkaline > Hypersaline >... | reverse complement strand
TAGCTACAACTTTCTGGTCGGCAAAATGAGTTTTAATTCCGCTGTCCACAATTCGTACACCGGAACCCTGGAGCGAACAGCCATCGCAGCAGAATCCACGCACCGATTGTCAGAATAGTCAGCAGCAGATCGCCGCAGCCCAGTGCGGTGTGGTGGCATTCGTGCTTGGTCTGCTTGCCGCACTCACGGCAGAACTTGCTTTTGATTTTACTTCTCTGCATCTTCCCTCCCCGGTAAACGCCACCATCCTACCGTGGCGGAAACCGTGCGTGGGGTCATCCCACAAAAAAACCCGACCGAAGTCGGGCTGCCCCGAAACGTGAGACACGGCGGCTCGGGGCCACACCGCCGCTGGAGGCCGGTTACTTATACATTTCGTCAGCGATTTGTGACGCTTGTGCCAGCAATTCACGGATGCGTGCCACGTCGCCGGTTTGACCGTAGTGCAATGGCAGGTGATTGTTTTCGTCGGGTGCTGGCATCGATCCGAAAAACTCTTGCAAGTTTTCCAACGCTGCCGCGATTTCGGCGTGATGTTGCGTGTAGCGTTCGACGGTTTCGGCGTGCTTGATGGTCATCGTTCATTCTCCAGGGTGTAGCCGCGTCTCACTGCGGCGGAAAGAAAAGCCGGAGCCTATCCCGGCGTGGGGCGGTGGGGTTCAGCCGACGAAAAAAACGCACGACATGTCGCATTCTTCGTCGTATCCGTGCATGTCGCCGTCCAGTTTGCCGCCAATCTTGGCGACCAGTTCCTTCAATTCGGCGACCTTTTCGCCGTCAGCCGACAGCGTGAATTCGTTTTCCCAGCGGATCGTAATCTCTACCGGAAAGCCTGCTTCGTTGCTCAGGGTCGATTCCAGTTGGCTCAGTTTTTGGCGTTGTGCGGTCGTCATCGTTTCTCTCCGTGGGTGGGTTGTTGTTTGCTTGATGTCCTAAGTATACACACAGTTTCGGTATCGTCAACAACTACCCACACTCTTTTTTGGATTTTTGCACCGGTCGGTGTGCGGGTGGTCGCTGGCTGAGTTTTTTTGTCGTGGATTTCGGCAGCGTGGAATTGACCCGCTGGCCGATCCATTCCGAGAGCGTCAGCCCCTCGGCATCGGCGGCGGATTTCCAGGCGTCGAACCAGTCAGGCGGTGCGGTGATGTTTTTTCGGATGGTCATTTGGTGGTTTGCTGAACGAGTGAAAAAAGCCAATTGTCAAACGCCATGTGCTCGGCGTCGCCGTATAGCCGATCGGGTTGTTGGCGGCGGAACTCGCCCCATCGCTCACGTATCCAGATGATGTAGACCCCCGGTCGGCCTGTTCCGCCCATTTGTTCCCATGCCCACCAGCGAGGATTGATCCCCGCCGGTGCGGCTTGCTTTAGTTGGTTCATGCTGAGGCTTCCTTCGTCATCGTGTAGGCGGCTGCAACTTCCGGGTACTCTTTTGCGAACCACCGCAGCGTTCCTTCCATTGCTTCTTGTTGACTGCAACCGAGTCGGTTCATGTTGCGAATAGCGGCGTCTGCCAGTCGGCTTTCGATTTCTTGCATTTGTTGTTGGCTGAGCATCGTCTCGTCTCCGTGTGGTGTGTTGTTGACTATGCCTAAAGTATACACACAGTTTCGACAGGATCAAGAACTAGCCACACACTTATTACGAAAAGAAACAAAAAAAGCCGCCCGAAGGCGGCTAGTCGCTGCTAGTTAATGCTCCGCAGCTTATCAACCGGCAGGCACAACTCGCCGGGTGCGGTCTGCGTGTAATCCGCAGGATTAACCTCCTTCAGTTGAGCGAAGCGAACGCCGCTTCGGACGAAGAAGCCAAGAATGACGAAAGTACCGCACTTTTCGCCGCGAACGATTTGGTTAACTGACATAACCAATTCCTCCCATGCGTGTCCCGCCGCCGCGTGTCACTCGGTCACTCGCCGTGTGATGCCTAAAGTATACACACAGTTTAGAACCCGTCAATAACTATCCACACAGAAAGAGAAAAGATTTCACCCCGTCCCCTGCTGCCGGTCGTCCTCTTCGGCAGGCTGGGTTTCGTCCCACAACTCACGTAATGATTGCGACTCACGTCGACCCGTTTTCGCCAAGCGGTAGCTCTGGCACTCAGTCTGGGGCATTCCATCGCTAAGCGTCTCGCCTTCTTGCCAAAAGTGCAACGCTTCGTAAACAACTTCCGTTTCCTGGCCGCTTTCCATTTGGCACTCAGCAAACGTAAGTCGCAGCTTTGCGGGAAACTTTCCTGCGTGAGTCCAGTCGAGTTCTAGGCCGTCGAGCGGTCCACCATCAAAATGCACGGTTGCTTTTGGTTTCACTTGCTTCACTCCACAGCATAAAAAAAGGCCTGGCGGTCGTGAGCCGCCAAGCCTGCGACCTGCCGCAAAGCAGGCACGGAATCAAAAGGTGTTCTGATTTTACTCCATCGCGGCAACGGTGCAACGCTACCCCGTCCCCTGCTGCCGGTCGTCGCGGCGGGGGTTCTGGAGGTAGGCGGCGAGAATGTCGCAAACGGACGTGTCGCGGCGATAGCGGGGGTCGAGGTACTTTTGTGTGACGCGGCGGCTGCTGTGGTCGAGTGCTTCCTGGGGATCGCTTCCACACGCAAAAACGACGCTACCCACGGTTCGCCTTAGTTGGTGGAAACCCTGCCGCCGACCGCTGGGAAGCCCTGCCGTTTGAAGAATCGCTTTGTACTTGCTCCACAGGTAATTCGGGTTGTACGGCCACGGAAAACACTCACGGCTGTTTGCGTGGGCACGAACCCGCTCCATTGCGTCGATAGTCGCTTGGCTGATTTTGTACGCTCGATCACGCCGCCCACCTTTTCGCACTTCGGCAGGGAAGTTAATCCAGCGGCTCGCAATCCAGTCCCATCGTGCCGACCGCAGAGCGTTGATTCGTTCGCCAGTGTCCAGTCCCAACCTTACCAAAGCCTCCCACCAAAGCCGTGCGGGAACTTGTCCCACGCACCCGTCCAGCTTGGCAATCGTTGCGTAAATCCGCTCGATTTCCTCTGGCAGCCATGCGACCGGCGTTCGCTCCGGTTCGATCAACGGCTGAATCTGCGGGACGGTTTGAATCAAATTTTCCCGATGTGCCTGACGCCAGATCGCCAATAGCTGCGATCTGTCTTTGTTGGCTGTAGCGGGTGAGCAGCCCTCATCTAATCTTCGCTGTAGGTGGCGGCTGATATTGGCGTCGGTCAGGTCAGCAATCGTCGCGGGCCGCTCAAGCGTTCTGCCAAACGCTTTGATGGACAGCCGATACAGTCGCACCGTTTCTTTTGATTTGCCGAGCAATCGAATCGGTCGGTAGTGGTTCTCAAAAAACTCGTCGAGCTTCATTGGGGATCTCCAGGGGTCCGGTGTGTTCAAAATGACACTAGCACCGTCCTGGGCTAGGGATTCAGTGGTTGGGGTAGTCCCTAAGTCCCCTTACCTCCACTTCGCACGCAGAGTGCGGTATCCGCGAGGTCCGCAGATTACGTTCCGACGTTTGAGTACAGCTCTGCGTGTGTCAAATCCTACTTGACGCAAATCGGTTGGCAAGAAAAAATGTCCGTCATGGATAGCCTTATTGAGCAACTGCGAAAAAGCGTCGACCGTGGCGAAGTCACGATGTCGGGACTGGCACGGACTGTCGGCTGCACTCGGCAGCATCTTTACGGCGTAATTAACGGGACGCATCAACTGTCGCTACCGCTTGCTGAAAAGCTGGCAGCAGCGGTTGGGTGTGAAGTGCGGATTCACAAAACCCGAAAAAAAATCTCTGCCTAGTGACAAGTCACACTTGACACCTTCTTTTTGAATCGCAAAACTGGCCGACGTACTCAAACGTCGGCCTTGTTTTTTGTTCACTTCGTTCTGAAGTGGACGACACGAAGCCGGCACTTAACTAGCTGGCGAACTCTTGCGGACTCTTCCGCGACCGTTCGTCGTTCGATGAACGGAGTTCGTCATGGAAATACCGGTAGACGCCGAAAGCATCAAGCTCTTTCTCGATGCTCACTCAGGCGACCGAGGCGAGGACCAGCAACGCATCGCAGCGTTCGGCGTCCAACTGATCGCCATGTTGCTCAGGAAAAACGCGGACTACGGCGGCTCCGCATGGGAGCGACCGGTTCTCGCACCGGACTGTGATCCTGGCAAAGCCATTCGCGTTCGCATGAGCGACAAGATCGCGCGGTTGGAGCGGTTGCTGGCCGGAAACGAATCACAGATCGATAGCGAATCGATCGAAGACACGCTCGCTGACTTGGCCGGTTACATCATCCTCGATTTGGCACGGCCAAAGGACGGTGGCAAGTGACCGACGCCTACACCCTCAAGCAGCTATCCGAACTGCTTTCTATCCCGCTGAACGCTCTGCGCCTAGCCATCGCCAACGAAACGCTGGCCTGTTCGCAGCGTGGCTTGGTGAACCCGGTCGTTTCGCGTGATGCGGCGATTGAGTTTTGCGTGAACGTTGGCCTGTCGCCACGGAGGCTGATGCGATGAGCTACCGCTTCATTATTTGGATGGCCGTCTTACTGGTGATCAGCGTGATCGTCGAAGCGTGCGGCTTTCTATTCGGCCAAACGGACTTTGACCCCGGCCACGACGGCCAGGGTGGCACGACGCCAAAGGATTACTGAGACGGACCTGGCACGGATGCCATTTTTCAATTCATCACTTAGGAGAGGGAGCACAGGGATGCTTTTGCTGACGCGAAAAATTGATGAGCGAATCAAGATCATCACCCCAGACGGAACGGTGATCACTGCGATGGTTTGCAAAGTCAAAAGCGACGGCGGCGTGAGGATCGGAATCGACGCGCCGAAGAACGTCGAAATCCACCGTGAGGAAGTCTACAACGCAATTCAGCGTAAGGCGGCTGCGGCGGGTGAAACATGTTGATTGAAATTCTTAGCGCCGCGTTCGTGGCCTGGGTGATTTGTTGGCCCGTTCCGTGGGTTGCGTGTTGGATTTTGGAGGGTTGAGTAAATGAACCGCATCACACCCCACATCAAGCCACCCGAGCCAAAGCAGCGTCGACAGTACCACATCCGCTGGATGATTCGCCGCGATATGGAACGGGTCCTATCGATCGAGAGCGACTGCTTTGGCGACCACGCTTGGCCGGAAGACGAGTTCATTCGGTGGCTGCGGCAACGCAACTGCATCGGCATGGTCGCCGAGTCTGGCAAGCCGAAGCTGCCGAAATCAGGTGTCGAGCCGAGTGAAGTGGTTGGGTTCATGTTGTACGAACTTCATAAGAATCGGCTGCACCTAATCAACTTCGCCGTTGACCCGTTTTTCCATCGGCGCGGTGTGGGTTGGAACATGGTGAGCAAACTGAAAAGCAAACTCGATCCGAAGCGACGGAGCCGAATTGTGGTCGACGTTAGGGAAACGAATCTCGAAGCACAGTTGTTCTTTCGCGCCGCTGGGTTCCGTGCGATCAGTGTGCTGCGGGACCATTACGAAACGATCGACGAAGACGCTTATTTGTTTCAGTACAGGTGTGACCAATGAACAAAGTCGACCAGATCAACCGCTTGTTGCTTCAGGCAACCCACCACCGCGATCAACTGACCATGATCGCCAAGGAGTTCGTGGACCTTCACAACGAAGCCCACGGTAGCTGCGAAGCGGACGAGTTGTTCGCGTGCATTTTGGATGGTCATCCGTACCAACAGACTCTCGATCGAGTGAATCGGATTCGAGCATCACAACAGAAATACCGGGGACGCTAAACCCCACGGCGACTCGCGGCCGCCGTTCGTGCTGCGTAACAAATGATTCAAGGCCGGTGCGTTACCGGTCGCCCCGGTAAATCAATCTCCCATGGAGAAAGGTTTCAATCGGCCGGGGCATTCGGACCTTTGCAGCCGGAAATCCCTGGGTGGGGAAGTCGCGATCCTTTCCGGTGGAGCGTGAACGCTGTTCGATCCAGCGTGGGTCCGCTTTAGTTTTTTGTGGTTTGTTTTTGAGAGGGTTTGTGAATGGGAATCTTGGACAGCGTACAGAACGGCAAGAAACCGAAGCCAAGGAAGACGGTGCTTTACGGCACCCACGGAATCGGAAAGTCGACGTTCGGCGCTCAAATGCCGTCGCCGATTTTTCTGCCGACTGAAGATGGGGTAAACGATCTTGACGTTGCATCGCTGCCGCTGATCACGCAGGCGATCACGGTGATGCAAGCGGCGATGGAGTTGTCGTCGCCAGATGCGAGCCATCCGTACAAGACGGTGGTGCTGGACTCGGCCGATTGGCTTGAACGGTTGATCTGGAAGGACATCGTTGCCGAGCAGGACAACGCCAGGATCAAGACGATCGACGACATCGGCTACGGCAAAGGCCACACGGCAACCGCCGAGCGGTTCGCACAAGTCTTACGAGCGTTCAACCAATGTCGAGACGCAGGCCTTCATGTGTTGATCCTCGCTCACTGTGAAATCAAACGATTCGAGTCACCGGAAGGCGAGAGCTATGACCGGTACGTGCCGAAGCTCCATCGCCAGTCCGCGGCGCTGCTTCAAGAGTGGGCCGACGAAGTTTTGTTTGCGTCGTACAAGACGTTCACCCGTCAGCAGGACGAAGGATTTGGACGCAAGCGGACCATTGGGATTGGAGGCGACGAGCGGGTGATCCGAACGGTCGAGCGGCCAGGGTACCTGGCTAAAAACCGTCTCGGGTTGCCGGAGGAATTGCCACTGAGTTTTGAGGCTTACAGTCAGTATCTACCAGGAAATATTGCCGGAGGGATCACAAATGGATCAAGCAAAGCAAAGTCTTAGCGATCTGTCGATTGACGAACGGGTCAACATTCAGTTGGCCATCACCCGCTACCTGCGGGCGAAAGAGCATTTCAACAGCGTGAGCAAAGAGTTCACGGAGTCATGTAGGGAGCTGCGGAAGCGGGTCGGCAAGAACGCCAGGTTCGTCAGTACCCAGAGTTTCAAGTCGCATTTGGTGACGAGTGATGGCGAAGGCGACTTCGACATCGAGCCAATCGAATCACTGTAGTTTGTTTTTTAAGAGGTTGAGTTGATGAGTAGTTTGGAAGGTTTTGACGCTTCGCAAGTCGAGCCGAACGACGGTTACGACGTTCTGCCGGCCGGCGAGTATCGGGTCTGTATTGTTTCGGCTCCGCTGAAACCCACGAAGTCGGGTACCGGGGAGTTGATCAACTTGGAATTGCAGGTGCTGGATGGCCAGTACCAGAACCGGAAGATTTTCGACCGGATCAACTGGAAGAATCCTAACCCGAAAGCCCAGGAGATCGGACGCGCCACGCTGTCGTCGATCTGTCGAGCGGTCGGAGTGCTGACACCCAAGGACACCTCGGAGCTTTTGAATCGGCCGCTTCGGTGCAAGGTGAAAATCAAACGCACCGAACAGTACGGCGACCAGAATGAGGTCGTGAAGTACTCGGCCGACAAGGCGGGACCGACGCAGCCGCCGGCCACTGGTGACGGTGGCGGTAGTGCATCGGCTTGGGCGCAAACGATGGGCGAGGCTTGAGGGTCGACCGGTGTATCAACTCCGTGATTACCAGCAACAGGCCGTCGATTCTGTTTGGCGATTTCTTTGCAACCGGAAAGGCAACCCCGTGGTGGTGTTGCCGACCGGTGCGGGAAAGTCGCTGGTGATTGCGGAGTTGGCCCGCCAGGCGGCAGAGAACAATCTTGGCGTTTTGGTGGTGGCTCACCGGAAAGAGTTGCTGGAGCAAAATGCCGAGAAGATTCGGTCTTTGCTGCCTGGGGTTTCGGTCGGCATTTATTCCGCCGGCCTGAAATCCCGAGACACTGAAGACCAGGTGATCTTGGCCGGCATCCAATCGGTTTATAAGCGAGCGTTTGAGTTCGGTGCTCGACACTTGGTCATCGTTGACGAAGCACACTTGATTCCCGATTCGGACACCGGGATTTACCGCCAGTTTCTTGACGACCTGCGGGTTTCGTGTCCACAGCACCGAGTTGTCGGATTGACCGCCACGCCGTACCGGCTGGACAGCGGAATGATCTACGGCGGCGGCAGCATGTTTGACGATGTGGCGATCGATGTGGCGGTTGGCGACTTGATCGACCAGGGGTACTTGTCGCCAATCACATCGCAGCCGGTGACGGAGATCGATACCTCGGGACTCCATCACCGCGCCGGCGAGTTCGTCAAAAGCGAGATGGAAAGCCTGTTTGAGCGGAGCGTGATCGACGCTTGTAAAGAGACGGTCGAGATTGCCAACGCCACCGGACGCAAGTCGGTGATCGTGTTCGCTTGCGGGGTGCAACATGCCTCCCATGTGCGAGAGATCATCGAATCCTTTGGCGAGTCGGCCGCCTGCGTGACCGGCGAAACCTTGCCGCTGATTCGGGAATCGATCCTTGCGGATTTCAAAGCCGGCCGGCTGCGGTTCTTGGTCAACGTGGACGTTTTGACGACGGGATTCGACGCACCGAACATCGACTGCATTGCGGTGATGCGAGCGACGGAATCCGCTGGCCTGTTTGCTCAGATCGTCGGCCGTGGATTACGGCTGAGTCCCGGCAAGAGCGAGTGTGTGGTTCTGGATTTCGGCGAGAACATCAAACGTCACGGCGCGATCGACTCCAAGGACTACGGCAAACGGAGCAAGAAAAAGGGAACCGGGACCGGCGATGGACCGGTGAAGTCCTGTCCGGCATGTGATGAGTTGGTACCGGCCGGGACGAGGGAATGTGGGTGCGGGTTCCGGTTCCCGCCGCCGGAGACTCGCCACGATTCCGAGGCGGACAAAGACTCGGCGATTCTTGAGCGGCAACAGAAGCCGCAGGCGTGGGTGGTCGAGGGGATTCGCTATTCGCTCCACGTCAAGCGAGATACCGGACAGCGATCGATGAGGGTCATCTACGACTGTTTGCCAGACAGTCCCGACGCTGGTGAGCTTGAGCGGCAATCGATTTCGGAGTGGGTTTGCTTGGAACACGCCGGTTTCCCACGCCGCATGGCGGAACGCTGGTGGCATGAGCGAGCCAAGGGACCAATCCCGCTTGACGTGGAAGATGGTTTGGAGATTGCCAGAGCCGGCGGACTTGCCGACACCCGCGCGATCAAGACCAAGAAGGACGGGAAGTATTTTCGGATCGTTGATTACACCCTCGGAGAGATCCCGGATGAGGTGTTTGAGCCGGTCGAGGAATTTGAGGATGAGCCGTTTTGAATGCGTTGATTGAGAAGGAATGGTTTGAAATCACCGAAACCGGATTGGTTATCAAAGGCGATTTTTCAAAGGAGCAATGGGAAGAACTCGGCGAGGAACTCGGCAGGAACGCAAAGTCCCTCATGTGGATCATTGGCGATTGGCTGTTGGCTGGTGAGTCAGAAGGCTACCTCCCCCACGGCAAGCTGGACGCTGCGGCCGAGCGGTTTGGCGTGGCGTACCAAACGGCGAGAGCCGCATCAAATGTTTGCAAGGCAATTGAAAGTGATATGCGCATATCACACTTGACGTTTTCTCACCACCAACTGGTCGCTGGCCGGGAGGATGCGGGGGAGTTGTTGAAGTGGGCCAGCGACAACAAAAAAACAGTCAAGGAATTGCGAGAGGAAAAGAAGCGGCGACAGCAGAAAGAATCCCCGAAAACGTCGCAGGCTAGCGGTGAGCGAAAGGGTTGTGATTGGTCCTTCCAGGTTGGTGATTGCCAATCACTTCCTTTTGAGGACGACACGTTTGATTTGGTGTTTTGCTCCCCGCCTTATGAGTCACAGCGAGCGTACTCGGAACTTGAGTTCAACCTTTCAGGTCAAGACTATGTGGAGTGGGCGGCCGACTGCTTTATGGAGTGCTTGAGGGTATCGAAAGGCCTCGTCGCTTGGGTTGTGGAAGGCTGCACGGTCAATTTTGAATACTCCTACACCCCGTTTCTGATCGGTGCTGAGGTCCAAAAGAGAGGCGGAAAACTCCGCAAGCCGGTCGTTTTTCAACGCAACGGAATCCCCGGCACCGGCGGACCCGATTGGCTGCGTAACGACTGGGAGCCGATCATTTGCGCGACAAAAAACGGAAGGCTCCCCTGGTCGGACAACACGGCAATGGGGACGGCGCCAAAGCAAAACAAGCCACGGCAAGCAACCAATCGGACTAAAGACGGAACCAGGAAAGACACAACTTACAACGATCCCGAGATCGCAAACCCCGGCAACATCATCAAGGGATTAGTTGGCAGCGGTGGACTTGGTTGGCAAGACGCTCACGAAAACGAAGCGCCGTTCCCAGAATGGTTGGCTGAGTTTTTTATTCGGTCGTTTTGTCCACCAGGCGGAAAAGTGCTGGACCCATTTTCAGGGAGTGGGACGACCGTTTCGGTTGCTGTGAAGAATGGCCGGTCAGCGGTGGGGATCGATCGCAGAGAGAGCCAGGTCTGGCTTGGGGAGACACGGTTAATGGGACTGACTGTCAGCCAAAGGAAGAACGGGCAGGGAGTATTGATATGAGCGTTTTGTTTAACGGCGCTTCGCCAGAGAAACCTCCGAAAGAGGTCATGGCCGAAGTGTTGCTTGACGGCAGGAAACTGATCGGCCGTGGCGAGGACGACTGGAACACCGCCGACACTTGCCGGGTTATTGAGTTGCTACCAGAGCCGTACAAGTCGGAGTTCACCGGCTTCGATCCAGTGATCTTTAAGAACTGGATGCAGAGGCTCAGGAAAGACAAGGTTGTTCCAAAAGTCAAGCCAACGAAGAACTTTGTCGAGAAGGTCGAGAAGTGGGTTCGGGACTTTGAAAAACAAAGGGAACGGCTTGGGGACGACCACCTCAGTGAGGATTATAAGTCGTACATTCAGTCCGACGAATGGCGAAGGAAATCCCGAGAGCACAAGGAACGATGCAACTGGAAGTGCCAGCTATGCAATGCCTCGACCCCTCTGGAAACTCACCACACGGCTGAAGGGTACCGGAATCTGGGAATAGAAGAACCTTGGCACCTGATTGCTGTGTGCAAACGATGCCACCCAATTGCGGACGCGTTGCGATCGGGTTGGTTTGAGAAGCACGGGGGTGAAAACGCCAGCTACACCCTGTTCGACGAAGGGTGATTGGATGAACCTCCCCGACGACATCACCACCCGCCATCAATGGTGCAATTGGTCCCAAACCAACGGGACCAAGATGCCACAAACGCCGATCGGTGGAGTGTTCCGGTCGAACGACCCGGCGACGTTTGCCAGTTTCACCGAGGCCACCGAGGCGTCGAACCGCATCGCCTACGTTTTGCAACGGGACGACCCGTTCACCGGCGTTGACTTGGACAACTGCTTGGACGACCAAGGCAACCTGCGCGAATGGGCGCAGCCGATCGTGGCTCGCCTGGACGGCATCGCTTATGCCGAAATCTCGCCAAGCGGGAAGGGGATCAAGTTTCTCACCCGAGGCAAGAAGCCGGCCGGGAGCCGATGCACCAAAAAACTCGGGGACAACAAGCAACAGATCGAGGTCTACGACTTCAATCGGTTCTGGACGATCACCGGCGACATTTACGCCGGCAACCGGACGATCGGTGACGGCCAAGCGGCGATTGACTGGATTTGCCAAACGTACTTGATGGAAACGCCAGCCGCTCCGGTCGTCGTCAAAACTGACAAGCTAGAGCGAGCGAGCCGGTACCTTGCGGAAGTTGAACCGGCGATCAGTGGGAGCGGTGGCCACAACACGACGTTTCGTGCCGCCTGCAAGCTGGTGATTGGGTTCAACCTGAACACCGATGAAGCGTTCCAATTGCTCTGGGAGGAATACAACCCACGGTGCCAGCCTCCGTGGACGGAAAAGGAGCTTCGCCACAAGGTCAAGGAAGCGGACAAGCAACCCGGGGAGCGTGGTGAGTTGCTGGGTGAAGACGCCGACCACCTCCCCCACGTCGACCTGTCCGGCTTAGAGCCGATCAAGGAAATCGCTGAGAAACCGGACAGCCGGCCGCAGCTTGACCCGGAGTTGATCGAGCCGCCGGGATTGCTCGGGGATATGGTGCGGTTCGTCCGCCAGACGGCTCGCTACGATTTGCCGGAGGTGACGCTGGCAAGTTGCTTGGCGTTCTCGGGGATGGTACTGGGTCGTCGGGTGCGAGCCATCGACGACACCCGACCGAATCTGTTCTGCCTGTCAATCGCTGAGTCCGGTACCGGCAAGAACCACCCTCGCCAGACCATCAAGCGGATGATGCACCAGGCCGGGATCGATGTGCCGAGGGAGGGTGCTGCCAGCGCCGCCGGCGTGGCGAGGATGTTGAGCCGAACGCCGACAGCGGTCCTGCAGATCGACGAAGCGGGGTTGGCGTTCCGAGCGATGAAGAACCCGAGATCCCCGCAGGCGGAATTGGCCGGTCTGCTGTCGGAACTGTTTACGTCGTCGAACGGGTTTTTCAGCTACCGAGCGTATGCGGATTCCAGCAACGAGTGTCCGGTCGACCAACCCCACTTGTCGATCAACGCCATTACCACCGAACAGCAGCTTTACGCCGGCGGATTCAACCACGAAGACATCGAGCAAGGGTTGTTCGGCCGGTTCCTGTTGTTCCGGCCGGCCAACATGGACCCCGAGGAACGGTTTGACATCGAGGTCCAGCCGATTCCCGAATCGATTGTCCAGCGGATCAAGAGTTGGTGGGAGTTCCGTCCGTGGGATGCGGTTGCCGGCGCGAACCTGCAACCCGACCACCCCGAACCGATGGTCGTCCCGTTCACCGATGCGGCGAAACAGCGGTACCGGGAATACGCCAAGGCGATCACCAAGCGGATGAGAAGCGAGGACACGTTCCGCAAGGCTCTCTGGCGGCGATCGAAAGAGAAAACGAGCCGGCTGGCCTTGGTCCATGCCGCCATGAAGGACGGCTACCGAGAATCCATCACCGTGGACCGTGATTCGATGGACTGGGCCATCAAGGTATCGAATTACTCCACCCGCGGCATGGTCTACGACATGGACCACTCGATGGTGGAGAGCAAGTACCAAGCGGACGCCAAGTACTTCTTGGACAAGATTCCCCACGGCGGTATCGAGCGGTGGCGGCTGAACCGGAAGACGACCAAGTTCAAGCAGAAAGAGCGGGACGAAATCTTCGCCGACCTGGTGGCAACGGGACGGATTTACGTCGAAGAAATTCCGACCGGCGGGCCGTCAAAACTGATTGTCAAACGGAGTGCCGGATGCTGACTCATTGCGCAACTCATTGCAGACCCATTGACCGATTGCAGGATCGCGACATGAGCCGACTCCACCCATTGCCATCTGTTGCAACAGACGTGCGCAATGAGTGCGCAATGAGTTTTGGCAGTTTCTCTTATAAAGAAAACAACAAAAACAACAACTTATTAACTAATTACATACTCACCTCTCTTGTTCTGTTTTTTCCCTCTTTTCCACCCCCTATTAGGCGCGCTCGAAAAATCGGCAATGAGTTTCCGCGGGGGTGGTGGCGAGTACTTCCACTCAGAACAAAGGAACCCCTCTTGTGAGTGATCCGCAAAAACGCCGAGTCGTCGTCGAAATCCCCGCAAGGATGCCAACATGGAACCAGCTCCTGGCAATGAATCGATTCCAGCGAATGAAGGTCCGCCACTGCGTCCACCGGTTGGTGTCCGAGTCGTTAGCTATCGATCGAGAGTCTGCGACACCGATGGCGTCTCAGCAAAGGCGGCAATTGATGGCATCGTGCGTTGCGGACTATTACCGGACGATTCGTGCAAAGAAATCGCGTGGGTCCGGTTCGAGGTCAGGAAAGTCAAAAACGAGTCGGAAGAAAAAACGCTGATCTATTTGGAGGAACTTTGAATGGGAGCTACCACCGACGAACGCCGGCCGATAGCCGGTCCCGGCATCCAGATGACACGCCAGCAGATCGCCGACGCAATCGGTTGCTCGCGCGGCCGAGTCTGGCAAATCGAGAAGGTTGCGTTGCAGAAGATTCGAGACGAGTTGGCGAAACAGGGTTTTGATGGGAGTGAGGTAGAGTGATGGCGAGTTACGAGGGGTTTGCGTGTCCTGAGGGACGGTTTAGGAGCCAACTTGAGAAAGGTTGGAACATTGAGCTCCATCGCCGCTTCTACGGCGAGGTTCAGTATGTGGATGCACTTGACCACGACTTTCTGGTCGATGGCATCCCCGTTGAAATCAAGCCGGGAGAGGACGGATTGGTGATGCAGGCCGTCCAGCGGATGCGGTGTCAGTTCCTGGTGATTGTGGCGGACAGTCCCGGCAATTTTGAGCAATGGTGGGTCGCGTCTTCAGATTACGTGTATGTCCACATCGAACGTTTTTTACGACCGTCTCGGCACAAGGGGTTTCTTCGAGAGTGGATTTTGAACTGCGGGTTCACATATTGCGACACGGACCACTGTTACATCCGAGATCCTGAGCGAGCAGAGGCCAACCGGATTGCTTACCTCGGATTCGATGAGAACAACGAAGCGTGCAGTTTTTTCAATGATACCCCACCCCGCCGCGAAGTACCGAGGGAGAGATGATGAGTGAAAAAAACTGGACGCCAGGACCGTGGAAGGTGTTTGGTGGACCGTCACACCCACAGCGACACCACTTGGCGGTGATTGATTCGATACCGGATCGAGACGGCAAGGTGGTGGCGAACTGCATTTGCCATGTTGCGGGGACGAACGATGACGCTGATGCGAACGCTCGGCTAATTTCTAAGGCACCGGAGCTTTACGACGTGCTCGAAGAGTTGCTGATGCATTGGCTTACACACCACCACGATCTGAGGGAAGACGCACCCGCTTGTGTGTTTGAGGCACGGAATGTTCTCAGGGAAGCGAGGAACGGAACCAATGACCCCACCACCTGATTTCGTCGTGTTCCCATTCAGCAAGTCACCCCGCCGCTACGTCCGAAACGGCGACAATGACTGGAACGTGTACCAATGGACTTTTGAAGGCATGTGGGATTGGGACGACAGCTACCGTGACGAAGACGCGGCTGAGGTTTTTCGGAATACGATTGACGTTTTTGTTTTGAGGAAGCGAGGGGAGCAATGAAAGAAGTTTTCGGGACGAATAGGAACCTACTATTCACCATAAAAGACGGCTACGCCGAACCGGTGATTGAGTTCATCCTGTATGCACAGGAAAAGCAAATCGAGTCCATCGGAGGCGACATGGTGAACGCAAAGCGATTCGACACGATCCGATTTGGCATCACGCCGGATGTCGCACGTGAGACAGCACGGGTGTTGATTGAAGCGGCGGACGAAGCGGATAAACAGGCTGGGAAATTGAGGGTTGAGGAATGAATTGGTATGGCTACCGAGCGGACCTTTGCGAGTCACAAAACGACGGTGGTGAGCCACAAGCGGATTTGTGTGGCGGGGGTGAGACGCAAGACGAACTGGCCCGCC
>Ga0180432_10006338_pt1 | contig 15367 bp, 12 predicted proteins | sample SS_ome_10_FD_132414 | JGI IMG/M metagenome (GOLD analysis project Ga0180432, IMG submission 132414) | Hypersaline lake sediment archaeal communities from the Salton Sea, California, USA - SS_1_MS_2 metaG | ecosystem: Environmental > Aquatic > Non-marine Saline and Alkaline > Hypersaline >... | reverse complement strand
GTGCCGCTTATCCGTCTCGTACTCCACGTGCGCCGTCGCTATCGTTATCCCCCGCTCCTTCTCCTCAGGCGCGTTGTCTATCGAGTCAAACGTCCGCTCCTTCGCAAATCCCTTCTTCGCTAAACACAACGTTATCGCACTCGTCAACGTCGTCTTGCCGTGATCTATGTGCCCGATCGTTCCCACGTTCACGTGCGGCTTCGTCCGCTTGTATACCTCCTTCGCCATCTGTCACTTCCTCCTTAGATCGCTTATGCCGGCACAGGCTGACCAAACTCCACAATCGCCTGCGATATGTGCTTCGGCACCAACTGATATTCCAGCGGCTCCATGGTAAAGCTGCCGCGCCCCTGCGTCGCCGACCTCAGACTCGTCGCGTATCCAAACATCTCCGCAAGCGGCACTCTGCCGCGGATCAACCTGTATTCCCCACGCACATCCATCTTATCGATCTCCGCCCGGCGGGCGTTGAGATCCCCTATGACATCGCCCACGTTCGCTTCCGGCGCGTATACCTCCAGCCGCATGATCGGCTCCAGAAGCTCGATTCCCGCCTTCTCCACCGCCAAACGCAGCCCTCTGGCCGCAGCCGATTGGAAGGCGAGTTCCGACGAATCCACCGGGTGAAAACTCCCACCCGTCAGCGTAACCTTGACCCTTATCAGCGGATATCCCGTCTCTATCCCCGCCGAGGCCGCGGCCCTTATCCCCTCCTCGACAGACCTAACGTAGTCCTTGGGGACGTCGTTAGGCGAAGCTTCGTTCTCGAACACCACCTCGCTGCACTCCTCGCACGGCTCCACACGCAGCTTCACGTGCCCGTACTGCCCCCGCCCACCCGTCTGCTGAACGAACCTCCCCTCGACCTCCACTGCCTTCTGGATGGTCTCGCGGTAAGACACCTGCGGCTTCCCTACGTTCGCGTCAACCTTGAACTCCCTCAGCATCCGGTGCTTCAGCACCTCCAGATGAAGCTCACCCATCCCGCAAATCAGCAGCTCTCCCGTCTCCGGATCCGTTTTCGTCTCGAACGTCGGATCCTCGCGCGCAAGCTTCCGCAGTACGTCTATCAGCTTGTTCCGGTCGGCAACCGATTTCGGCTCAATCGCCATCGAAAGCACGCTCGTCGGAAATTCTATGTGCTCCAGCAGCACCGGATGTTCTCGCTCGCACACGGTGTCGCCGGTTATTGTCTGCTTTAACCCGATCACCGCGCAGATGTCGCCGGCACGCACTTCCTCCAGGGCCTCTCTTTCGTCCGCATACAGGCGCACGATCCTCGTCGCTGTCTCGATAACTTCCCTCCCAGGGTTGTACACGCGCTGCCCCTGCTTCAACGTGCCCGAGTACAGCCGCAGGAACGTCAGGTCGCCGTGAGCGTCCGCCTGGACCTTGAACGCGAGCGCCGCCAAGTGGTCATCCGGCGACGGACGCCGTTCGACTTCCGCACGGCTCTTCGGGTCCACCCCTTTGACCGGCGGGACATCCACCGGAGACGGCAAATACCAACACACCGCGTCCAGCAATCGCTGCACCCCTTTGTTCTTCAGCGCCGACCCGCACAGCACCGGCGTAACCTTCCCCGATATCGTGGCATCCCGCAGGTGCTTCCTGATCTCGTCAGCCGAAACCTCCTCCCCCGCAACATACTTCTCCATAACGGGGTCGGCGCACTCCCCCAACCTCTCAACCAACCTCTCGCGGGCTCTCTCGGCCTCCTCCAAATAGGCCGCCGGTACGTCCTCCTCCACGAACTCCGCCCCCAGCGTCTCATCCACAAACCGCACGGCCTTCATTTCTATTACGTCTATTATCCCCACAAGCTTATCTTGCGCGCCGTAAGGCAGCGTCACCGCCACAGGATTGGCCGCAAGTACCCTGTTCATCTCATCCATCACCCGGTAAAAGTCCGAACCCGGCCGATCCAGCTTGTTCACGAATGCTATTCTTGGAACCTTGTACTTGTTCGCCTGTCGCCATACCGTCTCCGACTGCGCCTCCACCCCTCCCACCCCACAGAACACCCCCACCGCCCCGTCAAGCACCCTCAGTGACCTCTCCACCTCCGCCGTGAAATCAACATGGCCCGGCGTGTCTATGATGTTGATCTTGTGATCCCGCCAGAAACAGGTCGTCGCAGCCGAGGTGATGGTAATCCCGCGCTCCTGCTCCTCGACCATCCAGTCCATCGTCGCCGTCCCTTCATCCACCGCGCCCATCCGGTACGCGCGGCCCGTATAGTACAATATCCGCTCCGTAACGGTGGTCTTCCCCGCGTCGATGTGGGCGATTATCCCTATGTTCCTGGTTTTCTCTAACACGTTTCCGGCCATCTCAGCTACTCGCACTCACGATCCGCACTCTCACCAGGCGAAATGCGCGAACGCCTTGTTCGCCTCCGCCATCTTATGTACGTTCTCCCGCATCGTATAAGCCGCGCCTTGCTTCCTGTACGCATCCGAAAGCTCGTCCGCAAGACTCTGATACAACGGTTTCCCTTTGCGGCTTCTTATCGAATTCAGAATCCATCGCAACGCCAGGCTCTGCTGCCGCTTAGGCTTCACCTCCACCGGGACTTGGTAGGTCATGCCGCCCACCCTTTTCGACCGCACTTCCAGCATCGGCCGCACGTTGCCCACAGCCGCCTCCAGCACCTCGATCGGCTCCTTCTCCGGGAACCGCTCCCTTAGCACCTCCATCGCATCGTAGAATGTGCGCCGGGCCACCGACTTCTTCCCGTCCAGCATGATGCAGTTTATGAACTTCGCGGCTAACATGCTCTTGTATCGGGGGTCCGGCTTAAGATAGATTTGGGTGCTCTTGTACTTAAGGGCCATTTAGCCGCTCCTTACTTCGGGGCCTTGCCCCCGTACACCGAACGCGCCTGGCGGCGTCCCTCGACACCCATCGCGTCCAACGTCCCCCTCACAACCTTATACCTCACTCCCGGCAGGTCTCTCACGCGCCCACCCTTCACCAGCACAATCGAGTGCGGCTGCAGGTTATGCCCCTCCCCGGGAATGTACACAGTCGTCTCTTTGCCCGAAGACAACCTCACACGCGCCACCTTCCTCAGCGCCGAGTTTGGCTTCTTGGGGTTTGTCGTCTTCACGATCAAGCATACGCCCCGCTTCTGCGGGCAACCCTCCAAAAGCGGGCTCTTCGGCTTCCGCCTGGTCGCCTTCCTACCCTTCCGCACCAACTGATTCATCGTCGGCATGCAACACCTCTATGGCTTGTCAGCTTGCGGCGGCCGTAACCTCTTCCTTCTTCTCCTCGTCTCGGGCCGCCATCTCATGACGTATTCGCGCCTCCTGGTACTCTCGGAACCCCGTACCGACAGGGATGAGGTTCCCCAGGATCACGTTCTCCTTGAGCCCGGCCAGAGGATCCGACCTCCCCGCCAGCGCCGCCTCCGTAAACACCTTCGTGGTGTCCTGGAACGACGCCGCCGAGAGAAAGCTCTCCGAGCCCAATGCCGCCTTAGTAATTCCCTGTAGTACCGGTTCCGCGCTTGGCGCTTTGGCGCCTTCGCTCGCTATCTTCTGCCGCACGTCGTCGAAATGGAACTTGTCCACTATCACGCCCGGCAGAAGCTCGCTCTCCCCGGCGTCCGCCACCTGCACCTTGCGCATCATCCGCGAGATGATGATCTCCACATGCTTGTCGTTTATCCCCACCCCGAAGGTCCGGTACACCGTCTGTACCTCCCGCAGTATGTACTGCTGGGCGGCCTCCGCTCCCTTGATTCGCAGAATGTCGTGGAGCACCAGCGGGCCGTCCACCAAGGGGTCTCCCGCCCGCACGAAATCTCCCCTGTGCACCAGGATGTGCTTTCCCCCCGGCACCAGATGCTCCCTCACCATCCCCGACTCGCTCCGAACCGTGATTACGCGCTTGCCTCGCCTCTTCTCGCCCAACTCGACAACCCCGTCTATCTCGCTTATGACCGAAGGGTTCTTCGGCCTCCGCGCCTCCAGCAGCTCCGTGACCCGCGGCAGCCCGCCCGTAATGTCCTGCGTCCCCGTCGCCTCCTTCGGCGTCTTTGCGATCACCGTCCCCGCCTTAATTACCCGTCCCTCCTCCACCTCCACGTGCGCCTTCTCGGGGATCGGGAAAACCGCCTCGATCGCTCCCTGATCGTTCTCCACTATCACCTGCGGGTGCAGGTCCCCCTTGTGCTCTATGATCACCTTCCGGTATATCTTCGTGCTTGCGTCGTACTCCGTCCGGAAAGTCTTGTCCTCCACCATCCCATCGAATCTCACTTTCCCTTCGACGTCGCTCAGGATAGGAGTGGTGTGGGCATCCCATTTCACGATTGCCTTGCGCGCCGTCGCCTTCGCCCCTTCCCTCACGTACACCGTCGCACCTACTGGAACCGAGTATTTCTCCAGCTCCCGTCCCTTCTCATCAAGGATGCTCACCTCTCCGTTGGCCCGAAGCACCACCAGGTTCCCCGCTTCATCCTCGACCGCGTGCAGGTTGTTGAACTTCACATAACCCGATACCGAAGGACGTATCTCCGTCTCCTCCACCACGCGGCTTGCGGTCCCGCCCACATGGAATGTCCGCATCGTCAACTGTGTGCCGGGCTCTCCGATAGACTGCGCCGCGATGATCCCCGCCGCCAGACCCACCTCCACCAGTTTCCCCGTCGACAGGTCCATCCCGTAGCACTTCGCGCACACACCGCGCCGCTCCTCGCACGTCAGCGGCGACCTCACCCGGATTTTCTCATAACCCATCCCTTCTATCCGCTTCGCCATCTCCTCGGTGATCATCTCGTTCTCGCGAACGATCACCTTGTCCGTAACTATGTCCACGATCGTGTCCCGAGCCACCCTCCCTCTTATCAACTCCGACAGGGGAACCTCCACCTTGTCGCCCCTCTTCACGATTCCCTTGGTGATCCCGTTCAGCGTCCCGCAATCGTAGTCAGTCACTATCACGCTCTGCGCCACATCCGCCATCTTCCGCGTCAGGTAACCCGACTCCGCGGTCTTCAGCGCCGTATCCGCAGAACCCTTCCTCGCGCCGTGCGTCGAACTGAAGTACTCGATGGCGTGCAGCCCCTCTCGAATCGACGACTTGATCGGCGTCTCGATGATCTTGCCCGAAGGCCGCGCCATCAGCCCTCTCATCCCGCACAACTGCCTTATCTGAAGGATGTTTCCGCGTGCGCCCGACGCCTCCATCGCCGCAACCGGATTCACGTACGGCTTCCCATCTTTCTTCTCCGACCGAAGCGACTTCATCGTCTCGTCCGCGATCCGCTCCGTCGCGTAGGCCCATACGTCTACAACCTGGTTGTAGCGCTCACCTTCCGTTATCAGACCCTTCCGGTAATTCGCCTCGATCTTCGCCACGATCTTCTCCGCCTCGGCGATGATGCTCCACTTCGTCGGCGGAGCCTTGAGATCGCTTATCGACACCGACAGCCCTGCATATGTGGCCTCCCTGAACCCAAGCTCCTTCACGCCGTCCAGCAGCTCCACCGTCGCACGGACCCCGAGCCTCTCGTGGCACTCCGCCACTATCTCATTGACGAACTTGTCATCAAGTTCACAGTTATAGTAGGGCATACCCGCAGGCAGTATCTGATTGAACCGCGCCCTTCCCGCAGTAGTCGTTATCGTTCCCTTCTCAGACTTCTCCAACTGCTGCTCCTCCCCGATCACGTCTTGCCCCTCCGGTAGCCGCAACTGCACCTTCGCGTGCAACGCCACCTTCTTGTGCTCATACGCCAGCAGCAACTCCTCCAGCGAGCCAAACCGCCTTCCCTCGCCCTCCAGTCCGTCCAGCGCCACCGAAATGTAATAACACCCGAGAATGATCTCTCGGGTGGGTCGGATGATCGCTCGCCCGTGCCGCGGCGAGAAAATGTTATTCGGCGAAAGCATCAACGTCCTCGCCTCGATCTGCGCCTCGTACGACAGCGGCAGATACACCGCCATCGTGTCTCCGTCGAAGTCCGCGTTGTAACTCTCGCACACAAGCGGATGTATACGGATGGCGTTCCCTTCCACCAGCACGGGCTCGAAAGCCTGCACTCCCATCCTATGCAGCGTCGGCGCCCGGTTCAGCAGAACGGGATGGTGCTGGATCACCTCTTCCAGAATGTCCCACACCTCCTCAGCCCGCCTCTCCAGCATCCTCTTGGCACTCTTTATCGTGTCCGCGTACCCCAACTCCCTCAGCCGCCGTATGATGAACGGCTGGAACAGCTCCAACGCCATGTACTTCGGCAACCCGCATTGGTGCAGCTTAAGCTCGGGCCCCGTGACGATCACCGAGCGGCCCGAGTAATCCACTCGTTTCCCCAGCAGATTCTCCCGGAACCTCCCCTGCTTTCGCGAGATCATGTCCGTCAGGGACTTCAGCGGCCGGTTCGAGCTGCCCACCACGCTGCGGCGGCACCGCGCGTTGTCGAACAGCGCATCCACGGCCGATTGCAGCATCCTCTTCTCATTCCGGATAATCACCTCCGGCGCGTTCAGGTCCAAAAGCTTCTTCAGCCGGTTGTTCCGATTGATTATCCTCCGGTAAAGATCGTTCAGGTCCGACGTCGCAAAGTTCCCGCTCTCCAAAAGCACCAGCGGCCGCAGGTCCGGCGGGATCACCGGCAACACGTCTATCACCATCCACTCGGGACGGTTCCCCGAATCCCTCATCGACTCCGCCAACTGGAGCCGCTTGACGATATCTTTCGTCTTCTGCTTCGACCGCGAGTTCTTCAGGTCCACCCTCAACTTCTCCACCAGCTTCGGCAGATCAATACCCTGAAGCAGCGCCTTTGTCGCCTCGGCTCCCATGCCCGCCCTGAAACCGTGCTGCCCGTACTTCTCAACCGCCTGACGGTAGTCTTCCTCGCTCAGAATCTGCTTCCGCTTCAGCGGCGTTTCACCAGGATCGATCACCACGTAATCCTGAAAATAGACCACACGGCTCAACTGCGGGGTCTTAATCCCCAGAAGGATCGACAGACGCGAAGGAAGCGACCGAAAGAACCATATATGCACCACCGGCGCTGCCAAACTTATATGACCCATACGCTTCCGCCGGACTCGCGAATGCGTCACCTCCACGCCACAGCGATCGCATATCGTCTTTCGGTACTTTATCCCCTTGTACTTGCCGCAGAAGCACTCCCAGTCACGCTCCGGACCGAAAATCCGCTCGCAGAACAGCCCGTCCCTTTCGGCCCGGTACGTCCGGTAGTTGATGGTCTCCGGCTTCTTCACCTCGCCATGCGACCATTTCCTGATCTGTTCGGGCGAGGCTAAACTCACCCGCGCCGTCGTATATTGACTCGGCTTCTCGAAGAGGACCTCGTTCATCTACACGTGCTCCTTTCGAGTCTCGGCATCCATCACACTCTCGCCGCCCGCATCTGTGTGCGCCACGGATAAACACTCCACCCCCGTCGCAGACCTCATATCTTCTTCCCCTCGAACTCGAGGTCCAGCGCCAACCCCCGTATCTCGTTCTGGAGCACCTCCACCGAAACCGGCGGCCCAGGCTCCAGCACGTTCTCCCCCTTTACCATCGCCTCGTACATCTTCGTCCTTCCCTCCACGTCGTCGCTCTTCACCGTCCAAAGCTCCTGCAGCGTATACGCCGCCCCGTACGCCTCCAACGCCCATACCTCCATCTCTCCGAACCTCTGCCCTCCCGAACGCGCTTTCCCTCCCAATGGCTGCTGCATGATCAGCGAGTACGGCCCGGTCGCCCGCGCGTGCACTTTGTCGTCCACCAGGTGATCCAGCTTCATCATATAAATGTAGCCCACCGTCACTTCCTGATCGTAAGCCTCTCCCGTGCGCCCGTCATACAGCGTCACCTTTCCATCCTCCGGCAGACCCGCCTCGCGCAAGTGCTCCTTCACCACATCCTCCGACGCCCCGTCAAAAACCGGGCATACCGCTCGGAAACCCAGCTTCTTCGCCGCCCAACCCAGATGCGTCTCCATCAACTGCCCGACGTTCATGCGACCCGGCACCCCAAGTGGACTCAGGACCATCTCCACAGGAGTCCCGTCCGAAAGGAACGGCATATCCTCTTCCGGAACGATCTTCGATATCACACCTTTGTTCCCGTGGCGACCCGCCATCTTGTCACCCACCGACAGCGTACGCTTCGTCGCCACGTAAACCTTCACCATCTCCAGCACCCCGCTCGCAAGCTCATCCCCCCGCTTGATCCTGTCCACCCGCCGTTCCTTCTCGTGCTCCAATCCATCAATCGCGCTCAAGAGCGACTTGCACGCGGCCACAACCCTCGCCTTGTTACCCCTCATCCTTGCAGCAACGCTCTCCGGACTCAGCTTCTCCTTCAGCAGCGAAACCGTCCGCGTAGAATACGAATGCGGCACCGTGAACTCCTCGCCGCTCTCCGGATCCGCGAACTTCCGCCCCGTAATCTCCTCGTACTCCACGACGAACTTCTCAACCTCGTCCCTGAACTGCTTGTCGTACTCTCTATCTACCCGACCGACCTCCTCCAGATCTCTTTTCCTCTCCTCCTCAGTCAGGTATGCCTTCCTCTTGAACTTCTGTGCGTCAATAACAACACCCTCTGCGCCGGAGGGCATCGTAAGCGAATCATTCTTAACATCTTCCCCCGCCCGCCCGAATATCGCGTACAAAAGCTTCTCCTCCGGGCTCAGTTCCGTCTTAGTCTTCGGAGAAACCTTGCCGACCAAAACATCCCCCCCTCGCACGTACGTCCCGATCCGCACTATCCCTTCCTCGTCCAGATTCCGCAGCGCTTTCTCGGACACGTTGGGGATATCCCGCGTGAACTCCTCTCGGCCCAGCTTGGTCTCCCTCACCTCGATCTCGTACTCCTCTATGTGAACCGAAGTGAAAAAGTCCTCCTTCAACAGCCGCTCGCTCACCACCACCGAGTCCTCAAAGTTGTACCCCCCCCACGTCATGTAGGCGACCAGCACGTTCCTTCCCAGCGCCAATTCACCCTCCCGAGTAGCAGCCCCGTCCGCTATTATCTGGCCGCTCTTTACCTTATCACCCTCCCGCACCATCGGCCGTTGGTTTTGGCATGTCCGCTCGTTCAGCTTCTTGAACTTCTCCAGCCGATACACATCATCACCCACCTCAACGTAGTCGGCCGTAACCTTATTCACCACCCCTGCCTTCTTCGCCCTCACCACCATGCTCGAATTCTCGGCCACCACCGGCTCCATACCCGTCCCCACCACGGGCGGCTCCGTCACCAGTAGCGGCACCGCCTGCTTCTGCATCGTGGACCCCATCAACGCTCTATTCGCATCGTCGTGCTCAAGGAACGGGATCAAACTCGCCGACAAACCCACCATCTGCTTCGTCGAAACGTCCGCGTAGCCCACTTCATCAGCCCCTGCAGGAGAGAAATCCCCTCGATACCTCGCCAGAACCGATTCCTCTTCTATCCTCCCCCGCTCATCGGTCTTCAGGTCCGCGGGCGCAATCCTCTCCTCGTCCTCTTCGTCCGCTCTCAAATACTTGACCTTCCCGTCCAGCTTGCCATTCTTCACACCCCTGTAAGGGGTTGTCAAAAAGCCGTATTCGTCCACCGACGCATAAATCGCCAGATACGTTATCAGTCCGATGTTGGTCCCTTCCGGCGTCTCGATCGGGCAAATCCTTCCGTAGTGCGAAGTGTGCACGTCTCGCACGTCGAAGCCCGCACGCTTCCTGTTCAACCCGCCCGGGCCCAAGGCGCTCAGTCGTCGCTCGTGCGCCAACTCCGCCAACGGGTTCCGCTGGTCCGCCACCTGCGACAACTCGCTCCGGCTGAAGAAATACTCTATCGCCGTAGAAACGGTCTTCGAATTCACCAGCGCCCTCGGACTGAGCTGATCCTGATTCTTCAGCGTCATCCGCTCCTGCACGGTCCTTCGCAGCTTGAGGAACCCTTTCCGAAGCTCGTCACCCGCCAGCTCCTCGATCGTACGCAGCCGCCTGTTCCCCAGATGATCGATGTCGTCCACGCTCCCCGTCCCCATACGCAGTTGCACCAGATACTTCATCGCGCTCAACAAATCCTCAGGGTGCAGCGTCTGGTGCGCCTCCGAAACGCCCAGCTTCAGCTTGCGGTTAATGCGGAATCGTCCCACCCGACCCAGCCGGTAACGATTCGCGTCGAAGAACTTCTCTCGGAACAGCGCCTCCGCCCGCTTGAGGTTCGGAGGATTCCCCGGGCGCAGCCGCCCGTAAATCTTCAGCAGCGCCTCCTCCCGCGTCCGAGTCTTATCCTCAGCCAGCGTATTCAGAATCAGCGGATCGTCTATCTCCGATACTACCTCGACCGTCTTTATCTTCGCCGCCCTGATCTTTCTTGCCAGGTCGATGTCGATCTCCTGGCCGCTCTTCACAATGACTTCCCCCGTCGACTTGTCCACGACGTCGTCCACCGACACCTTCCCCGCGACCTTCGACGTGGCACGCGAATCCGAAAGCCGAATGCGCGCGGTAGCGTAAAAGAGCTTGACGATCCGTGCGTCTGTCGAAAAATCAGGAGACGTGGTCCGCAGCAGCATCGTCGCCGGGAACTTCCCGCTCTGATCGATCCTCACCTCCAGCGTGTCCCGCCGCGTGACGTTGAACTCGATCCAGCTTCCCCGCTCGGGAATTATCCGGCACGAATGTATCCGCCTCTCCGCCAGATGCGCCTCCTCCACAAAGTCTATTCCAGGCGACCGGTGAAGCTGCGTCACGATCACACGCTCCGTCCCGTTCACGATCAACTGGCCCCCGCCCAGCATTATCGGCATGTCCCCCAGATACACATCCTCCTCCACCGCCTGGCCCCGCATTATCAGCCGAAGCCGCACGATGAACGGCATCCCGTAGGTGAACCGCAGCTGCCGGCTCTCCTCAGGAGAGTACCGAGGCCTTCCGAATTCGTAGTGTATGTACTCTAACCGCGTCGCCCCATCGTGACTCTCGATCGGGAAGGTCTCCTGCAGGATGCCCTCGATCCCCTGATCCTTCTTCCGCTTCTCCGGCGCAACATCAGCCTGCAAGAATCGCGAGTACGACTCCGTCTGTAACTGCGCCAAGTTCGGGATCGCAACAGCGTCTTCTACTTCGCCGAAATACCTCAATTCCATCTGGAATGGCCCCCAAAGAGAGGAAGGTCTACTTCAACTCCACCTCTGCTCCTGCTTCTTCCAGCACTTTCTTTATCTTCTCCGCTTCCTCCTTGGTAACGTCCTCCTTCACCGACTTCGGTGCGCTCTCAACAAGCTCCTTCGCCGGCTTCAAACCGAGATCCGTCACCGACCGTACGGCCTTGATCACCTGGATCTTGTTCCCGCCAAAGCTCTTCAATACGACGTCGAAACTCGTCTTCTCCTCTTCCTGAGCCTCGGCCTCGCCTCCGGACGGCCCGCCCGCGACCGCCACCGCCGCCGGCATGGCGCTCACCCCGAACCTGTCCTTCAGAACATCCACCAAGTTCACAAGCTCCATCACCGTCAGCGAAGAGATCTCCTCGAACAGCTTCTCAACCTTCTCTGATGCGAACTCAACTTCCGCCTGAGCCGTTTCCGCCATCTATTATCACCTCCTCAAAGCAAACAACTCTCCGCCTAAGCGGATGACTCCTTCTGCTCCTTTATTCCCTCAAGCGCGTACACCAGGCACGCAGCCAACTGCTGCAGCGCTACGACCAACCCGCTCGCCGGCCCGACCAAACCCCCTACCAACTCCGCCTGAAGCGCTTTCAACGACGGAATCTTCGAAAGCCTCTCCACCTCAGCCCCCGAAAGCAAACTCCCACCCGAATACCCGCCCATCACTTTAAACGCCTCCACCTTCTTCCCCAAATCACCCACCGCCTTCGCCAACCCCAGCACACCGTCCTTACCCTCTCCGGTCACCAGCGCCGAAGGTCCTTCCAACAACAAATCCGTCCCCGCCATCCCAGCCTGGTCGAACGCCAGCTTCGCAAGTCTGTTCTTGATCACCTCCATTTCCGCCCCAGCCCTCCTCAGGTCCCGCCGCACCTCTACCATCCCCTTGGCCGATACCCCTCGGTAACTGACCACAACCAGGTCCTCGACCGACCCGAACTTCTCCGCCAGCTCCCTTACTATCAGCTTCTTAACCAGGCTCGGCACGCGTTTCCTCCCTCTTAGGAAACAGCCAATCTAACGCTCGGGCCCATCGTCGTACACACAAAGGCCCGTTGGACAAATGCCCCTTTCGCACCAGACGGCCTGTTCGCCCGCAGGTGATCCAAGAACGCCTCCACGTTCTCCTGCAGATCCTCAGGCACAAACGACAGCTTCCCCACCGGAACGTGAACATTACCCCCCGAGTCGCAGCGGTACTCTATTTTGCCCGCCTTGAATTCGCTCACCGCCTTCGCCAGGTCCTCCGTCACCGTCCCCGACTTCGGAGACGGCATCAGCCCCTTCGGCCCCAACACGCGGCCCAGCCGCGCAATCATCCGCATCATCTGTGGTGCCGCAATCGCAACGTCAAACTCCAGCCACCCGTCAGCAACCTTCTTCACCAGCTCCTCTCCCCCAGCTTCCACCGCGCCCGCCCTCAGCGCCGCTTCCGCCTGTTCCCCATCCGCGAAAGCTATCACCCTTAGCTCCTTTCCCGTCCCCTTCGGCAGGCTGAACGCACCGCGCACCATCTGGTCCGACTTCCTCGGGTCAACTCCCAACTTCACTGCAAGCTCCACGGTTTCGTCGAACTTCGCGCCGTCGAACTCCTTCAGCCGCCTCAGCGCCTCCGTCACTTCGTATCGCTCCGTCCGGCTCGACTTCTCCTTCGCCCTGTTGTACCTCTTGCTTCGCTCCGCCATCTCGTTATTCCTCGCCTCGCTCCGCGTTCGACGAATCCCACTCGATCCCCATGCTCCGCGCTGTCCCTTCCACCATCCTCACGGCCTCGTCCAGGTCATCCGTGTTCAGGTCTTCCATCTTCGTCTTTGCGATATCCTCCAATTGCTCCCTACTCACCCTTCCCACCTTCTCCTTGTTCGGCTCTCCCGACCCCCGAGCGACCCCCGCCGCACGTTTCAATAGCACCGACGCCGGCGGCGACTTTACCACGAAATCCAAACTACGATCTCTGTATACCGATATGTCCACGGTGAATGTCAGCCCCGGCGAGTCCTTCGTCTCGCTGTTGAACGCCGACACGAACTGCCCGATGTTCACACCGTGCGGACCCAGCGCCGTCGCCACCGGCGGACCCGCCGTCGCTTGACCACCCGGAATCTGAATCTTTACCAGCGCCGTTCGCTGCTTCGCCATCTCCGTCCTCTTAAACGCTGTCTCTTACCGACAAATAAAGGGACTCGCCCCCGAAAGCCTCGAGAAGCCCGCCCCTCCCTGCTAGATGGCTTCTACCTGCCAGTACTCCAATTCAACCGGGGTCGCCCTGCCGAAGATCGTCACCACAACGCGCACCAATCCTTTTGCAGGGATCACTTCCTCCACCACCCCGTCGAAGTTCTCGAAGGGTCCCTCTTTGATCTTTACACTGTCGCCTCGCTTGAATTCGATCCTTACTTCAGGCTTGCCTTCTCCTTCTGTTCCCTGTCCCAGAATCCTTTCCACCTCATAAGGCTGCATGGGAACCGGCTTCGTCCCCGTCCCCAGAAAGTCCCCTATCCCGGGGGTCTCACGGATCAGAAACCACGTGTCGTCGTTCAACTCCATCTCTACCATTATGTAGCCGGGGTACGTCTTCCGCTGCGTTATCCTCTTCTTGCCCTCACGGATCTCCGCCTCCGTCCGGCTCGGAACCAGGACGCTCGACACCAGCTCCTCTCTGTCGGCCATCTTCACCCGACGCTCCAGCGCCTCCTTCACGGCGTTCTCCTTTCCGCTCTGCACTCGCAACACGTACCACTGCTTCCCCATAACTCAGAACAACCCCCTGAACACCGTAGCCAACAACAAGTCCGCAAGGAATATGTATGCCGACAGCACTGCCATCAATATCAGAACCACCACGGTCGACCCCAACACTTCCCGCCTTGTAGGCCAGGATACCTTCCTGAGTTCCCCCTCCACCTCAACGAGAAAACCCGCGACCCGCGGTCGGTTCACGAGGATATAAACGCCCACGATGGAAACGACAAGTACCCCTGTCGCCACCACGTGGGCCGCTAAAAACTCTTTCCCCAGCAACCGGAAAGGTAGTCCGCTTGTATCGAGCAGTATTATAGCATCCCCGCTCCCGCTGATGCTAGCGCTTACCTCAATATTATCCAGAGAATTTATCGCCTCCACCACATCCCCCACCGTCTCAATCGACAGGTCCGTCAAATCCACCTCCCCCACGCGACCTCGCCGATCCGTGATCCGCACAGTCCCCCGGGCAACACCCTTACCACCCCCCACCCTCTCCAACGGAACGCTCCCCAAGTCCCCCACCAACCTCTTCCCAACGAGAACCTCGCCCGATGTGCTCCCGGCCAACCCCAGCTCCTCCGCCGCCTGACTTCCCTCCAGCGACTCCACCTTCACCTCCCCGCTCCCCGCCCCGCTGTCTACGATCACCAACGCGTCACCTCGCTCGCTCACACCTGCCTCCAGTGACGTGTTATCGTTAATAATCCCGAGTACTTCCCCGATCGTAACTGCGTCGTCCAAATCCACATCAAACGAGCCCCCATCCCTCGCGGATATCCTCATGTCCGGGCCAGGCACAACCGTCAAGCCCCCCGCCGCGATCCAGCTCAATAGCGTCTCATCCCCAATGTTGTTGATGTCATTCCCGTCCAGCTCCCTCCCCGAGTCCACCGTCTGAAGTATCCCCAAATCCGCCGCAGCCGTCGTCTCCCCCGACTCCTCGACCCTCAGCGCATCAGAAGGCAGAAGCATGTAGTACGCCTCCCGAGACGCGAAGAACGCAACCGCCAAGAGGAAGAACGCCGCTATCCCTCTTGCGATCATACCTCGCCGTGGCTCATACATTTGGAGACGCATTACCTAATCCCCTGCCGCCGCGCACCCGCTCGCACATCAATCCGGCAGGTCTGGGGGGATTCGAACCCCCAACCGCTGGATTTGGAGTCCAGTGCTCTGCCAATTAGAGCTACAGACCTATCTGCTCTAGCGCTTCTTCTCCACGTGCGGAGTATGCCGCCTGCAGTGCTTGCAGTACTTCTTCAGCTCAAGTTTCGACGTCACCCGCGTGTTCCGGCTCGCCCGGTAGTTACGGTTGCCGCACTCGGTACACTCCATCGATGCGAACTCTCGCATGGCGTCTATCCTTACTCCAACACCTTGGTTACAACGCCCGCTCCCACCGTCTTTCCGCCTTCCCTTATCGCAAATCGCAGGTTCGGCTCCATCGCTATCGCCGTTATAAGCTCCACGTCCATCTTCACGTTG
>Ga0180432_10006337_pt1 | contig 15368 bp, 9 predicted proteins | sample SS_ome_10_FD_132414 | JGI IMG/M metagenome (GOLD analysis project Ga0180432, IMG submission 132414) | Hypersaline lake sediment archaeal communities from the Salton Sea, California, USA - SS_1_MS_2 metaG | ecosystem: Environmental > Aquatic > Non-marine Saline and Alkaline > Hypersaline >... | reverse complement strand
CGCCGTTGTAAGTCTTCTGCCCCTTGAAAGCGTAGTTGTATCCTATCTCGTCGAACGGCTCGGCCGGGAAGTCCGGATCCTGGACTTTCGTCTCCTGCACGCAAAGGACATCTACCTGATGATCGGCAAGCCACTTAGTCACTATCGGCAGGCGAACACGCAACGAGTTCACATTGAAACTGGCTATCTTCATGTTGCTTTGGTTGTCAAGTGAAACATCAACTCTGTGTAAAGCAAAAGTCTGCAGCCGCAATTCTAAGATAATAGCCGGACTTTTGCAAAACTCTTGATGATAATTACGGTGTTTTACACTTTTGGAGGAGCCTGTCGCAGGACTTTATGACGATGTTGCCGACTTTAGCTTTTGCTGTCGGATTTTGCCTGGGCTTTTTTCCATGCCAGATTGTCGGTTGGATCTGTGCCGTAAAAGGCGTCCTCGTCATCGCTATGGTACGATATTCTCAAAGGAAAGTCGCTGGGAACCACATAAGGGAGCCTGGTGCTAAAGCGAGATGATCGGCTTCGGGTTTTGGGAATGTTGCGCGGGCTGTAGCGAACGCTGACAACGTCTAATATATCTCCATCAGGTCCGACGACCGTTATGTTCACGTGTCCTCTGGCGGCGTCGCAGCAATTATCGGCGGCGCGCTTCACTTTGCCGTAGACCAACATCCCGTCCCCGTCCCTGACGGCGTGCACTTCGCTGACCAAAACACTCTCTGACGGCATGTGCTCAAGTTTAAAGGGCGTTCTTTTCGGTGGCGATGGCGCTTTTGGGTGGTCGATATGAGCCCTTGCGCAGCCCGAAATCACAGCGGCTGCAAGCATAAGCATCGTCGGCGGTATAAGCCGCGAGAGCCTGCCGGATTTTACCACGCCAGAGCTTTTCATTTCATCTCCCCCGCATCTTTAGTTCCTGCGGTGTATTTGTCGGGACAATTCTCAATGATTATCCAGTTGTGCCTGCCCTCAATTCTCAAAATGTTATTTTAGCATAAAAGACTCCCCTATTCAAGCAAAATATTGCCTGATTTTGCGGTATGGAGCATTGGTAGAGACCGCAGGATTAACTTTCACGACACACAACGAAGAACGTTTGAGGATTATGATGAATAGTCTTTGCCGGGCGATATTTCCGGCACGGCATTACGTTTGCGATCCGGGATTTGGCGAAATTTAGTAGTCCTGCCGCGGCATAACCGTTAGAATCGGCATCTACGAACCAACTAAAGTCTTTCGTTCGTAACGCTTGTGGCTTGAATATGAAAGACATCATAGATGTCAACACCGGGCAGGTAAGACTTGGCAAGGGCGACGTAATTCTGCGTTCGCTCGCCATAGGCTCCTGCATTACCGCGGCGGCCTACGATTGCCGGGCGGGAATCGGTGCTATAGCTCATATCATGTTGCCCGGCAGCGCCCCGGAAGAGTCAGCCGAGAAGACACGATACGCAGAGAATGCCATAGAGGAAATGGTCGGCTTGATGGTACGCGGCGGCTCACAAAAGGGCAATATCGAGGTATGTCTGGTGGGCGCCGGCAACGTGCTGAAAAAGGACAACGACACTATCTGCGTGGACAACATGGGATCGACCGTGCGGGTTTTGGAAGAGAGAGGCATCCCGATAAGAGCGACGGCGCTTGGCGGCACGGAGAGAAAGAGCATTTTTCTTGATATCGAGACCGGCAGGATTACCTATGGCAAAGGGAACGGACAAAAAGAACTCTTGTGGAAACCAGAAATCGATGACGCAGTGATAACATCTTCAGGAAGACAAGATAAATGAAAGATCAAACGCCAGCTCCCTTTGAAAGCGGAAGGAAATCTATACTGAAGGTTTATCTGCTTATCGGCTTAGTCGCGGCGATTGTAGTCGGCTCGATGGGCTACGTCTCTTATGTAGGGAATCAAATGACAGCCGGCCACACGCCCGGGATTAATGCCGCTATGAAGATTAAGATCGAAGTAACCATGGGGCGTCTATTGTTGGAGGAGCTAATAAGCGGCGGCCGACAAGGTGGCATTGAGAATGTCTTTAAGCACATCGATCAGGCGGACTGGTACGCGAAAGCCATGCTTGACGGAGCCGGGAGAACCGAGGGCAAGATTGTGCCGTTGAAGGATTCGCAATTACGGGAGGAAATCAAAGAGGTACGAAAGAAACTCAGTGAGTTCAGGCAAATCACCGATTTGCGGTGGCAGTCGAATAATGACGCGGATTCAGATAATCAAATTGAGAAACAGTATCGTGCTGCGTTCAGAGATTTCGGCGTCCAGGCGGACCGGGTGGAGACTGAGCTACAGAACCTTATCAGCAAGGACCTGGCGACGTTTCGAACGGTCCAGGCAGTCTTGATTGCCGTTTGTCTGATTGTAACGGTCATAGTAAGCATCGTCTTTGGCCGCTTTGTTGTCGGATGTACCAGGAGCGGACCAGCGCTTCAGGCCGCCAATCAGCAATTAATGGCGAGCGAGCAACAATTGAGAGCTACCAATCAGCAACTAACTGCCAGTGAGAAGGAGCTTCGCCGGGAGAAAGAGAGAATCCAGAGATATCTCGACGTGGCGGGAGTCATACTGGTGGTCATTGACAGTGAACAGCGCGTCGACCTGGTAAACAAAAAGGGCTGTGAGGTTCTCGGGTACGATGAAGACGAGATACTCGGCAAGAAATGGTTTGACAATTTCCTGCCGGAAAGACTGAGAGAGCAGGTAAAGGTTGTTTACGATAAGCTGATAACCGGTGAAATAGAGCCTACTGAGTACTACGAGAATCCCGTTCTTACCAGGGATGGTGAGGAAAAACTCATGTCCTGGCACAACACTGTGTTGAGAAACGACGAGGGTCGTATTGTCTACACACTCAGCTCAGGCGAGGACATCACAGAGCAGAAGAAAAAGGAGAAAGAGTTGGCTGTGTACAGAAATCAACTCCGCTCTCTTGTCTCTGAGTTGACGATTGCCGAGGATCGTGAAAGGAAAAATATTGCATCCCTCCTGCACGACGATGTACTTCAAAAGCTCGCCCTGTCCAAAATGAAGCTCAGTATGTTGCGCGAATCATTGACTTCAAATAAGCAAGTCGAGGCTCTGGACAATATTCACGACTACGTCAGCGAGATGTTCAATGATATGCGGTCTCTGACGCTCGACTTGTGCCCGCCGATTCTATACGATATCGGATTGGAAGCGGCCGTGCGGGACTGGCTACAAAAGGAAATGGCCGAAAAGCACAAAATCAATGTGAATCTTGAAACAAGAGGGCAGCCTCTGCATCTGAACGAAGATTTGAGAGTCGCCCTGTACCGGGCAATCCGCGAGGTGCTTATGAACGTTATCAAGCACGCCCGAGCTCAGAACGTAAATGTTACACTTGCAAATATAGACAATACCGTTATGGTTGAGATCCATGATGACGGCATAGGTTTCGATCGGGCCAGAGCCGAGGCCGGCGAGGAATCGTCGAGCGGACTGGGTCTGTTCACCGTTCGAGAACGCATGGAGTATTTCAGCGGCTCGCTTCAAACCGAATCAACTCCGGGAAAGGGCAGCCGTGTAGTTCTGACTGCGGCTTTAACTGCCCATAAGAAGCCTGGCAAGGGAATGGATAACACCTGATCCTCGTTGCACAAGCGATCCGCCTTGTCGGGAATCGACTCCGCCCGTTCTCGGTTGAGTACTCTGCCCTCGCCGTCGCCAGGTAGTGATGAAGACTGAGCCAGCCCGTTACTACTTTCCGCCGACATCACGTCCGCAAGCAAGAGTTGTAGAGAGACGTGCTAAGTAGGACTGCGAAAAATCTAACTAACCGACAGGAGACAACAATCTCACACGTGAAGGTCCGATGCTGATAAAGGCAATTCGAAACTTCTGGAGTCTTGCTTTGAGGTTAGCCCGGAATTACGTTGGTCGCGCAGGGGCCCTTTTTGCCTTGTCCGACCTCGTACTCAACCTTCTGCCCTTCGTCGAGCGTAGCGTAGCCGGTCGTCTTGATTTCGGAATGGTGGACAAATAAATCTTCGCCGCCGTCATCCGGGACTATGAACCCAAATCCCTTACTTGAATTAAACCACTTTACTGTACCTGTACCCACTTAAACTTCTCCCGGCCCGTATTCAGGCCATAAAATATTGTCTCTCACTTCTTGACTTATTGCGTGTATAATCTTGAGAGACGAAAGAATATACGCCATAAACAACATAATATAATGGCAGGGACATCAAAAATTCAATAAAAAATAAATAAAATATTATTCTGCGTCTCGGTGTTCTAATAACCGCCGGGAAACGGGATATACGCAAATGGTCGGGCTTTTCTGCAAACAAATTGGGTCTGTCGCCGGTAGTATCTACAATGGAAAATGTAAACAAGATAGGTGGATACTGAAATGAAACGTATAAAAGGTAGAACAGCTAAGTTAGCCCTTTTGTTTTCGCTCGCTGTAGTGGTCGTTTTGACCGGAGCCGCAAAGCAGGAACCCAAAGGAACAGCAGAAGAGGACGAGACAACACTCAAGACGGCGTTGATAGATGATTTTTCATACGCCGACGCCGGATTGGAGAAGAAGCAGCGCGCTAAATGGCAGCTCATCAACGACCGGGCATTGGGCGGTGCCTCGAAAGGGCGGATAGAATTCGGCGAATACGACGGCAGGAAATGTCTGCACATGACCGGATCGGTATCCGCCAGGAACAAAGGCGGATTTATCCAGGCCAGACTCAGCCTGCTCTCGAAACGCAAGACTTTCGATGCCGGCAAGTTCAAGGGCATAAAACTACTTGTCAAAGGAAACGGAGAGTCCTATGCCGTTAATTTACAGACTAACGATGCACGGTTGCGGTGGCAGCACTACAAGGCTGTCTTTCCGACAAGCGGCAAATGGCAGGAGATCATGATTCCTTTCGCGAAATTCAAGTCGACATCCCTGAGGAAACCGCTTGATACGACGTCGATAAGGGGCGTTGCGATTGCCGCTTCGGGAAAAAAACTCGACGCCGATATCTTTCTCGACGAAATCGCCTTCTATGGAGACAAAGATATGTATAAGAAGCTCACTCCCGAAGAAGAACGAATCATCATCAACAAGGGAACAGAAAAACCTTTCACGGGAAAGTATGACAAGCATTTCGAGAAGGGTGTATACACCTGCAAACGGTGCGGCGCCAAGCTCTATGAATCATCGTCCAAGTTTAACTCCGGCTGCGGCTGGCCGGCCTTTGACGATGAGATACCCGGGGCGGTCAAAAGACTTCCCGACAGAGACGGGATACGCACGGAGATCATTTGCGCCAATTGCGGCGGGCATCTCGGACACGTCTTTACCGGCGAGCGTCTGACCGACAAGAATATCCGTCATTGTGTCAACTCGATTTCAATAGATTTTGTTCCCGCCGGAGAGATCAAGACAGAGCGGGCGATTTTTGCCTCAGGCTGTTTCTGGGGCACCGAATACCACCTTAAGAGAGCCCCCGGAGTGATATCAACGACGGTCGGCTACACGGGGGGAAGTGTTCCGAATCCGACATACAAGCAGGTCTGCACGGACAAAACCGGCCACGCCGAGGCGGTTGATGTGACCTATGATCCGGCCAAAACTTCTTACGAAAAACTGGCACGTCTGTTTTTCGAGACACATGACTTCACGCAATTGAACCGACAGGGTCCCGATATTGGCAAACAGTATCGTTCTGCGATCTTCTACCTGAATGAAGAGCAGAAAAAAGCAGCCCAGAGTCTGATTAAGACGCTCAAGGAAAAAGGGTTCAACGTCAAGACAGAGGTTACCGAGGGAACAAAGTTCTGGCCGGCCGAGTTGTACCATCAGGATTATTACCAGAAGAACGGCAAGACGCCTTATTGCCACGTTTACAGAAAAATATTCTGATTTTCCGGCGACTCTAATTGGCGTGAATCATTGCATTTCCGCTGAAGCAATACGCCCGGCAGGACTCGAACCTGCGACCTTCGGTTTACGAAGTCCCTTGTCAGCGTATAAGTGCTTGTCTCTTATTCCTTTAAACGTGTTTTTTGGCGTCAATAGTGGGCTGCTCGTACACCCGCCGCACACTGGCAGCACAACTGGAATCGAGAAGAGACTGATGCCGGAATGACGCCCGACACACCACAAGACTACCAAATCTCCGCCTGAGGATAGGCTACGGAACTCTTAGGCGCAGGTTCTGGTGACAGTGGAGACATCCCCGAAGACTGAAAAACACCATGAGATGGTTTTGTTGCACCGCATGGAGCGCAAGCTCGCGCAAGCGAGTGCTGCATCGATCGCCAATGCGGCGCACGCTTAATGGGGGTGGATAGACGAAACTGATGGTGTTTCGTTTGCTGGAAGTGATTGCACACACGCCTCAAGCTGCCGGTGTGGTACAATAGCCATCAATATCGCTATGATGGCAATCACAACAAGAAGCTCGATCAGGGTATAGCCTCTTTGTTTGCCCATGGATATAGAGCTTAGACGTAACTTCCATCGCCCATGTGCTTCTTGATCTTAATGAATCATGCTGCTTCTCTCGCCACTCAATCGGCACTTTGTTCTCAAGGATTAGCACCGGAGCGAGTACCCGATTCCCATAGGGTGATATCCCCACCTTGACCACCGCCACTTCCGTCTTCATCTTCTGTTCGGCGGTCAGTAGATGCGCTAAGACTTCCGGCTGGTTTTGACATATGAAGCGGACACTGCTATAATGCTACGAACATGCGTCATCGCTGTGAAAGATATTGGTAGCCAAGGGAGTGCTTTATGAAAATCACACACAACCGATCTGTTAGCCGATTGACACAGCCTCTTATGGTGCTCTTAACCGGCCTGGCCGCCACCTGTTTCGTAGGCGCCGCCTGCGTGGACGCTGCCGATCCGCCACGGATGAAACGTGCCGATGCATTCCTCGGCATCCATTTTGATTTCCATGCCGGCGAGGATTGCAACCGCGTTGGCGAACGAACCACACCTGAGATGGTCGAATTGGTAATCAACAAGGTCAAACCCGACTACATTCAGATTGACTGCAAAGGGCATCGCGGCTATTCGAGTTATCCCACAAAAGTGGGTAACCCGGCACCTGGATTCGTCGGCGATCCGCTACGAGTTTGGCGGAACGTGACAAGGAAGCGGGGAATTCCCCTTTTCATGCACTATTCGGGTGTCTGGGACTATAAGGCCGTCGCCGACCATCCGGACTGGGCAGCTATCAATGCGAACGGCAAGCCCAATGATAGGGCTACCTCAGTGTTCGGGCCGTACGTAGATACGCTTATGATACCCCAACTCCGCGAGTTGGCTGGCGAGTATGGCGTTGACGGCGTCTGGGTCGACGGCGATTGTTGGGGCACCACGGTCGACTATGGCTCCGTAGCTGTCAGCAAATTCTGTGAACAAACGGGTGCCGAGGCCGCACCGCGCAAGGTGGGCGAGGCCCATTGGAATGAATGGATGGACTTCAATCGTGAGGGTTTCCGAAACTACGTTCGACATTACGTCAATGAGTTGAAAGCCTCCCACCCGGACTTCCAGGTGATCAGCAATTGGGCGTTTAGCGATCATATGCCAGAGCCCGTGTCGGCCGAGGTTGCAGGCCTGTCCGGCGACTTCTCGCCGGATGACAGTGTGAACTCGGCTCGGTTTGCCGGACGGTGTCTGGAGGATCAGGGTGTGCCATGGGACTTGATGTCGTGGTCTTTCAGTCGCAAAACGCGGAAGCAGAAACCGGCCGTGCAGCTTATGCAGGAAGCAGCCCTGGTTCTTGCCCTGGGCGGCGGATATCAGGCCTACTTCAAGCAGGATCGAGACGGAGCGATCCGCGACCCGGCCGAGATGGATGTAATGGCTGAGGTTGCCCGGTTCTGCCGTAAGCGACAGGCCTATTGCCACCGCTCGGTTGCCGTACCGCAGATTGCTCTGCTCTACTCGACGGCCGGCCATTATAGGGAATCGCCGAGACTGTTCCACTGGGCCGGCAGCAACGGAGTCCGCGTGCTGCGGAAGGCACTGACTGAGATACTCCAGAAACAATACGGCGTGCAAATCCTCAGCGAGCATCACCTGAAAGGAAACATGTCCAGGTGGCCCGTCATCGTGGTGCCGGGCTGGGAATATCTTGAACCGGATTTTCGTGACGAGTTGGCTTCCTATGCGAAATCGGACGGCAGCCTATTGCTGATCGGGCCCGGGCCCGCGAAACTCTTCAACGCGGAGTTAGGCCCAAATACCAAATCTTCCATCGTCTTTGTTGACGAGGTCGACGACGCATTTGCTACTGTTCTTCAGAAGGCTTTCCCCAAACCGATAGTTGAAGTTGCGGGCGCGAAGGATATCGACGTGAGTCCGCGAATATTGAAAGGGAAACTATCGATTCACCTGGTCAATACGTCCGGCCCGCATGACGACGCCCCGGACGGAGGTATCACAGAAGTCAAACCCGTAGGGCCGCTTACGGTATCGATCGCTTTGGATCAGGCCCCGAAATCGATCATGATGCAGCCGGAAGGCAAATCGCTGGACGTATCGTGGGCCAATGGCCGGGCAACGGTCACATTGCCACGATTGGAACTGTATTCGATTCTGGTTGTGATGCCGTAAAGCAGAACTTTTGCAGTTGCCATATCTTCACAGTCTGGAAGGGGTAGCAGCTTGCGATAGTCGTCGGCTCTTTGTTCATGGGCGCATTGAGAGAATCTGGCTGCCGCTGAGACGATCTTCAATACTTCGTTCGACAAATTGTCTCACTACAGCAAATCTGATATTATACAAGCTGTGTCCAACGGATCAGAATCCATGTTACCGGAGCCATGACGATGAGATACTCACAAGTGGTGTTGACGCTGACGACCTGCTTCTTGCCGGCGATGTTGTCCGGCGCCTCGCTCGCGCAAACCGAACCTTCTTCGATTCAAGGGCAACCACGTAACACCCTGGTGCGGGTAGTTACCATCTCGCAGGACGGACTCCAAGACAGAAAGGGAAAGGCGCTCATCGACGCCACGCTGACGCGTCTGGAACGTGCCGCATCTTTTCACCCGGATATCGCCTGCCTGCCAGAGTCATTCACGAGTGGGGATCCGGAGGCGGTCCCGGGTCCAACCACAAGACGCTTGTCACGATGGGCCAAAAGACACAAGTGTTACGTAATCTGCCCTATCCTCATCCGTGAAAACGACCGCACCTACAATGCTGCTATCGTGATTGGCCGGCAGGGTCGCATCATCGGACGGTATTGCAAGATTCGTCCCACCGAGGGCGAACTCGATCGCGGGATTTGTCCAGGTCCCAAAGACCCACCGGTATTTGAAACGGACTTCGGCACGATTGGAATTCAAATTTGCTTCGACGTCAATTGGCACGGGCAGTGGCAGCGCCTCAGGGCCAAGGGAGCAAAGATCGTCTTCTTTGCATCCGCGTACCCGGCCGCCCGGCAAATACGAACACTGGCCTGGCTCAATCAATATTTTGTCGTCGCGTCGACAAAGAGTCGCCCGGCGAGCATCTACGATATCACGGGCGAGAGGCTCGCAACAACCGGAAGGTTTCAGCAGTGGACAGGCGCCGTCTTGCCGCTGGGCAAGACCGTATTCGAGATAGATTTTCACGTGAGCAAGATGCGGGACATCCAGAAGAAGTACGGCTCAAGAGTAGAAGTTACCTGGTACCATGACGAAGACCTGGTGACGCTCGCTTCGTTAGACCCTGCGTTAACCGTGCAAGATTTGATTCGTGAATATGAACTGACACCACACCGTGACTATATCCTGAGGGCCCAACGAAAGCAGGATAAGACCCGACCACAGACCAAGCCAGAACGGAACTTAATGTATACTGAGGTAACGAGGTATGCAAGGCTTGTCGAGGCTAGAGTCTGTCCATCGGGTGAGAAAGCGACGTCCCAGACGCCCGGCCTGTGGCCTTCGAGAACTGCAACCTGTTCGTTCAGAAGAAGGTTCCGGAGTCTAACCGTGCTATCGTTCCCGCCGGACGCAAGAGTCCTGCCGTCCGGGAAACAGCCCAGACAGTGAACATCCGAGGTCCGGTGAGGGTTGCTCGCACTTCGACTATTCAATCAGTGATTCGATTCGTTGGATCAGATGCCTGCCGGATTCTTTGCTGATTCGATACAACCACCCCTTGTGCTTTTTCGAGAAATTCATGGCATGTTTTTTGGCTATAAGTTTTGCCTCCTTTGCTCTGAGAGCATCCGGCGACTCTACTTCACCTGGCTTTATAGTCACAGGGTTCTTGTCAGTGAAATCAGATGTGATCGCCACAAAAATGTCATTGTTTCTTTGTGAAACCAGGCAGACGTACTCAGTTGAATCTTTCATACCAAGTATGTATACGTGTGAGAAATTGGATTCATTCTGAATTCCTTCCTTCCTGATAATGTCTACAAAACTGAGGTTACACAATATCTTGATGACGTTATCATTTACATTCTTTCCTGCATGTGTCCCTTCTCGTATAGCAATTGAACCGTCCTTTTGTGGCACTAGTGTGTGTTTGCCTTCTATGGAGATGACTTTGACTGAATTTACATCATCGATATGAAGCGTAAGGAGCTCTTGGTCCACGAATTGAATGATATCCTCGCCGATTGACGGGACCTCTTGAGTAACATAAACACTAGCACTGGGCAGAGATCTGACAAAACGGCCAAGGCCTTGCGGATCGGACTTACCGACCACGAGACCGGCCAGCAAAGATCTGTCCTCTTTAAGAAATTTGACAAAAGTGTCTGCATCTTCTAAGGTTACTCCCAGAGACTTGTGATCTTGAATCTTGTCGGTAATAGAACCAGAGACTACGATATCCGTGCACATTCGAAGGAGCCTGTTGACAGTTTCTGTGTTTGCAGGATACTCGCCCTTGCTGGGCAGGACAAACTTATCTTCTTGTCGCTTGAGTACATTCTTGTTGCCATCAACGGCGATCTCAATGAATGCAATTTGTGAAGTATCCAATCCCTGTATGAGCGGAGCCAGCACTGACTTGGATTCTCTTTCTGATAATGGACCTGCAAACGTCTGGTTTTCCGGACTGGATGATCTATAAGATATTTCTCTCGTAATTATAATAGTCCCTTTGCCTTTACGCTTCAGTCTTACCGTATTCGGTTCAATGTTCAAGATCAATGATTCCAGATCTTTTATGTCTATCTCCTCAATCAAGGACAACGGAATGTTGAATCCCTTGAGATCCTTGGTCAATCGCTCAATTTGCTTTTTCTTCTCGTATCGCTCGCGTTTTAGACCATTCAAGGTTGCCTTAACTTTGTTTATCTTGCCTTCCAGTTCGGCTTTCTTTGAGAGTATAGCGGCACTAACGATCTCGGCTTGACCGTCCTTTTTGGCGGAATCAGTCAGCTGTTTGATTTCCGCCTCGAACTCAGCTATCTGGCTATTTACCTTCTCTGTAGGCTCTTTCAGTCTACGTTCATATTCGCTCTCTACTCTGTGGCGGATCTCTTGTACAAAATTCCTAGGCTGGTGGTGTATTTTACAGTCGAGCATTTCGATCTGCTCATCTGAGCCAAGTAGAGCGTCAATTGTATTCAACATAAGCGTGCTGTTATCGCCAACTACTGTCTTGCCGAAGAAGGAGGTTTGGTATGCTAGGGCGTCAGTTATGAAATCGACATCGGAGAAAACTGCGACTGTGCAATTTCTCACCGCTTCAGTCAGTCCAGTTACTCGCACACTTGCTGTTGTAGTCTCAGCTGGACTATTTGGCTTAAGTGAAGCTTCTTTGACCTCGATACCATCAGGAAAGCTGCTCCTGAGGGGGCCGGTAATCAGATAGCCCATTGAGACAGGCTTCGTTCCATCTACGAATTTTTTCATCAGACGCGAGCCGTCAAGAAACATCATCTCATGTTGAGATTCAATCTCGAAAGCATTACCTCTTTCTGTGGTCTTTATAAGGGGTGTCCGTTTGATGCGGGAATTGGCACTCGAGGCTGCTTCCGATCCCACTGTCTCACTCAGCACGCCTGCGAAAAGTACTTTGACCTGGTCCAATTCCGTCGTCACTATGTTGTCCTTGGTGAAACAACCCCCATCCGATGTAAGGTTGAGATAACCAATAATCTTTTCAGGTTCCTGATCCTTACGAACCGAAGCCATGGCGGCAAGACTCATATCTCCTGCAAACGTGTTTGCCGGCATTCTGAGTCCCCATGAATTAAATAGCTCGTTCATCTCCGAACTGCTCGAGTATTCCATTTGTTCTTTAATCTGGGTTTGTTTTGGGGGTCTGTCCGCAAAAGAGTGTGGATCAACACATATTACCGCTCTGCCGCCTTTGAGAACAAACTGATCGATGGCAAACAGTGTTCTATCATCAAGGTTCTTGGGATGAATGACCATCAAAAGGTCGATATCACCAATTTCGGCGACATTTGTGGGTACTTTCTCGACCTGATATCTCTGACGTAACTGCTCGACAAAGGTCCAGGCCGGCGTGGGTGCTTGTCCCTGATGTTTCATCATCTGGATCATATAACCGCTGACATCATCGCCAAATACCGGAAGCGAACTGAGTATTCCGATCCGCTTCCTCTCTGGCATGATAGCCATATCTATCAGAGCAGTGATGTCGTATTCGAGAAAATGCTGTCGCCCTGGAGCTAAGATCGGGATTGTCTTCTTGACACCACCCTGTGTCTCAACGACTAGTCCAAAAAAGAAGTTCTCTTCCTGAGAAAGCGCATACTTCTTTAAGTCGAGATTGATTGCCTCCTGTTCAGCTTGCGAGTATGGCTCAGGATCAATCACATGAAGCCTGATCATGCCGTTCGAAGTAGCCTCATATCCTTTCAAGAGTTTAAGGACCGTTTCAAAATAGTGGCTGAAGTTATATTTGATTCCCTGCACGCCTTCGACTGCGCTTTTGGCATAATACAACTTCACATCTATCGGATGATGCAACTTTGCCAGAATTCTCCTTGTAGGATCACACAGTCTTACTGGTTCATAATCGGCCACAGTAACATACAGATTATCACCTCGCTCATCAATCACTGGTCCATCCGCTGTTTTTGCTCCAGTTTGAGACTGTGTGCCTTGCCTGCCTGAACGTGGCTTAACCAGGTCAGGCGTTTCAACAGAATCAAGAACTGCCTGCAGATACTCTGGAGCAAGCCTTCCCGCAGCCAGATCTGAGTATACTCTCTTCTGTCTGGCTTTGATCTCATCAAGCTCTCCATCATGAGATTTCAGCAGCCGCTCACCTTGTTCGTACTGAACTGAAGTTACGTAATGGCGGAAACTGACGGCAAGGTAAGTCAAACCAAGCATATTGCTGGCTGTCGGATTTGTCGCCCCCAGTTCGGACTCCACCGCCGCCTTGAGATCCGGATCTGCAAAATGCACCCGCGGCGACCCAACCACAGGATTCAACGCCAACACGACGATAACAGCCGCGATAAACCGTTTCATAGTCTTGCCCTCAATGAAGAAAATGTCATCCTTATATGCAGAGCCCCGATTTGCCGTCGAGTCCTCTACAAACCTAGAGAAGTGCTCTGACTACCTACATTCGGGATTTACCATTTAGCGTCATAGTCCAGACTCCTGCACGCGATACCGGCAATAATACTGCGACAGCAGGTCGATTTAAAGCAAGATATCCGAGAATATGATCTACGACACCAATCACAGGACGATCGTCGATTCTACACCAGCACAACCCTTTTTCGCAGAGTCCATTGAAAACGGGGGCAAAAAAGCGTCGTTCTTGAGCTGGAATCGCAGATTGTTCAATTAATTCCTCTGCAAAGAGACCCCCGTTTTTAGCCAATATCGAGGGTGCTTGTATCTTGAGAATCACCACATTTTTACTGTATTTCAAGGAACGGGGTGATTTCACTTGTTGAGTGTTTGGTCGTGCACTTGGTCTATTGTGTCACCACACCCCAAGCCTTGTTATTTCAAAAATGCGCGGCGCAACGGATCAAATCTCCGTTGCTGCGCAAGCTGATTTGTGGGGTAATAGTCCTTGTTGGACGATGCCCTTTGATCGCATGTTTTTGTAACATGTTGATTTAAATGAGCTTAAAGACAAAACAACTTCCTCTGCTTTTTCCATGTCTCCGTTTTGGTACTAACTGATTCGAGAAAGACTTCTGTCAATGACCTTGCACGGGAAAAGTGACGATAGAATGGAGATCATGAAAAAACCATGGATCTACAAGCGAAAGAACGTCAAAGGCTGGTGGTGCGGATGGTATGAAAATGGCAAGAGAAAGGCCAAGGCGCTTCCTACCAAGGCCCTCGCCGAGCACTTTCGGCACATCAAATATGCTCAGCTCAATTCAGATGTCTTCACCAGTGTCATCGACTTCGACTGGCATCAAATTCTCGAGGAATACAAACGCTATAAGCAAGTGAACGGTCTCGAAGAATCATCGATCTACGAGGTCACTTTGACCTTGCGGCATTATGAGCGATTAGTTGGCCCGAACTCGTCGAAAGACATTACACAGCAGAACTTGGATACGTTTGTTCTAAAGCGAAGTGGAGAGATCAAGAAAAATACCTTAAATAAGGATATCAAAAACTTACACGCCTTCCTGAAGTGGGCGGCTAAAAACCGCTTCGTGGCTCCAGACCTGAAGGTCAGAAAGGTTAAAGTGGCCCCAAAACCTGTCACATCGCTCTCACCCCAACAGATCAAAAAGCTGATTATGATCGCATCGAAATATCCGACTCTGCGTTTGAGAATATTGTTGGCCGTGACGACAGGGCTCAGACGTAGTGACATTGAAGCCATCCATACCAGTGATATTTACTTTGACCGGAACATCATAGCGACTCGAAATCGCAAGGCAAAAAAAGTCATGCCGGAACGGCCCATTCCGGAACCAATGATGACCGAGTTATCCAACCACGTCACCACGCTTCCAGATGGGCAAGAAGAGCTTTTCCCAGACAAGTTCAATGCAAAAAGATGGGAGAAAGTAAGGAGAGCTATGGGGTTGCCTAAACTGCAGTTCCACGATCTGCGAAAAACCTTTGCGTCCCTCCTGGCTCAAAGAGGTGTTTCAACAGCAGTGACTCAGAGACTACTGGAACACTCCAGTCCACAGCTTACGAATGACGTTTATACCAACGTTGACCCAGTACTGCGCCAGGCAGTTAGTCTTTTACCGGTAACGGATTGGCTGTAAAAGTATGGTTAATCCCTTTAAAATCCTGAGAAGGTTTTGATTTCTGGTTCAGAGTCCAATTAGAAAATTTGGTAAGCGTTCACCTGATTCTGAGTAGTTGAAGTAAAATTGCGTTTTTGTCCGATAATAGTATTATGGACAAGGATGCGTATATTGCCCACTTGGAACAAGAGAACGCGGCGTTGAAGAAGCGG
>Ga0180432_10006336_pt1 | contig 15371 bp, 14 predicted proteins | sample SS_ome_10_FD_132414 | JGI IMG/M metagenome (GOLD analysis project Ga0180432, IMG submission 132414) | Hypersaline lake sediment archaeal communities from the Salton Sea, California, USA - SS_1_MS_2 metaG | ecosystem: Environmental > Aquatic > Non-marine Saline and Alkaline > Hypersaline >... | reverse complement strand
TCTCCACGTCTCCCTCGGTTCTTGTCCCGGGTCTGGAGGGCGTGGAGCTTCGCTTGGGCGTGCCATATGTGGGGGGTGTGGTTGACCGTCTGTATGGTGTCTCGGTCTCCCTCGGCCTCCCGACGGGTTTCTCCTCCGTTGATGACACCTACGACCTGGGCATGTTGTCACGGCAATCCCCGATAGGACCTACACCTCAGGGCGTGTTCTACCTCGACGTCGACAAGGGCGTAGCTCCCGGGGAATACGACGTCCCGGTCAGGATAATGTACAGGATAACGCGAAGTGGCGAGCCGCGAGCCGTGGAGAGGTCGGCCAAGGTGCTGGTGAACGACCCGGATCCGATATGGGTCGTTAGGACCCTCTCTGGGACACTCGGCCCCGGGACCAGCGGTTACGTATCGTTCCTGGTAGAGAACAAGGGCGGCTCGGCGCGAGATGTAACCGCGCGGTTCACATCCCAGGGCGCGGCACTTGTGAAGCCCGAGGAGGGCACCCAGTATCTCGGCGATTTCGAAAGCAACGAGTCCAAGAAGATCGGCTTCCCGGTGCTTGTTGAGGAGGTCGCGAGCGGTAACCAGCTCGTCACGCTGAGCATAGAGTACTCAGAGGACGGTCGAAGATTGTCCGACCAACACTCAGTCACCCTGAGGATTGGGGGGACGGGTGGGCCCTCCCTCCTCGTCGAGAATGTGGAGATCATCGGGGATTCGAAGATAGGCGGCCAGTTCGAGGTTGCGGTGAAGATCACCAACGTCGGTAACGAGGACGCGATCTCGACCTTGGTGGACCTAATCCTGCCCGCTTCGCTGGGGATATTCGGTTCCGGATCCACGGTGTCCATCGGCGACATCCCGGCCGGGACCTCGAGTGAGGTGCGGGTGACCCTCGGTTCCGATACCTCGGCTACAGAGGGGACCAAGACAGTCGGCTACCTGCTGAAGTGGAGCAGTGCCGAGGGCCAGGAACTGGGTCGGGAAGGTAGCTTCGGAGTCACACTAGCCGGAGAACCGAGAATCGTAATCCAGAGGGTCGACATAGATCCGCCGAAGCTCGAATCGAAGACCAAGGGCACGTTCCAGGTGACGGTCAGGAATACAGGGACCCAGATCGTCTCCGACATACAGGTCCAGGTCCTGGGGAAGCCGGAGCTTTTCACCGAGACCCTGCTCCCCATAGGGTCCCTGTTCCCGAAACAGACGGACTCTGTGGTGTTCGGCATGTACGTCGATCCCGAGATAGATGAAGGGGTGTACGCCGTCACGGTCTCTCTGACCTACATCGACAAGGACGGGGAGGAGCACGAGGAGACCTCCGTGGTCGATCTCAGGATATTCAAGGAGGTGTCCCTGCTATCCTGGCAGAACCTGCTCATCATCCTCGCCATCATCGGGGCCGCGATCCTGATCTACCTCCTCTTCGGGGAGTACCTCAGGGAGATCTTCGCCTCCGGGAATGGAGGTGAGTGATTGGATCGCAGCCGCGGGGGCCTGTTCGGTCCGGTCCTGGCGGTCGTGGTCCTCGCGGGTTTCCTCCTGGCGGTCATACCTCACTCGATTCACTCGTCCTTTGACGAGGCCGGGGTCGTGTTGTCCTCGAAGGAGGTGCAGATGATTGACCTCCCCAGGTGGCTTGAGCCCCACATAGGGGATTTCGAAACCCCCGGGATCCTGCTCGAGGTCCAGCACAGATCGCCGAGCGAGACCATCGCCGTCCTAACCAACTCCAACCCGGGTAAGAACAGACTGGTGAAGCTGGATGAGGTCGTTCTGAGACACCACGCGGACTGGAGAACCCACCCTTTTGTGGATTTTGGTTTCGATGAGTTCGTGATGGGTGAAACGGTGAGGCAGAAGGGCTTCTTCGCCTCGGTGGAGATCTACCTGCACTACGGGGACCCCGGCCTGGTCGCGAGGACGGTGTCCTTCCTCTCCCAGATGGCGTGGCTCGTGGGCCCGATCCTCGCTGGTCTTTACATACCATACGTGATTTTTGGCCAGATCCGACTGTGGAACTTCTTCGCCGTGGCATCCCTCTACCTGTATTCACCGCTGCTTACGGCCCTGATCAAGGGTGAGGGAATCGCACCGCCGTTTGCCGCCCTCGTGGTTCTCGGGCTGTTGAGCGTGCACATCTGGAACTACGAGAGGAGGGCCCCGAGCTGGGACAGGTTTTCCCGGGCGAACATGAAGCGCGGAATGCTGTAGTCGATCCCTGAACTCGGAGGGGAATAGGATTGAGGCGCTCACCGAAACTGAAGTTGAGGGGCAAAAAGGGTCTAGCGATCGCCCTCCTTTCGGTCTTCCTGTTGTCGCTGGCGCTTAGGATTCCGGGCTACGAGTCACAGCCGGTGATGCCGGACGAGGTTACCTACTTCGCCCGGTACGCGTTCACCATAATCGAGCACGGCTGGGATTGGCCGGTCAAGTACATGTACATCCACCCTCCCCTCATTCCATATCTTCTTGCGATAGCGACGCTGGTCGCCGGCGGGTCGCTGGCAGTCCTGAGGATCATACCGATACTGATGGGCGCCGTGACCCCGGTTTTCCTCTTCCTGCTGGGCAGGGATCTATACGACGAGAGGGTAGGGGCCCTGGCCGCGCTGCTCACCGCGTTCTCGAGCTACCATATCCTCTACAGCAGGGCGGTCATGCTCGAGGCCCCGCTCCTCTTCTTCCTTACCGGTGGTTTATACTTCTACGTCAGGTCGAGCCGTGACCCGGATCGATACCAGGCGTCCGTCCTGGTTTCGGGCGTGTTCCTCGGCCTGGCGATAATCACCAAGTGGGTTGCCCTCCTCTACATACCCGCATTCCTTCTCTACCTGGTCCTGAGAGACAGATCGCCGTGGGCGTTGATCGACAGGCGGACGCTCACGGTTTTCCTCGTATCCGGCCTGGTTGCCCTTCCCTGCGTCCTGGACCTGCTTGGTCACGGCGTGAATCCCCTGTACAGGAACCTCGGGATAGGCACTCCGGACGTGGTCCAGCTGGTGGGATTCGAGGAGATCGGTCTCCCGGACCTTGCGGTTCGGGGGGTGGTGAACTTCCTCGAGGTGACGGTCCACTCGGACAGCCGTGCCGCGGGCATGATCCCGTGGAGTCCGGTCCTGGGGTGGGTGGCGGGAGCGGTCTTCGCGCTGACGATGGCGTACTCGGCCTTCCACTGGATTCGAGGCAGGGAGCAGGAATCCCTCCTATTCTCCCTCTTTCTGGCGTTCAACCTCTTCGTGGCAATCTACGGAAAGAGGTTCCAGTACTACCTCATATGGTCGCTGCCGATATACTCCCTACTCGCCTCGGCCTCGCTGACAGGTATCCTGAGGGGATTGAGTCCCGGGGAAATGGCCGGCAAGGTGGGCAGTGTGGCCTGTCTCGCCATCGGTTACGTCTTCGTGCTATCGATAATCGCAGTGGGCTTGCTCGCCCCGGGGTACAACGGGGGGCCAACATACGGCTTCGATGAGCAGGTGATGGCTATGAAGACCGACCTCTCGGATGGCGATATCATCGCGGCCACATTCCCGGAGGTGGTCATCTACTACATGGAGGAGTTCGACCTCGAGCCTTTCGAGAGGAATATCCTGGTGGTTCCGTTGAACAGGAAGATGTTGAGCCCCATAGGCTTCATCGAGGAACTGGACATGCAGGTGGTATCCCGCCTGAGGCCCAGGTTCCTCCTGACCAACAGGTACTACTTCGATGAACTCGCGGGAAGCGACGAGGTCAGGACCATAAACCAGGACTATCGCCTGGTCTCAGAGGCGGGGGAGGTCATGCTCTTCGAGCGGGCCCGGGCAGGATAACCGGGAACAGAATTTCAAGATCCATGAGCGACCCCTCTGAACACCTCAAATGCCCTGGTTCGCCCCTCCAAGGCCTCCCTCAGTTCATCGAGGTTTCTTGGATCTCTGCTGTAGGAGAGCCTGCGGCTGTAGAAGATCACCATTCCGGCCATCTCTTGGCTCTTGGCCAGGTTTGACATCATGATAACCCATAGGCTACCCGTTCTCTCTCTCCAGGGCTGAAAGTCCTGTTCATCCGGTTTTCCGTCCCACGTCTCCAGTATCCACGCCTGCTTCCCTATAGGTACCTCGGACCTCATTTCGACCATGGGGTCCAGGTCCTTGAGGCGGTATACATCCATCCCCATGATGTCCAGGCCTATCACCTCTGCAGAGAGCCGGAAGAACCGACGGCTTTCCGGAAGAAAGGGAACGGCCGCTATCGCAGACAGTGTTTCCGGCGAGTGTGATTTGACGGTGGCAATGCAGTCCTCCAGGTGTCTCACCCACATCTCCGGGCTGACGGAGTCCGTGATCATGCCGCCGGGCTCCCCCCAGCTCATCCCCGAGTACCATACCGGTTCCTTGACCAGCACGTAGTAGCGTGGCCGGTATCTCCGGGTGAGGTTTTCGATCCGTTCCAGATGAGCCGATTTGAACTCCTCCCAGGATACTGGCTCCCGCCAGTAGATCTCCGCCCCCGCGTCGGCTATCATCACCTCATGTCCCAGTCCCCTTATCTCGGCGATGATCACGTCGGTGTCGCGGATCAACCGATTGCCCCGCTCCCTCATCGTTCGGTTCGGCGAGCGCGCCCAGATCCACGGGTCGTAGGCCTGGGTCACCCTGATAACGTCCGCCCCGGCCTGGTGGAGGACTTCCAGCTGCTTGAGCTTGATGTCGAGGGGGAGGACCAGCCCGGAGCTGTGGCCCGCGAGCCCGAGATCCGCCCCAACCGCCAAAAGGCCGGTCGCATTTTCAGCGTACCGGGATATCCTCGACCTGAGTACCATGGAGTAGAGGGTCCCGATAGGCTGGATCAGGTAGAGTGCCACCACTAAGGCCGCGAGCAGAATGATCACGATCAGCGTCCATCCTCCCCGTGATACCTGGATCTATAACATCTCCTCTAGTCTCCGTGCGAACCTGGTGGCTATCCTGGTCCAGGAGAGGTTGGACCGCACGAGGCGTTGGCCCCTCTCCGCTCGCTTCGACCTCCTGACATCGATCGCACTCAACACCATCCCCGCGAACGAGACGGGATCGGCCTCCGTCTGGTAGGTGTAGGGGGCGAAGCGCCTCAGCTCCCCGACATCGGTGCTCACAACCTTCTTGCCCATCGCGAGGTACTCCCGAATCTTCAGGGAACTCCTGTATCTGTTCGCATAGTTGTCGGAGTAGAACACCGTGCACAGGTCGGCCTCGGCCACCGCCGCGGCCACTTCCTCTTGGGCCAGCGGACCCGTCAGGTGTACGTTTCCTGAGAGGCCCCTCCCCCTGATCCGGGATCGATACCTGGGCAGTAGAGGGCCTCCCCCCACGATCTTCACCTCGATGGAGGGGTCGCGTGAGACGACTATCGCCAGTGAATCCAACAGTGGTTCCAGATCGGCGGCGGCATCGAAGTGGCAGACATTGACGATCAGCTTACCATCTCCAATACCGGTCACGATCTTCCGGTCCGGGTCGAATAGCGGGATGTCCACCCCCTGCTCGAGCCTGTATATCATGTCCGGCGGAACCCCCTCCTTCGCGGACAGGTATCTGGCGAGCTCCCGGTTGTGGCACGTGATCAGATCCGCGGACCGGGGAAAGGGCTTCTGGATCGCCCCTATGGCAGCCGACCGCCATCCCTTCCGGTAGGCCGCGTCCAGGTCATCGATATCCAGGATGAAGGCGGTCTCCCCGCCCGAGAGCAACAGGGCGGGTATGCTGCCGCTCGGATAGGGCTTGACGACCATGATGGCGTCGTACCGGTCGTGTCTCGAGCCCGCGGTGTATCTGACCATGGAACCTATCATCTCGGAACGCAGCGGGCCCGGCAGACCAGGGGGACGCATGAAACGGGCCTCGTGGCCTATACGGTTCAGTGCCCGGGCTATCTCGTAGCCCCTCATCGAGCTCCCTGTCTGCCAGTACTCAGAGCTGAGTACCAATAGCCGCGTTGGTCACACCGGGATACGGGTTGCGATGGGTTCTTATTGCTTTGTCGGTGGAACATATTTCATCTTCATCCCGTCGAGTTGAAACACGATGGACGTACTATTGGCCGCCGACGACTTCCCGCCTGGCGCCGGGGGTATACAGCGATACTCCAGCTCCCTTGCCGCCGCGCTGGACTCACTCGGCCACAGGGTGACCGTTCTCACCTCGAGCCGAGCCAAGGGTATAGAGCCCTCTTTCCCTTACACGGTACTCAAGGCTCCCCTCAGCCGAAAATGGGGGATCAGGCTCCCGGTATATCTCCTCGAGGTTGTCAGAATCACCCGCGTTCTGGGGATCACCAGGGCGATCGCCACCAACTGGTATCCACTGGGCCTTCTACTCGCCGTGGCATCCAGGATAGTCCCGGATCTCCGTTTCGTGATCGTCTGCCACGGACTGGAGGTCCTCTCCTGGACCGGTCTATTCCGCGTCCTCATGTTCTGGTCACTTCGCAGTTCGGATCGGGTGATAGCGGTCAGTCGATTCACAAAGGGCACTCTGCTTGCCCAGGGCGTACCTCCGGATAGGGTGAAGGTCGTGAACCCGGGAGTGGGCCAGGGGTATCTCGCGGGTTCACGGGCCCCCCCTGGAGATGCGCTCTCGCTGCTGACCGTGGCCAGGCTGGTGGAACGGAAGGGTCTGGACACAGCCATCAACTCGCTCTCGCGCCTGCCGGATGGTATCGAGTTCAGGTACGTCATCGTCGGTTCAGGGCCCGATCGAGGCCGTCTCACGCGTCTGGCCGATAGCCTGGACATGAACCACGTCGTTCATTTCGCGGGAAAGGTCCCGGATCTCGATCTGATGCGACTCTATCGTTCAGCCGACATCTTCATCCTCCCGACCGATACCGGTGGGAAGGGGAATCGGGTTGAGGGTTTCGGCATAGTCCTCCTCGAGGCCCAGGCGAGCGGGACCCCGGTCATAGCCGCCAGATCCGGCGGCATACCGGAGGCATTGATCGACGGTAGAACCGGGGTCCTCGTTCCGCCCCGCGGTCAGGAGAGGATTGCGGGCCTGGTCGTGGAACTCGCGTCGGATCGATCGATGCTGCAGAGGATGGGTCGCAGGGGGAGGATATGGGCGCGGGGGTTCACCTGGAGGAAGGCGGCCGAAGAGATCTCATCGTCCCTCAGATAATCGAGGGGAGAAGGATAGTCGCAGCTGAGGCCAGGAAGGGCCAGACGTAGAAGGACCAGAGCCCTCCCTGCACCAGGGTCAGAAGCCTCTCCCTGTCCAGGGATCTGGAGTAGGCAGCCAACCTGGCGTAGTAGAGGACAAAGGGAGGGATCATCGCGAGGCAGAAGAGGGATCGCCACGGTCTCCCCGAGGTCGCGTAGTACCCGCCCGCCGCGATCGCGATAAGCAGCGAAAGCAGGGCCGCCGCCTTCAGCACCGATGCGGTCCTCTGGATCCCGTGCACCACGGGGGGAGTCCTGACGTTCATCGCCTCGTCGGTCTCCTTGTCCTCGAAATCCTTGGTCGAGGAGGCCAGCGTGATTCCGCAGAATATCAGCACCAGCAGCGGCACGTTGCCGGCGTTCACGCCGCCGATTATGAAACCCATGACGAGCGGCGAGACGTATATCAGCGAGATCGAGATCACGCCCAGCCAGGACCTGGCCTTGAACCGGATCGGTGGCCAACTGTACGTATGTGCTCCGATAGCGGTCAGGCCTAGCAGAACCAGGAGGCTGGGGACGAAGCTCAACCACATCGCGACCGCCAGGGAACCCACGGCGATCAGCAGGGACACCACGGAGGCGTTTCTGGCCTCGCTCACCGTGTATCTGCCGCTCGGTAGAGGTCGATACGGCTTGGCCTTCCTGTCGAGCTCCAGGTCGGAGATATCATTGACGATGTTGGCGTATATGAATATCGCCATCATCGATGCCGAACCGGTCAGGAGGAGCACGATGTTAACCCCCCGCTCCGACAGGATCAGCCCCATCAGTATCAGAAGCCCGACCCTGATCACGTCCCTGACCAGTACCCCGAAGAAGAGAAGACCCAGGGTCCTCCTCACCACACTCATCCCATCCTGGCCTCCCGTCGAGTGCGCTTCATCGTCCCTGTGCCTATCGCCTTCAGGTAGGACAGGTACTTCACCCAGGTGGGAGCGGGCCTGCCCTTGTTCAGCTCCGTGAAACCGGTCCCCCCCAGGATGCGGCCGTCTAGGTCCACCTTCGCCGTACATGCGCCCTCCCACAGCCCCTTATAGAGCTCCTGTCCCGTGAAGCGGGGGCGTACCTCCATCTCGAGTCCGAGTTCCCCACATCTAACCTGCCACCCTGAGGAGTACACCTCGTCCTCCGGGCTGAGCCAGCTGCCGAGATCGTACACCTCGGCCTCTCCACTCACCGAGACCCGTCCATCTGGGGATACCGTCTGACAGAGATTGAACATCGGCCTTCCCGATATCGGCTCGTACTGCTGGTATGCCGCTATCTCGCCGCCATCCTCCAGGTGGAAGGAGAACCACTTCCATCCGCCGAAACCCATGCGGTTCCAGTTCCCCCACTGCCTATCGATCCACCCCGTGCCCTCGACCCGGTATCTCGAGTCTCCGTCGGAGATCCCACCTGAGATATCGACCCTCGTGTGGGCGTACCAGGCGGTTTGACCGTCCCTCCCCATCTTGATTCGTCCGCCCCACATGGGCACCGCCCCCTTGTTAGAGATGAGGTCCAGATCGACCGCCCCGTTCCACGGGCTCTCCAACTCCTCGTGGATACGGTAGCTGAATTCATCTCCGGTCGATCTCCAGAAGGAGCCATCGTGTTTCAGTTCCAGCCGACCGGTCCCGGCCACTATCGGGGAGTCGTCTGGGTCCCATATGCGTGAATCGAACCTAGCCCGGTCAAGATCCGTCAGTATCCAGAATTTGAAGCCGGAGATGATGTAGCAGAGGACGAAGGCGAATCTCTTACCGGTATCGGTCGTTAGGTGCGAGTGAAGGTACCACCATTCCTCGCCACACTCCCCGTGTCTTCCCTCGTCCTCCGGAAAGGTGAACAATTCTTCGCTGGCGTTTGAGATGGCCATCGATTTCAGCCCTCACTGGCGTCTTTATAAAGAGTTGCGAATTCCCCCGCGATCCTTTCGTTGGAGAAGAATCGGTGCGCGCGTTTCCTCCCGTTCCTTCCCATCCGTGCCCTGAGGGCGTCGTCCGATAGAATGGTGACCATCGCCTCGGTGAGGGCCTTCGTATCGCCGGGGGGTACCAGTACCCCGGTTCTCCCGTCTGCCACCACCTCAGGTATGCCTCCGGAGTCGCTCGCCACCACCGGTCGTCCCGCCGCCATCGACTCGAGGGGGATCCTCCCGAAGGGCTCTGGCCAGATCGAGGGCGTTACGACCAGGGAAGCTTCGGAGTAGAGTCCCCAGACATCCTCTGGTGGTACATATCCCAGTACGTCGACGCTTCTCTCCAGGGACCTGTCGATCCTGCAGCGCCGCCGTATATACTCCTCCAGAGGCCCACCTCCCGCGATGGTCATGTGGCAGCTGGGCCTTTCGATGAGCACATCCCGGAAAGCGGAAAGGAGGCCCGGGACGCCCTTCTCGATCGACAGCCTCCCCAGATAGAGTATCTCGTCCTCTCTCCCGCGGACGTCGAAATCCGGCGGGACCTCTACCGAGTTGTGTATGTACCGGACACGCTCCCGCGGAACCCGGAACCTGGATTTGAACCTGTTTCTGATGAACCTGCTATTGCCGACATATTGGTCGAAACTGGTGATCGCCCTCGCCAGTATCCGCCAGGATGCGTTTCGAAAGACGCTATAGGGCAAGATCCCCCCCACCTTGACCGCCGTGTCCTCGGGGGTATGCCTCCAGATGCAGCTTGCGCACCGGAGTAGGTCGCAGTGCCCGGGATCCCGGTGGAAGCACCAGCCGTAGGTGGCGGGGCACAGGAACCGATAGTCCCGAACGCTGAGCACCCATGGAATGCCCGATTCCTCAACCCTGGACCTCGCCAGGTGGGCCGCGAAACCGCTCACCCAGTTGTGGGCATGCACGATATCGAAATCGGTGCAGTTGACCATGTCGGCGACCAGCCTGGAGAGACTAATCGACCGGGTGATGCCGGTTTCCAGATAGGGAGAGGATACCGGGGTTACCGGCGGCTGGGTTCCCCGGGCCCGGGCCAGAAACCCCGCTTCGTATGGCTCACTCCCCTCGGCGATCGTCGCCAGATGCACCTCGTGGCCCTGGTCCCTCAATCCGAGGGCGAGATTGAAGGCGCTAACCTCGGCACCGCCCCTTGCCCTCGAAACCGATGAATCGGTTACGAATAGTATCCGCAACTTCCACTGGGTTCAATAGCTAGGAATATAAGTATCAGCGGAAAGGTCTAGGCAGAGAGTATCGTATGCGCGGACACCTCTTCGTCGTTCTATCGGCAGTGTTGCTCATGGTACATTCAGGTGCTGGCCAGATGTTCGAACCCAGAAGCATAGACGTTGAATTCGACGACAGTCTATTCCTCTCCACGCTCCCTCCGGTGATGGAGGTCGGTCGCCCATACACGGTGTGGATCGGATTCAGGAACAACGGCTCCTCGAGCGGGGAGTTCTACCTGGTCGTCTGGGCGGAGAGCTCCGCCGTTCACCCCCTTATCTCGAACGAGGCCTTCGACCTGCGATCCGGGGAAGCGGCAAAGGCGAATTTCACCCTGGTTGGCGTCAAGCCAACTGAAGATCCCCAGACGATAAGGGCGATGATTCTCGCCTCTCCCATTGAGGGAGCCGGGCCGATGAAGATCGGTGAGGCGACGGGGGAGGTGCTTCGCGTTGAACGCTCGACCCTCTCGCTGCCCATTATCCTTCTGTTCTCGGCTCTGGTGGTGGGAATCGCCATCCTCGGAATTCGCTCCTGGGCGAGTACCGCCAGGAAGAGATCGAGCTGAACCCTGTCGTCTCTCCGCTATTCCAGCGGCTCCATCATCAAACCGTAGACGTCCTGTATGTGGACCTGTCCCGATTCATTGATCTTGTTTGAGGTGAGCAGGATCGCGTCGTCTCTCAGGTGCATTCCCGGTCTCCGAGGACTGGTGAAAGCACCCTCCGCCCAGGTGCCCGTCTTGATGTCGACCCCGATCTCCGGTTCGACCACCAGGTCGGGCCCCATGGATGCGTAGGGACCGGAGTAGATCTCGTTGTTGTGCCACACGCGCCGTATAGCATTTCCGTTCCCGCTGGGTTTCCTTAGATCAGCGAGACGTTCGGAGATCTCATCCAAAATGGGTTCGTGTTCATCTTCGTGGCGGTTGGTGTATATCCTGCCGGAATCCAGCGCGAAGGCCTCGGAACCCGGCTTCATAGCGGAGAGAACGGGTCTCTGACCATCCTCATCTAGATCAAGGTATCCCTCCTCCAGCAACCACCTGTTCAGGTTTAGCTCGGTCTCAGCTTCACAGAAGCCGTGATCCGAAAACACGACTAGGTTTGTGTCTCGCGAGAGGTCCCTCCTAAGTCTGCCGATGGTTTCGTCGAACATCCTGTACATCGACCTGACATCGCTAGATTTTGATCCCACCTCATCGAAGGCGAAGTGGCTGAGCCGATCGTTCTCGGTGAAGACGGCGAAAAAAAGGTCCCACTTGACGCCCCGCAGGAAGTGGAGAACCGCACTCTCACGCCTGGCGTAAATCTCGCTCAGCCGGGCGAAGAGCATATGGCTGTCTGCCGACATCTCTTCGGGAGGGATGTCCAACTCGTAGCCCATCTCGGTTATCCTGGAGAGTACTTCTGGAGAGGACGCGGCCCTATCGATCGACGGACTGAGGAAGGATGACACCATGACGCTGCCCTCCCCAGCTACCGGGGGATATGTCATGGGAACGTTGATGGAAACATAGCGGTGTCCCTTGGATTCCAGATTCGAGAAGATCGTGGGGGACCTGAGGTTCCGTCGATCGGGTATGAATGTCTGGTCGCTGTTCCCCCGCCTTTCCTCAAATCCAAAGACCCCGAACTCCCCGGGGTTCTTCCCGGTGAAAAGTGAAGCCCAGGCCACTGAGGATATGGACGGGAGACTGGAGGTCATCCTGAGGAATGATCCATCCATGGCCAGGTCCTGGAGGTTTGGCAGACGATCATCGCTCATCATCTCGCTTACCAGTCCGTGTGAGGCCCCATCAAGACCTATCGCTACAGTCCGTGAATGCGATTTCCGGAATCTGGAGAACAAACCCATGATTTGGGCGGATCGTCGACGCTATTAATTGGTTCAGTATCATGTCGCGGTGCATCCGTTTTCGTTGGCCAAACGGTCCGTTTTAGACCTTTCTGGCGGTGTATGGGGCCGACGGCGGGCGGGGAATGATACAAGCGATGCGTCTTTCCCGAGACCCGCCCTCCCGGCCGAGCGATTCCTCGACGTTTGCGTCTGTCTGATGGTTGGTATCGCATTTTCGATCAAGATCCTCGCAGTCAGCGGGGATTTATCCCGATCAACGATAAACAGTCTGAGATCACTCCTTTTCGGAAATGGTGCCAGAATAGGATTCCGAGCCGCCGAGCGGCGTATCTGTCGAAGGGTTTCGATTGGCCTGTAATAATGCGAGATTTCCAACAGATCGGGAATTGCCGGATCGGCAGGCTACGAAACCTTTATTAAGATTAAGATTATTCCAATTGCGGTATCAAAACCACAAGGAGGGTCTTTATGGAGGTTCAAGGAAGGAGGATAGGGAGCGTTGAAATCGAGTTGAGGAACGTTGGAACGGTTCACCTGAAGCTTCCGGTGAGCGATGTCAAGCAGTTGATGGATTTCATCAAGAACATATCCAATGGCTGGCAATCGAACGACTCGCAGTCCCAGACGCCGATCAAGGTCAAGTCGGTGGATCTCGAGGACGAGGAACGGGACTCCGAGGCCAGGACTCCCCAGATCAGTGAGGCGACCGAGGGGAAGGACAAGATCGTCCAGCGCAGAGAGATGATTGAGGGAAGGATAGACACGCTGGAGGAGAAGATAGCGACCCTGGTCGACATGAACAGGAAACTAATAGAGAACCTCAATCCCGACGATGAGGACTCGGAGCCGAAGATACCGAGCTCGGGCACCAAGTACAACAGCGTGCTCCAGGACCTGGTGGAGCGATTCGGAAACGACACCTTCACCGGTCGCGACGTGGCCGACGACGAGAGGCACGTTCTGTCGATTCTCAACAACAAGTACAACGCGCTGGAGGTAGCCGAGACACAGGGCCGCACTAACATCTACCGGGTCAGGAAGGAGGTTATGCAGCGGATCCTCGCCAGCGAGGGGACCTCGAACATCATCGAGATCAGGGGCAAGGACAGGAAGAGCTGCGACGCGTTCCTGGACACCAACCAGAAGAGGTACCCGGGATTCACCTACGCCTTCCTGGAGGGCAACGGGCTGAGACAGAAGTATCGGCTATTCTTCAAGGACAACTCGGTGCAGCTGTCCGTCACGTCCAACCTGGGCAGGTTCGTGGGCAACAAGACAAACCTGATAGTGCGGGAGGCCTAGGCGCCTTCCGCCTCTTTTCTTTTTTCCAAAGACCTATCGCTCCTGAGAAAATCTAGCGGCTGTCTGAGGGCTCTCACTGGGGCAGCGCCAGGAGCCGGTTCTCGAAAGCCTTCCCCGCGTCCTCGTCCGGGAAGTAGAACTCGTATATGCTGCCTTCCTCTCCCTCCGTAACGTCCAGGATGAACTCGTTCCTCTCCCTCTCCTCGGCCACCACCGGGTCGAATCTCTTCCTCTCCTCGGCATCGACCTGGGTCGAGAACCAGTGGCCCCTGTCCTTCAGCAGCTTCCTCGCGATCTCGGGCTTGACGCGGTAGAAGTTCCTCCGCCCCTTCTTGCGGGCGACCTCGAGCACGTCGTACTCGTTCTTGAGGATCGAGAGTATGTGTCTCTGGTTCTCGGGAACGTCCTCGCTGGTAAATGTCGAATCGAGGTTCTCGGAGCAGAGTTCCCAGAGGCGACGGTAATACTTGGTTCCGCGGGCCGGGAGGTGGGTTTTCTTCTCCTCCTGTTGCTGGAGAGCCCCGGCCAGCTGTTGATTTATCTCCATCAGCTGTTCTATCGAGTCCTCTAGAACCTCGAAACGCCCCGATAGAGCCCTGAGACGGCTCTGAGCAAAAGAGGTCTCCCTGAACAGCGAGGACAGAATCTCCTTGATGTCCTCGATATCCTCATCGGATATGCGGATGGTTACGGGGCCATTGGACTCCCTGATGATCTCGATCATTCCGTTAGCCTGAATTTGATGTGTTAAGTTGTAACCCACTTATAAATCTGGGAGAGAGCGTTCTGCACCGTAGTGACTCTGACCTAGTATCAAGTCCAGTAAGGAATCGATTCCGATGGTACGGGGTGGAAACCCGTGCAATTGGCGGTTGCTCAATCGCCGCTCTCGCCCTGAAGCTCCTTCCTTGCCTCGGGCGCTATCCTGTAAACGTTGGTCCGCCCCCTCTTTGACACGACGTCAAGAGCGCGGTACTCGGTGTTCAGGATCGATAATATGTGCCTGCTCTTCTGCGGGATCTCGTCGCTGGTGAACTCCGATCCCTTGAATGTCTCACCTAGGTAGACCAGGAAGTCGTAATACTTGGTGTTCGGGCTGGGCATCAGCTTCCGCTTTGTAGACCTGTTCTTGGCCTGGAGGGCATCCATCAGGGTGCGGTGGGTCTGGATGAGCTGATCCACGGTTTCCTCCAGCCTCATCAGGCGGTTGCCGAGCCTGTCGATGTGGGCCACCGCTGGATCGGCGGACATCCCTGTTACCTCGTTTCCTTCCGGGTTCTTGGCCATTGAGCTATCAACCCTGTTGGCTCTCTTGTAACCAAGGATCTCGCTCTGCTTATTAAGATACCACGTCGGTCAGGGTAAACGTGCTCGATATCGTTCGACGGGTGCGTCCCATTGGTTTTCGGGAAATCGGAATGTCAATTCAAGGCTTGACCGGCGGCCGATCCCCTCGATCTCAGCTATGAAAGGCTGTAAATGCGTTATGCGACGCGATGCCACCCCCGCGCAAGGCTTGGCATTGATTCGATTAGGCTGCATCGAAACAAAGAGAAAGTGTGCAATCGTGGGTGCCGACGGACGGATGAGGTCGATGTTCGGCGCTATTCCGTGGTTTCAGGGATGGCTCTGGTCTCCTCGAGTATGATTCGGCGGGTGACGGTTCTCGCTTGGGCGAAGTTGGAGGGGTTGTTCTTGACGTACTCGAGGAGGTAGACGCTCTGCTCCAGAGCCGTGTTGACCTTCTCCTCTAGGGAGTCCAACCTTCTCTCGAGATCGTCGAGTGCCCTTTCCATCCGGATTGTGGCAGCCATTGCATTCACCGGTAAGTGCTATCACAATTATTTCCCAGCTATTAAAAATATCGTATTTG
>Ga0180432_10006335_pt1 | contig 15371 bp, 14 predicted proteins | sample SS_ome_10_FD_132414 | JGI IMG/M metagenome (GOLD analysis project Ga0180432, IMG submission 132414) | Hypersaline lake sediment archaeal communities from the Salton Sea, California, USA - SS_1_MS_2 metaG | ecosystem: Environmental > Aquatic > Non-marine Saline and Alkaline > Hypersaline >... | reverse complement strand
TCGCCTGCAGCCAGAGCATCGGTGGCGTGCATAAAATCGAGCCGGTCGCGGAGGTCATCCACGGCATGCTGCAACAGGCCGCGACGATACGCGAGCAACTGGGTTAGCCCGCCGGACGATCCCTGGTACCGCTCAAGGAGAGGAGCTTATGTCTTTCATCTTTCAACTGATGGACGAAACCAGCGCACGGGACATTGCGAGCTGGCGCTACGAGGCGCCCTATGACATCTACAACCCCGCCCCTAACGGCGTGGTGGAGCCAGTCGTGCAGTCCTTTCTCGATCCACAAAACACCTACTACACGATCACGGATGAGCACGGAGAACTGTGCGCCTATTGCTGCTTTGGCCCCGATGCCCGGGTGCCCGGCGGCGATTATCGCACCGGCGCGCTCGACATCGGCATGGGCCTCCACCCAGACGTGACCGGGCAGGGGCACGGCTCCGTGTACGTCGGCGCCGTGCTCGACTTTGCGCGGCGCACCTTCGCGCCGACGGCGTTTCGCGTGACGGTCGCCGCTTTTAACCAGCGTGCGCTGCGGGTGTGGGAAAAGGCCGGTTTTCAGCGCGTGCAGACCTTTCACCGGCGGCGGGACGGCCGCGTTTTCGTGATACTCTCGTGCGAGGCATGAGGGCCAAGGAGTCAGAGATGGTTCGCTTTGCCGTGTTACAGCTTTCCGGATGCGCCGGTTGCGAGGTCTCACTTCTCAACGCCGGGGAGTGGCTGGACCGCTATAAGCTGGTCTACATGCCGTTGGTCATCTCGGCCTACGACGTGCCACAGGTGGATGTACTGCTGGTGAGTGGCGGCGTGCGCACCGACGAGGACCTTTACAACCTGCGTCGCGCCGCAAAACGCGCAGGCCAGGTCGTGGCCGTCGGGACGTGCGCCATCTCCGGCGGCGTGGCCAGCCTGGGTAACCGCGACGAAGTGCGGGAACTCTTCCTGCTCCAGGAAGGGCGACATCACGTGCCGCGGCTGTTGCCCAAATGTCGGCCCATCGACGCTGTGATAGAGGTAGATCGCTATTTGCCCGGTTGCCCCCCCACACCCGAACTCTTTATGGCCGTGCTGTTCAACCCACCCGACTTTAAGGCCAGCAAGACCGTGTGCCAGGAATGTGGTCGCAAGAAACTCAAGGACGTGCGCCCCGAGCACCTGATCGGCTTTCAGCAGGGACAGGTCCTACCCGACATCTGTCTCATCAACCAGGGCTATTTGTGCATCGGCTCCTCGACCCGCGGCGGTTGCCGGGCGCCGTGCACCCGCGCTGGACATCCGTGCGTGGGCTGCCGGGGACCATCGGACGTCTTTATTGAGAAAGAATCGGAAGCGTGGTTCGCCAGCATCCAACGCGTCTTTGCAGCGATGACCGACATCCCGGCGGGCGAGATCGCCAAGGCGCTTCGTTCGCCGCAACTGGCGCTCTTTCTGTTCCAGTTCTCCGATTATGCGGGCACGGGTCGCCCGCCCCGCCCGAAAGAAAAGGTGTTTTAGAATGCCGACTCTAACCTTTCCGCTTAGCCGCATTGAAGGACACGCGCAGGTCGTGATCGAGGTGCAAGCCGGCGAGATTGTCTCGGCTCGCTTTGAAGCGGTGGAGTTCCGCGGCTTTGAATACTTTGTGCAGGGCATACCCGCTGAGCAGATGCCGATCATTACGCCCCGCATCTGCGGCGTCTGTTCCACGGCGCACCACGTCGCAGCCGTCAAGGCGCTAGAGGATGCCTACGATGTTTCACCACCGCCACTCGCGCTCACCATCCGTGAGCTGCTGTTGCTCGGCCAGCTCATCCAGAACCAGGCCACCTCGCTGTTCATCTTTACCATGCCAGACCGCCTCGGCGTCGCCAGCATCTTCCAGTTCGCCGAGGAGGGGGACTCGCAAGAGATCCAAACCGGGATCGCCAGGCGGGCGCTCCAGGTGCGCCAGGCGGGCACTGACCTGATCACGGTGGCGGGCGGACAGTTCATCCACCCCGTTAAGGCAGTCATCGGCGGCGTGACAAGCGGCGTCAAGCCTGAGGCGGCTGAGGCGATGCGGGAAAAACTGGCACGGGTATTGCCCATCGCCTGCGAGCTATTTGACGTTTACTGGGAAACTTCGCTGGCGATGGGCGAGCGCATCGGCACGTGGGGCGACGACGCACCCGCCTGCTATATCGCCGCCGTCACCGACCACCGCCCGAATTACTATGGCGACGTCATCCGCGTGATGTGTCCCAGCGGCGACGTACGCGACCGGTTTCCCGCCTGCGACCTGCGCTCCCATCTCACCTATCGGGAAACCGACTATAGTTATGCCGTACAGACCAGTTACCGGGGGGAAGCGATCCGGGCCAACAGTCTGGCGCGGATCAACATGACACGCAACATGGGCACCCCGTGCGCCTACGAGTATCTGGCGCGCTTTAAAGAGGCGTTTGGCCAGCCGGCCCACGCCATCATGCTCTTTGACCTCTGTCGGGGGATCGAGTTGGTCTATGGCCTGGAACGGGCGATGGAAATCCTGGCCAAACCCCTCGATCAAGAGGACACTGACGTCCCGTACACCCCACGCGACGGAGAAGGATACGGCCTGGTTGAAGCGCCGCGCGGCCCCTTGATCCATCACTACCGCATCGAAAACGGCCTCATCGCTCAAGCAAAGTTCATCATCCCCACGGTGCACAACACGTTGGCCATCGAGCGCGCGCTGCGCGTCGCAGCCGAGCGCTACATCACCCCTGAGCGGGTGGACATGGAACTGGAACACGCCGTGGGGCGGGTGGTGCGCGCCTTTGATCCCTGCATCGCCTGCGCGACGCACTGAGGAGCGACTATTTGGATCTATTGAGATTCGCTTGCAACTCTATGGTCGATAATGCGTAATGATAAAAGAATGGCCCATCCACCGACCAAGCGTTGAAAACTGACCACTGCACGTTAACGCAAGTTGGCGGAAGCATGGATATCACTGAGCGTGATGAAAACGGCGTCACCTTAGCTTTTTCAATCAACGTGTCAAATAGCTAGACCATAGAAAGGAGTTCCAAATGAGCGAAAATACCAAGACCAAAGGCAATTCCACCTGGATCGCAGGCGGAATCCTGATCCTTATCGGCGCCCTCTACCTGGTGCGAAATCTGACCGGCTTTGATTTAGGAGATTGGAACTGGTGGGCGCTGTTCATCCTGATCCCCGCCTTCGCCTTCCTGACCAGGGCCTGGAGAGCCTATCAAGCGGAGGGACGACTGACCGCCGCGACGCGCAGCCCCCTTGTCACGGGCCTGGTGCTGTTGCTCGTAACCGCCATCTTTGTGCTCGATCTGAGCTGGGGCACGATGTGGCCGCTCTTTTTGATCATCGCGGGCGTGGGGGCGCTGCTCGCTCGCTAGTAATCAACTTTTGTAGGGAGGAAGCAAATGGATGAGAAACAACGCGGTGGATACCGTTCATTGTTTTGGCCTGTTGTGCTCATCGGAGCGGGTGTAGTAGCGCTGTTAGGCAACTTGGACATCCTTTCCCGCGCCAACATCGTCGTGCTCTTTCGCCTGTGGCCGCTTCTCTTGATCCTGATTGGCATAGACATCATGTTCGGTCGCCGTTCGCCCGCTATCGGCGCGGTGATCGGGATCGGTGCGGTCGCGCTGGTCATCGCCCTCATGCTGGTCGGCCCGTCGCTGGGACTGGGCGACGATGGGGAAGTAAAAACAGACACCTTTGCCGAGCCAATCGGCGAGACGACCTCAGCACGCGTCAGCCTGGACCTGTCGTCCGGCCCCACCGAAATCTCTGCCCTGTCCGATTCGAACGACCTGATTGAGGCCCAGGTAAAGTACATCGGCAAGATCGAGTTCGACGTGCAGGGCGAGCGGGAAAAATCGATCAGCCTCAGGCGGCGCGATGACTTTGGCTTTGCGTGGTTCGACTGGTTTGACGAAGATGACGAAATGCGCTGGGACATCAGCCTCAGCCCCCAGGTGCCGCTAGACTTGGGGGTGGATGGCAGCTCTGGGCCACTCGCACTCGACTTGAGGGAACTGCAACTGACAGGACTCGACCTGGACGTCGGTTCCGGCCCGGTCGACGGGAGCCTACCAGCGACGGCGGGACGCTACGACGTTCGAGTGGACGGAGGTTCTGGCCCGTGCAAGCTGAGCCTGGCCGACGGCGCCGACGTCGACCTGGAAACCGAGATTGGCTCTGGACCCTTTACGATCAAGATTGGCGATAACGCCGATGTCAATCTGCGCGCAGACGGCGGCAGCGGTCCCTTGACCATCGAGGTTCCCGAGGACGCGGCCGTGCGCGTGGACGTGCGCGGTCGCGGCTCCGGCCGTGTGCGCCTGCCCGGGGGATTCGAACGCACGCGGAGCGGAGACGACGACGAAGGCACGTGGGAGACACCAGGCTTTGGGAATGCCGATCACAAGATTGAAATCATCATCGAGGACATGGGATCGGGTGACGTGGAGGTGCGCAAAGGGTGAACAAGATGAAACTCAAAGATATGTTCCAATGGCAAACGATCTCAGGCGACCCCACAATGGTCGGCGACGTCACCGTCACACCGCAGTCACAAGCGCTCACCATCCGCTGGCCTTACGGCGGCCTGGTTTGGAACCGGCCCACTGCCGTTCTGGTGGAGCGCGACGAGCAAACGGAGCGCATCCCCATTGTGGATGTCACCCGTATGGCCCAACTGGGTCTATTAGGGCTCGGTTTAGTTTTCTCTGTGGTCATCTTTTTAATATCAGCTCAACACAGGAGGGAGCGCAATGAGTGATCAATTTGACGAATTTGTCGTGACAACTGTGAAAAACCAGCAACAAGCCGCGGAAATGGTGGAAAAGCTGTTCGCCGTGGCGCAACCAGGTGCGGTTTACAGCGAACCAGTCACCGTCGGGAAAAATACGGTCATCACCGCCGCTGAAGTGAAGGTCGGCATGGGCTTTGGCTACGGCGCCGGCTTTGGGAGCAGCGCTGAGCTGGATGAGGACGAAGCGGCTGGCGCAGAGGAACCCAAGGACGAAGAGGAAGGTATGGGCTACGGCGGTGGCGGTGGTGGCGTGTCGGGTGGTAGACCCATCGCCGTCATCAACATCCGACCGGAGGGCGTAGAGGTTGAACCAATTGTGGACATCACCAAGGTTATGCTGGCCTTTTTCACCACGCTCGGCAGCATGTTCTTCATGCTGGGCAAAATGCGCAAGGCTGCCCGGCGTTAATCCAGCTGGGATGTGACTGACCTCAAGGATAGCCCAGCAGGCGCGCGGGGCGAATCACCGCGCGAACATTGGGACCAACAAGCGCCCATCTACGCATCAGACCAAGGCCATCGTAGATTTGGCCGGTTTCTCGATTTGTACGAGAAAAGCTGCTGGCGCTATATTGAGCAAGCGCTGCCTCAAGTCGAGGGCAGCCTGATCCTGGAGGCAGGATGCGGTAGCGGTAGATGGATTGCACACCTGGCGCATATGGGATATCGGATGGTGCTCTCCGACCTGTCCCCTGAGATGATTCAGCAGGCTCGGGGCAAAGCTGAGCGCCTGGGTCTGAGCGATCGCGTGGAAGCCTTTCACGTGCTGGATATCTGTGATATGCACGCGCTATCAGACGCGAGCTTTGACCTGGTGCTGGCTTTGGGAGGCCCCTTGACTTTGTGCCAAGATGCCAACAGAGCCGTAGGCGAGTTCCACCGTGTGACCAAGCCCGGTGGTCACGTGATCTGTGATGCGGCCAACCGCTACCGCACAGCACTGGACCTGGTGCGTGAGGGCGAGCTGAGCCAGCTTGCAGAGGTGTTGGACAGCGGACAATTCTCCCGTCGCGATGATCTGACCGATCACCGCTTTGGACCGCAGGAACTCGCCGACCTGTTCGAAGCCAACGGGATGTCAGCGCTCCACGTGGCGGGAGTCTGCCCCTTGTTTGACTTTTTGCCTACCCAGGCGCACGTGAGCATCCTGGATGACGCACACGTTTTCGAGACGATGCTAGAGGTAAGCAAACGCTACGCAGAGCATCCCTCCGTGGTCGCCTTGAGCGGTCGTCTGCTGATTATGGCGCAAAAGCAGTAAAACCAGGGCTCATTGCTCAAAGAGGACCCAGCGCCGCACAGCTTTGCTGGGCAGATGTCACCAGAGCCCCGTCCCTTTAGCGCCTTTGGGCCACGGGCAAATCCACGTAGGATGCGTAAAGCTTGTTCCTGGCGACAGAGATGACCGGTGTCCCCTGAGCCGGGATGCGGACAAAGGTGCCAGCATCGTGTCCGGCGATGGCTATACGAAGGCGGTGACCGCGCCTGATCAGCACGGACGTCGGAAGCAAGCCAAACGTGATCTGCGCGATCTCGCCCGGCACCAGCGGCAGCGCATCCTCTTGCTTGAACGAGTGGTATGGCACCTGTAGTGGGTATGGCCCGGGGGCGTCCGAGACCTTGCGGTGAATCGCGCGCAACTGGCCCTCAGTCACATAGGTGACACAGCCGCTCTCGTCAACGTCTTCCAGGTACACGAAAAAGGCGGCGTCGGTCTCTGTACAGGTCACGTACAGATTGACAATGGGATACCCTGTGATCTCCACGTCCTCGGCCAGTGGCGGGCTCGTATAGGTGAGCATATGCCGGGCCGCCGCGGCCCGGTCGGCATAGATGATCGTCTTCTTTAGCACCGGCCCTATCTCCCACCAGCGATTATACTCCCCGGTGCTGGCCTCAAAATCGACGGCATAGGTGTCCGCACCGGACTCCTCGGTAGGCCCATAAGGTGAGAGCGTGCGACTTTCCCCTAAATACCAGCGCTGGGCTTTTGTGCCGGCGGGGGGCCAGACCGCGGTCCTTTTCCACTCTTCCTCGCCCATCGTGTAATAGAAAAGCACCCTCTCCGAGCGCACACCGTTGTCGATATCCTTTAGATAGCAATCAAAGAACCGGATCATCTCCAGCCACTGCGCTGGCAGGCTGGGATTCACTGACGCGTCAGGGGGCATGTATGGGCTGGCGTGATACTGTCCGCCGTGGTCCCAGGCGCCGATAACCGCCCGCCCGGCGTTCTCGAAAGTCAGGAAACGTCGGATCACAGCATCTGCAGTCCCGGCGTCCATCCAACTGCCCCAACCATACATCGCCACGTTGGACCGCTCGATATCCGCCGCATAGTTGTGGACCGCCAGATCTTCGAAGCAGACATCTACGTCTGCGTAGCGTTCGTCACAGTACGCCACCGCTCGCGCCAACTCGTAAACCTCGCCGTTCGCCGCGTGAGCGCGAATGGCCTCCTGCAGCCACCGGCAATCCCCATCGCCACGGACCGGTTTGACACCCTTTACGATTAGACGGCCCAGCAAACCGAAATCCCGGGGCACCCGGTTCTGATCCAACTCACAGTCAAAGCGACTCCACTCCCGGATGAACCGTGCGTTGAATATCCCCCCTGGACAGGCAATGTCCCGATAAGCGTCCGGTTGGTTGAACCTGGGGATGACAGCTTTTACCGCCGGGTGATTCGTCACGGTCAGCAGTTCAGCCGTCGTACCGACGTACGACACGCCCGTCCCCCCCACCCTGCCGTTAGACCAAGGCTGAGCTATGATCCAATCGACGATCTCGCCAGAGTCTTTGATCGACTCCCTGGGCCAGGGATACGGGCAGGTCCCGAACGATGCACCGCTGCCCCGCACATCGACCAGCACAAGCGCATAGCCACGACCGGTAAAGAACGGCTTAAAGTCCCGCGTCGCCGGGTTCAAATCCTCGGGTTTTAGAAACCATTTGAACGGGGCACGCAGCTCCATAGCCCGCCAATAACGGGTCTGTCGTAGCAAGGCGGGGATTCTCGCATCGGGGGGCAAGTTCTTGGGTAACACGACCTCGACCGCAAGCTTGACGCCATCGCGCATGGTGACGTACACTGATTGGGTGGTCAACCCTCTGTACTGCGGGGCTGGGCCCTCGAGCATACCGAACTGGATTTGATGATGTGCCTCGCGGTTTAGATCGGTGTTCATTGTGTTGCTCCTCGCCCCTTAGGTCCGCCAAGTCGATTATGCGGGGTAAACCATTCGCACATAGTTGACGTAAAATGTAAGTGTGCTATCATACTCTGAACGTATGGGATACTAACAATAATGATATGACGAGCTCACGTAAAATGCAACTGGATGGCTTTTTATCTTTCGAGGAAATTATTTGATGCCAGAGCCGTTTATTCGGACCAGAAACTTGGTCAAAACCTACGAGACACCCGCCGGCCCGCTCAACGTGCTGCGGGGCATAGACCTGAATCTCAGAAGGGGCGATTTTGTGGCCCTAGTGGGACCCTCTGGCAGCGGCAAGACCACTTTCCTAAACATGCTGACTGGCGTTGACAAGCCGACCACCGGTGAAGTGTTTGTGGATGACGTGGACCTCACCAAAGCCAGCGAGCGCCAGCTCACGCGTTGGCGTGGGCGCACCATTGGCATTGTGTTTCAATTCTTCCAGTTATTGCCTACCCTTACCGTCGTGGAAAACGTGATGGCGCCGATGGACTTTTGCAGCGTCCACAAACCCGAAGAGCGGCGTGACAAAGCCATGTCGCTGTTGGAGCGCTTTGACGTCGTGGACCAGGCAGACAAGACACCGGACATGCTCTCGGGTGGTCAACAACAGCGGGTGTCCATCGCCCGCGCCCTGTCCAACGACCCGCCATTCATCGTCGGCGACGAGCCCACGGGCAACCTGGACCGCATGAGCGCCGCGGTCGTCTTTGAGACCTTTTACGAAATGCAAGAGCAGGGTCACACGATCATCGTCGTGACCCACGACCGCCAGGTTGTGCGCGACGTGCCTACGCTGCTGAACCTTGGGGATGGACTGATTGATGCCTCGCCCCTGGAAGCTGCCGCCAAACGGCGAGACAGAGAACACCAGGCGCTGCGGTTACGTGCACTGTAGAAGGTAACCAGATGTTTAGGACGCGTGGACGCAAGGTTTTTCGAGATTTATGGGCGCGTAAGGGGCGCACCACCATGGCAGCCGCCAGCATCTTTATCGGTGTGCTGGGCGTCGTAATCCTCGTTTCGGTCAGCCACCTGCTGATCCGCCAGCTAAGAAAGGACATCAAAGAGGACGAGCTGGCGATGATGCAGGTTTTTTTGACCCTGCCCGGTGACACACAAGTGGACAACGCGGCTTATCTAGAAACGTTGGGGGCTTTGCCAGGGGTTACCCACGTTGAGGGGCGCGCCGTCTATCCAATTTTTTGGAAGCAGCCTGGGGACGTAAGGTTTGACGATGGCTATATCCTGGCCGCCTGGGAACCATTTGAAGAGATTGCAATACAGCCGATGCGCCTGACAGCTCAGGGCCAGGGCCGCTACCCAATCGCCGGCCAGCAAGAAATCGCTATCGAAAAGCGCATGGCCGACAGACATGGGCTGGAGGTGGGTGACGAGCTGGTGCTGCGTATCTTGAGTGGTGCCGCGAGTGAAGAGGGAGCCACGCGCGAGGAAACCTGGACCATTGTTGGGATCCTCTTCCAGCCTTATTATAACATTGTTGGTGAGGGGTTGGTCCCTAACGACGCCAGCGTGTTTGCCACTTACGAGGACGCGCAATACATCGCCGGATTCGCGGGCTTGAGTGCGCTCTACGTTCGGTACACCGAGTTTGCCGCTGCCGAGAGACAGACCGATAACTTTTCAGCGGCGGTCAACAGAGAAACCCCATACGTGCCGGTGTTCAACTTTGTGAATGACCCAGCAGAAAACATCTTTGTCACGATCAGCGAGCAGATCGCCAACATTCTCACCATCCTGGGAATGGTAGCAATGGTCGTCTCGGGCTTTCTCGTGACCAATGTGATCAATACTATCGTGGTAGAACAAAAGCGGCAAATCGGCGTTATGAAGTCGATGGGTGCGACACGATGGGATAACCTGCAGATGTACACCGGCGTCGCGTTGGGTTACGGCGCGATTGGCATGGTGCCGGGCGTGTTGCTGGGAATTCCCATCGGCTCCGCGACGGCGTCCGAGTTGGCTTCCCTGGCCAATGTGTTGCTCGAGGGCTTTAACATTTCTATTGTGGGCGTCCTCCTGGGTGGCGTAATGGGGCTACTGGTCCCGCTCGTGGCGGCGGTGGTCCCGGTCTTTCTCGGAACCCGCATCAGCATTCTGGAGGCAATGACCGACCTGGGCATCTCTGTCAATTACGGCAAGGGAATCTCCGCACGGTTAATCGGTGCGTTGCCCGTGCCGATCACCGTCCGACAGGCCTTGAGCAACGTCGTTCGGAAAAAATGGCGGCTCATGCTGACCGGGGCGACTTTGACGCTGGCGGTCGCGGCCTTTATGGGTGTCTCGGGTGTGTTCTTTGCTGTGAATGACCTTATCACCGACCTATACGAGAGCTTGAACTATCAGATACAGGTCATTCCCAACGAGGGGCAGGACTTTGAGCAAGTACGGGCGCTGATCCTGGCAAGTGTACAGGGGGTGCAGGAGGTGTCGCCGGGAGTCGGCACGGAAGCCCGGCTTGAGGGTTACAAGAACCCACAGTTCGACACTGACACGCTGTTTGTGGCCGGTTTGGACGTTCAGAGCGCCATGTTTGACCTGGATTTGGTGACGGGCACAGGATGGCAAGGTGACCCCGACCGGGAGGGCATAGTGCTGTCCTCCAGCGTGACCAAACAGTTGGGAAAAGACCTCGGTGATGTGGTGTTGCTCTCGGCGGGGGGCAATACGACTGAATTGGAGATCATTGGCATTGTGGATTCTTTCTTCGACCAGGCCTTTATGGAGTGGCGTGCTCTGTCCCGGTTGACGGGCCTCACCTTAGACGCCCCCACACCCAATGAGTACCAGGTCGTGGCGCAGGTCGAGGGCTATAACGGCACCCTGCCAGACGGCCAAGTTGGCGCGCTGGGTATGGACGAACTGGCAAGTAATTTCCTGGCAGGCACAGGCTTAAACGCCGCTGTGCCAGGGGTCATCGTCAGTCAGGCCATGGCCGAAGCTGGAGACTATCAAGTCGGTGATGACCTGACTCTGACTGTGGGTGAGAGCACTGCCACTTACCCCATCCTCAGCACGTTTGAGCTGCCTCCAGCACTGGTTCCTGAAGGAGAACCCACCGACTTTGTAGGTATCTTTTGGCGAGAGCTTGCCAGGTTGGAAGGCCGTGAGTTGGGGGGAGAGCCTGTGCCTACCCAGTTGTACGTGCAGATGAAAGAGGTTGATCCAACTGTCGCGGAGGTAGACGCAGTCGTTGACCGAATCTCGGAAGCACTGCTGGCCGAGGGCATCACGGCCACCTACACCAACGAGGTGGATAGTGCCGAACAGGCCGCCCAACAGATACTGGCGTTTGGGCTGATTCTCAACATAGCCGCGGGTGTGATGGCCGCCGTGGGCGCCGTGGGCCTGCTGGCCGCTCTTTCGATGAGCGTCTTTGAACGGCAAAAGGAGATCGGAGTGATGCGCTCCATCGGGGCCGGCTCGGCGACAATTGTCACGCAATTCCTGGTCGAAGGCATCCTCGTCGGCGTTTTTGCCTGGCTTGTGGGAGTACCCTTGAGCTATCTATTGAACCGGGCGCTATGGTCGGCGTTTCCCTATGGCGGCGACCTCATTGGCTTTCCGCTGATTAGCCTGGTTTTGGGTCTGGTCGGCATGATTTCCATCGCCGCGATTGCCAGCTTGTGGCCCTCGATCAGCGCAGCCCGTAAAACAGTCTCGGAGATCATCCGCTATCAATAGAGGACGCAAGGAATCATCCTTCGTCGTCCATAAAGAGCTTGCGAAATGGATAATAACAACAAACCCCTTGTTCTGCTTGAAAACGTCGAAAAGGTGTTCAAGACCAAGGCCGGACCCTTTAAGGCGCTGCGCGGCATAGACCTGCACGTCCAGGCCGGCGAGTTCATGGGCATCGTAGGACCGTCAGGCAGCGGCAAGAGCACTCTCATCAACATGATCACCGGCATCGACCGCCCCACCACGGGCGAGGTGTACGTGGCTGGTGAGCGCCTGACCCATCTGAGCGAGAACAAGGTCGCCAAGTGGCGTGGCCGCAACGTGGGCGTGGTGTTCCAGTTCTTCCAACTGCTCCCCACCTTGACCGTCATCGAGAACGTGATGATGCCCATGCACTATTGCGGCACTTACAAGGGCCAACGGCGCGAACGCGCAATGGAACTGCTGGAGCTGGTGCAGGCGCCCGAGACGGCGCCCAAGTACCCCAGCCAGATCTCCGGTGGCCAACAGCAGCGCGCCGCCATCGCCCGCGCCCTGGCCAACGACCCGAAATTGATCGTCGGCGACGAGCCCACCGGCAATCTGGACACCATCTCGGCAGGGTTGGTCTTTGCGTTGTTCGAGGAACTGGTCTCACAAAACAAAACGATCATCATGGTCACCCACGATTGGGAACTGGCCGGACAGATCCCCCGCGTGGAAGAGGTCCGCGACGGGCGACTGGTGGCGGAGAAAGAGATCGACCGGCGGCTGGTCTCACGCGGATGACGGTTGTCGACTCACAGCTAACCGCTTTTCTTCAGGAGACAGGACAGATGAACATTTTCGAGCGCGATGAAAACGGCATCGACGTGTTTGTGCTAGAAGGACGCATTGACACTCAGGGCGCGGTGGACCTGGACCTGGCTTTGCAGGCTGCCGTGTTTGAAGGCAAACACAAGATGGTGCTGGAAATGGCCGCGGTGCGGTACATCAGCAGCTCCGGGTTGCGGACGCTGGCCGATGTGCTCACCAAGAACCAGCAAGAAGGCGGCGACTTGAAACTGGTCGCCTTGAACCAGAAAGTGATGCGCGTCTTCCGCATCATCGGGTTCGACAACTTTTTTGCGATCTACGATACGCTTGAGGCCGCCATCGCTGATTTCTAAGTATCTTCAGATTTCAACAATCGGCGTCCGGATCCCGAATTCAAGGGCCATTGAAGGCACAGGCTTCCGAAGATACTGTTGGTAAACCCGTTTGTGTGGGGAATCCCCAACGGCTCGACTGAGCTCGCCGAAGTCTTGTTGGGGGCATTTTCGCCCTTCAGTAGGGCAAGCCCGAACAAGTTCGGGACTCCAAAACCGCGCTTTTCCCGCAATTTGGGATTTTCTAACAGTAACAAGTCCGGCTTAGCCACTGCCTAACGCACGAGCGTTCCTTGCCGAGTCGTAAAAGACGACGCCTGGTAACTGAGTGCCTGTCATCCGCTTTTTGAAGAGGTCGACCCATGATTCTGCTGGGTGAATTGCGCGTGGAAGCCACCCGCGAGAACCTGCGCACTATCTCATACTTTATTCATGGCATCAAGCATCGTCTACAGTTGACCGAGAAGTCGCTGTTTGAGATCGAACTTGCGGTAGAAGAGGCGTCGGTCAACATCGTAAGTCACGCTTACCCGCAAGGCCAGACCGGAGAAATCTTGCTGCGTGCGGAATTAAAGGACGAAGAACTACACATCACACTCACCGATTGGGGCATCCCCTTAGACCCGGACGACGTGAAACCTTTCAACATCCACGCACCGGTTGAGACACGCATCAAGGGTGGGATGGGCTTGCACTTGATCCGCAGCTTGATGGATGACGTTACGCGCACAACAGCTACGACCCCAGGAGACACTAACACCCTTACCCTAATCAAAAACATCGAGCGGCTCGAACCCGGCGCTCGTCGTCCCAGCACGTTGCGAGAACTGCAAGCCATGCGGACTGTTAGCGAGGTCATGGCGACCAGCATTGATCTAGACGATCTTTTAAAACTCATCGTCAACAAGTTGGTGGAGACAATTGGTGCAGAGCGTGGGACATTGTACCTGGTCGATGAGCAGAGAGGCGAGCTCGTCTCACGCGTGCTAATGGAAGACGAGAGCATCTTGCAGGAAATTCATGTCAAAATCGGTGAGGGCATCGCCGGGCACGTGGCTGCAACCGGCAAGGTTCTAAACATCCAGGACGCTTATAGCGATCCACGCTTTATGAGGACCTTCGACAAGTTAACCGGCTTCCAGACCCGCACGATCCTGACCGCGCCACTGCGCGACCCCAAGCGACAGATCATCGGTGTCGTCCAGCTATTGAACAAAAAGGGCGAGCCCTTTACGCCCCGCGACGAGCGCCTGCTGACGGCGATGGCGGCCCAGGCCGCGATCAGCATCGAGAACGCCCGGCTGTACGCACAGGAAATACGACAGCGATTAATCAACCAGGAGTTAGAGACCGCCAGAAAGATCCAAAAAGGCTTCCTACCCCAGACCGTCCCTCAGCACGCGGGCTGGGACATTGCCACTTTCTGGCGCCCGATGCGGAACGTCGCAGGCGACTTTTACGACTTTTACACCCTATCAGACGGACGGCTGGCCGTCGTAATCGCCGACGTCTCTGGCAAGGGCGTCCCAGCGGCACTGTTTGTGGCGCTTTGTGTGACGGTGTTGCGCTTTGCTATGAGCCTAAGCTTTGCACCTGGCGAGCTGATGGACCGTGCCAACCAGGCCATCATCACCAACCAGCAATCCAAAATGTTTGCCACCGTCTTTTTAGGTTATTTAGATCTAGATTCGGGGGTTATGCAATTTGCCTCCGCTGGGCACGATCCACCGCTGCTCTACCGTGCCGCTACGGGCCGTTGCGAACGCCTTCAGGCCTCGGGCGTCGCGATGGGGCTGTTCAAGAACGCGCACTATGCCGAAGAAACCGTCAAGCTGGCAGAAGGGGACGTGCTTGTCTTATTCACCGACGGCATCACCGACACGATCAACGCGGACGAAGAAGAATTCGGCGAAAGGCGATTGGAGAAACTCGTGATGCGGCATGCCTCTCGCCCGGCCCAGGAACTCGCGCATCTGATCGTCGAGGCAGCTACTGCTTTCGCCCAAGACCAGGGTTCTTACGACGATGAGACGTTGGTCGTGATCAAACGCGCCCGAGCGCACAACTAGTCCCCCTCGTTCGTCCAAAAGTCGACTCTGCACCAGGGACAATCAGCCACACTGCCACGTCCCAAGCTGACCGCAGAGCATCTCCACGAGCGACCCTTCCTGTCCTTAATAATTTTCAATTGAACACTTGACAAATTTAATAAGGTACTATAAAATACTGCATAATTCGAACTTTTTCCCATAAAATTTAAAACATAACTAAATAATTTCTGGAGACCAAGCTATGGAACAGGAGCAGCAACCCTCGGACTGGAAACGCTCGTTTTTCGCTATCTGGACGGGGCAGATGTTTTCGTTGGTCGGCAGCCGCGTGGTCCAGTTCGCGCTGGTGTGGTGGCTCACCGAGTTGACCGGCTCTGCGACGGTGCTGGCGACGGCAACGATAGTCGCCCTTATCCCCGAGATTCTCCTCGGCCCCATCGCCGGCGCATACGTGGACCGCTGGAACCGCCGC
>Ga0180432_10006334_pt1 | contig 15371 bp, 13 predicted proteins | sample SS_ome_10_FD_132414 | JGI IMG/M metagenome (GOLD analysis project Ga0180432, IMG submission 132414) | Hypersaline lake sediment archaeal communities from the Salton Sea, California, USA - SS_1_MS_2 metaG | ecosystem: Environmental > Aquatic > Non-marine Saline and Alkaline > Hypersaline >... | reverse complement strand
CGAGCGTTCCCGCCAGGGCCTGTCGCCAACGGCGCTGCCGTCGTTGGGCATGGCCGAGCAATTCCACCAATTCTTCCTTGTCCAGCGGCTTGAGAAGATAATCGGTGGCTCCCAATTCCAACGCGTCGGTCAAGGAATCCAATGTCGAATGGCCCGTGATGAAGTAGACCTGCGTGAACGCGTTCCACCGCTTGGCGCATCGCAACAACTCCAGGCCGTTTACCTCCGGCATTTCCAGATCGGTAACCAGCACGTCTACCCGTTGCTGCTCGATCCAGGCTCTCGCCTTCTTGGGGCAGGTTAACGTCTTGACGCTGAAGGCATCGCCGAACGAGTTGTCGATCACCGCTTTCAGAAGCCGCGTCATGGCCGGGTCGTCGTCTACCAGAAGCAAGTGGGTTATGTGTTTGCGAGTGTCTGTCATTGGAGAAATCTCCGTTGGGTGATTGTTAGTGGCTCACTCGGCAGCGGTACCGGCGCCGGCGGTGGTGGCGGTGTCCGGTGCCGGATGTGGCAAGTTGCAGTATCGACGAACCGTCGACAACAAGTCGTCGCGTTTGATGGGTTTGGCTATATATTCGTCGCAGCCGGCGTCGATGCATTTCTGCCGGTCGCCTTCCCTGGCATAGGCCGTCAGCGCGAGGATCGGGGCTCGGCAGCCCGTTTGTCGCAATTCTCGGGTGGCTTCGTAGCCGTCCTTGATCGGCATTTGCATGTCCATCAGGACCAGATCGAACGGCTTTCCCAAATCCACGGCGGCTTGGATTTCCTCGCATGCCGCGGCGCCGTCCTCGACCGTGGTAACGTCGGCTCCGGCTTGCTTAAGAAATAGCTCGATAAGCCGCCGGTTGTCGAGCCCATCCTCGGCCAGAAGGATACGGCCGCTTAAGGCCAGTTCGGCGTCTCCGGCGAAAGCGTTGTCGCCGGTCGTCCGTGCTTTGTTCGCGGAGGAGACTTGTACTTGGTCATCGTCGGGAAGCACCCCAGCGCCGGAGGTTTCTCCCGCGGTATTCGCAAGTTTGGCGACTTCGTTGTCCGCGGTGGGATTGTTCAGCATCTCCACGTCCGCCAGCGAACCGGTTTCGACCGTCAGGGTGAACGTGCTTCCCTTGCCCGGTCTGCTGCTGAAGGTGACGTCTCCGCCGAGCATTTCGGCCAGCCTTCTGCTGATGACCAAACCCAAGCCGGTGCCGCCGTAGTTCTTGGCCACCGATGAATCGGCCTGCGAGAAGGGCGTGAACAGGTTCTGTGCATGTTCCGGGGAAATACCTATGCCCGTGTCGACAATGTCGAATTGCAGAGCGGAAGGGCCGTTTACGCCGAGGACCAGATGGCTTATCAGTTTCACGCCGCCGGTGTCGGTGAACTTGACTGCGTTGCCGATCAGGTTGACGAGAATTTGCCGCAAGCGCAAGGGGTCGCATATGATCGTGCGAGGCATCACGCCGCTGTATTCGATATCCAGCGAAATCCCCTTCCCGTCCGCTCGGACTCGCATGAGGGCAACCACTTCGTCAATCACGGCGATTGGATCGCAGTCGACCACCTCGGTTTGCAGCTTGCCGGTTTCTATTTTCGAAAGGTCCAGGATGTCGTCTATCAGGGTCAGTAGGAATTCGCCGTTGCGCCTGATGGTTTGCAGGGCTTCGATTCTTCGCGGTTGGGCGCCCGCCGCGATCTCTTCTTCGATCAACACGTCCGCGTAGCCGAGTATCGACGTCATGGGCGTGCGAATTTCGTGGCTCATGTTCGCCAAGAATTCGTTCTTCGCCTGCGTCGCCATGTCGGCCTTTTCGTAGAGGTCCTCGATAACGACGTTCGTCGACTCCAGAGCCGTTGAGTATTCCCGCAACTCCTCCTCGATCTCTTTGTCTTTGGTGACGTTTCGAGCCATCTCGACCACCGCGACGACACTGCCCGACTCGTTCTTCATCGGAATACCGCATACATCCCAGACGGACTCGTCGGCGGCGGCAGAGGTGGCCGGTCGGCGAACAGTGGCGCGTTCCGTCTTGCCGGTCAGCATGGCTTTAAGGCAAGGGCAATCGGAGCATTCGGTGTCGCTTCCGAAGAGAGCCCGATGGCATTTGCATCCGGCGATTCTCCCTCCGGCCAAATCGGCGACCACGTTGTTCGCCCATTGAACGTGCATGCTTCGGTCGACCTGCAAAATGGCATCCGTGGATGCGTCGAGAATAGCTCTCCCGCGGGATTCGCTTTCTTGAAGCGCTTCGCCGGCGTGCCGGCCTTCGCGGGCAACGCCCACGGCGATAATGCCCGCCATCGTCAGGCCGAGAGCAAACACAACGCATCCGATAAGAGCGATTTCCCAGAGATGCTCGCGCGACAACGCTTCGATAGCATCTTTCGATAGGCCCACGTGGATTACCGCGCCAGTGTCCGGCACCAATGCGGCCACGTCATAGTATGCGTAACCTTCGCGACTATGAAACTCGGTCAACTCAGGCGAGCCTGGCGGGGGCGTATTCAACAGAAGCAGTTTCCGCGGAGCGCGTCCCGTGTATGTCGAGGCGTAGGTTTCTCCGTCTTTTCGTAGAAACGCGTAGTCAACGGTCGGTTGGTCGGCGACCGTTTCTTGCAGCAATGTTTGAATGCTTTCGTGATCGTCCCAAAGGAGGAGTTGCTCCGTCTTCCCAGCAAGAAAGTCGGCCACCGCGCAGCCGTTATCCCTGGCTGTCTGGCGGGCGTCCTCGGCGACCATGATCGCCGTGGCCGAGCAAATCGCAACGACCAACAGCGCCAGCAATCCGGTAGTTTGTAGCAAGACCTTTCGACGCAAGCTCATCGCCGCTCCTTCCGCCGTTTGTCCATGAAGGGACTCGCGGTAGTGTTTTGTGGCTTCATAACGGCTCTCTCGGTCTCAAGCAACAATGCCCCATGCCCTTGAATGGGCCCGGCACGATTCTCGCGAATACCGCCGACACGCGCGTATCAGTGTTAGGGCACAATGAAAGACTAGCATGGAAAAAGTTCCCTGTTTCGGCTTCGCGATGCTCGCCCCCCCAGGATAAGTGCATCGAAGCCGGTCATGCGATGGCTGAAACCACCGCAAGGGGATCAGGTCCGATGTTTTCGGCCAACGATTATCGGCCATTGCAGATGTCTAATCGCCGAAAGACGGGCCAGAATCCGACTTCATCCAAGCCGGCCAAGCGGCGGATTCAGAGACGTTTCCAGTCCGTGTTTCGGAGTATCACGCAGGATTGTTCTTCGACCGGAACAATCGATACGATCGGTTCCCGGCAAAGCCCCGCCGACAAGGGGAACTGCCGGCCAGCGAGCGAAGGACTCCAGCGCAAAACACGCGGATTTTTCGGGTCCGGTAACTTTTGCATGCTAAGTTTCGACAGGTAGAGGAGGGAACCGGCAAAGGTTTACAGTGCCCGCCACTGACACACCACCTAGAGACCCACCACGAAGAACGAACCGGTCGTTCCCGCTAGAAACACGAAAGATGATCGCAAGGCGACAAACCGATTGCGTGGTCCGAAGTTCCACGAGTTCGTGTTTCGGTCGACCGATTTCGATGTCGCCCAAAGCGAAACCCCTCTGCCCGAAGATGCGAGCGACGGCAGTCGTTCTCCCTCCGGAGTTGACGTTATGGCCTTCGGTGCATCTTCGTTGTCGAACCTACCAAAGAGCTGCCCACGGCACGAATAAAGGAAGTTGGGGAAACCACGATGGAATCGAGACAGTCAATCAAGGAAACGCTCGAGGGTTTTAGCGCGGTCCTCTTGGCCACCGACCCGAGCGACAAGCAGGCCGTCAAGGAAGTTCAGGAGAGCCTGCGCGAAGCATCGCAATCGGTGCGAAGCGAAGAAGATGCCGATCGTTTCGCGCGAGTCGGCCAGCCCCTGGACCTCGCCATCGAAGCGCTCGAGGCCGTGCTTGCCGACGACTTGTCCGACGCGACCGCCGCCTTCGACGCAGTGACCAACACCGTGGCTGCCACCGCCGAGCAAGTCGATCTCCAGGATGAGCAAGAACAGACACAGTGGCTGTCCGAGGCCGCCGACCAACTGCGAGGCATTCTCGACACCGCCGGAACCGGCTCGGCCGCAACGGAGCCGTCATCCGGCGATTTCAAAGACCTCTCCGAAGCGGCGGATGCGGAAATAGCCGAAACCGAGTTTGACGAAAGCGAAACCACGGACGCCGAACTCGCCGATTCGGAAATTGCAGCAGACGCGGAGATTGCCGAAATCGAATCCGCGGACGATGAACCGGCCGAAGCCGATCAAGTGACCGAGGAACCCGAGACATCCGCCGAAGACAATGCCGAGCTTTGGTCCTTGCCGGCCGATTCCGACATGGAACTTCTCGGCGAGTTCAGCACCGAGTGTTTCGATCGCATCGCCCAGGCCGAAGCGTCCCTGCTGGAATTGGAAACCAACGTCGAGGATGACGAGCAGATTAGCGAGATCTTTCGCTCATTCCACACGATCAAGGGCACATCGGGATTTCTCGAACTTAACGCCATTCAGAAGCTTGCCCATCTGGCGGAAAACCTGCTCGACCGGGCCCGCGAGGGCGAGATCAAGATCGTCGGCGGCTATGCCGACTTGTCGCTGCAATCTTGCGACATGCTGCGGGAAATGATCGACGACGTGACCAACGTGGAACCCGGCGGAACGCTTCCCAAGCCGAACAACTACGATCAACTTATCAGCAACCTGACCGACCCCGAGGCCGCCGGCTTCAGCGGTGTTGCGGCCAACGCGGTTGCCGTTCTCGAACAACTCGCCGCAGCCGCGGACGCCGAAGCCGATGAAGATTCCGCGGAAATGATTTCCGAGGAATCGGCTGCCGAGGAACCGACGGCAAGGAAGCAAGCGGCCGCCAAGTCGGATGCCGACTCGTCGATCCGCGTCAGCACGGCTCGGTTGGACAGCCTCATCAACATGGCCGGCGAACTGGTTATCGCCCATTCGATGGTTGCACAGGACGCGACGGCAAGCGGGCAGGACGACGGTCGTCTGGCGAAAAACGTTGCACACAGCGGAAAAATCATTCGCGAGGTGCAGGATCTGGCCATGGCTTTGCGAATGGTACCGCTCAAGGGTGCCTTCCGAAAAATGGCGAGAATGGTCCGGGATCTCGGCCGTAAGGCCGGCAAGACCGTGCGATTCCACACCGAGGGCGAGGAAACCGAAATCGACCGAAACATGGTCGAAGCCATCAGCGATCCGCTGGTCCACATGATCCGCAACTCGATGGACCATGGAATCGAAGACACGCAAACCAGAGTTGAAGCCGGCAAGGACGCCACGGGAACCGTCTCCCTGCGAGCTTACCATTCCGCCGGAAACGTGGTTATCGAGCTGCACGACGACGGCAAGGGGCTAGACCGCGAGGCCATTATCGCCAAAGCCGTCGATCGCGGCATTATCGAATCGGGCCGCGCGCTTAGCGACCGCGAAGCATTCGGATTGATCTTCCACGCCGGGCTTTCGACCGCCAAAAAGATCACAAACATCTCCGGCCGCGGCGTCGGCATGGATGTCGTCAAGAACAGCATCGAAGCACTCAACGGCCGAGTCGAAGTGGACTCGCAACTGGGACAGGGAACGACCATTACGTTGCGGTTGCCGCTGACGATGGCCATTTCCGACGCCATGCTCCTAGGCGTGGGAGAAGAACGATTCCTCTTGCCGATTCCTTTCATCGCCAACACTTTCCGACCCGAGCAAGGCAGCGTGTCGACGATCGGCGGTCGCCGCGAGGTGGTGCCCTTCCAGGAGCAACTCCTGCCGATGTTCCGCTTGCACGATCTATTCGGCCTGCAAGACGCGCAAACCGATCCATACCAGGGGTTAGTTGTCGTGATAGAAGCCGAGGGTGGACGCTGTGCATTGCTGGTCGACGCCATCCTCGGACAGCATCAAGTAGTAATCAAGTCCCTGGGCCCAGTCTTCGGGCAAGTCTCCGGCATATCCGGCGGGGCCATACTCGGCGACGGTCGAATCGGCCTTATCCTCGATGCCGCCGGAATACTGAAACTCGCCAAGGGTTCAGAGGAAGACTATCCTTCGGCCCAAGACACGATCGCCATGGAAGACACCGAGGAACTCCGCGAATCGTAAACGAATAGCCCCGCCGCCGCCCTTTGCCGCGCGGCTTCACTTGAACCAATGTTTTCAACAACCTTTCGGGAGAAAATTAAATGTCTAACTCACCCACCGAATGCGAACGAGCCGGCAAATATCTGACCTTCGTGCTGGCCGAGGAAGATTACGGCCTGGAAATCCTCAAGGTTCGCGAAATCATGGGCGTGCTGGACATCACCACCGTGCCCCATACGCCCCATTACGTCAAGGGAGTTGTGAACATCCGCGGAAAGGTTATCCCCATCGTCGACCTGCGACTGAAGTTCGACATGCCCGAAGCCGAGTACACCGACGAGACCTGCATTATCGTCGTATACGTTGGTCAGGTCGAAGTAGGGATTATCGTGGATTGCGTTTCCGAGGTAATGGATATCGCGGAGGGGGATATCGAGGACGCGCCCGAGTTCGGGGCCGACGTCGACACCAAGACGATCCTCGGCATGAGCAAAGCCGACGGAAAGGTCACCATCCTGCTGGATATCAACAGAGTTCTCAACGGCCAGGAAGTTGCCGACGTGACGGGGCAGCCCGTGGCCTAGTTGCCCTGACCTCAACAACCTGACATTTGACAAACATTTGACGGACAATCAGACATGGCGATGAAAACCGCGGAGATATCCACCATTGAATTGGCCGAGGCCCAACTCGACAAGATCAATCACTTGGTCAAGTCGATGTCGGGGATCAACCTACATGACGGCAAGAAGGAATTAGTCAAGGCCCGACTGGGAAAACGCCTGCGCAAGCTGGGAATGCACTCTTTCGACCACTACATAGACTACGTGTCGAAAGACTCCAGCGGCATGGAACTGACCGCCATGCTGGACGCGATCTCCACGAACCTGACCAGTTTCTTCCGCGAAGGCGAGCATTTCGACTACATCGCCACCGAGGTGTTTCCCAGGCTCATCTCCAGCGGGCAACGGCGGCTGAGGATATGGTCGGCCGGTTGTTCCACGGGCGAGGAGCCTTACTCGATCGCGATTACCGCCTCCGAGAAGATTCCCGACCTGGACGGTTGGGATGCCCGCGTGCTGGCAACCGATCTGTCAACGAACGTCCTGCGTCAAGCCATGGGAGCCCGATATCAAGCCAGGAAACTCGAGTCGATGGCTCCCCAGTTGCGACACAAGCACTTCCTCGTGGAACAGGAAGGACGAGAGAAGTACTACAGGGTCGCCGATCACATTCGGCGGCTGACAACTTTTGCCCATTTGAACCTGATGGGCAATTGGCCGATGCGAGGCCCGTTCGACATTATCTTTTGCCGCAACGTGATGATCTACTTCGACAAACCGACTCGCGACAAGTTGGTCCGCCGCTATTGGGATTTGCTTTCCCCGGGCGGAACCTTGTTGATCGGCCATTCGGAGAGCCTCACCGGCATCCAGCACAAGTTCAAGTACGTAAGGCCTACCATATACACGAAGAACTAAGATTCTATCCGAAAACGGGGACTGGCTCCGAACCGGATACGCTAAACCATTTGAAAGACAAGTCCGTGAGGTGCCTGTCCCCGTTTTCAGATAGACAGTAAGATCGCGCCAAACGACTTGAAAGGCAGACAGTGAAACACTTAGTAGGCGTAGCCGACATGAAGATTGCCCAGCAACCGGGTGACGTTATCGTCACCCACGCGCTGGGCAGTTGTCTCGGCATCACGGCGCACGACCCGGTCGCCAACGTCGGCGGCATGTTGCACGTGATGATGCCCATGTCAAAAGTGAATCCCGAAAAGGCCAAGGCCAACCCCTATATGTTCGTCGACACGGGCGTGCCGGCTTTCTTTGAACAGCTATACAAGGCGGGCGGAAAGAAGGGGCGCCTTGAAGTCAAAGTCGCCGGCGGCGCAAACGTGCAGAAAAGCACCAAGGACCGTTTCGCAATCGGCAAGCGAAACCACGTGGTGCTGAAGAAGCTGTTTTGGAAAAACGGAATCCTCGTCGAGTCCGAGGACGTCGGCAAGGACATGGCCAGAACTATGTATCTGGAAATCGGCTCCGGCCGCGTGTGGCTGAGCACGTCCGGAGTCCAAAAAGAACTTTAGACCAATCGTATAACTCATACCCGACGGACCAATCACCATTTTGCGACAGAGCGGCTCTTCTCCGAAAAGCGGAGAACGAAACGACAGGAGATCACCAATATGTCAGTAAACATACTTGTAGTCGACGACAGCGCCGTCATGCGAGCCATGGTCATTAAGACTCTCAAGCTGGCGGAAACGCCGGTGGGGGAAATATACCAGGCCGCCAACGGCCGCGAAGGGCTCGACGTGCTGCAGAACAATTGGGTCGATCTGGTCTTCGCCGACATCAACATGCCGGTGATGAACGGCGAGGAAATGATCGACCAGATACGCACGGATCCCGCCTGGAAGGAACTGCCCATCGTGGTCATTTCCACCGAAGGCAGCAAAACCCGGATCGACAGTTTGCATAAGAAGGGCGCGGAATTCGTCCACAAACCCTTTACGCCGGAAATCATTCGAACCCTACTCGAGGAAATGCTGGGAATTGACCATGGACAACACGCTTGACGAAACGCTATTCGACATCGCCGCGGAAGTGTTCGAGGACCTTGCCTTCGTGCTCGCCATGCCCGAGGAAGAGGGCTTCGAACACGAAGATTGCCCCGACGACGACATGTTGCTGGCGAGCATAGAATTCACGGGCCCCTTCGGTGGCACGCTGTTTTTGAAAGTCGCCAACGAACTGCTGCCCATGCTGGCGGCCAATATGCTGGGGCTGGAAGACGACGAAACGCCCTCGCCGGAAGAAGAGCAAGACGCCTTCAAGGAACTGCTCAACGTGATCTGCGGAAACCTGTTGCCGAAGATCGCCGGAGACGAGGTGGTCTTTCACGTCGGCGGAGCGAAGACGGTCGAAGACAACCGCATGCCGGAAACCTGCGGCGATCAGAAACTCGTGGGTACGGCCCGCTTCGACCTGGAATTGGGAAACGCCCAGTTAGCCCTGTTCTCCGACACCGAATCATTAAGCGAATGCGGAAGCCCCGACGGGGAGCTAACCCCGTCATGAGTCGCCTATCCAAAAGCGGGGGCTGGCTCCGAACAACTAATGTCAAGCCCCCAGAAACAAATGTGCCGTGAGGTGCCCGTACCCGTTTTCAAATAGGCTCTGAGTCAAAGCGGCGCAATGAGAGCAATGACATGATCAAAGTACTAGTGGTCGACGATTCCGCGGTGGTGCGGAAGGTTCTTTCCACGGAACTATCCAAGGCCAAGGACATAGAGGTCGTCGGCACGGCCGTCGATCCGTTCGCCGCCCGCGACAAGATCGTCGCGTTGAAGCCCGACGTGCTCACGCTCGATCTGGAAATGCCCCGGATGGACGGGCTGACGTTTCTCGGCAAGCTGATGAAGTTCCATCCCCTGCCGGTAATCGTGGTCAGTTCGCTTACGCCCAAGGGCAGCGAAACGGCCCTTCGCGCGTTGCAACTCGGCGCGGTCGACGTGGTCTGCAAGCCAGGTTCCTCGTATTCCGTGGCCGATCTATCGGGAACTCTCATCGACAGAATTCGCGTCGCTTCCACCGCCCGGGTTGTGCAGACGCAAACCAACCAGGCCCAGGCTTTGGCGAAACAATCCGGCGCGTCGCTGATGCAAACCACGCGGCAAGTGCTGGCAATCGGCGCTTCGACCGGCGGGACCAGGGCAATCGAAGCCGTGTTGACCGCTCTGCCGGCGAACACACCCGGCACGGTTATCGTTCAGCACATGCCGGAAACGTTCACGGCCGCTTTTGCCCAGCGACTCAACGGAATATGCAGCATGGAGATTCGCGAGGCCAGGAACAACGACGCCGTCTCGCCTGGCGTGGCCCTTATCGCGCCCGGCAATCAGCACATGGTGCTACGGCGCAGCGGTGCCCGCTACTCGGTGATAATCAAGGGCGGCCCGCCCGTGCATCACCAGCGTCCCAGCGTCGACGTTTTGTTCCACTCGGTGGCCAAACAAGCCGGCCGCAACGCGGTCGGCGCGATCCTCACCGGCATGGGCGCCGACGGCGCGGCCGGACTTCTCGCCATGCGGCAAGCCGGCGCCCGAACCATCGCCCAAGACGAAAACAGTTGCGTCGTCTTCGGCATGCCCAAGGAAGCCATACGCCTCGGAGCCGCCGAACACATCATGCCCCTGGGCAGCATACCGTCAAGAATAGTCGGCCTCCTCGGCCAATCCGCCGAACCGGCCCACGCTTGAGCAGGGCCGCCGCGGGATTGAACAACCACGTCTCGCGCCAACCAAGAACCTTTCCGGGAGTTCCAATCATGACCACCGTCGAACAGATACTCATGGAAAAGGGGCCCGCCACGATCGTCGCCGACCCGGCCACCACGGTCTTCGACGCAGCCAGACTAATGACCGAGGACAACGTCGGCGCCATAGTCGTCCGCGAAGCCGGCACCGTCGTGGGCATCTTCACCGAACGCGACCTGATGCGCCGCGTCGTGGCCGTCGACAAGGACCCCAAGACGCTCGTCATGGCCGACGTCATGTCCTCGCCAGTGATGAGTTGCCGCTTGGAAGACGACGTCCGCCATTGCTCGAAACTCCTGTCCGACTCCCGCATCCGCCACTTGGCCGTAATCGAAGACGGCGTCCTGGTCGGCCTGATAAGCTCCCGCGACATCCAAACAGCCGAGATACGCGAGGACGAACAACGGATCGATCAATTGCTACACTCCGGCCAATGAGCGGCGAGCGATGGACAACTCACCGGCTATCCACCTCCCCTATGTCCAGAAATCCCGATCCAACAACCGGTAGTTGATGGCTTCGTTAAGATGTTCGACGCGAATCGACTCGCTGCCGGCGCCTTCAGCCCAAAGTCGGGCCGCCATTCTCGCTCGGGTGCGGCGTTTGGTCGGGCGAATTCGCTCTCCAAGCCGACAGCATGCCGGTGACGCGAGAGCAGCCCACGATGGTAAGCCCAGCAAGGTAAGCCGCAAGTGGGCAGGCTCCGAGGAGGACGGGGTGCATCCATGTGAAACTGATATCTTCATCATGCACCGTAACGGTCGTCAGCCACCAGAGTAGTGGGGCCGTACTCAAGATAGGAAGCAACCAGAGAAGGTGTCGCTTTGCCTTAAGCAGCATGCTCGGGAGCCAGCCATAGGACAACGTCCAGATATACACGGTGATCGCGAAGATTAGCGAGACCATCAGTACCGCAACGACGCTGATGCCACCCCCGGCCAGCCGCTCTAGCCATTCTGGCCAGTACGAACTTGCTTCTTTAGCTTGTCTGAGCTCCTCAGGTAGAGAAAGTAGTTGGGTTGCGAATGCAAGCACGCAGATCAACAAGTAGAGAGAAACGGACAAAATCACTGACACGGGAATGATCATCAGAAAAGTGGCCAGGATGCACTTCTTCCAGCCATGCTTTCGCAGCAACACGAATGCAAGAATGGCGCTTACCAGTGGGCCAAGTACGGTTCCGGCCAAACCACACATAACCGCGGCTCCGATCGCGAGCGCTTTGCCGGGGGCGTGCGCGTGCGCAGTTGCCGGAAAACAGGCGAATATCGCTACCACCGCGACGATGGCGACGCAGCGTCTTGATCGCATGTTGGCAATGGGAATCCTCGGCCTCTTGCCGCATACTCGCCGCAAGATAACACAACTCCGAAAGGCGACACAAGGAGACATTCTACTTGCTCCCTCTAAGTCCAAAAATCCCGATCCAACAGCCGGTAGTTGATCGCTTCGTTCAGATGTTCGACGCGAATCGACTCGCTGCCGTCGATATCGGCTATGGTTCGGGCGACGCGGAGAATCTTGTCGTGGGCACGCGCGGAAAGGCCCATCTCGTCCATCGTTGCTTTCAACAGGTTGCCGCCCTCGGTGTCCAGGCGGCAGAACTGACGCGTCTGGCGATGGGTCATGTCGGCGTTGTAGCGGACGCCGTTGCCGCTGGCCCCGCCGGAACCACTGAACCGCGCGGCCTGGGCGCGGCGGGCGAAAGTTACCTGCTCGCGCATTTCCGCGCTCGACGTGCCGACCGCCTGGCCCGAGAGCTCCCGAAACGGAACGGCCGGAACCTCAATGTGAATGTCGATCCGATCGACCAACGGCCCGCTGATCTTGCCCATGTAACGCTCGATCTGCGGCGGCGTGCAATGGCAACTGCGCCGCGGGTCGCCCCGGTATCCACAGGGACACGGGTTAAGCGCCGCGATCAACATGAAGTTGGCCGGGAAGGTCGTACTGTTAAGCGCCCGGGCAATCGTTACCTGGCCGTCTTCAAGCGGCTGCCGCAACACTTCCAGAGTCCTTCGGTTGAACTCGGGCAATTCGTCCAGGAAAAGAACGCCGTTATGGGCGAGACTTATCTCGCCGGGCGAGGGCGTCGAGCCGCCGCCGACCAGACCGGCGTCGCTTATGGTATGATGCGGCGGGCGGAACGGCCGCGTGGCCAACAGCGGCTGGCCCGGCTGCAAGCGGCCGACCGCGCTGTAGATTCGCGTCGTCTCGATCGACTCGCCGGAAGTCAAATCCGGCAAGATCGTCGGCATCCGCTTGGCCAACATCGTTTTACCGGAACCGGGCGGACCAACCATCAGCAAATTATGCCCGCCGCTGGCCGCCACGGTCAACGCGCGTTTGCCCATCTCTTGGCCGCGGACGTCGGAGAAATCTATTTCGTAAGCGGACAACTCGCGGAACAGGTCGTCGAGTCTTGAAGGCGTGGGCTCGATGTCGATCTCGTCGGCCAGGAAGCCGACGGCCTGGGAGAGGCTGGTGATGGCGATTACCTCGATGCCTTCGACAACGGCCGCTTCGGCGGCGCTGGCGGCCGGCACGAGCATTCCCTTAAGGCCTCGCTGCTTGGCGGCGGTCATCGCCATCGACAGGGCCCCCTTGGCCGGCCGCGTTGTTCCGTCGAGAGCCAGTTCGCCGACCACGGCATACTCGGCCAGCCGCTGGGAGCGGATCTGCTCGCTGCCGGCGAGAATCCCCAACGCGATAGGCAGATCGAACGAAGCGGCGTCCTTCGGCAGATCGGCTGGTGCCAAATTGATAACGATCCGATGCTGGGGCCGCTGAAAGCCCGAGTTAACCATCGCCCTTTCCACCCGATGCGTACTCTCCCGCACCGCCGCCTCCGGCAGGCCGACTAAAACACACTTTGGCAAGCCGCTTGGCGAAACATCCACCTCGACCTCAACCTCGGCGGCTTCGATCCCCAACAGCGAAAAGGTGTTTAGTTTGGCGAGCATCTATCGGCCTCGAAACTGTTCAACGGATTCGTATTCATAACGAGCAGCCCCGGTTGGATTGATGACTTGCCAAGGTAGGGAAGAGATAATGGGGCCTCGGAGCCAAAGATCTCGCAGTTCGGCATTGCCTTCTTTAGCTGCGCAACTCTTTCTGCCGTTATTCCTGTGTGACGGAGGTTTAGCCACTTGAGGTTCGGCATTGCCTCAAGATGAGCCAAGCCTGCGTCGCTTACTTTGGTGCCTCCAAGGCTTAGATATCTGAGTTCTGAAAGTGCTGCGACGTATTCTAATGCTGCGTCAGTAACTTCCGTGTTGTCGAGAAACAGTAATTCAAGCCGATTTAAGCCACTCAAGTGACACAATTCAGCGTCGCTTATTTGAGACCGATCAAGGCATAAGTGGGTCAGGTTCGTGAGTTCTCCAATACGCTGCAATCCTATATCGGTGACCTGATCGCTGGTGAGTGATAGTTCTCTCAGCTTGGTCAGCCCCCTCAGATGATCCAGGTCAGCGTCGGTTACGTCTGCGTAGTCAAGAATCAACACTTCCAGATTTCGCAAAACTTCGACAGGAGCCAGTCCATCACCGAATCTGCTTCGACTAAGATTCACACCGACGACGTCGGCAAAGAAATCGGTGCCAAGGGCTTCCCGTAAATAGCTCGGGCCTGGCGGCGTCGCATCCGAGATGACGTTTCCACTGCTGTCCCTTTCATAGTCATACCACACACGTCCACCAGCCAACTTGATCGCATCTACTGCTTCTCGTTGCCGATTGGATCTTTGCAGTTTCACCAGAAAACCGCACACTGCCCCACCGAGAACTGCCACGACAAGCAGCAGCAAGCTGTAGAGAATCCATGGACGTTGCGGTTTCGGATTGATCACGGTGAGATCATTGTGTCGCAATAAGGTAATGCAGTATTATAACTTTTCGATATAGGTACAACTGCGCCCAAAAGCACACACTTAGGGAGCCCGCTAGGCGAAACGTCCACCTCAACTTCAACCTCGGCGGCTTCGATTCCCAGCAGCGAAAAGGTGTTTAGTTTTGCGAGCATGGCGGGCCGTTGTTCCAAAAGGCAATCGCTTCGACTTACGGGCAACAGTTGTACAGGTGTGCCCGTATTATGGCGGGAACCAGGCAGATGTGCAAGGGGCCGGCCACGGCGGGTGACATCGACCAGCGGGAAGCCTTGTTCGTTATTGCCATAGTTGCTGTACCGGGAAACCCAATTTGGCCGCCAGGAGGGCAACCGGCATCAAGCCGAGAATCATTAACCAGAATGAACCATAGCAGATCCGCAGCCAGAAACGGGCCGGGTGGTCCTCTCTCTTAAGTGCCATGCCGCTGGCGCCGGCATCGCCGGTCTTGATTTGCCGAATCTGCATCCATGCGAAGAAACCCCAAATGGGATACCAGATGACGATAACCAAGATTGCCAACGGCCAGTCCGGCATGTGGGTAGCCTCGTGTTTAGATTAAGAGCCACGGATTGACGCGGATGAAACACGGATACGGGTTTGCGGTAAGGCTTCACTCATGCCGTTTGGTGGCGAGACGGGTGATTGTCCCGCAACGGCGGACTTTCAAAAACCTATGCCACCAAGGCATGGAAATCTAACACAATATTTCCAACCAAACAACGTCCGTCCCACCAAATCTCAATCCGTGCGTCATCAGTGTTCCATCCGTGGCTAAATACTCTCTTCGGCCGTGGTTCGCTATTCTCTTCTAGGGTCGGCTGTATCTTGCTTATTTCTCCCAATTCTGGACATCCCGTCATAAGCCCGCTAATATGTATTGCACATGCGAAAAAGATTTGCTCGCTTGCATCCCGATTTACACGAGGAGAAATGATGAAAACGGTATTCACGGCGGTGTTCGTTCTGGTGGTTGCGGTCGCGGCGGAGGCGTTGTGCGAGTCGACGCCGACCATGCCCGAGGTAAAACGGATCAAGGAGATCGCCGCGATGTTGCCCGCCGAGCCGCAAGGCTTCG
>Ga0180432_10006333_pt1 | contig 15373 bp, 13 predicted proteins | sample SS_ome_10_FD_132414 | JGI IMG/M metagenome (GOLD analysis project Ga0180432, IMG submission 132414) | Hypersaline lake sediment archaeal communities from the Salton Sea, California, USA - SS_1_MS_2 metaG | ecosystem: Environmental > Aquatic > Non-marine Saline and Alkaline > Hypersaline >... | reverse complement strand
GAAATCTTTTAAATGGACGGCAAAAGCAGAAGATATTTTGGAAAAAGTAAAACGGGCAAAAGAGGTTCTCGATAAGTGTACAACAGAGTGATACACTACACTAGTTGCCGAGAACCTTATCCAGAATGGCAGCGTTGCCCTTTCGGAAGAGCCTTTAATGGGGATGGTCTACGAAGGTGGTGTGCCTGGAAAACATAACAAATACTATGGGCGATCCGGTTTGCTCGAGCCGGTGATAGTGGCGCCGTTTTATATTCTCGGGTTTGTTGCGGACAGCATTCTTGGCACAGAGGGGTCGTTTGGAAGGTTGTTTTTCGCCCTTGCGATAGGGCCTATACTGGCCGGTATGTGCGGGCTGCTCGTTTATTTATTATGCACGCATTTTTATCGCCCGAGAACGGCGCTTTTTGTGGCTTGTATATATTCCTTCGGCACCATGGCGTTTCCTTACTCAAACCTTCGCAGTGAAACAACGCTTACCGCCTGCTTTCTGGTTATGCTCCTCGGGCTTGTTAAATACCGGGAGGAAGCACTTGATTCAGGTGGCGGCCGGGGCGCGATCCGGGCGCTGATGGCGGGTATGGGGGCAGGGGCTGCACTGGCTGTAAAGTCTTACGCCGTGTTGCTCACCTTGCCGGGATGGGTATTGTTCATCTTGATTATGCGACGCAGCGGCAAGAAAAAAGACTTGGCGGCTTTTTTTACGCCCGTGATAATCTTCGGTCTTCTCGCCGGTTGCTACAATACACTTCGTTTCGGAAACCCCCTAAACACAGGATACGCCGCCACTTTCGGTTTCGACCCGGCTCACCTGGCCGGATGCCTGTATGTACTTTTCGCCGGCCCGGCAAAGAGCGTGTTTATTTTCTGTCCCGTGCTTATTGCCGGTGTATTAGCCTTCAGGTCTTTTGCTGAAAAAAGCTCATTGTGGGCGAAGTTTATAATTGCGGAAACGCTATTGCTGGTGCTGTTCATCTCGACTTTTCGGGAGCCGCTGCTTTTTGCCGACGAAATTTGGGGCAGTCGCTACTTGTTTCCCGTGGTTTTACTATGGACTTTGCCCGCCGGGGTGTGGCTTGAGCGGGGCGGGAGGCATGCAATTGTCGTATGGCTTTTGGGCATAGCGGGCCTTGTCGTATCGTTGCCGGGAGTGATTATTCGCCCGGAGTCCGTTTTTGTGTATTCCGAGTTTGTCTGTGCGACGCCGAAGTATTGCCGCCTGCTGGATCCTTCAATGAACGCGTTTTTGTTCAACTCGCGATTGCTTTTCGGGTGTGCGCCTTCTTTTATGAAAGCATGGTCTCAGCCCTGGATATGGTGGATTCAGGTATTGAAACCTGCAGCGATAAACCCTGCACGAGCGCAAACACTTAATATGGTGGTGACAACCGCCGTTAACATATCGGCAATTGCGGCGGCGGGATTGTGCTCCATAGGAGTCGTTGCTTCCCTGGCATCTCTGGTTCGCACTTATCGCAGCAAGGATTGACGAGCACTGCCGGGGGCATTAAACTTCAAGCCATGCATCCAATACTCTTTCGCGTCGGTGATTTTCCCATTTATACTTACGGCCTTACAATGGCGGTGGGCTTTTTAATAGCCTTCGGGTGGATTTTCTGGGAAGCGAAGCGGCTTGGCGAAAACCTCGACCACTACTATAACATCTGTATGATTTGCCTGGTGGGGGGCATAATCGGAGCGCGAGTTCTACACGTGATCGTTACGTGGGAGGAATATGCAGACAGCCTTTGGTCGATTTTCAACCTTCGCAGCGGCGGATTGGTTTGGTACGGTGGGATGATTATGGTGATCGTCGCTATATGGGGCTACACAAAGTGGAAAGGTATGAAGTTTTACCGGGTAGCGGATATATTGGCGGGCCCGATGCTCGCGGGTCTGGCTGTGGGCCGCATCGGGTGCCTCATGGCCGGATGCTGCTACGGCAAACCTTCCAATCTGCCGTGGGCGATTCGATATCCCGACAACCCGATGCTTTCGCCGGATATCGCCGGGAAGCTGGTGCATCCCTCTCCGGTTTATGAATTGATCGCATGTCTGATTATCGCAGCCATATCGGCATATCTATTGAGGCATAAAACCAAGGACGGGCAGGGAACGTGGACTGCTTTTATGCTTTACAGCGTTGTGCGTTTTATTCTCGAATTCTGGCGCGGTGACGCCGTGCGCGGGTTCATCATACCCGGCGTGCTCAGCACCTCCCAGGCCATCGGCATTTTCGTGGCGCTGTTGGCGGCGGTGATGCTCTGGCGATTACGCAAACCGGCCGAAAAATAGTGCAAAGTGCCGAATTCCCAGTGCGAAGTTTCTTTTCTCTTTACACTTCGTACTCAGAACTTCGCACTATTTTTCCCGCTCGGGCGCCGGTGACTTCTCCGGCTCTGGCGGCTATGACACCGTTAACAATAACGTATTCGATGCCTTTGGGGAATTGGTGCGGGTCGTCGTAAGTCGATGTGTCGGTCACTTTATCGGGATCGAAAACGACTATGTCAGCGAACCGGCCCATCAGCAATCGTCCCCTTTGGTTCATGCGTGCGACTTGCGCTGGAGCGGCGGTCATCTTATGCACCGCCGCCTCGATGGACGTTATTTTCTTTTCCCGGACGAGCCGCAACATGCGCGGGAAAGTGCCGTAAGCTCGCGGGTGAGGTTTCCCCGAGGCCAGCGGCCCGCTTGGGGCGCGTACGGCGGAATCGCTCCCGATGCTCGAGTAGGGGAGACCGAGAATTCGCGTCATGTTCTCTTCGCTCATAGTGTGATAGACGGCGGTGGGATCGCTCGCTTCGCCGGCTAACAGATCAAGAAGGAAATCGAAGGCGTCTTTGTTTTCGCGTCGAGCGGCTTCGGTGACGCTTAGCCCCTCGAAGCGATGAGTCTCTTCGCTGAATGTCTGAGCGATAACAACCCGGTCTAGATATTCGACACCGTTGTTGTCGATAACTTCGGTTCGTGTCCTCGCCCTTACTGCGGTTTCGGTCAATCGCTTGCGATATTCCTCGCGCGATCCTTCGAACACCCAGGTCGGTAGCACGGCGCTGAGGCCGGTAAATGACGCCGTGTAAGGGTATCGGTCGCATCCAACGTCGGCGCCACTCGATTGCGCCGCTTCTATGAGCGCGATAGCGTCTTCTATTTTATCCCAGTTTTTAGGCCCGCTCGTTTTTAAGTGGCTTATTTCGAGTCTTATACGAGCGTTTTTTGCGGCTTCGATAACTTCCTCAATGGCTTCGAGCAGCATACGGCCCTCGCTACGCATGTGCGTTGCGAAGAATCCTCCGGCCTGCGCGACCGGTCCGCAAACCGCCGCCAACTCTGCGGTGTCGGCGAAACACGCCGGAGGATACTGAAGGCCGGTGCTTATCCCCAGCGCGCCTTCTTCCATGGCGCTGCGAATCATGTCTTGCATCGCGGCCAATTGCCGGTCGTCCGGCGCTTCCGAACTTCCTCCCATCACGCTCGCACGGACGGTGTTGTGGCCGACGAGTATGCCGAAGTTTATCGCGGGTTGAACCTGTTCGAGCCGCGCGAAGTACTCGCTGAGCGTTTTCCAATCAGGCCGCAGGTCGAAATTTCTTTCGAGGTTTACGGATCTCTCGGCGTTCAGATCGTCGGAGACGGGCGCGGCACCGTATCCGCAATTTCCGCCTATTTCGGTTGTTACCCCCTGGAGGAGCTTGTTTGGCGCGGAAGGCTCGATAAGTATGAAGTAGTCGGAATGGCCGTGTATGTCCACAAATCCCGGGGCAACCACCATTCCGCGTGCGTCGATTTCCTCGACCGCTTTTTTGCCCGCAAGATCGCCGATCCGAGCGATTCGATCTCCGGCGATCCCGATGTCCGCTTCATAAAGAGAGGCTCCCGACCCGTCGGCCAGGAGCCCCTTTTTGATTAAAATATCGAAATGCATTCGGGTTTATACCTTTGCTTTTTTCTTTATCATTTTTATCGCGCAGAATTCACCGCACATGCTACATGCGTCATCGGAATCGCTTGGGCGGCTGTCGTGCAATTTTTTCGCCCTTTCAGGGTCGATACTCAGGCGTATTTGCTCTTCCCAATTCAACTCCTTTCGAGCTCGAGCCATAGCGAGATCGCGTTCGAAGAACCCCGGCCTTCGCCGCGCCAGGTCGGCGGCATGGGCGGCGATGACACTGGCGATAACTCCCCTGCGTACATCCTCGACGTCGGGCAGGCGCAGGTGTTCGCTTGGAGTGACGTAGCAGAGGTAATCCGCTCCGGCCCAAGCGGCGAGCGCGCCGCCTATGGCCCCGGTGATGTCATCGTAACCGGGGGCGATATCCGTCACGAGCGGCCCGAGCACGTAAAACGGCGCGCCGTGGCAAAGACGTTTCTGCATAAGCACGTTCGCCTGCACCTGATCCATCGGGACATGACCCGGTCCTTCGATCATAACCTGCACGCCTGCTTTGGTGGCGCGAGTTTGCAGTTCACCGAGAGTAATCAACTCGGCCACCTGGCCGCGGTCAGTAGCGTCTGCGATGCAACCGGGCCGCAGGCCGTCGCCGAGACTCAATGTCATGTCGTGCTCACGAGCTATTTCAAGCAGCTTATCGAAATACTCGAAGAGCGGGTTTTCGGCCTCGTTCTCGTCCATCCAATGGATAGTGAGCGATCCGCCACGGCTGACGACGTCAAGCTCTCTGCCCTCGGCGCGGTATTTGGCCACCGATTCGCGCGTGACACCGCAATGGACGGTGATGAAATCCACCCCTTCCCTGCCCTGCTCGTCGATAACTTCGAGCCATTCGTCCGGCGTAGTGTCGAGGAAAGATTTTTTCTTTAGCGGCGCTTCGGCCGCGGCCTGATATAGCGGTACTGTTCCAATTGGAACCGGGCAGTTCTCGATAATAGTGAGACGCACGTCCTTGATATCTCCGCCGGTGGACAGATCCATAACCGTATGGGCGCCCGCTTCGATGGCGGTACGCGTTTTGGCCACTTCTTCGTCAATGTCCAGATGATCGCGCGATGTGCCGATATTGGCGTTTACCTTTACCGAAAGGCCCTCGCCTATGCCCAATGGCTTAGTGTTTCTGTGCGTGTTGTTCGGTACGACAATAACCCCACGGGCCATGCCGTCGCGAACCCGTTCGGGATCGATCTTTTCGTCCGCTGCAACGGCCTCGATCTCGGGCGTTATACGATTGGCTTTTGCCTTTTCAAGTTGTGTCATTGGTTACCCTTTCCATAGCTTGCAACATTATCCCGGTTGCGATATGAGGCCGGGGATGGTCGAGTATTGCGGATATAACCGCTACGCCCTTAGCTCCGGCCTCGATAAGCGCTTGCGCATTCGACTGCTTCACACCTCCGAGAGCATACGTGGGAACGCGAAGCCGGCTGATTATGTCTTTCATCTTGCCTACCCCCAGCGGCTTTGCGCCGGGTTTTGAAGACGTGGCGAATACCGGCGACAATATAATGTAATCCGCCCCGTCGTTTTGGGCCTCAAGGGCCTCGTCCATGTTGTGAGCGCTGGCTCCCACAAGCATATTTTCCGGCAAACGATTTTTGAGGTCTCGAGACCGGAAGCTCCTGTTCCCCAGGTGAACGCCGTCCGCCTCCGCTACGATTGCCACATCCATTCTGTCGTTCACTATCAATTTAGCATTATGCCCGGATGTTACTCTCCTTATCTCGGTTGCCATCTCGAGCATTTGGCCGCCGGGGAGGTCTTTCTCCCGAAGCATCACCGTATCCAAACCTTCCTCCAGGCACCTTTCGATCACCTCGACCAGGCGGCCTTGCTCGCAACGATGTCTGTCCGTCACGAGTATCAACCGCGGATAAAAGTCGCCCTCAATCTTCGATGCTCGGTACCCCCTTACCACCCTCAATGCGCGCTATCACGTCCTGGATATGCGCCTGCCTGTCCGGCGAGAGGTCGATGAATTTTATTCCCATGCCGGCGGGTGGGTCCACCGATCCGGCAGGGTTAACCCACGTCACTTCGCCCGCAGCCTCGATCTCCTCGAGCAGTTCCGGCAGAATGAACTTAACCTTGATCTTCTCGCCTACCGGGAGAGGATCGTCGGTGCAGATAAACACACCGCCCTCGCTCATGTCACGAGAGTAATCGTACAGGTAAGCTCCCTCACCCTCGATATTCACTTTTATCTTGATTAGCGTACGAGGGTCTTCTCGCTTTTCTATACGCATTTTTTCCTCCTTAAATTAGAGATAGCACATTACCGCCGCAGTTGCCATTGAATAGTGCGAAGTACACGAAAAAAAATGTGAAGTAACATCACAGCATATTAACTTGCATTGACTTGTCCTTTCGTCTAAACTGGGGGAGAATAAAGCCTTTTTTTAAGTGGATAATCGGTTTGTAATTATGGCGGATTAAAACTTTAACTCCAAAGGGGGGAAATAATGCGTAAATCCATAATAATATTCACATTGTTTGCCGCATCGCTTCTGGTGGCATGCGAAGATAACGTAAGCGGTAGCGCCGGCGATCCACTCGGGCTGGCCGAAACGAAGCCGGGCGATGGCCCACAGGTGATTTTCAACCTGGATGCCGGACCGCTGCCGGATATTCCATTCCCAAACGATGTTCTGACCGTCTCCGACGAAAAAACACTCACCGGCAGACGGATTAACGTTAGTATTGATCCTCCCACTCAGCTCGAGCGGTATATGCTTGAGCAGGTGAATACTCTGGACGGTTTCGGAGCTTTCGCGCCGATATCGATTCGGTTCGATAAGCCGCTCGACTTGAGCAGCATAACCGACGATAACATCTTGTTGATCAAGTTGCTCCCGCCCGACGAGGGCCATATCGTACCTTTGGATATCGGGAAGGGCTTCTCACCGACCATTTGGAGGCCCGACCACTTCTGGGACAATGACCCGCTGAGCGATGCCAACAATATTCTGATGGATCCGTTAAACATGGCGGACCTGGACGGCGATACCGAGCCGGAATTCATTGATTTTTACGAGTTCGAGACGGATTCTCTTATTCTGCGACCGATCATACCGATGGAGGAGGCCGGCCGGTACGCCGTGGTGCTTCTCGAAGATTTGGCGGGTACGGGAGGTGAACCTGTTCGGTCTCCTTTCGAATATATAAACCACACAGACCAAACCAGTGATCTTATGCCTTTGGTTGACCTGCTTGAAGAACGAGAGATTTCGCTGGATCAGGTAGCGTTTTGCTGGAGCTTTACCACTCAATCGGTGACGGACGAATGGGTTCGCATCTGGAACGGTATATACAACGGTACCGGCCCACTGGCACAGATTGCACAAGATTTCCCGCCGGTACTCGATCCCCTGAACCTTCAGATCTCGAGCGATTACGATGGCAACGACTACACCCTCAACTCGGACTGGTTCGAGGAAGCAGTGCTCGCTCTTCTCGAACAGCTTGGAGGAGCCGGGCTGATTGAGGATGCGGATTTTCGATATATCGACTATTACGTTTTCGGCAGCTTCAAGTCCCCATCTTTCTTCGATAGTGTGGACTTCGGTCATCCGCTGATCGCCGAGCCGCGTATATTCGATAGGGAAAAACTATCGGGCGAGAAACCCGCCGAGGAGCTCCGGGTCACTTGGATGCTAACCGTTCCTCGAGACGAAGACCTCGGACTGGACGGCTGCCAGAGCGTATCTCATCCTCAAGGTTGCCAGGACTTCGAAGAACCTGGAGCGAAAGGGGACGACGGTGACTTCGGTGTTGCCGATTTTGACGACAATGGAGACGGCTATATAGACGATGAGGGTGAATACATGTGGCCCGGCAGCGACGACGTCGCGGATCCGGCCGGCGACAATTATTCCCCCGCAAACCTCACCGGCACCCAAGGTAACGGCCAACTGGATTACGGCTTTGGTGGTGACGGCCAGCCGGGGTTTGCCGGGGTGGACGACGACTCGAATGGAATAACGGACGATATTACTGAATTCGGGTGGGACGGAAGCGACGATGGCCTGACCGAGGACGCCAACGGAAACGGGCGGCTTGACACGCCTCCATTTCCCGTTGCCTTTCACGGTCACGGGCACGGCAACAGCTACATAGAAAGCATAGGGTTCATGGACGCAATCGCCCGTCATGGAATAGCCGTTTTGGCTATAGACAGCTTCGGGCATGGGCCGTTCAGCGCTTTTTCCAAAATGGATCAAGACATCAAAAACGCCCTCGAGGGAGAAGGTGTTGATCTTTATACGCCATGCAACGGGAGTAGTCCCTCAGCGGATTGCAGTATGGTACTTGGTTTCCTCGGCCTTATCGGCATTGATCTGAACGGAGACCACTTGATCAATGGTGATGATATTGACGGTAAAACGCCGTCCCAAATCGTCGACGAAATGGTCAATACCGGCCTTATCAGGGTTATCGCGAAGGAAGGTCGGGGCTACGATATAGATGGAGACACCTACAAAGATTCAGGGGCGGTGTTCTTTACGGGCAATATATTCCAAACCCGCGACGCCGTCCGCCAGACGGCGATCGACTGGATGCAACTCGTACGCATAGTTGACAGCTTCGGGACACAGTCCACTCACGACCTCGACGGAGACACCGAACCCGACCTCGACGGCGATTTCAACCTGGACGGAATACCCGATATCGGCGGTCCCCCCGGCGTCGATAGCAGGGGTCACTTTTATCTGGGTTCGAGCCTAGGCGGGATAATGGGTGACGTGAATATGGGTGTTAACCCTCGGATATTGGTGGGAGCGCCGGTTTCCGGCGCCGGCGGGTTGGCGGACGTGATCGTCCGAGGCCATCACCGCGCTGCCACTGAGCCGGCGTTGCTGCAATCGCTGGGGCCGGTCATCGTCGGGAATTACGACGGAACTCCCGGCCAGGTAACGTTGACTTTCAATGACGATCCGGCTTCCGAGTTTATAGGGTACTTAAATCTCCCCGCCAATGGAAGGGTACAAGTCACAAATCTGACCAACGGTGAAGTGAGAACGGTAACCGCCGACGATATTGGCAATTTTGCCGCTAATTTTCCCGCCGACGTGGGAGATATACTCGAAATCTTGTCGCTTGACGACGAAACAAGTTCCCCTCCGTCAAGTGTGCTGACTTATTCGAAATATCACGGTCTGGGTCTGGGACGTAATACCTCCGATCTCAGAAGGTACTTCTCCTTGGCGCACATGATGCTTGATCGTGGCGACCCTATTCACATTGCCAAACATTATTTTACCAACGACCTCGGCGCGCCTCTGGGCGATTCCCCGGATAAAAGTGTTCTGATAATCAATACACTCGGGGACAACTCGGTACCCGTCGCCGGCGGCAACGCCGTTGCCGGCGCCGCTGGAATGTGGACAATCGAGCAGGTACAGCCCTTGATCGACAATACGTTGAATTTGGGATACATCCCCGAATCGGGTATCGACGCGCCCATTTACGATCCCGAGGACCTCGATGACGATGGACAGGATTCGGACCTGGCGCCGCTGCCTGTCGTCCGGGCGAACGGCGGGCCGCAAGTCAGCGCCATACGCTGGCACTACGTAAACGAGGAAGGACATCACGCCTTCGCTTTGCCGGGAAGCATCAATCATGGCATAGACTGGGGTGTCTACATGCTGAATCAAATCGGTTACTTCATGGCCGGCGACGGCACTTGCGTGATCGATGATCCGTGGGAACTTCACTCGGCGCCGCACATTCATCCCGGGCCCAATCGCGTGTTGGAGACCACTCCCGGCGGTGACGACCGGATTCACACCATCCGCGTCCTCACCACGCTCGGTTTTCACGGTTGCGACTACAGTTTCCCGACAATTCAGATAATAACTACCGGAGGGAACTTTAATATCGACACAATAACGCTCGGCGGGGATGATGTACTAGTCACATACGACGATCTGTACCGTGGGCCTTAAGCTGTCGGAGAACCCAGGGAAAGGGTGTAGCACTGAATAATTGCGGCTAACTCTTCGCCGCTTCCAACGCTTCCGCTATAGTCTCCACTCCGGTTGTCTCCATTTTAGGGGTGTCGGTGAGTTTCCGGAGGTTTACGCGGGGCATTATACATTTTTTAAACCCGAGCTTCGCCCCTTCCGCCAACCTGATTTCGGGGACGGTTACTGCACGTACCTCGCCCACAAGACCTACTTCGCCGAAGAATATTGCCGAAGGATCATTTGGCCGATCAAGCAGCGCGGAGCCTATGGCGGCGGCAACGGCAAGGTCTGCGGCAGGCTCGGTTATCCGCAACCCGCCCGCGACATTCAGGAAAATGTCCCGGTCGGCAAGCGCCAATCCCGCGCGCCGCTCGAGCACCGCCGCCAGTATCGCCATTCTTCCCCGGTCTATGCCCATCGCTGCCCGCTGTGGAGTTCCGTAAACGCTTGCCCCCACCAGCGCCTGCACTTCCACCAGTATCGGGCGGGTACCTTCGACGCACGGCGCCACCGCCGTGCCGGGTGCGGCGCGGGCGCGATGCTCGATAAACAACTCACTCGGATTGGACACCTCGATAAGACCGTCGGCACGCATCTCGAATACACCTATCTCGTTGGTGGATCCGAACCGGTTCTTTATGGCTCGGAGCACCCTGAATGCTCCCGCGCTTTCGCCTTCGAAGTAAAGGACGGTGTCAACCTGGTGCTCGATGACGCGGGGCCCTGCTATAGCGCCTGATTTCGTGACGTGCCCGACGAGAAAAACCGCCGATCCCTCGCTTTTGGCCCATCTCACCAGCCCCGCCGTCACTTCCCGCACCTGGCCCACGGTACCGGGCGCACTCTCAACCGTGTCGGCGGTCATGGTCTGAATCGAGTCGATGATTAATACCTTCGGATCAATCCGCTGCGCTTCGGCAAGCACGGCCGCCGTGTCCGTTTCGGCGTAAATATAAAGATTGGAAGCGTCCACTCCCAGTCGCCCTGCCCTGAGCTTTGTCTGCTGAGCCGACTCCTCCCCCGTCACATATAGCACCGGCCGTTTCGACGCGATGTTATTGGCGGCCTGAATCATCAAAGTGGATTTTCCGATTCCGGGATCGCCCCCGACGAGCACCGCTGCGCCCGCCACCAACCCGCCGCCCAAAACCCGGTCCAATTCGCCTATGCCGGTAGTTAAGCGAGATACGCTCTCGAACGGCACTTCGGATAGAGGTATTGACTCCGTTTGCGGGGAAGTCGTCCGACCGAATGAACCGCGTTTGTGGCGCGCCGACTCTTCCGCAAGAGTATTCCACGACCCGCAACTCGGGCATCGCCCAAGCCATCTGGGAGCGGAATAGCCGCATTCCGCACATCGGAATATCGTTTTCGGAGCGCTCATAGAAACCTCTGTTTTATAGTAGGCTTTGAAGTTATCATCAGGCGAAGAGATTGAACTGCGCCGGCGGGTTGGAAGCGAAGCGTGTAAGGTGAGGGTAAGCGTCGAACATCGGTTCCGGTACTGAAACGTCTATTCCTGAGGAAATGTGCTTCAACTCAATCGCATTGGCGAGCGCTTGACCGCGAAAATGATTGTTTGCAATGACATAAACGCTTTCGGATTGGTCGGCGAGTTTTTTAATCCGGTCATTCCATTGGTCGAGTTCTTCGGTGGAGTAGAGGTAGTTATACCGGTCGTCCCTGCCTGCGTCGTCCCGGAACCAGTCTCGCTCGTTGCGCCCGTGTAGCCGGACGTAACTGAACGGCGCCGTCACATGATCGGTAGGACGCAAGGTGTCGCGTATAGCTGGTTGGTCTATATTTATAAAAGCGATGCGGTGTTTTCGGAGGAAATCCATAAACTCCGGGTTGTTCCAGGAGGCGTGTCGTACCTCGATAGCCTGGGGAAATCGCTCGAAGGCGCCATGGAGACGCTCGATATGGAGCATGCTTTGCTCGGTTCGACGAAAAGACCACGGAAATTGAAAAACGAGAGTTGCGAATTTGCCGGCTTCCACAAGAGGCTCGAAGCCGTCAATGAAGGTGCGTACGTCGAGCGGCTCGACAGGGCCGCGCTCGTGAGTGAACCTTTGCCAAAGCTTTGCGCTGAAAGTGAAACCGGGACAACTTTCAACCTGCCGCAACCATCCCTGCGCCTGTCTGAAGTTGGGAGGGCGATAGAAAGTGGTGTTTATCTCCACCATGTCCACATACCGTGCGATGTAACTCAACCTGTCCCCGGCGATGCCGCGAGGATAAACGACGCCTTCCCAATCGCGGAAAGACCATCCCGCAACGCCGAACTTTGCCTTTTGAAAGGAGGAGGAATCAGCCATGTCTGAAGAGAACCTCTTTATTGCGGCTTCCGGTTTCGAACTCGAGGCCGCCGTTTTCGTCCCACCGGGCGGCCCGAGCGGTGGAGCGGTTATATGCCACCCACACCCCCAATACGGAGGTGATATGCACAACAATGTCGTCAGCGGCGTGCAACGAGCGCTTGCGGAATCGGGATTGGCCACTCTGCGGTTTAATTTCCGAGGTGTGGGGCGCAGCGGCGGTAGCCCGGCCGGCCCTGACGGTGACCAAGAGGATGTGGCTCTTGTGGTCGAGCACTTTCGGGACATCAAAGAAGTCGATTCCGACCGGGTGGCGATAGTTGGTTACTCTTACGGAGCTATGGTGGGGCTTGCAGCGGGCATGATAGACCCTCGCATACCAGCGCTTGTGGCGATTTCGCCCCCCATAGCGGCGTTCCGAATGGAATTTATTTCTCGAATCGATCATCCGTTGTTGACTGTAAGTGGTGATAAGGACATGTTTTGCCCGATTAAAAAACTCCGCTCCATACTCCCGAAGGGAGCAATTCTCGAAATAGTTGACGAAGCCGATCATCTTTATTGGGGCTTCGAGGGCGAAGCAGGACAACGTGTGGCGTCGTTCCTGAAATCGAAATTAGGCCGCTCCTAAGGTTTCTGCTTTGCCTCGAGAATCTTAGCGCGTTCTTCTTCCGCCACGGCGAGTTTTCCTTTGCCAATCTTCAAGTACAACCTCGACAGATTCCTGTGGTAGACGGGATTTTCAGGTTCCAGCGCTATGGCTTTTTTGAAGTTCTTGATTGACTCATCCCGGTTGCGATAAAAAACATTGTAAATCAATCCCAAGTTGTTATATGCTTTTGCATAATCCTTGTTTAAAGATATAACCTTCTCGAAGTCCTTTTTTGCCAACTCGAACCTGGCTATCTTGTAATTCGACGTACCCCTGTTGTAGAAAGCCTCGAGGTAATAAGGATCGAGGGAAACCGCCTTGTTATATCGCTGGACGGCCTGGTTGTAATAGCCTCTTTTTTGGAACACGAATCCCAACTCGTTTTGAAGGCGAGGGTCGTCGGGTTTTTTACTTATGGCCTTTTGTAAAATCTGTTGCGCTTTTTGCCACTCGCCTTTTTCTTCAAAAGCCTTGGCTTCTTTCAGCGCGGTATCGGTACAACCGGCGGTAAAACCCAGCAGCACCATGACAAATAAGACATGTTTCAGTATTTTCATATACCGTCACCTCCTGCTTTCAACCTGGCTCGGCTTAAAAGGCCATTAGACCTATTGGTGCGGGTATTATAACATCGTGATATGACAATGTCAAAGCAAAAGGGCGGAAAAGACGAAAAAACCGGTACTTTGTTTATCGTCGCCACTCCCATTGGAAACCTGGACGACATCACGCTCCGAGCGCTACGTGTTCTTAAGGAAGTGGACGTCATCGCGTCGGAGGATACCCGCCGTGCGAAAATCCTCCTCGGACATTTCGGTATAAGCACACCCACCACCAGCTTCTTCAGCGCCCGGCAGACACGTAAAGCGCCGGTGCTGGTAAAAAAGCTGCTCGGGGGCACCGACATGGCGCTTATTACCGAAGCCGGCACACCCGGTATATCCGACCCGGGGCATTACCTTGTGGCGCTGGCGAGAAAGGAGGGGGTGAGGGTTGTGCCGATACCCGGTCCCACCGCCGTTACCGCCGCCGTGTCGGCTTCAGGAATGGATTCTTACGCCTTCACTTTCTACGGATTCCTGCCACCCAAAGGTTCGAAAAGAAAGCGGGCGATAAAGTCATTGGCACAACTGGAACACCCTTTCGTACTGTACGAATCGCCGCACCGTCTCAAACGTACCCTGAAAGACCTCCTCGAAAATCTGGGCAACCGAAAGTTGTTTGTTGCCAGAGAGATGACCAAGGTTTATGAAGAACTTACCGAAACGACAATTTCCGAAGCCACCGAGATGTATGAATCTTTGAATCCACGGGGCGAATTTACCCTGATAGTAGGAGGAAAATCCGAATAAAGAGTTGTTTTTCATGCTTGTTTGGGATATAAAAGAAATTATGCCGACTCAAATAACGATTACCATAGATGGGGCACCGTTCGAGCGGTTAGTTGAATGAGATTTGATATCGAAAGTCATGAAGTTGAAGTTGATCCGTCGCGATGCCGATATGATATTCGGCGCCGAGAGCTTGGGATTGCCATAAAAGGCGTCGGCTGCGCTTTTCAAGACTCTGCATCCGGCATGATCGGGCCGCATCGCCTGCTTCCCGATGCCGAATCAGAAACCGGGAGCGGCCGTTGGATACGATACAAAAACGACGCAGACGCCTTGTGTAAACTGAGCTTCGAGCCACTGGACGGCGGGGTAGCAATAGGGCTTGAGGTGCGATCCGGCGAGCGGCTTGGCCGGATCGCGCCGTTGGTCGTCGAAGGCGAAGGATCAGGCGTCGAATTAGGCGGTGCCCTTCATTCATGGCGTTTCATGCGCATGGGTTATCAGTCGTGGAGTCCTTCCGGAAGCTTGGGGATACTCGATGCCGAACCGTATCCCTCACTTGGTATTATATCGCGAGTTGCGATGCACCCTGCGCCTTCGTTCAAATCCCGCGCAGGCCGGCATCAAATAAGCTGGGCTACGGTCATATACAACCCGGCAAACGGAAAATGCGTTCTGATAGGTTTTTTATCGGCGCGGCGGTATTTGTCCGATATCGAGATCGAAGTTATAGGCGGAATGAAAGACCGCCTCGAGACGCGCGCATATAGCGATGCGGAGATGACGCAATTGCGCGAGGGCGAGGAAACTAGATCGAGCGAAAAGTTATGGGTGGCCCTTGGCGACGACCCGCACAAATTATGGGAGCGATATATCGAACTTGCCGGTCGCGAAATGGACGCACGCGTCCCGGAAAAATCTCCACTCGGATGGTGCTCCTGGTATCATTATTTCACCAAGGTCACGGAGAAAGATATTCGCGAGAATCTCGAAGAACTGGCCGCCCGAAAGGACGATCTTGGTGTGGACCTGGTGCAGCTTGATGACGGCTATTGCATACCAGGCGATTGGTTGGATTGGAACAAGAAATTCCCCTCCGGGCCGGAAGCCTTGGCCGCTTTGATATCCGACAAGGATTATATGGCGGG
>Ga0180432_10006331_pt1 | contig 15379 bp, 6 predicted proteins | sample SS_ome_10_FD_132414 | JGI IMG/M metagenome (GOLD analysis project Ga0180432, IMG submission 132414) | Hypersaline lake sediment archaeal communities from the Salton Sea, California, USA - SS_1_MS_2 metaG | ecosystem: Environmental > Aquatic > Non-marine Saline and Alkaline > Hypersaline >... | reverse complement strand
GGTAGCCTTCCTCCAATGGCGCTACGGCGGCGATGCGGTAGGCGTCTTCAGCAGCCTCCTCGCGGACTACGTCGATAACGTCGTCGTGAGTGATGATACCCAGCATGTGATACTCATCGTCCACAACAGGGATTGCCAAGAGGTCATAGCGGGCCACTTTGCGGGCGACGTCTTCCTGGTCATCGGCCACGTTGACCGTCACGATGTCGCGCTCCATCAAATCACCGATTGGTGTCTCCGGCTTGCCCATCGCCGAGACCAACTGCCGGGCCGACACCAGCCCGCGCAGATGATCTTTCTCGTCGACGATGTACAGGTAATAAATGGTCTCCAATTCCTCGGCCTGGCGACCGATCTCCGCCAACGCCCTACCAACGGAAAGCTCTTCGCTCAGCCGGGCGAATTCCGTGGTCATCTGGGCGCCGGCGGTGTGCTCGGGGTAGGCGCTCAACCGTTGGATATCGCGCCGCTCATCGGCCGGCACCAGCGGCATCAACTCCGCCACGATTTCAGGATTGACCCTGTTGAGCAAATCGACACGGTCGTCCGGGGGCAAATCGCCGATAAAGCGGGCAATCTCGGCCCGGTCTATCGTCTCGATGATCTCGATCTGTTTTTCCGCGTCGAAGAACCCGAAAATCTCCACGCGCAGCGGCACTTCGGCATATTGCAATACCTCCCAGGCCTCTTTGGCCGTCAGCCCTTCCATGAACTCCGCGGTCCGGGCCGGATGCAATGCGGTGCAGAATTCCACCAGCTCGGCCCTGTTGTTCTGGGTCAGCATCTCGCGGATTTCCGGGAGGTAGAGCGTGTTTGTCATGGCGATTTCCGGTTTTCAGCTCATCTTCGTGTTCGACAATCTCCACCCGGCCCGGGTGACCAACGAAAGGTATCCACATGAGTATCCCGTGAAATACCCAATGTGTCAAAGTGTACCGTAATGGAGCCAACCGTAACCCGTCTCAGGACCCTGGCAACCTAACAAACCACGCTCCAGGGATCCGGCACTTGAGGGCGGGGCAGATGAGGATAGAAGAAGTGGTGAAGGAAACTGGGCTGGGCGGCGAAGTTCAGATGGAGTTGGCTGCCGACCGCCTGGTAAGTGCCCACGATGTCGTAACGCCGGTCTGGTTCGGCCACAAAGCCGGCCAGCGCGTCGGCCGGTTCCAAAAGCCAGCTCGAATTGCGATATCCTCGCAAACGCGCGCCGGCGTGCCCCAGCCAATTGGCCCGATCCAGCGTAACCTCCACCGGCACCGGTGGAGTGGGTTTTCGACTGAGCCGGGCAGTGGTGGGAAAAACCCCCACCATGCGCCGCAACCGGCCGTCGGGCGTCTCCAATTGTTGGCAAAGGTACGCCAGACCGCCCCCCTCGGCATACACCCGGTTACCACGGCGAAGATGGCTGCGAAGCGCCGCTTTAATACAATGGTTCTCCTCGAGGACTGCTGCATAGCGTTCCGGCCGACCGCATCCGAGATAGACGATGTCGGTATCCGGCGGCAGGCTTTCATCTCTCAGCGGGGAAAAATCAATCACCGTCGCGCCCCGCGATTCCAGCAACTCGAGTGTATCGGGGAAGTAGCAGTTAAAAGCGTCGTCGTATGCCACCGCAACCGTAAGCTTGACGCCCCCGGGATCGGTGTCGAACAACTGCCCGGTGTCGGCCGGGAACTCGCGCCGGCCGAGAACATGGTCGAAGTGCTCTGCTTGCCAATGCCGGGCGAAATGACTGCCCAACTCTTGAAGCAATACCCGCGGCAACCGACTGCCCCGCAGCGTGGACGCGACCGCCGCACGCAGACTGGGGCGCAGTTCCAGGGCTCCCAATACCGGAATACCCCATAGAGCCTCCAGGTCGGTGGTCACCTGGGCCAGATGTCGATCGTCGAACACACCGTCCAGTAACAGACCTTCGATCCGTTCCGGCCGGTCGGGCAATCGACAGCCACTGATCCGCGTCGCGTCGACCACGGCCAACCTGGGCAGATCGAGCCACTGACAGAGACATTCCAGCGTTCCCCCGGAGCTCTGCGTGCCGTTGATCCCGGAAAACTCGCCCTCGACCAAAGCCAGATCGGCCAATTCCGCCCCGTGCCTGAAGATGGTACGGCACGCCTCGGGCGACATAATCCAACTGTCCAAATGCCGGGGATTCAGCCCGGTGACGGTGCCCGCTTCCAGGTATTTCGCAAACCACGCCCGCGAAAGGAAGCTCTGCACCTGAAGGCCGCGCCGTCGTAAGACCTCGAGCAAGGCCCACAGAATCGGTTGCGAGTCAAAGCCCGGCTGGACAGAACCTACCGCTACGCGAGGCAATTGCGACATACCGGCCCATCCAACCGTCATGAAGTCTTGATCCACATCGCACAAACTCACTTCGCCCCGAATTCGTATCGGCCGGGCAAAGCCACAGAGTGTTACCGATCCCGCCGAAAAGTTGCGACGGCTGGTGGCTGCTATGATTTCCCCGTGAATTCTTAGGGTGTCCCCGTCCGGAGTCAACCTTTCTCTGTACGGAAAGACCACATTACCCCCCTAACCCGGTGGCAAATGCTTCGGAGCCGCGAAGCGTCGTTCCGCAAAACCGCCGACACGAACATAAGAATTCAGGTCGACGAAAGCAGGGAGCGAGATACCGACGTGTCATCAGCAATCTCCCGGCTCTGCCGGGGGATTGCAGCGGTTTTCCACGTGTCCCCCGGCAAAGCCGGGGGCCTGAGGGACTTTCCGCAACAGAAACTAATTACCGCAGGTTGACGCGCCAAACACCCGATAGCAAAGCCAATTCCATAACCGTCAGCTACCCACAAGCTTTCTTCGCCAGCGACTGACGATCAACAAGCCGGCTCCGGCCGCCAGGAGCAGGAAGCTCGCCGGCTCGGGCACGAAGGGGGGGCCGTCGTTGAAGCGGGCCCGGATCTCGTAGTCGGTCAACACCCGGTTGTACAGGGCCACCTCGTCGATGAAGCCCTTGTAGTAGTTGCTTCCGCCCGGGTAGCGGCCAAGTCGCAGGGGCGTGGTCTCGTTCGACGTGCCGACGCCGGCGGTCCAGCCGGCCGAGCCTACCGGATCGCCGTCGAGGAACACCCGGGTGCCGCCATCGTCGAAGATGGCGGCCACGTGGTGCCAGGTGTCGTCGGCGATGTCGATCCCGGAATAGGCCGCGGTGTGCGTTGCGTGCGTATAGTACCATGCAGAGACGTCGCCGCTGTTCAGAAAGAGTTGGAACCCCTCCAGGCTGCTCGCGTAGTACTTGTTGACCAGTGCCACGTGGCTGGCCGGGACGTCCGTGGCCACCTTGACCCAGGCCTCGACGGTCAGGGGAACGGGTTGGGCGGCAGTCAGTTGGGTCTCGACGTATTGCTCCTTGGTATTGTCGAACTGGAGTGCCGATCCGAACTTGCCGGCGGATGTCCAGAGGGTGTCGCTCGGGCTGCCCTCGCTGTAGATGGTAGCGTCGAGTCCCGAGTACGAATCCCGGGTGGTCGTGCCCTGGTTTTCATCGAGATTCAGGCAGAGCAGGCTGGCCATGGGCAGGGGCGGGGCCTGGGGCGGCCCATCGGCCCAGCGGCCCGCAACCTCGTCGGCCGATAGGGCCTTGTCGTAGATGCCTACCCCATCGAGCACCCCGTCGAAGAACACGTAGGGAACGCCCACACCGTTCGGATACGTGCCCAGGCGAAGCGGCGTGGTTTCACTCGATGAGCCGACTCCTGAAGTCCAACCGGTCCGGGCGATCCGCCGGCCGTCGAGATAGAGGTTCAGCCCGCTGGCGTCCCAAACAGCCGCATGGTGGTGCCACTGGTCGTCAGCTATGAAGGTCGAGCTATCGATCCTTGCGCGGGTAGATCCATCGTAGTACCAAGCCCTTAGGTTCCCATCTCTGATGAACGTCTGGAAGCCTTGCGCACTGCCCGACGCATACTTGTTGATCATACCGATATCATACGAACGAGTGTCGGTGGTTTTGACCCAGCCTTCGACGGTCAAAGGCGGTGCGATGGCGTCGGTGAGCGTGGTTTCGACGTAGCCGTTGTTGCCACGGAAGTCGACGGCCGAGTCGAACTTGCCGTCGGCCGTCCATTGGGCACCCGCCTTGAGTTCGCCGTTGTAGCCGTAGCCGGCTTCGTCGTCGGTCACGGTGCCGGCGTTTTCATTGAGGTTGAGCACGAGCGTCTTGGCAGGGGGCAGCGCGGGCGGCTGCGGCGGGCCGTCGGCAAACCGCTGGGCCGCCTCCTCGGCCGTAAGCGCCCGGTTGTAGATCGCCACCTCGTCAATCAGGCCGTCAAAGTAGTTGCTGCCATAGTTGCCAATGTGTAGCGGCGTCGTCTCCGCGGAATTGCCCGATGCTCCCGTCCAGCCCACGTCATCTGCGTAAACACCGTCCACGTAGTGCGTGGTGCCGGTGGTGTCGAACACCGTCACCGTATGATGCCATGCACCGTCGCTGATCACTAGGTCGGGGTCGCTGCTACCGTCGGTCCGGGTGATGCGGTTGGGAGGGGCCGCATACCAGGCGCTCAGATGCCCGCTATTCATGAACACCTGAAAGCCGTTGTAGCTGCCGCTTATGTACTTGTTGACGATCCCACCGGTGTTCATCTGATTGGTCTTGACCCAGGCTTCGACCGAGAGCGGCAGCGGCTGGGCCTGCGTCAGCGCGGTGTTGACGTAGTCGCTCTTGCCGGTCAGGTCCAAGGCGTAGCCGAATCGGGCATCGGTGGTCCAGGTGGGCGTGCCGGAGTACGTGCCGTTGTAGTTGCCCGTGGCATCGGAAACCGTCGTGCCGCTGCCTTCGTTCATGTGAAACGCCAGCACGTCGGCCACCGGCGCGGCCGCGGCGGTGGCCGGCCAAGCAAGCCCCACGGCAATCAAAGGAATTAGATATCTCATCGGATGTTTCCCCTCACCAGAACTCAATCAGGATCCCCAAGTCACGGAGCCTGCATTCTCATTGCAAACATATCCAATTTCGACTATACACAGACTCTCCCCAATACGCAAGTTTCGGCAGGCATTTTGTGGGGCATTCTGCCCAGGTGACGGCCGCCGGCAGCAATACCTGTTCGGCGTGATGACTTCCGGCCGATATCTGAAATCTTGTACACGTAAACGTCAGATCCGCTTGCAGCGACAGTCCGTGTGTGGGGGGCTTGATGGTAAAAGTCGGGCGTCCTATCATGAAGACCCCGCACTGCAAAGACCCACCACGTGAGAAGAAGCGGCCTCGCATCCTTTCCCCTTTCTCTCAGGAGTGCATCATGCAAGTCACACGTTTGTCAAGCCTGTTGTTGCTCACGGCCGTTATTGCGATCGGCTTGTACCAAAGGCCGGCCCGCGCCGCCGATCCGCCGGCAAAAGCCCCGAACGTGAAACCGGTGGTGATCGACGCCGCGAAGTATCCAAACCTCCAGGCGGCATTCGACGCCGTGCCCGAGGGTGGTGGCCTGGTGAAGCTGCCGCCGGGTGATTTCAAGTTGACCGCCCCGCTGGTTCTCAGCCGCGGGGATACCCGCGTGGAAGGTTCGGGAGCCGCCACCAAGCTGCTCAACTGCAACCAGGAAGGCCAGCCGGCACTCATCATCCGGCCGTCCAATCTGACCGCCGACCCCAAGGCGAGACTCTGGCGAGTACAGTTGGCCGACTTCCGCATCTGCGGCGACCCCAAGGCGATCAACAATAAGAGCACCGAGCCGAAAAGCGGCGACGGGATCCAGGCAACGAACATCGACGAAATTTACCTCCAAGGCATGACTATCGACCACAATGGTGCAAACGGCGTCAACCTGATCCGCTGCTACGAAGACCCCCGCATCGCCGACTGCATCTTCACCTACAACCGCCAGGCCGGAGTGAACATCAAGGGGGGACACGATATCGTAGTCAACGCCAACCACTTCGAAGAAAACCAGGATGCCCTCCGGTGCATCGATAGCTACAACCTCTGCATGAACGGCAACAACATCGACGACCATCTGCGGCACGGCGTGGTGATCGAAAACACCTACGGCTCGGTGCTGTCGGGCAACATGATCGAGGAATGCCAAGGTATGGCCGTGATCCTCGACCGCGATTGTTACGGCGTCACGATCAGTGCCAACGTCCTTGCCGACGACTTCGGCGGCGGCGTCGATCTTCGCGACGCCTGGGGGTGCACCGTTTCGGCCAACACGTTTGTTATCGACCCCGTCTTGGGCGTCCGCGTGGGCCCCAACAGTGGACGGATCACCATCACCGGAAACAACTTCTCCGATAGCTACGTCGGCGAAAAAACCCGCCGCGTGGGCAAACCCAACCTGGCCACCGGGATCATCCTCGAAGCAACGTCCGACATCACCGTCTCCGGCAACGTGTTTAGCGGGCTGGATGGGCAGGCCGTCGCCGCTTGCGCGAAATGCAAGCGCCTGGTGATTACCGGCAACGTGGTGGTCGACGTCAAGCGGGGCGACACGCCGCGGAAGCCGCCGCTGGACGTGGCCGCCGCCAAGGATTCGATCGTTGAACAGAATATCGTTACCCAGCAGACCGAGCCCACCCCGCCGGCAAAGTAACCCCGCCGGCCGGGTCGTGTAACGTGCGGGGTAGTTCGAGTGGAGCCAGTCGCACCCCCTTGGGAACCGCAGAACCATTGATCCCAGCACTGATACCAGTTTGACGCTTGCACTGGTAGCACAACGCCAATCGAGCACCAAGCCCAGGGGTTGCAACCCCTGGGCTTCCAGCATATTGCATCCTTGAAGAACATGGTCCATCGTTAACAAGCATGTTCTATCCTTGCCTGCCAAACATGTTCTATCCTTAGCATACGACTCAACAGGAGTACCCAATGAAACGCGCAAGTTTGTCTTTTCCGGTGTTGTCCTGCGCGGTGTTGCTCTCGGCCGTTTTCGCCGCCGAGCCGAGCAAGAAGCCGACGGCTGCCAAACCCGCAGTAATCGACGCATCGAAATACGCCAACCTCCAGGCGGCCTTCGACGCCGTGCCCGAGACGGGTGGTCTGGTGAGACTTCCGCCGGGCAACTTCGAGTTGACCGAGCCTTTGGTCCTTTCGCGCGAGAACACACGGATCGAGGGCTCGGGAGCGGCCACGCACCTTATCAACAGGAACGAACAGGGCAAGCCCGCCTTGATCCTCCGCCCACCCGGTCCCAACCAGGACCCGCCGCCCCGAAAATGGCGCGCCTGGCGGGTGCAAGTGGCCGATTTCCGCATCAGCGGCAACCCGAAAAGCGGTGACGGTCTGCTCGCCATCCACATCGAGGAGCTCTATGTCCACGGCCTGAGCATCGATCACAACGGCCGCCACGGCATCAACCTGGTTACCTGCCGCGAGGACCCCCGAATCTCCGACTCGATCATCACCTACAACGCCCAGGCGGGGCTCAACGCCGTCGGCGTGCACGATGCGGTCGTCAACGCCAACCATTTCGAGGAAAACCAGGACGCCGTCCGATTCGTCGACGGCTACAACCTCTGCATGAACGGCAATAACCTCGACGACCATCTCCGCCACGGCGTGGTGATCGAAAACACTTACGGCTCCGTGCTGTCGGGCAACATGATCGAAGAGTGCAAAGGGACGGCCGTCATCCTCGACCGCGATTGCTACGGCATCACCATCAGCGCCAACGTCATCGCCCACAACTTCGGCGGCGGCGTGGATCTCCGCGACGCCTGGGGCTCGACCGTCTCGGCCAATACGTTCGTGGTGGTGGGCGTGCGGGCGCTTTCGATCCGCCCGGCCAGCGGCCGGATTACCGTCACTGGCAACAGCTTTTCCAACAACTGGATCGGCGGAAAGACGAAACCGTTCAAGAGCCCGGCCACCGGTATCCTACTCGCAGGGACCTCCGACATCGTCATCTCCGGAAACACGTTCACCGGGCTGGACAGGCAGGCGGTCGAGGCCGACGCCAAGTGCCGCCGAATCGTCATCACCGGCAACACCATGGTCGACATGAACCGCAAGAGCCAGGAAGACTCGCCGGCAATCGATCTTCGCGGAGCCAAAGAAGTCGTAAGCGGAACGAACATCATCAAGGAAAAGTTGGAGTCGGAAACGAAAACGCCCGAGTGAGTCGTGGTCGATCATTGTCGCCTTGGCAGCGGGTGGCACGGACATCTTGCGTGTGCTTTGGCGCGCTTGGGTGGCATGCCGACGCGCGGCTTCGCCGCCTGACGGCATGCCACCCGACCGGGCTTTTGTGAAGAGACGGGTACTGCTGTCGCCCAATCGATGTAAACCGGGCCTGCAAGGAGATATCGCATGAGAAGACTACTTCAGATTGCTCGCCTGGGCAACCTCGTCCTCATATTGTGGATAGCCTGTATCGCCGATGTGTGTGCCGCGGGAATCAAGCGTGCCGCCGACGCGCCCAAACCTCGCCCGCCGGAGGAAAGCCTCAAGCTCTTCCGGCTCCCGAAGGGTTTTCGCATCGAGCTTGTCGCCAGCGAGCCGATCGTGGCCGATCCCACAGCCATGGCTCTTGACGCCCGGGGGCGGATTTTCGTCTGCGAGATGCACGGGTACAACCTGGAGGGCCACCTCGACGTAACCGAGTTGAACAAGACCGGTGTCCTCGATACCAAGGTGCGACGGATCAACGCCCCGAATGAAATCCTCGAGCGGGCTTCGCAGGATCAATACGGCACCATTAAACTGCTGGAAGACACCGACGGCGACGGTCGCATGGACGCTGCCAAAGTCTGGGCCGATCGGTTGCCTTTATCTTACGGGCTGGTGCCGGCGCGCGACGGGTTAATCGTCCTTTGTGCCCCGGACATCGTCTACCTGGCCGATCGCGACGGGGACGGCAAAGCGGAAGTTCGGCAGAAGCTGTTCACCGGATTTGGGTGCCGGCCGAGTAACATCTGGTCGCGGATCAACAATCCCAGGTGGGGCGTCGACAACTGGATCTACGCCGTATGCGGCTCCGACAGCAGGGGGACCATTCGTGGCCCCAATATGCCCAGTGAGGTGAAAATCGGCTCGGTTTGCTTCCGATTCAAACCAGACGGAAGCGCGTTGGAGCCCTGTTCGGGGAGAACCAGCGGGTTTGGGCAGGCGATCACGGATTGGGGCGACCGCTTCATCTGCACCAATCAGCAGCATGCCCTTTACATTGCTCCCTTACCCCATCGCTATCTCGCCCGAAATCCCTACTACGCTGCCCCGCGCCCAACAATAAACATCTGCACCTATGGTCATCCCGCCGAGGTCTATCCCATCAGCCAACCTCACCCCTGGCGGCTTGCCCGAAGCAAAGATCCCAAGTGGATGAAGTTCTACGGCGCGGCCGAGGCCACGGCCAACGGCTATTTCACCGCGGCCAGCGGGCAGACGATCTACCAGGCCACCGCGTTTCCACCGGAGTATCGGGGCAACCACTTCAGCGTCGACAACGCGCAGAACATGGTCCACCGCTGCCTGCTCCAACGAGACGGTACGAGCTACGTCGTCAAGCGGGCGACACAGGAGAAAGTCGAATTCCTCTCGACCACCGAGCAGTGGTTCCGGCCCGTCAACTTGCTGGTCGGCCCCGACGGCGCGCTGTACATCGTCGACATGTATCGCGAAATCATCGAAGACTACTCGGCCATTCCCCGCTTTCTCCAGCAGCAGTATGGGCTGATCGAGGGCTGCAAACGGGGGCGGATATGGCGGGTAGTGGCCGACGGGGCCCCCGGGCCGAAAAAGTTTGATCTTGATAAGGCGTCCACCACCGAGCTGGTCGAGCAACTATCCAACAGCAACGCGTGGTGGCGACAGACTGCCCAGCGATTGCTCGTCGAGCGGGCCGACGAGAAGGCGATCGGACCGCTAACGTCCGTCGTGCACCGGGAAAAAATGCCCCAGGCCCGGCTCCTGGCCCTCTACGCAATCGACGGACTCGGCGCTTTACAGCCCGCGCTGGTCGAACGCGCCCTGGAAGACTCGCATTTTGCCGTCCGCACGCACGCCTTGTGTCTGGCAGAAAGGTGGCTCCATACCAACGCTGCCGTCGCAAGCAAGGTCTTCAAGATGGTCGACGACGCGGACCCCAGGGTCCGGCTGCAACTCGGCTTCACGCTCGGTGAAAGCCGCGACGAGCGGGCAGTTCGAGCACTCGGCCAACTGGGCGCGAACTACGGCGCCGATCCCTGGATGCAGGCCGCCGTGCTGAGCTCGGTCGCCGATCGGCCCGTCGAGCTGCTCCGCATGATTCTCGACCCGGAAAACGAGTCGAAAGGGGGCAAAAACCTGATCCACCCCCTCGCCTCCGTCGTCGGCGCGCAGCATAACAACCAGAACATCGCACAACTGCTAAAGACGATCGGCGAAAGCAATACGGCGAACCTCCCGCAGGTGCAAGCAACCTGCTTGAAAGGACTTGTCGAGGGACTCAAGCGGGGAAAGCCGCAGGTTCTAACCTCGCCGGACGGACAAGCCGGTCTGCGCCGCTTGTTGACCAGCCGGGCAGCCGAAGTCCGCAAGCTGGCCCTCGAAGTGGCCGGCCTGGTGAAGCTTAACGAAGCACCGGAAATGAAAGCAGTCTTTGATGCTGCCACCAAGGTCGCGCTGGACGACGACCGGAACGTCGACCAACGACGGGCCGCCGTCGCCACGCTGGCCGGTGCGCCGTACGCCACGCTGGCACCGCTCGCAGAAGCCCTGCTCGACGCCCGACAGCCGTTGGACGTCCAGTTGGCGGCGGTGGCTGCGCTCGACTCCTCCGACGACCCGCAGGTGGGAGCCGTACTGTTGTCGGGCTGGGCCAGCCATACGCCCAAAGTCCGCGACGCCGTACTTGACGCAATCTTCAACCGGCGAAATCGTTTGCCCGGACTGCTGGATACCGTGCAAGACGGCACGGTCGGATCTTCCAGCCTGGACGCCATCCACCGGGTGCGACTGCTGGAGAGCCACGACCCCAAAATCCGCCGCCGAGCCAAGAAACTGCTGGCCGGTCAAGGTCCAAAGAAGGGACGTCAGGACGTGCTCGCCCGCTATCAGGCCACTCTCAAGCTGCCCCGCAACGCCGACCGCGGGAAAGCTGTTTTTGAAGACCAGTGCGCCAAGTGCCATCGACTGGGCGACCAGGGACACCAGGTGGGCCCCGACCTCTCGGCCGCCAACAACCGGGCCGATGAAACGCTGGTCTCCGACATCATGGACCCCGGCAATCAGATCACCGCCGGATATCGCAGCTACACGGTGCTCACTGAGGACGGCCGGATCTTCACCGGGGTCCTGGCCGCCGAGACGGCCACCAGCATCACGCTCCGTAAGGAAGAGGCCGTTGAAGAAACGATCCTCCGCAAGGACATCGATGAGATGGAGGCCTCCGACCTCTCCATGATGCCGGAAGACTTGGAGAAGGAAGTCAGTCCGCAAGACGTGGCCGACCTGATCGCGTTTCTGCGCAAGACACTTGGGCCGGCTCCGCCGCCGTCGGTCGTGTTGTTTGAGGACGATCACTCGTTCGCCGAAGTGCTCAAGAATGGCGCCGGCACGGCCACGATCGAAACGGCCGACCGCTTCTCCGGTACGGCCTCGCTGGCCGTCACGCCCCCGCAACGCTTCGCGTTGAAAATACCCGGTTGGGACTATCGCATCACGGAAAACCCCGGACCGGGTGAGTACCGCTACATCCGCTTCGCCTGGAAATCGCGAAAAGGCCAGGGGGTGATGATCGAATTGGCCGCCGATGGCCAGTGGCCGCCCGCCGAACAACCGCTGCACCGTTACTACAGCGGCAAGAACACCACCGGATGGGCGGCGGTGTGCGTAGCCCCGGAATCGCCAAACGACTGGGTCGTGGTTACCCGTGACCTCTGGAAGGATTTCGGCACTTTCACATTCACCGGCATTGCCCCGACGGCCATGGGCGGCTCCGCCCTGTTCGATCGAATCGAGTTGCTCCGAACGCTGGATGGCCCAAAGCCGCAACCGTAAGAGTTCGTGCAAAAACAACTTTGGATTCTCACAAGCACTAATAGCTTCACACGGAAGGGATTGTCGGGTTTTGCGACTTCGCGTCGGAGCAGATGCTGGTGTTCCGGGACAACCTGGCACGTTCCCCTTCCCAAACACAAATGTGGAACAGCTACCATGCAATCGCCACTCCTCCTTGTCGCCGTTCTGATCGCCTCGGCTCCGGCCGCCGGGGCTGTTGAAAACTCGGGTTTTGAAAACTGCGATTTCGAGCAAGGCATCGAAGGTTGGGGGGTCTGGTACTCCGACAATCCCAATGAAGCCATGACCCGCTACCCCTACTCTGCCGACACCGCCGTGGCCCACGGCGGCAAGCAGTCGCTGAAGATCGTCGCACCCGACGAGAACGGGCGGGCGTTCGTGAACCGCTCGTCCGGCGCGATCAAGCCGGGGGCCCGCTACGCAATATCCTATTGGTTTCGCAAAACGCCGGAACTCGATGATAAGAAGTTCCGCGTGCGACTGAACTGCCGCTCGGCCACCCCGCCCACCGGCCCCTCCAGACTAAAAAGCCTCGACCCGCTGATCACGTCGCGCAAAACCGAAGGCCCCTGGCACTACCGGGCTGGATACCTGCGGATCCCCAAGGACGTTCGGCCATTCGGTCAACTGGGCCTCTATCTGCGAGAAGCCCGGGGAACCATCTGGATCGACGACATCCAGATCCGCGAGATCCCGCCCGACGAAAATGCCGTCGCCGACCTCTGGGTCTACGACCCCTACCGGGTGGAGTTGGGCGGTGCACCCCTACGGAAGTTCCAAGAACTCCAGAAGGCCAACGATCCGATTCTCGGCCGGGCCATGCAGTACAATGAGGCCCTCGTCCGGTCGGCCTTTGTCAAAGAGAATATGCGACGGCTCCAGCGGGCCGCTCACTACGACAAGCACGTCGACGTCCAAGCCGTCGGCCGCCTCGCCACCGCGATGCAACAAGCCGAGCAGGACCTGGCGGCCCTTTACGGGGCGTACGGCGAGGCTTATCTCGATCGGAAGAATGCCGAAAAGGCCGCCCGCTTCGATCAACTGGCCGATGCCTTGCAGCCGAAGCTCGACACGCTGGACGGCCAGATCAAGTCCCAAATCGGGGCGGCGACCAAGCGCTTGGAAAAACAGGGCACCCATTGGAACCCGCCCCCCGAGCCGCTCGACGTGGGCTTGCCAACCATCTCGCCCGACGGACGCGTCAACCAGATTATCTTCGCCAAGCGGAGCATCTGGTGCTTCCAGGAGATGGAAAAACCGCTGGGACTCGACCCGGTGCACAGCGTGTCGCCGGGCACACCGATCAGCACCGGGCCGGGAAATTACGATTGGTCGTCGTGCGACCGGCAGTGGGACGCCGTCCGTGCCGCCGGCATCGCTAAGAAAAGCTGCCTGGCGACCTCCCTGAACGTGCACGATGGCTCGCCGGCCGTGCCCTGGTTTTTGAAAAAGGCCCAGGCGGACCCTGAGATCCTCCACGTCACCCGCCCACCGGTCGAACTCAACGACCGGGGCTACTGCCGCCAGCTCAACTGGTGGCACCCGGAAGTGAAACAGTACATACGCGACATGGTCGGCCACATGGGCCGCACGTTTCGGGACCGCAGCGAGTTCCTTTTTTACGTGTTTCAGGCGGAGTGCGTAGGGCCGTACGTTTCCACGGCAGAAGGAACGCGCTCGGTGGGATACGGTCGCCGGGCCGAAGCGGATTTTCGCCACTGGCTCGAGAAGAAGTACGAAACGATCGCCCGACTCAACACGCGGTGGCATGCCTCGTATCCCTCGTTCAAGGCGATCAGGCCGCCGGTCGACAAGTTGGTTAAAGAGAGGCGGCACACCGGGCCCCTGGCCGCCGAATGGGAAACCTGGCGCGAAGAGAGCTACCACCAGTGGCGACGACTCATCTACCGCATCTGGAAAGAAACCGATCCGACCAAGCCGGTCGTCTCCAGCCACAGCCAGATCTACCTCAAGTTCAACGACCCCGAGGCGTTCGACAATTGCGACATGCTGGGATGGCACTACCGCGGGGCGGAGTTCATGCCGGTCACGCTCTACCTGAACAGCATCAGCCGGTACAACGGCTTCAAGCCGCTTGCCCAGTACGAGAATTTTTGGGGCGTCCAGGAAGACTACGATCGGATGGCCGAGGAGCTACCCCGGCGTCACGGCACGCAGAAGTATATCTTCCGCCTGACCGTCTGGAACCGCTTTTTGCAGGTCTGGTGGTACGCCTACACCCCGGCCCACTACCTGACCACTTACGACGGCAACTGGCTCGACCCCTCGTACGCCCTGACGACGCTCCGCTACCGCAGCGCGGCACTGCCGGTGTTTTTCAAGAAATTCAAGCGGCTCCAACAGACGCTCCTCGAAAGCCAGATCGTGCCGTCGCGGATCTGCGTGCTTGCCCCGTCGGCCTCGATGCGAAACAACTTCCCCTACAACGCCACGCAGACGGAAACGCGCGAGTTGTTCTGGCAGCTCTTCCCTCGCAACTACCTTTACGAGCTGGTGCCGGAAGAATATTTCCTCGATGGCCGGGCCGGGCTGGACGACTTCGACGTCCTGATTCTGCCCTACGCCCTCTATCTGCCCGAGGCGCTCCAAGAGAAAATCTCGCGCTGGCTGAAGACCAACCCACGGCTGCTGGTCTCTTGCGGGCCGCTGGCCCTCTACGACGAGCTGGGTCTCGACTCCCGCAAGTTGCCCGACGAGATTTTTGGCCCCGGCAAACTCCGGTTCGAGCTGGCCGACGGCAAGCGGCCACAGTGGCGTCTTACGGCCCCCGCAGGCGAAACGCCGGTCGCCGCCCGCACGGCCGACTCCGAAGCGATCGTCCTGCCGCGGATGTTCTCGGAGCTCGCACGCAAGCCGGGTTTCGTCGACGACTTCCTGGGGCGAATCGAGAAGGCCACGGACCGCGCGGCCTACGATGACGGCAACGCCTTCGAGATGGTCCTCCGCAGCCGGGGCGACACCCGGTATCTCTGCGTGATCAACCCCGGCCTCGACGACCCGGCCGAAAGCACCGTGCACGTCAAAGGCGTTTTTCGCTCGGTGACCGACCTCGACTTCGAGCGGGGCTTCCCCGTCGCCGCAAAGTGCAGCGCCGACAGCACGACATTCCCCCTCCGGCTGGAGCCGGGCGAAGCAACGATCATCCGGCTCGAACCGTAGCAGCCGAATAGTAACAGAACTTGGGACTTCGCTTCGCTGCGTCGCACCCTACAACTGTCCCGGCGGGCAGGGTGCTGATGGGTGTCGTACGCGGGATTCTTTTCACTGGGCAGCAATGCGCGCGTCGACTACAGCCAGGTCAGCAGATCGTCGCAGTGGGGGTACAGAGGCACGGGCAAGATGCCCGCGGCACCTTGAAATCACCGTACAAGGACTGTTCAATCCCGTTTAGCGATTTCG
>Ga0180432_10006330_pt1 | contig 15381 bp, 14 predicted proteins | sample SS_ome_10_FD_132414 | JGI IMG/M metagenome (GOLD analysis project Ga0180432, IMG submission 132414) | Hypersaline lake sediment archaeal communities from the Salton Sea, California, USA - SS_1_MS_2 metaG | ecosystem: Environmental > Aquatic > Non-marine Saline and Alkaline > Hypersaline >... | reverse complement strand
TTTGGCACCGAAAATGCATAATAAAATAACCAGAGGCAAATGAAAAATGCAAACAGAAAACTGCGAATACTGTACGGTTCATCTCATCGGAAACTTTTTAGATGGAGGTGGAGTCATGTTACTAGATGGTGAATCAATGAAGAAAATCAAGTGTTTTATCTGCGGTCGTTCGGTGGATCCCGATGAAATCGTGGTAATGAGCCTTTCTCCGGAAGATATGGTGTGCGTTTGTAAACGGCATCTTAAACACCGCTACCCACATGGTACTTTCGATAATCTCCCTCAACATTCGGAGGCAAAGTAAAAATACTTTTTGCCGGATTTAGCGGCAAGATGGAAGCGCGGAGGGCGACCTCTCCGCGCTTTGTCTTTATCGTCTTTCCGGTTCCCTTGACATTTTGGCATGCATTTATGTATACTGTACGACGTAATAGCTGGAATAGCTCATTACCGTCATCGAAAATAGAAAGGAGGAGGGAATGAGGAAAAAATTAATAATCGGAATTGGCTTATTGGTGGCGATAGCAATAGGTCTGAGTACAATGACACCCACCACGGTAGAAGCTAAAAAAAAGAAAAAGAAGGAAAAAGCCGAAGAAGTTCAGTTGCCTTACCCACCCTGTAAAGGCCCCAAGAAGCGCATTGCGATTTACCGCTTCAAGGACGGAGTCAACAATAATATCAGTTCCACCATCAAGGGCGGTCTTGCGGAAGCGCTCCAGTACGAGCTTCAACAAACCGGTTGCTTCGTAGTGCTCGTGACCAACGAGGATATGTCCGACGCGGCGGCGGAGATCGGGCATGGTCAATCCGGCATGGCGACCGAAGGACGCAGCCCCCAAGCCGGCAAGCAGCTCGGCGCTCAAATGCTGGTTCAGGGCGTACTTTACGAAGTAAGCTATACCGGCGGTAAGGGCGGTACGGTTAAGGTTCCGGGGCGCCTGACCGGAGGCATTGGTGGCAACGTCGGCATGTCCAAGCAAGAAGCCAAGGTCGTTATAATGGTAAAAATGTTCGATCCCGAAACCAGAATCCTCGCACACAGCGAAAAGGCTGAGGGATATGTGGTAAAACGTAAAGTTAAAGCCGGCGTAAGCGTCGAGGGCGTGATGGTCGGCGGCAAGTTCGACAAGGAGACCCCTCTGGGTGATGCCGCACTGCGCGCCATTCACAAAGCCGTCTATATCATTCTCACCAAAAGTAATGAGATGCCCTGGCAGGCCAGCGTGTTGAAGGTAACCGGCAAACGCGTGCTCATCCGGGGCGGAAGCGATTCAGGATTGCAAGTCGGCATGGTACTCAACGTGTACAAGCCGGGCGAAAAGATAGAAGACCCTGACACGGGCGAGGTTCTTAGTGAACCCGCCACTAAATTGGGCCAGGTCAAGGTCACACAGGTAATGTCGAAAATGAGTTATTGCGAGATAGTTTCCGGCCCCGTTACGAGGGGTATGTGGGTGAGGCTGGAATAAGCACGGTTATCGGTTCGGTTTAGTTAATAAATTATGGGTGGCGGCGCCGTGTTGTCAAAGCACGGTGTCGTTTCCCGTCAAAAGGAGGAGTATGGCATGAAGCGGTTGGTATGTGTGGCTCTGGTTATGGCGGTCGTTATGATTGCCGGAACTTTAAGCGGTCAAGAGGGCCAAAAATACGTCAACGCCCAGGGAATTGCCGCGATCATAAACAACGACGTCGGCGCTGCGCGAGATAGGGCGCTCGAAGATGCTCGCCGAAAGGCCGTCGAGATGGTGGTGGGCGTTATGGTAGACTCCGAAACGCTCGTCGAAAACTTCCAGTTGGTCAGTGATCGCATTTATTCACAAAGCGCGGGTTTCATTTGCGGCGAACAGATAACAAACGAGCGCCAGGATCAGCATAATTACTATATAAGTATCAGGGCCTGCGTGTCGCAAGGCAACCTCGAGGACAACCTCCTGGCCATCGGTATATGCCTGCGGCGTCTCGAGAATCCGCGCACAATGCTGATGATCGGCGAACAGAACGTCGGCCAAAAGATTCACGGTTGGTGGCAGGGCTCTGACCTGGGCATCGTCGAGCAAGGCCTTATGGAAGCTTTCAGCAATAAGGGTTTCCCGTTAATCGATCCCAGCGTCGCCTCGGGTAACATTCGTGCTGTCAAAGCAATAGGCGGCGACCCCGATCCGAATGACGCCGTTCGTGCCGGTAAAGCCTACGACGCCGAGTATGTCGTGATCGGGAAAGCGCTTGTTACATGCAAGTCGAAAGACCAATACGGTTTCTTCAATTGCTACGCGAACATCACCATCCGTATCGTCAAGGTAGATAACGGCCGTATTTTCGGGTCCGCCTCCGCAAGGGGCAGGTCCGCACACATTGAGGAACACGAATCGGGTGTAAGAGCGCTTCGGAAAGCCGCCGGAGAAATTGCTCCGAAACTCATAAAATCCGTCACTCAACGCTGCGAAAAGGAAACCACAGGCGGAAACGAGTATAAAGTGGTGCTCACCAACGTGACCAGTATCACCAAGCTGAAGAATTTCATCCGAACCGTGGGCGGCATCAGAGGAGTGTCAAACGTTTCCAGGAGAAAGTACGGCGGCGGACGCGCGGAACTGGAGGTCATGTATAAAGGCCGTGCGGGAGACCTGGCCGAAATGATCGAGGCCAAAACCGGCGCCACGGTTACCGACTTTACCGCAAACACAATAAAAGTTAAATTGAAATAAAATAAATAGAACCTTAATTCCAGAATCCCGTAGCGCCGCTTTTCGCATACCATTGAAAATGGTGGGCGCTACGGGATTTTTGCGGGTTCCATCTCTTCATCCCGTCCTCGGGATGTAGGCATACCTTTAAATGAGTATTGCTTTCCTTGCCTAAATTATTATAGTGCTATTAATTAATTTATTGAGTATTATTTCTTTTCCTCCTCCGATTCCGATGTTTCAGCTTGCTTTTTCATCTTTCGGAGTCTCGATTTGCCGTGAGTACCTCTCCAGACTTTACCTCTGCGAGTACGCCTATCTCCTTTGCCCATACGTAATCACCTCCAACAAATATATTGTATTCTCATTGAAGTAACCCTTCGAGGCGCTTTTTGGCCTCGACCGCCTGTTGAACTATCCCCTCGATCACCTCCGCCACCGTCTGAACCTTTTCCGTCATCCCTACCGCCTGACCGCAAGCCAGCGTACCCATATCCAGATCGCCGAACTCGAACATTTTTTTATTGTTTTCACCTTTTATGAACGGTATCAGTCCTTCGAGTCCCACGTTTTTTTCTTCCTCGGCTGCTATGCGCTCGGCCATCCGGTTTTTCCAGACGCGGTGCGTATTTCCGATACTGCGGAGTATCAGCGTGGTATCCGTCTCGTTTGCATTAACTAGCGCTTCTTTAACTTTAGGGTGCAGCGGGCACTCCTCGGTGGCGAGAAAACGGGTACCCATAATAACACCTTCCGCGCCCAGCATCAGCACGGCAATCAGTCCGCGACCGTCGCCCACTCCGCCGCCCGCGATCACCGGTATCTTCACATTATCCACCACCCTGGGCACCAGCGGCAACGTCGCCACATCGAGAACGCCCGTAGCGCCTCCGTTTTCCCAGCCCACCACGGTAACTATGTCCACCCCGAGGCTTTCGGCTTTTTTTGCGTAACGAACCCCGACGCATTTATGCATGCAAACACAACCGCCTTCTTTCAAAACCCCGATCATATCTTCGGGAGCCTTGTGGCCCGAAGTTTCAACGACCCGCACACCTTCATCAAGCAACACCTCGATATATTCGTCATTGGGTATGGGCCGCAAGCCGGGGAACATGTTCAGGTTCACCGCAAACGGCTTATCGGTAAGCGATTTCGTTTCACGCACCGCCTCCCGAAAGTCTTCTTTTGTTTGAAATGTGGCGCTTGCGAGTATACCGATGGCTCCTGCGTTGCTTAACGCCGCAACGAACTTGGGCACGCTCAGCCACATCATCGTACCGCCAAGAATAGGGTATTTGATACCCAAAATCTCGGTAACCCTCGTTTTGAACATATTTACCTCCTCCTATGCTTTAAGTTATCATACTCATTTGATCAAATTTAACTATCTCTTTCTTCAGCATCAACGCCGCTTGCGTCCCAATATTGAAGCCACTTGCAAAGAGAGTCTTATATGTTTGATTATACACTCTATGGCAAGAAAGAAAAAGGAGAAACCAAAAGAAAAGGATTCACTCGAACCCGAATCGCAGCACGAAGAACTATTCGTGCCATTCAGGCGATTGCAAGCGGAACTCTTTCTCAGACTGGCTCAGCGGGATTCAAAAAAAGAAATAAGAGTTTTGGACATCGGAGCGGGAGAAGGACGTCTGGCGGAGCTTATCCTTGAGAATTATCCCAAATCGCAGGTTGTATGCATCGACCGTAACGAGGAAACAGTGCGACGGGGCGCCAGGCGACTGCGATCATACGGCGGCAGGGTGCAGTACATCCTCGCCGATATTGCCCAACCGGAATGGACTTCCGAACTTCACAAAACCTTCCACCTTACCGTTTCGGCTTATACCATGCACCACATCGAAGACGACAGGAAAAAGCGGGTTTATCGCCGCATATACGAGGTGCTCGAACCGGAGGGCGCATTCTTCCTTATGGATCGGGTAGCGGTTCCTTCACAACAAGCCCGGGCCCGGTACGAAGCTATCCGCGAAGAACACGTTCGGCAACAACTGGAAACTCGCCTGACGAGAAAATTGCCCTCAGAAGCTTTTCACGAATTATTTTCCGCATTACCATGCTCGGAAAAACACAGGCCGGCTCCGCTGGATCTACAGTTACAATGGCTGGATCAAATCGGTTTCCGCGATGTTGACTGCTATTGGAAATTTCTCGATTTCGCGCTATTCGGCGGATTAAAATGAAACATAAGAAAGAGGCATGTTCATCCGAGCAAAAACTCGGTGTCGCATGCCTCTTTATTCTTTATCAAGCCCTATGCCCGTCATCTCGAAACGACGGGAAACAAGCTACATGTCCACTTTCGGAAGTTTTGCGAGACTTTCCTTTACCTTATCTTCCGGGTATTCGTAATCATGCAACTCGCCGGCGAAATACGCATCGTATGCGGCCATGTCGAAGTGTCCGTGGCCGGAGCAATTGAAAGCCACTACTCCTTCTTTTCCAGCCTCATCGAACTTTTTGGCTTCGTCTATCGCAACGCGAATAGCGTGGCTGGTCTCTGGAGCGGGTATGATACCCTCGCTGCGGGCGAATATGACGCCGGCCTCGAAACAGGTGAGCTGGTGAACCGCCACCGCTTCCATGAGGCCCTCGTTAACCAGGAGGCTGATGATGGGCGCGTCGCCGTGGTAACGGAGCCCGCCGGCGTGTATCCCGGGCGGTACGAAGTCGTGTCCGAGCGTGTACATCTTCACGATTGGAGCCATCTTGGCGGTATCGCCGAAATCAAAGGCGTAAAGTCCCTTGGTCAGAGTCGGGCAACTGAACGGCTCGATTGCGACAATGCGCACGTCTTTTCCACCTATCTTGTCCATCATGAAGGGGCTCATAAACCCGCCGAAATTGGACCCGCCGCCGACGCAGCCTATCACCACATCGGGGTAATCGCCGACTACCTCGAACTGCTTTTTGGATTCCAATCCTACCACCGACTGGTGAAGAAGCACGTGGTTCAGAACACTGCCCAAAGCGTACTTGGTATCGTCATGAGTAGCGGCATCTTCGACCGCTTCGCTTATTGCAATACCGAGGCTGCCCAGGCTATCGGGATCGTCTTTTAATATGGCCCTGCCCGCGTTTGTCCTATCGGTAGGACTGGGGAAAATCTCCGCGCCCCATGCCTGAATCATGCTCTTGCGATACGGCTTTTGCTCGTAACTGATCTTAACCATGTATACGGTGCACTCAAGCCCCATGAGTTGGCATGACATAGAAAGCGCGCTGCCCCATTGTCCTGCGCCCGTTTCCGTGGACAATCTCTTGACGCCTTCTTTCTTGTTGTAGTAAGCCTGAGCGACCGCCGTATTGGGCTTGTGGCTGCCGGGCGGGCTTACTCCTTCGTACTTATAATAGATTTTCGAGCGCGTGTCGATGGCCTTTTCGAGTGCATAAGCGCGATGTAGCGGACTGGGCCGCCATAGCCTGTACACATCGAGAACTTCCTCCGGAATATCTATCCACCTCTCAGGACTCATCTCCTGCTCAATCAAAGCCATGGGAAACAACGGTGCAAGGTCATCCGGCCCGACGGGATCGAGCGTTGCCGGATGCAGCACCGGGGGTAAAGGTTTCGGGAGGTCTGCCGCTATGTTGTACCATTGTTTCGGAATTTCACTCTCTTGCAATACGATTTTGTTCTGCATTCTTTTTCCTCCGAATTTTTTGCCGTTACACGAGTACCGGTCTTAATTGAAATAAACGTGGCAATTAAACTCGGTAAATTTAATATTACCCGCCATTTTCAATATCAAGTACGCTGTTATTTATAACGTAACTGATAATTTTTCAACCCCCCCTCTCTTTTCCCCAGGATAACAATATTTCCGCAATGGAAAACATGCAACAATTGTGTTAGAGTTAAATTCGTCATTTTAATCGAGTTTTTAGCATGTCAAATAGACCTTCACCAAATAGACCTTCACTAAATAAAAGACTGCAATGCACAACTGCAAGTAAAAATCAAAGAGAAAATAAGGCCACGCTTCCCCTGAAGGTTGAGATTGAATCCATATTAAACGCCACTTCATCGGAAAATAAAAGTATCGATGAGGATTATTGGGAAGAGATGCTGTTTATCTCACTCGGGCCCCGAGGCTGGAATATCGGCTGCGGTTGTGGCTGAAACTTGGACGTAAAACATCAAAAATCGCAGAGAAAAAGGGGAAATATGATGAGTGAAAAAGACATTATCATAAAATGCCCCGGATGCGGTTCAAAAAACCGCGTGGAACTCGACAAGGTTGACAAGAACCCCGTATGCAGCAAATGCAAAACACCGTTGCCGTTGGGCGGGTCGGTGGATGTAAGCGATGCGGACTTCAACGACGTGGTTCTAAAGAGCAGTTTGCCGGTATTGGTGGATTTCTGGGCTCCATGGTGCGGCCCTTGCCGCATGGTCAGCCCGATTGTAAAGGAGCTCGGAGCCCAATACGCGGGGAGACTCGTAGTAGCTAAACTCAACACCGATGACAACCGGCAAACAGCGGCCCGGTTTAAAATAATGGGCATTCCCACCTTGATACTCTTTAAGGATGGACAGCCTGTCGATCAGGTGGTCGGCGCCGCACCCAAACCGCAAATCGAGCAACTTATAAGAAAACACCTCACCGACTCATGAGAAATAAGGTGTGGAGGGGCCACAGCGACATGAGATCGAGGTGAGGGCATTTAATCCAGTCGTTGTTCCTTTAGCAAATTACTCGTATAGGAGGAGAATTCCTGTGGTTTTCCCTGCGGTATTTGTGTGGCGTTGCACGGCGCGGTGCCAATACTTTATCATCAGTAGCAATGTTTACAGGAGTTAATTTCGAAAGTAGCGCCACCTGCAACCTACAATGCAGGATGTGCCCGCGATACAGCTATTCCCCTACCGCCCGAGGCGGCTACATGAGCCTTAAAACTTTCGAGGTTGCCCTGCCTTCGTTCGACAAACTACCCGAGGGCGTCGATCTCACCGGTTGGGGCGAACCACTACTAAACCCTTACTTGCCTACCTTTATCGAAAGTCTAGATCATGTAACATTTACCACCAACGGCCACCTGCTCGATTCGAGGTGGGCTGATCGTATTGTCACCAACAATGTCGGAGCGGTAGCTTTCAGCATAGACGCTTCGCATGGTGAGACCTATCTTTTCATCCATGGTCGAGGCGATTCCGACATGATATGGAGGAACGTCGCCGGGCTACGCAAGGCGAGAGATTTTTTCGAAGCCAAGGAACCCGTAATAAGCCTTCACTTCCTCATGATGAAATGTAACATCAAGGAGCTTCCCGAGTTTGTCGAGCGTGCCGCGGACGCGGGCGCAGATGAAGCAGTCGCCAAACATATCGCGATCTTCGCCAGACCCGGGCAGGAAAAGGAAGCTCTGTTTACAGGTTATTTCGACAATGTTCAGCCCGACGTGGCATTACGGGACGATATGTTGGCCATGGCAGCCGAGCGAGCGACTGAAGCAGGCATCGCGTTGCGCCTTATAGGATCGAATGTTGCGAAACCGACAGCCGGGTGCTTCGGCGCAGCGCCTTCGAGGCCGTTTGTGGCGGCCGACGGGTACGTATCGCCGTGCTGCGTGCTTGCGCACGAAGTCCCCCGGCTTTCACCGGCGGGCAAATCGCATCCCGCCCCCACCCTGTTCTTCGGCAACCTGCACGAATCTCCGCTCGAGACCATCTGGCGAATTCCCGAATATGAGTCTTTCCGCAAGGCCCTGCTCAATGGCGAGCCACCACCTCAATGTCGATATTGTCTCGGGGCATCTTCGGTGACTATTGGTATAGAGGGTTAAAGCCAACCTTCCTTTCCTTGACATTCTACGCAATGCTAATACACTGATAAGCGATGAAATTGCCCGATTCAAAAGCCTCCGACGCCATTGATCGTCGCGAGTTTATAAAAAATACGCTTGTCACTTCGCTCTATGCGCCACTGCTTGTAACATCCCCAAGACCGTTGCTCGAGCCGCTTTTTCGCAAGGAACGACTGCCCAAGCCCGTAGTCGAAACCCCCGAGCAATGCTGGAATGAGGGTTTTGACGCGGTTTTTAATGAACTAAAAGCCAATTTGCAGAGTAAAATCCCCCTTTTGCGCGGTAACTGGGCCCAACCGGCGCCGCGATTCTGGGGCACTTATTTTTGGGACACCTGCTTCATTTCACGAATATGGGCACTGTGGATGCCGGAGACGGCATGGGAGATATTCAAGCCTTTTTTAGCCAGGCAACGATCCGACGGCCGAATACCTCACGAAGTAGACCCCTTCAAAAGCAGCGGAATCACACAGCCGCCACTGCTGGCATGGGCAATGGCCAACTTGTCGCAATCAAGTCCCAACACCCCCTTCCTTAAGGAGGCTTATCCCGTTTTGGTACATTACCACGATTGGCTGAGCAAAAAACGATTTAAAAACGGCTTCTATTACTGGAAGGAACCATACGAATCCGGGATGGACAACTCACCGAGGTTCTACGAACGAGCGGATGAATCCAGGCAAAGGGACATGAAAAAGCTTATACCGGTGGATTTGAACTCCGAGGTCGTTATTCAGCTTGAAAGCCTGTCCGCTCTGGCGAAGATACTGGGAAAAACCGGAGAAGCGAAGAAGTTCCAGCGCAAGGCGGCTGTCCTGAAAGCAAGGATCAACAAACAAATGTGGAACGAGCAAGAAGGCCTTTATTGCGATATCTACGATGGCAAGTTGCTCAATATTCAAACCATAGCTTCATTTTTTCCGATGATGGCGGGCATTCCCGGAGAGAAACAAATCTCAGCGCTTGTACGCGTCGTTACCGATCCCGAGCGATTCTGGACGAAAATGCCCTTCCCCACCGTAGCGAAAAATGACCCTTATTTCGAGTTCGATGCGTGGCGTGGACCGGCCTGGATAAACACATCATATCTGGTCATTCGCGGACTGGAAAGATGTGGAAGAAGAGACTTGGCAGCCCAAGCCGCCCGCAGAGTGATCAACAACGTTTACGGTACCTGGAGCAAGAGGGAACATTTCTACGAATTTTATAATCCTATAACCGGTGACATCAAGTATTTGCATCGAAAAAAGGGCAATATAATGAAAACTTTGCTCATGGGTACCGGGCCGGTAAAACACTTCGTCGGCTGGACGGGCCTGGTAAATAATCTCCTGGTGGAAGATATTCTGGGTATCAGGTGGAAGGGCGAGAAGTTAGTCTTCGAGCCTGCAATGCCGCCCGAGTGGCTGGGGCGCACCGTTCGCTATAAAAGCGATTTTCTCAATCTCGACTGCAGCCTCAAGCTCGAAGAGCCCGACAAGGTTAGAGTTAACGTTTCCAAGCCGGTAGCGGAGGAAATGGTGGTACCGAACGTGCCGTTCCGGACGCGAAAGCCATAGCGGGGAATATACCGTGAAACTATTGTATGTAGTGCACTATTTCTTGCCCGATCATCAAGCGGGAACGGAAATCTATACCTATACCTTAGCCGCTGAAATGGCCCAACAACATGATGTAACGATACTCACCAGTGAAGATGCGGATCTCCCACCGGGCGAGTTTAAGGTCGAGAGAGATCAATATGAAAATATACCGGTATTGCGTATTCTTCGCGGGCAACCGGCCGATTTCAAAACTTCATACAAGGATGACGCCCTTGACGCGATTTTCGCGGGAATTGTCGATGAACTTCAACCTGACATGGTGCATTTTCAGCACCTTTTCCGGCTGAGTGTCGGTTTCATAGATGTTCTTGCCCAAAGGCGCATACCTCGAGTGCTGACTCTTGCGGATTATTGGTTCATCTGCCCTCCGGTAATATTGCTCAAGCCCGGTTTTGTCAGGTGCACGGGCCCGGAAAAGGGTGTCGCGTGCGCCACATGCGGCAATGCGGTGGGCGAAGAGTTTGCCGGAAGCGCCGCTGCGCAACTTCTGGGATCATCCCCCGCAAAACAACAGGCGGTGCAGATGGTGCACAAACTCAAGCATTCCCTGCCCGATCCGGTGGTGAAAATCGCCAAGGATATAAAGGATCGCACCGTCGCGGCATCGCCCGCCGGCGGGAAACGGATGGACTACATGTGCGAGCGATACGATACGGTGATGGAATCGCTGAAAAAGGTCAACCTCATTCTGGCGCCTTCGAGATTTTTACGGGAAACATATACTGAAGCCGGCGTACCGCCGTACATAATTTCCTACTCCGACTACGGTTTCGACATGAACCTGTTTCCGCACAAGCCGAAGAAAACTTATCAGCCACCACTGCAAGTGGGATACATCGGCACTATCGTCGCGCACAAAGGCGTCCATGTGCTCGTCGATGCCATGAAGCGCGTGAAGGGCGCCGAACTGCATATATGGGGAGACCTTTCGCATTTCCCCGGGTACGTCAAGACCTTACAAAAAGCCGCCGCAGGATTGCCGGTATTTTTCGAGGGAAGGTTCGATCATAACAGTGTAACCGAAATACTTTCCGGTATGGATGTGATGGTGGTTCCGAGCCTGTGGTGGGAAAATTCGCCGCTGACCATACACGAAGCGTTTCTTATGAGAGTGCCGGTAGTGGCCAGCCGGTGCGGCGGTATGGGGGAGCTGGTGGCGGACCCGTTTTTCCTGTTCGAGCCGGGCGATTCCGCAGAACTCGCCGGTATACTACAGGGGTTGGCTAACAAACCACAAATGCTTACGACCTTCGGCAACAGGCGCGGGCAAGTCAAAACTATCGAAGAAAACGCGCTCGAACTCGAAGAAATCTACGAAATAGTTATCCAGAGAATGGCAGAGGAGAGCGGAAGTGAGCCTCCTAAATCGCCTTCGTAAGTCCCGCCGCAAAAACGGCGAGATAAACAAGCCCGAATTCTTCAGCAAAGAACTGGGTGAAACTTACGAAGAGTTCTGGGACGGCATGGCCCAATCGGTCGAGGGCGCGTATATGGGCGTCGCGGGCAAGCCTTTCGGCGAAACGGCCACCGAAGAGAACCTTGACGAACACGGGCGTCAGACAGTCGAGGTAATTTCTAAAAAAATCGAGCTGAAACCCGATGACGTCGTGCTCGAGATCGGCGCAGGCGTTGGCAGACTTGCGAAAGTCATTGCGCCGCTCGTGCGTGAATACCACGGTACGGACATTTCCAGAAATATGATCGACCACGCGCGACGCCGTTGCGCAGGCATAAACAACACCTTCTTTTACCACGCCGCCACAAGCGACCTCTCTCTTTTCCCTTCCTCGAAGTTTGATGCGGTGATATTTCAGGTGGTGCTTATTCATCTGGATCGCGAGGACACATTCCATTATCTTGAAGAAGCGCGCCGCGTACTCAAACCCGAAGGGCGCATGTGGGCGCAATTTTACAACCTGCTGCACCACGGCGGCTGGGAGGAATTCCGGTTCGCCGTAAATCACGGCATCGAGCAGGGCGGTAAAGTGCGCGGAAGAGTACAATGCTACACGCACCTCGAAGTGCGTAAATTCATCGAAGAAGCGGGTTTTGCCATAGACGAAACGAAAAGTCACCTCGAATCCGTCAAGCAAAATTTCGACTTCCCCATACCCGACCTCGATTGGGAATACTACCTTATCGCCGTCGCAAAACCAAAGTCATAACTCAATATATTTCCTTTGACCGATGTCTAATCCGACTGTCAGCGTTATGATCCCCACCCTTAACGGCGGCAGACTGTTTCACCGCTGTCTCGAGGGCGTTGCGCGGCAGGAGCTTGATCGAGATTTCGAGATAGTGGTGGTCGATTCGGGCAGCCGCGACGGATCGGACGTTATCGCCGAAAGTTACGGCCGCATGATAAAGATACCGCAGTCGGAGTTCAATCACGGCCTGACGAGAAATCTCGGCATTTCGGAATGTAGCGGTGAGTTGGTGGCGCTGCTGGTGCAGGACGCCGTTCCATGCGATCGATTCTGGCTGCAGAGGCTGATTGACGCATTTGATGATGATCGCGTGGCGGGCGCATATTCGAGGCAAATACCGCATCCGGGCGCCAACCCGGTGGTGGCGGCGCGGCTCAAACGATGGAGCGCCGGCGGAGCGGCGCGATCAATCAAGGAAATAGCCGACCCGAAAGAATTCGACACCATCGATCCCGAGCGAAAGGTCGAGGTGGTAAGTTTCGATAATGTATCGAGCATGATCCGCCGGTCGGCCTGGAAGGATCATCCCTTTTGCGAAGCGCCCTTCGGCGAAGATTCGCGCTGGGCACTTGACGTATTGCAGGCGGGCCATCGGATAGTTTACGAGCCATCGAGCGCCGTTTGGCATTCTCACTCGAAGGGATTGTGGTACGAGTTCAAGCGCGTATACATGGATCATCAAAACTGGAACCGGCTGGTGGGCTTGAAACTTTTCCCAATGCCATTCGAAATTCTCCGTGCCGGCGCGAACGGCATCTTCGAGCGGTGGGCCGAACTTGATGAGGCGCGGCTGCCCGGCTTGCAGCGCACTTTCTGGAAAGCGTGGGCGATACCGTATTCATTCTCGCAAAACCTCGCCCAGTTCCTCGGCGCCATCAGCCCCAAGTGGCTCGATACGCGCCCATGGTTCAAGCACGTGGACACACTTCTTAAAAAGGGCGTATAAATCGTGCGGTTTTTACCGACGTGAGCGAGTGCTATCCTTATTCCGAATATGAAGATACTTTTTTTGCTTCACGGCCGGCCTCCCGAATCCATTGGTGGGGTTGAAGTTTATGCGCACAGACTTGCAAGGCAACTCGCCCGCAGCAACCACCGGGTGAGTGTATTTTGCCGTGAATCCGATCCCGCACGGCCCGATTACGAAATCCGCACGGTAAACGACGACGGAATCGAGGTCGCGAAAGTGAACTACAACTTCAGCGATCTCGAAGACTTTATCGGGACTTACTCGAATCCGCGCATGGCCGAAGCGTTCGGCGCATACCTCGACCGCGTCGGCCTCCCGGACGTCGCTCATGTCCATCACCTCGGCGCGCTCGGTCATTTACTTACGGACACGCTGCATCGGCGAGGAGTACCGATGGCCGTGACTTGTCACGACTTTGCGCTCACCTGTCCCCGCGGTCAACGACTGCGCGATGACTACACGATTTGTGAGAAGTTATCGTCGAGCGCTTGTGTCGAATGCCTCAAGCCGCAGTGCAAAGGTCCCGGATTGGGCTTTGTGTCCAAGTTGTACCGCCATCTTTTCCGAAAATCCGAAGGGCGGCGCTTGATAGAGGACTTCTGGAAAAGTTCGGAAGGCATTGCAAACCGCGCAGCAGCGCTCATAGCTCCAAGCGCTCATCACGCCCGCGTGATGGAAGCGGACGGTTTTCCAGAATCCAAAATTCGCGTTATGCCTTACGGCTACGAAATCGAACTTTTCGCCGCTGATCAACGAGGTGAAATCGGACTCGCGAGAAAGTTCGGTTATCTCGGCTCGCTGATCCCATCGAAGGGCGTTCATATATTGATCGACGCATACAAGCGGCTTCTGAAAGATTTTCGCGACCTGCCGATCGAGTTGCACCTTCACGGCCCTGCGCCGCCTTACCACGGCAATCGAAAGTATGCCGCCATGCTCGAAGAAAAGGCTCGCGGCCTTCCAATAACCTTCCATGGACCCTATAAGCCGGAAGAGGTACCCCAAGTGCTTGCGAGTCTGGACGCGGTGGTGGTACCGAGTCTGTGGTGGGAATCGCACGGGATGGTCGTCAGGGAAGCTAAATTAGTCGGCTTGCCGGTTATCGTTTCGAGCCACGGCGCGGTTTGTGAACCGGTGCGCGACGGCGTCAACGGCCTGCTTTTCAAGCCGGGAATTTACCGCCACCTCCGCGATAAAATACACATTCTCGCCACCACGCCCGGCCTGGCGGACACCATCGCAAAAGGCCGAATGGACATCCTATCAATCGAGGAAGACGCCCAAGCGCACATCAAGTTATATAAAGAGATTACTCTTGTTACGTGAATATCATTCCGGGTAAAAGCACTTCCGCAATTTGCACGGTTCGGGAACGACGGAGTGGCATGCACGTAAATAAAAGGCGCCTTCCCCATAGTGGGAGTTTAGGCGCCTGTTTTATTATAGGCCTTCGATAAAAAAACCGCGCGAAGTTTATTTCTTTTTTGCGCTGCGTTTTTTCCTGGCGGTCTTTTTTCCGGCCGCCTTGGCAGTGGTTTTGGCCGCTTCCGCATCCCGCCGCTGCTTCTGGTAATGGCTTGCGCAAAGCCCTTTGGCGTAATGCGGCTTATTGCATCCTCGTACCGTGCATTTTACATGCGTTGGTTTTCTTCCGGGGCGTTTTCTTGAGGGCTTTGCTTTGATCTGACTCGAGAGCTGTTTCCTCAACATACGAACTTCCGCAACAAGCGAGTTTAAGTCCTTTGAAGAAGCAAGGTCATATTTATTGATAGCTTCTTTTACGGACCTGACAACTTCTTTTCCGATCAGATTTTCCAAAACTCCAGCTTTTGTTGATTTTCTTCCCGGCACTTATAATACTCCTTTCGTATTACTGAATTTAGCGCTTTCGAACGTTATAATAATTCATTCGATGAGGATACACTTTCAATCCCCTGCACTATGAATTGTCTATTATTTTAACGAATATTTATAATAAGTAAATAGGGGTAATGAAAATTATTTCACAAAGTTTTAGAAATACCGTTTTTATTATATCAACATCTTTCCTTTTATTGTTTCCATCACTTCACCGGGTCTTTATA
>Ga0180432_10006329_pt1 | contig 15382 bp, 10 predicted proteins | sample SS_ome_10_FD_132414 | JGI IMG/M metagenome (GOLD analysis project Ga0180432, IMG submission 132414) | Hypersaline lake sediment archaeal communities from the Salton Sea, California, USA - SS_1_MS_2 metaG | ecosystem: Environmental > Aquatic > Non-marine Saline and Alkaline > Hypersaline >... | reverse complement strand
TACGCCGCCACCAAGGACTTTGCCTACGACTCTCATCTCTACCCCAACGGGGTGAAGCTGGAGGACGTGACCGACCTGGTATATGACGCCGGGAGTAAGTTCCTCACCAGCGACGGGGAGATTGTCTACTGTCCCGAGACGGTGGTGGATGTCTCCTATAGCTTCCCGGCCTCGGATACGGAAGACGAGAATCCGGTGTATCTGAACAGAAATGACCAAAGACAGGAGATGGCCGGAGTGGCCCTGACGGTGGTGAACCTGGAGGCCCTGGAAAAATGGTTTTTCGAGGACTACCTCGATTCCCAGTACGACAACCTGGACAACAACCAGAACATCAATTCCTTTCTCTACGATCCTGATACCGGCAACACGAGAAAGATGATTGTCTACTGCTCCCGAACACCCACCGTGGATGAAGTATCCGGCGTCTCCGGGTGGAACGGCGTCTATACCGCGGAAGGCGGTCCGCCGTATCCATACTATGATGATCCGGGCAATCAGTGTCTCCAGGCGATCAAAATTTGGAAGACGGAGGAGCTGGTCTGCCCCACCACTTTCGTGACCGACAACCCGATATATATACAGGGGAACGGAAATGACGGCACGGAAGGCTTCAACACCACCAACACGACGGGGTGCGCTGTTGTGGCGGATCTGGTAAATCTGCTCTCCAACTTCTATAGCAAGTATGCAATAGAGGATCATGAGCATGACGGGAAACCGCCCGCGGCAAACGATCTCACCTGTAAAAATTTTGCCGGCGACGGCAGCACGAAGTACTGCGGCGCCTTTTTCACCGGCAGAGAAGATCTGGATAACTTCACCATACGGGGAGGCCCGCACAATTACAACACCGCGGGTCTTCATAACACCCTGGCGCTGCACGAAAATTTGGCCGGTGATTCTTTGACAATAAGTGGTTGTATCATTTGTCTCTGGGATACTCGACAGGCCCTCGGCTGGTTTTGGGGACTTAATGAGCCAAGTGGTGATGTCTATTCAAAAAGATACGATATTCCCGACAGGTATTTCGGCTGGGATCCGGGATTCGAGGATCCGGAGTACTGGCCTCCCTACTGCCCCTCCGCGTATGGAGTCGAACGGGTGGGATGGCTTGAGGGAGATACCTACGAGGAAGAGTATATCTGGAGTCCCGAATAAAAAGTGAGGCTATCATGAAGGCGTTACGACAGTCAGCAGAAAAAATACGATCAAAATCGGGCTTCACTCTTGTAGAGATACTCATCGCCGTGGCCATCTCCCTGATTCTCATGGCGGCGATTTTCGAGGTGTTCATCGCCCAAAAAAGGAGATATGTCACCGAAGACCTCATTCTTGAGATGGAGTCCAGCGGAAACATCGCCATCGAATACCTCTCCCGCCTGGTGCAGAATTCAGGCTACAACATCACCCACGGGATGAAGATAGAGTCGGCGTCGGATCACTACTTTACGACGGTGATCGATGACAACGATAACGGCGTCATCGAAGCCGACGAGGTGATTACCGTCGCCCTGAATACGCCGATTCGCGATATCGGCACCGACGAGCAGCCCACGGAGATTGTCTATGACCCGGCGCTGAACGGCAAGGACGGAAACAACGAGGATCGGTTCTTCGATTTCTACTTCGATATGGACAGTGACGGCGTGATCCACGACACCGAAGTGTTCGAATCTGGATACAACCTCGCCGATGCGCCCTTGGATAACGATCCCGCCCAGATGGACGCCATCAAGCTCTATCTCACGGGGCCGCCCTATGCCCTCTACCAGTATGATTATGTCCTGAAGGACGAGAGCATCGCCTATGATCCGGTAAACAATCCCTATATCGTCAATACAGATCCGGACGTCATCGTGGAGGATGTGGATAACTTCATCATCCGCTACTTCGACCAGGAGGATGAGCCCCTTCCCGTGACATACAACACCGCGGGAGAGCGCATCGCTCCCAATCCGCCCTATGTCCTGACCAGGGAGGAGATGAACAGCATCCGTCGGGTGGAGTTTGAGCTTGTGGTGAGAACCACCCGGGAGGATCCGGAATGGACAGAAACCGGCGGATATCCTGTGGGGAGTGTCGCCACCTATGATGACACCGGCAGGCCGGACGGCTTCAGTTGCGGGGATTCGGGGTATCCTCCCACGAACTGCACAGATGAGAGCCTCAATTCCTACGACTGCTTCGTGCTGTACTGCAACGAGAAGGTCTACCCGGGATATGGAGAGCTCGTCCCCTATGAGGATAATTATCGAAGGGTCGCGTTCGAGGCCAACGTCTATCCAAAAAATCTCATCCTGAATCCCTACGGAACGCTGACCATCGAGGCGGACCCGAAAAAGCTGCAGTGCCCCGACACCGAAGTGACGCTGACGGCAACGGTACGGGACGCCGAGGGACAGCCGATATCCGGAGCGACGGTGAATTTCTACTCCTCGGCCAATGTATCGATTCTCGATTTCACCTCGGTTTCGGATACGGACGCGGAGGGCAATCCGATGACCGACGCCGACGGCGAAGTCACCGGGATCACGCTGCAGCCTTGGGCGAAGCCGGGACTCGACAAGATGCCGGTAAACGTGACGGTCTCGGCGGATACGTCGGTGACGGTCACGATAGACGGTGATGACAAGGAGTTCCCGTTTTATGATTCGATCGTCGTCCCGTTTCTGATGGGACCTCCCTCCACCCTGACCTTTACGGGATCGTTTATCGAAGCAACGGCCTGTGATGCGACCGACATAAAACCGCTGGAGATCGAGGCGGTGGATTGCAACGACTTCAAGGTGACCGACGCCGTCATCGAACTGGGCTTTCTTGAAGGGGGAGCGCCGGTGCCGGCGAATCACAATCCGGGAGACATGTATTATGATGACGGCGGCACGCCGGTTTACGACGTGGACGGCGTGTTGGAGGCCAAAGAAGATGAGGTGGAAGATGGGAAGTATACCGCAACGTATGTACCTCCGGTCATTTCCAATAATCCCTGCGGCACGACATATCCCTCTGCGCTGACGATAGTGGCGACCGCCCTGGAATTCGACGGGATGGACATGTACTATTCGGAGCCCGCAGGCTGGGGCATATCCTCCACCGTTTCGGACACGAAGGACGTCGCCCTGCTTCGGGGGCGCCCCTACTTCATGATAATAGACCCGACCTCTTTTTCCGACTCGGCATGCCGCGGAAACAACGCCGAATTCAATGTGACCTGCAGGGACTGCGGATGGAAGGTGACCGAGGTGTCGGCGCTGCTGGATTTTGATGTCCGGGCGGTCATCGATACGCCGATATACGGAAAAGTCACGGACATGAACGAAAATGACCTGGCGTCTCCCTACAACATGCCCTGGAATACGGGAGAGCTTTTCTTCAACGCGCTGTATCTGATTACCGGATGCGCCAACTCCACCGCCGTGGAGACCATCGATCTGGGCGTCTACGACGCCGGCGGGGTGCTCTATCCCGGCGTGGCGGCGTATGACACCAGTAGTATCTCAACGAGCAGCGAGATTACCATTGACCTCTTGCAGTGCCCCACCGGATTGCACGTGAACCTGAAGGCGAGGGAGCCGGGCGCGGTGCTGGGAGACGGGACGGGCAATATCACCGGCGGCTTCCTGCAGGACGGGTGCGATTACGATATTCTCGATATCGAGGCGTGGGTGATCCTGAACCTGCCCCCCACCATCGAGTGCGACGACATCACGTTCAACCCGGTGGAGTTCACCATCACGGGAGGTCAGGCCAGGTTCTATGATTCGGGATCGGGCTCCTATGATCTTACGACGGTAACGGTGACGACCAACTCCGAGGGGAAGGCCATCGCTCCGATAAAGCTTCTGAGCACCATTGATACGGTCACCATCGAGGCGTCCAGTGACTACGGTACTGACCCGACCTACTCCGATACCGAAAACATCACCCTGGACGTGGGGAACGAGGATATCCTGATGGCGTATCGAGACTACTGCTACACCGAGCGCCTCACCTCCGCCAACCCGATATGGACCGGTGATTATGTCTACCTCGAGGTCAACGACTGCCTCAGCAACGATTCGGATACCGTTATCGACTACGTTGACGTGGAGGCGTTTGAGACTTCGGGGGATGTAGAAGATCTGGATTCCTCCAGCGCCGGGTTTGATCGAAGACTGGAGGAAACGGAGGTGGACAGCGGGAAGTTCCGGGGCCGGGTCCCCACCACGGGCCTCGTGTTCGGCACCACCAGCACGGTGAATGACGGCATGATGGAGCTGACCAACGCGGGTTACTTCGATTCCGTCTATGTTGACGATCTGGGGAATCCCGTGCACCTGTTCGATTCCGACTATATCCAGTCGATTGTCGATCGGTGTGACGTGAACGTCAAGTTCTCGGAGGCGTTCAGCGAGGAGTCGAATGAGGGACCCTTCAACTTCCTCCCGAGAACCACCACCGATTCGGTCCCGGTCACATTCGACACCTGGGCCGGCTGCGGCACCATCGTGGTGACGGAGACCTCTTCGCCCGAGTGGCCGCCGGCGGCCATGGATCCTTCCGACGTACCGGACCTCTACCGCTGGCAGATACTCCAGCACTGCGACGAGCTGTACCTGAGCGGCTCGGTTCCCTTCATGTACATGTATGACGACGCCACAGGTACCCTCACGATGCCGCCCGCCACCACACCGGATTACGTGTGGGAGAATTCAGAGGTCTTCGCCTTCCTGGATATGGAGGAAGATGCGATCGGTGAGGAGTCGTCCGAGTCGTTGTGGGGTGATTATGTTGTCACCTTCAGGTACAAGTATCTCGCCGATGACGATGACGCCGGCTATGCCGGAACGAATACCGTCTCGGTAGATGACTATTACCTCCCGGGGATTGACGACGCGGTCTGTTTCTTCTTCCGGGGGAATGGCACTATGGATGAGCTGGTCGCCGCATCGAATACGCCCACGGTCAATATGATCGAGCATGGGTATCTCCTGGTATGGACCGAAGACACCTCCGGGGATCCCCTGGCACGGCTGCTGAGGGTCGAAGGGGCGGATCGGGAGGTGTTCCCGGTGACGGTTGATATAACCCAGGTTGGATACGACGTGACCCTTGCAGACGGCTTCGACAAGGATTTTAGAAGCGGCGACTATGTTCGCATCTATGCGGAGCTGGATGGAGGCGATTTATACTTCTACATCGATGACTATCTCCTCGACTTCGACGGCAGCGGCGGCGCCTCCGCCATCGACAGGGCGTATTCTCTCGGTACCGTCGGCGTCGGTGTCAAGGGCATCATCGCGAAGTTCGACAACATCCAGGTGTGCGGCTGCTCGAACATGGGGGTTGTCCCTGGTGATATCTCAACCATCTCCGACGATATGTACAACGGAACGCCGGTTACCCTCACCCTTACAAATTTGATAACGGGTCTGGATGTCTCCGGCCCGCTCTACTGGGAGGTCTATCCGCCCGTATGCGGCACCTTCAGCACAAATCCGACGATCGGATCGACGGTCACATACACAAACACCAGCGGCTATCCGGACTATTTCACCGTGACCGCGCCGGATGTGTGTTCCGTCAGGTACTATCCCGTGCAGTATGTGCCGCAGCCCTATGTCATAGATTTCGAGGAGCCGGAACATGAGGTTATCGGTGATTACTGGACCGGGGATACGGGTGATTTCTCCGTAGTGGTGGACCCCCTGGATGCCACGAACAAAGCGTTATACCGTGCGAACTATGGTTCCTGGGTATACGATAGCCTCGGTATCAACGATGCGGCCGCGGAGCCGTTCTGGAAGACCACGGAAACCAAGGGCATCGCGTTCGACAACTACATTGTGGAGTTTGACACATGGTTCACGGATGACCGGGATCATGAGAACGAAGGCTGTCAACCAATTATGCTCTTCAGGTTCCAGGATATAAGTCACCACTACCGGTTCGGCATCAGGAATTCGGAAGACTCCGGCTCGTGTCCTGAAGGATTGGGGGCGGAGATTCGTTTCGTGAAGTACAATGCGGGATGGACTTGCCTGAAAGGCGTGGAATTGTCGCCCTCTCCCCATGCCCCGTATTTTTTGGCCGACACGAAGTATCACCTCAAGGCGAGAGTCGAGGGGTATGATTATGAAGTCTGGGTGACGGATGCCGGCGGTTCGGAGATTGCTCATTTCACCATTTACAATGACAAGTGGGCCAACGGTCCTCCGGGACTATGCGCCGAAGGGGAGCAGACCGGCGAGGGCACATACTTCGACAACTTCACCATTACGCCGATACCCTAACCTTCCCAGAGAAAGGGTGTGGAATACGCGGCTGCGCTTTTTGAAAGCGCCGCCGTTTTTTTATGTCGGATTGTGCCGGCGGCCTTGAATTTATGAATGGATGGGAGGGAGTCTCAGGAAACAGGTCGTCAGTCCGACTCCGCAGAACACAACAGGGGTGGTTTCGCATGAACGGAGGAGGCTGCGGGAATCGCCCCTTCTTTTTATGGATTGAACTGAAACAAAACATCTTAATCATGACTGACGGATGAAAATTCAAAACAATCATGTATGCGATCTATGGACATCCTTTCAATTCGATGATAGGATTTGTTGTTGAAAACATTGAAGCCGTCTCCATAGATTCCACACAGTGAAAGCAGAGCTGAAGGCCGAGGAAATAAAGAAAGGAGTGCATTGTATGAGCGATAAGGTGAAAACCGCCGCCGAAGCGGCACAGATGATCACGTCGGGGATGCATGTGGGGGTTGGCAGCGGCATGGAGATGAATCCGATGCCGGTAATCAGAGAGGTGATAAAAAACGAGACCAGGGACTTGACCCTGACATCCGTTCTCACCGGAGGATATGTGGCTGATTTACTCATCGGCGCGGGCTGTGTTTCGACGGTGCAATTTCCGCAGATCGTCATGGATGAGCTCGGCCTTGCCCCTCACTTCAGAAAAAAAGCCCAGGAGGGAGCAATCCAGCTCCTTGAAACCATCTGACCGGCCCTGCTTCTTGCGCTCCAGGCTGGAGCCAATGGACTTCCCTTCATCCCGGTGATAGGTCTCCTGAACTCCGACTACATGAAAATACGACCGGATTTCAAGGTTATCAAGGATCCGTACAGCGATAATGATTATGTCGTTGTGCCCCCCATCGTGCCGGACGTCGCCGTCATCCACGCCTTCGTGGGCAGCCGCTCCGGCGCTGTCGTCACCGATAGCTTTCGGAACGACAGACTGCTGGCGACCGCCGCGAAAAAGACCATCGCCGTTGTGGAAGAGCTTGTCGACGAAGATGACGTGGTGGCGGGCAAGTTCGGCGTGTATGTCTCAGCGGTTCATGTAGACGCCGTCGTCCTCGCACCTCACGGAGCTCACCCGACATCGTGTCGGGATAAATACGGACCTGATGTGGCGCACTTGAGTGAATATTTGGAGGCGTCCAAAACGGACGAAGCGTTCGGGGCGTATCTGGACAGGTATATCACCGGTCCAAAAGATCATGAGGAATACCTGCAGGTTGTCGGCAGAGGAGGTGTCAAATGAGCGACAGAGAAATCCATCCCTTCGAAAGGATGATTGTGACGATATCCCGCCTGGTGAATGACGGCGAGGTCGCCGCGACCGGAACCCTCTCGCCCATCCCCGCCGCCGGAATCCTCCTTGCGAAAAACACACACGCCAAAAATCTCCAGGTCATGATATACGGAGACCCCAAGCTGAGGATCACCGACGGCCTGCACGAGTTCTTCGGTCTTGCGCACCGCGGTCTTCTGGACCTGTTTTTTCTCAGCGGCATCCAGATCGATCGGCAGGGAAATCTCAATCTCTCGGCGATAGGAGACTACGAGCGTCCGAAGCTCCGCCTGCCCGGAGGTGCGGGATCGAACATGCTGAGCATGATGGCAAAAAGGATAATACTTTTTACCCTCACCCACGATACCAGGCTGTTCGTGCCTCAGGTGGATTTTGTCAACGCGACGGCGAAAGATGAAACCATTCCCTGGCGACGGGGTGTCCTTTCACACATTGTCACACCCATGGCTCAGATGAAATATGACGCGGATAAAGGAGTGATTGTCCTCGATGCAACCTTCCCGGGCTACTCGACCGAGGATATTTCAAACAGCACGGGCTTTGATCTGGGGGTCGCAGGGCGTGATATCCCCGAAGTCGATCCGGTTACGGAAGAGGAGTTATCAACGTTGCGGGGAGCGGTGCTCTCAGAATTGAGACAGATATATCCGCTTTTCTGTGACATGATATGGGGCACATAATTATCAAGGGCGGGACTCGGGCTGAGCGTGGCCGCGCTTCCCGGCTCGTCCATGACGGTCTTCGTGAGATGATACTCGGTGTTCTTGGTGGATGAATGGCCGAGAAGCCGTTTCGGCTATGCAAGGCCGCCGCTGCCGGTGAGGAAATGGGTGACGAATACAGGCTCGGGGGTGTAGGGATGGGTATCCTTGTCCAAGAGAGCCCTTGCGACCCCTGGCCCTGGATACTCCGCCGCTTGAGGTCTGAGCGCTTCCCCTTCTTTCCCCTTTCACCTGATAAGGGAGTCAAGTTTCTCATATAGATCATGAGATCAGGATGAAACTACTGATTTGCTATGATCACATGAAGGTTTCTCCTGCAAAACAAGGGGTTACGAGTTTCTCGTAGCCCCTTGCTTTTATTGGTGGAGCTGAATGGGATCGAACCGTTGATCTCGTGACCGCCGGTCATGTGTAAAAAACGAGTAGTTCCACATATTCTATATAAGACATCATTTCGATCGTTTTCGGCTTTTTTAAAGTGCCATTATTACATTCTGAATCACGCGATTATGAACTCAATCTCTGATGTGAAAAAATAGTGACTGCATTTCTCAGCGCGTCTTGTCGCCGTCCGAAAGGTTCATCGAAAATCTCTGTCGATACTCCCGGGGCGTCAGGCGCGTGAATCGCTTGAAGAGCAGGCTGAAGGAGCTCGGATCCGAATAGCCGACACGTTCCATAATGGTCTCCAGGTTCAGGTTTGTGGTCTCGAAAAGATGCTTCGCGGTCTCTATTCTGATCTTTTGAAGGTATCTCATGGGAGTTTCTCCCGTTGCCGTTTTGAATCGCCTCAAAAGGGTACGATAGCTCATGGCGAGGAATTCCGCGAGCTCGCGGATGTCGATCTGCCGATGGAGATGCTCGCTTAACCAGTACTGGGCCTTGAGCACCGCGTTGTCTTCCTTACGCATCACCGTCTGCAATATTGAGTACGGGACCTGGTGATTCTTATTGATATCGACCAACATCACTTTCGCACACGAGAGGGCGGTTTCTTTATCGGTAAAACGCTCGATAAGGTCGAGCATCAGGTATATATAGGACGTCATGGCGCCGGCCGTGAGCAGACGTCCGCTCTTCACGAGGATGCGGTCGATGTGAAGCTCCACGCGAGGATACCGCTCCCGAAAAAAGCCTTCAAGCCACCAGCTGGTTGTGGCTTTCTCTCCGTCCAGTAATGTCGATTCAGCAAGCAGGACCGTTCCGCTGCAGCTGGCGCCGACAGTCGTGCCGTTTTCGTATTGCTGTCGAAACCATCTTACGGCGGTCTTGGCCTGTTCAATCTTCTCAGCCAGATGATTTACGTCACGATACAGAAATCCTGTGGAAACAACGATATCTGCTCGTTCAGTACGGTTCAATCCTTCGCTGCATTCAATATGCAGACCTCGGCACAACTCCCATGACGCCTTTTCCCGGGATACAATCGAATACTCAAAAATCGGGTCGGCCCCGGGATTTTGGATTTCCCATACTATGTTGGCGGTTTCAAGAATTTCACATGCCCCGGTAACTCCGGCAAGAGACGTATGGTCGTTCGCATACAGAATTATTTTCTTCACGCCGCCCCCTTGAAAGTCAATATCGGCAATAATATTGTCAATAATGCCTCTTGTGCGGGCATTCGTCAAGGACTATTATCAAAATCAATGAGAAAGCGAGTGGATAAAAAACGAAGACATTCACGAGAGGCATCTGGAAGATTTGGGCATACTTTTAAAGTTCTTTCACGTATTGCTCATCAGACGGCATGTCAGGTATCAGCGCGGAATTGCTATCATGTGACGATCGTCTGTGTACAGCCGACTCGGGTACTTCTCCGGCAATAGAAACCCAGGGACAATACCCTGAGGGTATGACAGCCGTTGGATACGCCTCTTTCATTCAAGGTGAATACCGTCTGTAATCAGGCCGCCCGCTGCATATGGTAACAAGAAAACACGGAGATTGTAGGAATCTATTTAAGGAGGTACGTATGTTTCAGAAGGATCTCTGTACACTCTGCGGTACATGCTTGGTGGAGTGCCAGTGGATGGATGTCTCCACGTCGGACGCAAAGAGATTTCGCAAGGAAATGATTGAGGGTAAGCACACGCCCGTTCTTGACAACTGCATTACCTGTTATGCGTGCAACGAAATCTGTCCGAACGGGGCGAATCCGAGTGATCAAAACCTCGAGCTCCAGGAGAAATACAGAACACTTGTTCCGAAAGAGACCGTTGAGGCGATCGAGGCGCAGAATCTTTTTGAAGGTGAGCTGGGAGAAGTCCCTCGGGCCGACCGTGTCTTGGCGACGTGCTCATATGAAAAGACGAAACCGGAGCTCTTACAGGGGGAGCTCTATGACATGCCACGGGTTGGTGGGAAGCCCTTTCTCTGCTGGTCCGGATTCCCACATTTAGGGGCGCCCAGCGTTCAACGGAAGCACCTGGCCACGATGGTTGAGCGTTTGGCCCTGACGAAAGCCAAGGAAATAGTCTGTTTTCATGTCGACTGCTATTCGGCGCTTGTCCGGACGACACACGATTCCGGGATAGATGTTCCCTTTCGTCCGGTGCATTTGGCCGAATACCTGGTGGAGTATCTTGGTAATAACAATGATCGGGTAAGGCCGCTGGGACTCGATATCGCCTACCAGCGACCCTGTACCTCCCGCCATGCTCCGGACGCTGAGAAACATATTGATGAATTGTTTCGAATGACCGGGGTACGCAGGGTGAAGCGCACGTACGACCGGGAGAATGCCCTCTGCTGCACGAGCGTTCGACTGCTGTTCGGAAAGGGAAACGAGAAGGAAGACAGGGAAAAGAACGTTCTTGATGCAAAGGAGGCCGGGGCTCGGGCTCTCGTCTATTTCTGTCCGGTGTGTGGGGACATGCTTGCGGATGTCGCCGCCGAGCATTCACTCCCCCTTATCTTCTTGGGGGATCTGGCGCGGGCGGCATTGGGAGAGATATCGATTCCCATATAGAGTATCAAACGGTATGATACGATCGTGTAGATGAGTACAGAACCCGATACGAAGACCGGCCCGGAGAGAACATATCGATGCAAACGGCTGGGATTTTATATGCTCAGGATAAAAGGCAGGCGTGCTCTCCTCTCCGGTTACGCAGAATACCTTCCCATGTATCATCGAAAGCAGTTTTTTTTGAGCACGATCTGTGTTTTGATGGACATGTGAAGAATGTATAGTCTCGGTTGGGTGACCGCACTCATGCAGTGAGGAAATCGATGGTCAGGCGTGATTGTATGGACATCGAGGGAGCAAAAAAGAGGCCGGCGGAAATGCCGGCCTCTGAGTTTTTTGGTGGAGCTGAACGGGATCGAACCATCCAATTCTTGACTGCCGGGAGGCCACTCAAGGCGATAAAGTACTGGCATCATTGTATTCACGTGTCCCTACCGTGCCCTGGAATGCCCCCAAATTCCCCTGTTTTTGTAATATTATTTTGTAACTCTTGGCTTTATACAAAAAGGAGTCGGTATCTCTATCGATTTCTCAGCAATAAGCCAACAATAGATTCCAATTGCACCCAAAACCGCGACAATAATCTTGGCTTCCGTAAGGGTCCCTTCTTTGATCCTGTCGGTGTGGCTGAGGTTCTTCGGGATTTTCCTGTGGTGCCGGAAGCAGAAGCGGTCTCTCAACAGGACGTATTATTGTGACGCCTTACGGATTGGGCCTTTGCCGCCTCCATCTCCCAATCTCCTTATTGCAGTTTTATATGGAGCGATCACTTCACGAAACTGAAAGCGTATTCCCAGGCTGCTTTTTTTCAAGGTAAAGGAGAAGTTACCAGTCATGAGGAGTGCCGGTCTGAAACGTCTCTATCTCGCTGAATAGGTTGTCACGCGAGATCTTTATCCCGTCCCTGGCGGACTTGTACGATGCAAGGGTCCAGGCGACGGTGAGGTATGAGTCTTCCGGAGTTGCGCCCCATGTTTCGCTGATACTATTTTTCAGTGTATTTTCATTCCGAACTTTATCGATGAAGAACTTCATTTGCCGGTAATACATCGTATTTTTCCTGCCGTAAGGACGCAGGGCGGGATAATACAGATTATGGAGTATATTGGAAAGACGGTAAATCCCTACCTTCATTCGGCGCTTCTGGTACGCATGACCTGCTCTGAAAGCGATTTTTCCCTTTTCCCCGTATATATATCCACGTTCAAAACCATACGGCCTTCCCATGCGGATGACATTCTTGTCATAGAGAAAGACCGCGCCATTGGAAAGCTTGAACGTTGCCACGGCCAAATCCTCATAAGGGCGTGTGTTCGGATAACACCTTTTGGTTTCGCATGAAACCTGTTCGATTTCCATTCCATAGAACCGGAGGATGTCAACATAGTGCGGTGCGTGATCAAAAAAGTCGCCTCCCCCGGCCCTGAGGTCACTGTATCTCCAGAAACCGAACTTCTTCTCAACATCGAATCCATGTTTCTTAAGCTTCTGGGCAACGGTTCCAAGCCAGCCGTCGGCAAGATTCGGAATGAAAAAGTACCAGAATATACTGACCTGGAAGATTCTTCCCAGGACATTTTCCGTCAGCAATTCTCTGATTCTCTGGTGCCCCGGCTCAAAGCGCTTGCAGTGGCCCATGAGAATATAGACGTTATGCTTTTTCTCTGCCTCGAGTATTGCACGACAGTCTTCAAGAGTCGTCGCCATCGGCTTTTCGCACAGGATTGGAAGACCTTTTTCGGCGCTGTCTTCAACGTGACGCGCGTGAATCCATGGGGGCGACGATATGACAACGGCATCCAGATCTTCACGCTCAAGCATGGCGCGATGATCTTCATACACACCACGTACCTTGTACTTTTTTGCGAATACATCTCTGTTGTGCGGATCGGGATCACTGATTGCGGCAATAGAGGCCCTCCCGTCCGCCTTGATGGCTGGACCATGGCCCACTCGACAGATATTTCCCGCACCAATAAGACCTATCCTTGTTTTATCGCTTTGTTTCATAGTGCTTCCCCAGGGATTTACAATATTACTTTGTGACTATGCGTGCCTCTCTCTATAGAGAGAACGGGATCTGTTGCATTCTGTCTGACAATCCGTATCGCCGTGAGCACGGATGCTATCTCCGATTCAATGCAGTCCCCGGATACTCTTTTGATTTGATATACTACAACTCTATTGCGTAATGAGCAACAGATATATCTCCAAAGCGGCCGTGCTTCATTCCGCCTGGAATTATTTCACCACCGAAAAGCTGCTCGATACTCTTCCCGGATATCCTCATCAGTATACGTGAGATACTGCTCGGTGCTTTGTATCGATGAATGACCCGGCGGTTGTTTCAGCTTTGCCGGGTTTCCGGTGCTAATGATAAAGTGGATGGCGACGGATCGCCTCAGAATATGAGAATGAATGTCCATATCCGGTTTGAGCGATGAAGGCTGATGAGTGGTCAACGGGACATTATTCTTCCCATGAACCTTTTGGATGTATGGTCTTTTTCCCCGGGAAAAGGCTTCCGGTCCCCGTTTTTCAGGCGTTTTGGCGATGACATCCTTGTCTTTTCTCGGAAAACTCGCTACATTGACAATCCAACACCGGGGACACGAGAGCGGATCGTCGTGACGTTGCAACCCCAGGTGTTCATTCTCGGTATTGTTGTACGGTTATTTCAATCCTCAATAGAACAAAGGTGAGCCATGGATTACACGAAAAAAGCGATCCTCATTGCCGGGGCGTCATCGGGTATCGGCAGGGCCGTGGCGCTCGCCCTGAGCCACCACGACAACGAAATCTTCATCACGGCACGCAGGAAAGATCTCCTTGAGGAAACCGCTCGGATGGTAAATACGGGTGGAAGCCGGTGCACCGCGATAGCGGGCGATGCGCTTGATGATGACCACTGCCGATTCGTGGTCGACGAAATGGTGGAAAAATGCGGGCGGATAGATATCGCCTTGTTGAACATCGGACACGGACCGCCCATCAACACATTGACCGTCACTCCCTCGACAGTTAAGGAGTGCATGCAGAGAAACTTCGAGACGATGATACATTTCTTCTGCCCGGTTATCGACCAGATGAAGCGACAGCAGACCAGGTGCCTTCTCGCCCACACGAACTCCCTGGCCTCCTATTTCGGGATACCCATGCAGGGGGACTACACGGCGGCCAAGGCCGCTGCCCGGATATTCCTGGAAACCGCCCGGATGGAACTGAAGCATTTCGGCTTTGAGCACATTCTCATTCAGACGATTCACCCGGGATTCGTGGATACGGAAATATGCAGGGACGATGGCATTCCGAGTCCCAACATGATCAGCGAGGAGGAGGCGGCCCGATACATCCTCAGGGGCTTCAAGAGGGAGAAGCGGGAAAACCTGTTTCCTTTTAAAATGAGCGCCGCGGTGAGGGTGGGCAGGATCGCTCCCTATGCTCTCAGGACGATGATACTTCTGGGCGAGACACCCGATGAGTATTGAGCGGAATCCGGATCGATTGTGCGCTCGTCTCTCCTGTGATACCAAAGGAGGCATGGACACTGGTCTGTGGCCCGTTCTCTCTGCTTCTTTTCTGCCGTTGTCGCGGGGAGAGACGAGTCGTTTTCATGCCGATGACGCCGATACTGAAGACTTTCACTCGGGTGATGACGTGCCCGGATATAAAAATCGATGAAAGCGCTATGCGGACACTGGCCGTTGCGTAAGGGACCGGGAGGGCGACATTCAAAAGGGGTTGCGAAAAAATCGCAACCCCTTAGTATTTTTGGTGGAGCTGAACGGGATCGAACCGTCGACCTCATGACTGCCAGAAGCCTACTCAAGACGATAAAGTATTCATATCATTGTGTTTTCGTGTCCCCAGCTTGCCCTGGAATGCCCTAAAATGCCCCAGAAATACCCTGTTTTTGTAACATTTTTTGTAACACTTCCAAACCTAGGACAGTGCTTGATGAGTTTTTCAGCTAATTGTAGCAATGTGAGCCTGTTTTGTGCTAACTTCTTCTGTACAGTCATGGTGTCCTCCTTCTGGTATAAGGTTGGTTTGGTTTATACCTTTATACCCGAGAGGACGGCCGCACGCCATCCCCATGTCACCGCATGGG